>ERZ1026776.109-NODE-109-length-62749-cov-8.373353_pt1 | contig 62749 bp, 67 predicted proteins | sample MGYA00380125_ERZ1026776 | MGnify/ENA primary metagenome ERZ1026776 (study PRJEB33269, sample SAMEA4719761) | human gut metagenome | biome: human-associated habitat; feature: organic feature; material: feces | place: Cameroon | collected 2013-10 ...
AGTACGGTCTCGTGGGCTCGGAGATGTGTATAAGAGACAGGAATATATAATGCGGGGGATGAAAAGAAATTGGTTTATACTTGTTTTACAACAGATGTGATTCATGAAGGACATTTAAATATTATCCGAGAAGCAAAAAAGTATGGAGATGTTATTATAGGGGTCCTTGCAGACAAAGTAATGGTTCGATTTAATCGATGTCCAATGCTTGCACAAGAGGAGCGAATTGAAATGATTCGTAAAATCGATGGCGTTAAAGATGTTATTTTACAGGAAAACATTATGTATGATGACGTAATTGATCGATTACATCCTAAATATATTATTCATGGTGATAATTGGTTGAATGAACCAATGTTGGCAATACGAAAGCATGTTTGTGAGAGGGTGCAAGAATATGGTGGAATCGTAATTGATGTTCCATATACATATAATGATGAAGTAAAACTCGCCGATATGAGGGTTAGGGAAAAACTTGCCATGCCTGAATATCGTAGAAAACGATTAAAACAATTGATAGAACTGTGCCCGATTGTGAAAACCATAGAAGTTCATAGTGGACTTACTGGGTTGATTGCGGAGAAAACAATAGTAGAAAATGATGGTGAATTAGATCAGTTTGACGCGATGTGGATTAGTTCTTTGTGTGATTCTACTGCAAAGGGAAAACCGGATATTGAACTTGTAGACATGACATCCAGATATCGGACGATTGATGATGTTATGGAAGTTACAACGAAGCCGATTATTTTTGATGGTGATACAGGTGGTCAGGTTGAGCATTTTGTATACACAGTTCGCACATTGGAGCGAATGGGAGTATCGGCAATCATTATTGAAGACAAAAAGGGGTTGAAAAAAAATTCATTGTTTGGTACGGAAGTCGAGCAAACACAGGATACAGTTGAACACTTTTGTGAGAAAATAAGAGCGGGTAAGCAGATACAACTGACAGATGATTTTATGATTATTGCAAGAATTGAAAGTTTGATTTTGGAAAAAGGAATGGAGGATGCACTTATGCGTGCCCGTAAATATAGGGATGCGGGAGCAGATGGAATTATGATTCATAGCAGAAAAAACAATCCAGAAGAAATCATTGAGTTTTGTGATAGATTTCGGTTTGAGGACAAAAAAACTCCTTTGGTAGTTGTACCAACTTCATTTAATAGTATAACAGAAGCTGAATTAAAAGAACATGGGGTCAATATTGTTATTTATGCTAATCAGCTTACACGGAGTGCATTTCCTGCAATGGAACAAACGGCTCGTGATATATTAAAATATCATAGGGCAAAAGAGGTAGAGGAGCGATTGATGCCGATTAAGGATATTATATCTTTGATCGATGAATTGTAGAGGAATATATGGAAGTAGAAAAATTTGTTGAGATATTAGGGGCAGAATTTTATACAGGAGTGCCGGATTCACAATTGCGGGCATTGTGTGATTATCTTATGCGGGAATATGGAATTAATCAAAGGCATCATATTATTGCTGCAAATGAGGGAAATTGTGTAGCCCTTGCGGCGGGATATCATTTAGCAACGGGAAAGATTCCTGTTGTATATATGCAGAATTCGGGAGAAGGGAATATTATTAATCCAGTTGCTTCTTTATTAAATGATAAAGTATATGCTATTCCTATGATATTTGTGATAGGATGGCGCGGGGAACCTGGGATACATGATGAACCGCAGCATATATATCAAGGAGAAGTCACTATAAAGCTTTTGGAGGATATGGGAATTGAGTCATTTATAATAACCAAAGAAACAACGCAAGAAGCAGTAATGGATAAAATGTTGCAGTTTCAGTCAGTGCTTGATAAAGGGAAGAATGTTGCTTTTGTTATAAGTAAGGACGCATTATGTTATGATTTAAAAGTGAAATATGCAAATAATAATCAGATGAAGCGAGAGGAGATTATTGAGCATATTGTAAAAGTGTCTGGAGAGGATCCTATTATATCAACAACAGGAAAGGCAAGCCGGGAACTTTTTGAAATTCGAGAGAAAATGGGGCAGGGACATCAATATGATTTTTTGACGGTTGGATCAATGGGACATAGTTCTTCCATCGCATTAGGGGTAGCGATAAATAAACCAAATACAAAAATCTGGTGTATTGATGGTGATGGAGCTGTATTGATGCATATGGGGGCAATGGCGGTGATTGGAGCAACTACACCGAATAATTTGATTCATGTTGTAATCAACAATGGAGCACATGAGACAGTAGGAGGAATGCCAACGGTAGCACGTAAAATCAATCTGTGTGAAATGGCAAAGGCGTGTGGGTATGAGTCGGTTGTTTGTGTAGATACCCCATGGGAGTTGGATAGAGAACTGAAGAAGGCAAAGAATCAAAATAAGTTAACCATGATAGAAGTGAAATGCTCAATTGGAGCAAGAGAGAATTTAGGAAGACCAACGACAACGGCGATAGATAATAAACTAAAATTTGTTGATTATTTAAATAGTTGTAGATAACTAAATTGGCATAGAAAGATGAAAAAAAATAAAAGATTCATATATATAGGCAACTTAATCTTAATGGTTATAATAGTAGCATATGTGTCAAAATATTGGTATCAGCTAGGACTGATACAAGGGAAATCAATGGAACCTTCATATCATAATTTTCAGTTCGTGATATTAAAAAAGAATATTGATCCATCAGATATTAGGCAGGGGGATGTTATTGTGTTTAAATGCGATGAGTTGCAAGAAACTTTGGTAAAAAGAGTTGTAGCAGTGCCAAATCAGAAAGTCGTCATAAAATCAGGATCATTATATATAGACGGCAAGTTATCGCCGGTTTATCCATCTGGGATATTTGATAATGCCGGTATTTTACAGAAAGAAGTTGTTCTTAAGAATTCGGAGTATATTGTTATAGGAGATAATATTTCAAAAAGTAAAGATAGTCGTTCGAAGGAAGTTGGAGTGCTTGAGTTTAAAGATATTCGTGGCAAGGTGATTTTCCCTAGAAAATCATATTAAAGGTATAGTAAAAACCAGGAGGATGTTGTAAAATGAACAATCAACTCACACAACTTATGAATAACAAAAATCTACAGGCATTGATTCTCACAGATGGTTACAACATTCATCATCTGTCTGGTTATCGTGGACATACAGGTGTGCTGGCTGCATTTGGCAGGGAACAGTATATCCTGACCGACAGCCGTTATACAGAGCAGGTGGAGCTTGAAGCACCGGAATTTACATGTGTGGATATCGGACGGGAAGGATATTCTAAAACAGTGGCAGGGATGTTGAAGAAAGTCACTGCTGCAGATGGAACTTTGCGTGTTGGATTTGAGAACAAAGAGATTTCGTATATGCAGTATCGGGCGTTTGTTGATACCTTTGCGAAAGAATTGCCGGAAGTGCGTGTGGAGTTTGTGCCGCTTGAGGATACGGTCAATGCGTATCGTGAAGTGAAGACAGAAGATGAGATTGCGAAGCTTGCGCGGGCGGAGCGAATCGGGGATGAGGCATTTGCAGAGATTGTGAAGTTTATCCGTGAGAACTGGAAGGATGGGCTTACTGAGCAGCGCGTGGCATTGCAGCTTGAATATGAGATGCGGATGCGCGGGGCGGAAGGTACAAGTTTTGACACGATTGCGGCAAGTGGAAAAAACAGCAGTCTGCCACATGCGATGCCACAGCCAAAGATCCTGGAGGAAGGCGATTTTCTGACGATGGATTTTGGGTGTATGTATCAGGGATATTGTTCGGATATGACAAGAACGATACATATTGGTGAGAAAGTAGATTCTGAGCAGCAAAAAGTATATGATACGGTGCTTCGGGCACAACTGGCAGCGTTAGCTGTAGTAAAACCGGGAATGGTTTGTTCGGATGTTGACAAATGTGCCCGTGATATCATTGCAGAGGCAGGATATGGTGATTATTTCGGACATGGGCTTGGACATAGTGTTGGTTTGTTCATTCATGAGGAACCACGTTTTTCTATGAAATGTGATGCTGTGTTAAAGCCGGGTGTTGTGATTACAGTGGAGCCGGGAATCTATCTGCCGGGAAGGTTCGGCGTGCGTATCGAGGATATGATTGTTGTGACAGAGGATGGATATCGGAATCTGGCGTCGTCACCGAAGAACTTAATTTGTGTATAATTATTTTGAAAAAAGTATTGACAACTCCATACCTGCATGCTATAGTATGCAGGTATGTTGATGAAAGCAGAGTATCCACTCTCACCTTAGCGCAAGGGCGACTCGGGTAACTATAGTAAGAGTATGCATCACAGGATGCGGGTCATATAGATTTCTTATTATAATCATGTGTGGATAGTTTGTCTATCCACTTTTTTATTACCCGATTGTAGGAGGTGTATATTATTAGCGATTTAATGATTAACGAGCAGATTCGTGACAAAGAGGTGCGTGTTGTAAGCGAGACAGGGGAGCAGCTTGGTATTATGTCTTCCAAGGAAGCTCAGAAGCTTGCAGATGAGCAGGGTGTTGATTTGATTAAGATTGCACCAACTGCAAAACCACCGGTTTGCAAGATTATGGACTATGGTAAGTTCCGTTATGAGCAGACACGTCGTGAGAAGGAAGCAAAGAAGAAACAGAGAATCATTGATATAAAGGAAGTTCGTTTGTCACCTAATATTGATGATAACGACTTGAATACAAAGGCAAACATGGCAAGAAAATTCCTGACCAAGGGAGATAAGGTAAAAGTTACACTTCGTTTCCGTGGTAGAGAGCTTGCACATACAGATAATGGTAAAGCAATCCTGGATTCCTTTGCCGAGATGCTTTCAGATGTTGCCGTTGTAGATAAGCCTGCAAAGTTTGAAGGCAGAAGTATGATCATGTTTTTAGCTGAAAAACGTTAAATTCATATAAATAAGAAATTACCATGCATATGCATGATTTTTAAGGAGGAAAAGAAATGCCAAAGTTAAAGACAAAAAGAGCAGCTGCAAAGCGTTTTAAGAAGACAGGAACAGGTGAGCTTAAGAGAAATAAGGCTTACAAGAGCCACATTCTTACTAAGAAGACTACAAAGAGAAAGAGAAATCTTAGAAAAGCAACTATGACTGATTCTACAAACAGCAAAGTTATGAAGAAGATTTTACCATATTTATAGGATATTAGGAGGAATGAACAATGGCAAGAATTAAAGGCGGCGTTGGCGCTAAGAAGAGACATAATAGAACATTAAAGCTCGCTAAAGGATACAAGGGAGCAAGATCAAAGCAGTACAGAGTAGCAAAGCAGTCAGTTATGAGAGCTTTGACATCTTCTTATGCTGGTAGAAAGCAGAGAAAGAGACAGTTCAGACAGCTTTGGATCGCTCGTATCAATGCAGCAGCCAGAATGAATGGACTTTCATACAGCAAGCTTATGCATGGACTTAAACTCGCAGGTGTAGATCTGAACAGAAAGATGCTTTCAGAGATGGCTATCAGCGATCCGGAAGGTTTCACAAAGGTTGTTGAGGTTGCTAAGAGCAAGCTTGCTTAGGATGTATTTCGCAATATTTTGCAGAAATTTACAAAAAGTCAAAAAAGTTGTTGACAAGTAACAACGAAGATGATAATATACTACTTGCGTTGAGCGTGAGCGAAACGCAAGAACATGCGGGAGTGCTGGAATTGGCAGACAGGCTAGACTAAGGATCTAGTGATGGCAACGTCGTGTGGGTTCAAGTCCCATCTCCCGCACTGAAAGTCCTTTATAAATCAGTGATTACAGAGACTAGCGTTCAACAGGTAATCAAAAAAGTAATCATTATTTAGAAAGGCAAGCAACTTAACGAAAAAGAAGAGAACTTCGGTTCTCTTCTTTTTTGCGTTGTTAAAAATGATATGAAATTAAAAGAAAAGAATACATTAATCAAAATGGCAGAATCTCTTTCTGATAAAGATTTGGAAGCTGCTTATTATGACGCTGTTTATGACAGCCTTGGGTCTCAAGCAGATCGAATGGTTGAGCTTGATTACGATGAGGTTGATGTTAGGGAGAGAAGAGCCTACGAAAAATACCTTGGCGAAAAAGCAGATGTGCTTGAAAGTGTTTGTGCTACTAGAGGTATTGAATTGTGGCAACATGTTAAGGAGGAGAACAGTAATGGATATAATGAATCTTTTTGCAGAGACATCAGAGGATGATAAATTGCGTCAGGCAGATAAGGAATTTTTCATACAGTATAATCATGTCGAATGTGGCGGCGATAAGTCAGTAGTAGAGTTTATAGCAAACTTTAGATTTTTTGCTGTGCGAGACGTGGAATACATACAGAGTTCAGAAACAATTTGCAGTATGTTTGAAAAGGGATATTGTTATTACTTTGCAAAGATACTAGAAGAGGCTTTTCCCGGAGGAACTATTTGCTTGTGTTATCCATATGGACATATTGTGTACGTGCATGAAGAAGTAGCTTATGATATCGGAGGGGTTTCTGATGCAGAAGCTGATTATTATGTGCCAATTAGTGTAGTAGGAAGAGTCACACAAATATTTAGACATGTCCCTGGATCTGTTGTTGCTATGACAGAGCTAGAGAAAGATGCTATCAGACATTACTGCGAAGAAACAGAAGGTGTTTACGCTTTGTCTGATTGCTTGCCTTGTAAACAGACGGTGCAACGGTGCAGAGGGATTATTTTTGGTAGTGATGATCCGGAGATGCGAAAACAGCGGGAAGCATTAGAGTCTCTAATAAGAGACTTGCGTGCACGTAGAGGAAGAGTTGATTTCGGACAAAATATGACTGCTTACTGTATGAAAAATGATCTGAGTTGGGAGCTCCTTAAACGGTTACATAAAGAGCGTAAGAACCAGTTACGTAAGGAGGCTCGTTATTGGTGAAATTACTAACCAGCTATTTTTATCAGATAAGAAATTTCAAGCCATATCAGATTCCTTTAAGCACAGCTATAAGTGATCCAGCTTGGTATCATCCGAAAAACGGAGATTATTATGTTGATAGGAATGGCGTTATCAATGGATTACGAATCGGTATGTTACAACCACAGCGATCTTTAGGATTTCTATGTGGTGGTAAGACCTGTACACAGCAACCAGATACTTGTAGATTTCTTAGAGCATACTATGATCAGCTATGTTTACTTGATTTCAAGGAACTCATGCATTTACTTAGTCAGACAGCCGAGGTAATGCAGAAATTCTTAGAGTTCAAAGAGGAGCCAGAAATAATTCTGATTGTTCACGAAGCTCCTACAAATCCATGTAGTGAAAGAAATGTAATACAGCAATACTTCAGAGAACATGGCATTCTCTGCGAGGAGTTTAATGGGGGTTTATTATTATGTTAAAGCAATATGAAGGCGAATTGGGTATCTTCGAATATGATGATGCGGAGTGCAAGGTCGAACATTCCTTGGAAGGTGAGGATCGTTTACTTTGGCTTGGTACATCTAAGTCAGTTACTATAACAGGTATCTTACGATCTACTAGACGTATGTTTGCTGATGCAATACTTCCTGAAGGTTTTAAGTTATTTTTGTATGCCAGAGGTGTTCGGGATATGACTGCAATGTTTATCAATGCGCGAATCCCTAATAACTTTATTTTTAATTATGAAGCAGACAGAGACCTCGAGCTTACTAATATGTTCCATCTCGCAAAATTAGGTGATAACTTTGTTATGCATGTGAATGGTGATGTAAGTGTGCAGGCAGATCTTTGTTTTTACTCAGCTACTTTTGCTGGGGATTTTAAGTGTAAACTTCCTTGGGAGACATGTACTAATTTGCACAGTTTCTTTAAGAATGCAAAGTTTAGTACGCCAGTAGAGTTATACTTTAAAGTTCCTGTAAAGGCTGATGTTTCAGGAATGTTTGATGGTTGCACTATACCAGATGATTCTTATATCACGGTGCAAGGAGGCGCAAGTGCTGATGCTTGCTATATGTTTGATAATGCGACTATCGGGGTAAACAGTGTAATCAATTTACGTGACTTGAGAGTGAATGATCTTAGTAAGGCTTTCTATAATTGCATTCTGCAGGATGATGTTAAGTTACTTCTTAATACAGAGTCTACCGAGGGGTATGTGCATATGTTTACCGGAGCTAGATTCCCAGAAAACTTCAATTTAACACTTAAAGTTCCTTATGGTGCTAATGTGACAGGAATCTTAGCTGATGTATATCTGCCAGAGTCTAGCAATATACAAATAGAATTAGTAAATGCTACTTGTTTACGTTCAGAAAAAGTCACACTGTTACAAAAATGGATTCAGAAATTAGCAGAAGCTAAATATGATGATCTTACATCAGCGATAGCGGTATATGTGGCGGAACATCCAGAAAAGCTTGAAGAGTGCTTGCATATTGATTTCGATAATGTATCGGATGAGGCACGTACTAAGTATATAGCTGCATCAGCCAGAGCTTTTGAAAAGACTGAAGCTGCCTGGAGGGAAAGAATGGATCTGTTCTGAACTTAAAAAAGATGCTAATTATAAACCATACACCCAGATTTCGCTTCTATTATCAATTAAGATAATAAAGGGGGTGCAATGTATGGGAAACACAAATTTACCTAAGTTCATCATCGAGTACTCACAGAACGGACAGCATTTTAAGAAAGCTATTGCAGCAACTAATCGTGAAAGAGCTTGTGAGATTGCATTTGCGTGTGCAGGCAAATTTACCATTGATGCGGTGACAGCAGCTTAATGCGTGAGTACAGCAAAGCTACCAGTATTTAGTTATACTGGTAGCTTTTCTATTATAGGAGGTTTATATGAAACGGAAGATAGTAAGCTTGGGCGTTCTGATAGCTATTTTAGCTTTAACAGGATGCGCTAAAAAGAATAAAGTTACAGAAAGTACAACAGAGATGGCAGCATCTCAGACAGCAGCTATCACAGTCGCTGAAGAGGAAGCAGAAACATCAGCAAGTAATAAGATAATGGTTGCCGAAGCTTTAGGAATTGAGCCATCTGATAGGGCTGTCGATAAAATTGCAGCTAGCTTGGATGCTATCGGAACTGGAAAATTGCAAAGTGCTATAAAAGATACTGAAAATGGCGAAGTTGTGTTAAATATAGTGGCTGAAGATGCGATGGAGTTTAGATTGTGCTTAAGTGCATCTAATAGCGTTGAAGCTGCTTTGTGTACAAGTACAAATGAATGGGTTCTTAAGTCTGAAGAATAGCAGGGGGTGTATCCATTGTATTATGTTATTTCAGGAGTGAATGGCAACCTTAAAGCTTTCTTAACTTTTATTTCTTGGATTGATTCCTTTGATAAGGATGCGGTGTATATACATTTAGGAGATTTCGTAGGCGAGAATAATGGTTGGGAGTTTATGAATTGGGCACAGGAGAATATAACACCGACCGGTAAATATCAAGCTGTACTAAGTAGAGATATACAGATGATACTTGATGCATGCAATCCATCTAAGAAAAATGAAGTTACTATTTATAGTGCTAAGCAGAACTATGGTATGTTTTATCTGCAAGCAATGGTTCCGAAAGATCGAAATGAACTGATAGGTTTTATGGAGAGCCTACCTGTGTGTAAAGAAATCACTTACACTGATAAAACGTACTATGTTGTCGAGTCTTGGTTAGATGAATATGATTTATACCTTATGAAGCATGGGATATATTCTGGTGTAAATAAGCATGAGTTACGCATGCGTTGTCTTTATGCTGGAATGAATAATGACAATAAAATTGATTTACAGGGGGTATTAGTCAGAAATAATAGACATAAATGTATTGGAATCTTTGGAAATGTGATCCACCTTCCTGCAAATCAAGGAATTCAATGTTTTTGTTTAGAAAAAAGACAATTTCTTAGTAGGGAGGTATCATGGAGAGATTAAAATATTATGGCAAGAGATTAAAATATTATGGCTTAATGCTTTTTGCTGCTTCACCAATCATAATCGCGATAGTATTACTTATTTTTGTGTGGTTTATAAAAATTCCATACAGCAGTTCTTATTACTATTATAGTAGCGATGTAAGATGCTCAGAATGTGATAAGCCACTAGGCTCTCAGGATGAGTACTGTTCAATCTGTGGAAAAGCGGTAAAAGATGTTGGTGTAGTGAAGCAATACTCGTACTGTGCAGAATGTCGTACGGTCTACAGAAATGCAGATTCTGGTTATTGTAAAGAGTGCGGTAATGCTCTGGAACCGGAGGGCTATGTCAGGCTAAGTTCATTAGGATTTAGTACCTGTAAAGAATTTAATCGTGCAAGGATGAAAGATAATCTATTTAGATTATTAGACAATGAGATAATCATTACATTGATTGTAATCCCTGTAGCTTTAGTTATGAAAAATGTAATAATAGAACAAATCAGAAGATGGGCTATGAAGAAAATTATTATGTCTGATAGCTCATACCAGGATAGGAGATGATAAAGTGGAGTCTATAAGAGAGTACAATATTGTGAAGGAGTTGTACGAATATTCTATAGGAAAAAGAGATTCAGTTGATTATGGTACAGCCACATTGATTAGTTCATTAGATAGTACAAGATATAAGATTCTGATGGATAAGGATGCTCTGATGGACGGTAAAGATGATTCTAAAAGAGAAGCTGTTTTATCCGTACTTTCTGATGTGCAGCATTTATTGCAGGGAGAAGATGTTGCATTAGGGTATAAAGCAAGATTCTATGAGTTGAATATGAGAGTGGCTTTAGATTATTTAAGAAATGTGAAATAGGAGGATTAGCTATGTATGAGGTACGATCCGTAGTTAGTGACTACGGTATTTATGAGGAAAAAGAAGGTAAGCTTATTGCAATCATGAACAATCACAATAATGCGAAAATGGTAACTGCTATTATGAATTATGATGCTCTTCATGATGGGCAGAAAATGATGAGTCAGCAGATGCCACTGGAAGAATTAGCGGAGAAACTTAATTTTAATTTGGCGGAGTATATGACTCCACCCACAGAAGTGAAAGAAATGAGGTGTGTATAATGTATTGTCCTAATTGTAGAAGTCAGCTAATTGACGGTAGTATCTATTGTCCAGTTTGTGGTACGCAGCTTGCACAGGCGCAGCAGGTAAATTATCAGCAAATGAATTATCAGCAGCCGGTGCAGCAGATGAATTATCAGCAGCCAGTACAGCCACAGATGGTAAGTAACGGTAATTATGTACAGCAGCCAGTACAGCCACAGATGCAGCAGAAACCTCTTGGTATGAAGTGGTTTAAGTTCCTAATATATTTTCAGTTATTTGTAGCCAGTCTTGTATCTCTTTTGACTGGAGTTTTTCTTTTTACTGGTAAGATATATACAGGAGCTTCAGCAGAAGAGGTAGAGCTGCTATACATGTATTTTCCTAATTTGAAGACTTTCAATCTTTGTATGGGAGTAGTATATGTTGTACTTTGTATTCTTTATCTGGTTACGCGATTCATGCTTTCGGGATACAGGAAGGCGGGACCGGCTATGTTAATTGCTATGTATGTCGGAAGTCTTTTGATATCAGTTCTACTTGTACTTATAACGCTTCAGCTTGTTGGTGGAGTTGTATATGAGATCAATATAACAACTATAACCTCTGTCGTAACATCAATTGTTATGATTGTTTGTAATATTATTTACTTTAAGAAGCGCAAACATCTATTTATAAATTAAGATTAGGCTACCAGTGGTAATGCGCTGGTAGCTTTTTGCTGAATCTTTAGTTGTAGTAAGGAAGGCTTACTATAGTTAAAGAAAGAAGGGAAAAGAAAATGAATTTTGACAAAATTTTTAGTGCCCCTCCCACACAGTTATGCATGCCATATTTTTATAAATCCATTAAAAATAGCTGCCAGAAATCGAGGATTGATTATGATCGGTTATTTCAATCCGCTGTAAGAAATGGTGATGATTATGAGCAGTTTATTGTTGATGTAAATGATGAGGTTAATAAAAATATCGCATGGATACTGAAAATGTGCTCTGGAGGAAATCATGATGCAGAATTAGAGCTACTTAATCTGAACAATGGATTGGATAGTATCTATTCACTGATGCACAATAAGCAGTTTGTCTACAAATGCAATAGCAATAGTACTATGGAGTTTTTAATGAATGGAATGCATGAGCAGGATGAATCGGGATATGATTTTATGCAGTTCTTTGATGATTTTGAAGACTCCTTTTATAACTTTCGGCTAAATAATGGATATGCGGGGATATACGTACATGCTATAAAAACTCGTTACACCTTTAGTAGTCACAAAGGGGATAATCTGCCAGCTATAGCTTTCTCAATACTTACGCTTAAAGATAATAATCTGCCATGTGTACTTTGTCAGTTTGTAGTAGTTAAAGGCATTTACCCAAATCTGTTAGTGGATCATAAGGCAACTGTTATGCCATGTGTTGCAGGAGAGAAATGTAATAATAAAGTACGTTTAGATGTTTTGTTACGTGAAGAAGAGAACGAGATGCCTATTTCTATGCAATACTGCTATTTAACACCTAAGAAAATGTGTCGTTGTGACTGTCTTGGAGGAGCATACGCGCCATACAGTATTTTAAATCTTGTGGCTTATGTTAATGAGATGTATCGCCATAGAAATACATTGACCAGAAAGAACTCTAAACGTGCTGGTAGCTACAAGAAACATGAGGTTTCTGCAGTAGTACAGAATAGTAAGGAGCACGTTGTGCGTATTCATGACTTAGTTAAGTACGAACAGTATGACAGGACTTGGAAAGGTGGACATCATCAGTCCCCTGTGGAGCATACACGTTCTGCGCACGAGAGAAGAATATTTAACAAGGACGGAACACTGAAAAAGGTGGTTATGGTTAAAGGGTCCATAGTTAACAAAGGTAAGGGCAAAGCAATTTATGAAGTAAAAGGATAGAGGAGAGTTAAGAGATTAACAAACTCAAAAAGAACAGAACTATTAGAAAATGACATAGCAAATAAAACATGCGAGCGAGAAGAGAATTCTTTGTTCTAGGAAAATAAAGTTTATGTAATAGTACACACAATGTTGATTTGTTGAATTATACAAAGCAAACTCTTCTAAGTTTGGGTATGTGGCTGATTTCTTTTTGGTCTTTAGTGATGGAATAGATATAAATCACGACTAAAAGAGGCTGTGCTAAAACCATTATACTTACATTTATTTATTATTAAGAAATAATAGTGTAAAAGAACAAGTTGTAAATCGATGTTTGCATAAGCCATCATCTTTTACGTTGTTAAGGGGGCGTAACTCATGAAGTTCTCCTAAGGCGCCCCCTTATGATGATAGGTTGATCATTAAAAGACAAGGAAGTGAGATTTGCTTATGGAAGGCGATTAATAAATGAATTCTTGCTATCATGGTGGAATAGGCAGACACGCAGGACTTAAAATCCTGCGAGAGGTATCTCATGTGAGTTCAAGTCTCACTGATAGCATTTGGGTAAAAGTGATAAGACACTCCAACCGGGAAGTACAACCGGAAATCTGATGTTTCCTGATTTAAAAAATAGAAACATCTTCCTTGTGAAGTGCCTAGTGAGGGCAGTGAAAAAATCAGGTGGTTTCTGAGAAAAGGGCTTCTCAGATTATAAGGCAAGACCCGATGTGATTAAACCTAGATAGATGAAGAATGAGTAAAGTGTTTTTCAGAGGGCTGGTTTCTAGGCTAGGGGGTACAGCGATCACAATGCTGATTGCGTGGTTGCAATCAGCATTTCTCCTATGGGGAGGGAAAGTGTAAAAGCTTTCCCTCTTATTTAGCGGTGTAATGCCGTGTTGGGTTTCTCCCCAGTACCATAAGGTACTATAAGATTCTTTTTTGTTAAAGGGTGCCTGCAAAGATACCCCGAACAAGATAATTTACAGACAGTATGAAAATACTGTCTGTTTTGTATTTATAGATAGGGTGCTTATTCAAGTATAAATAAATGAAAGGTGTGTAAAAATGGGTAAATTAAATGGACATGCACCTAATACTAGTCATTTTACGGGAAAGAAAGGGTTCCATCAAAAATCTCATAAAAAGAAAGTAAAAGTACAACATGTGCATAAGAATAAATATGAAAATGTAAAAGGGAGGTAGATTACTATGGATGATATGAATATGTTTGCCGTTACTAATGAAGATCAAAGCAATCTAATTCATTATGAAGGTAAATTAGGAGTTTTTGATTATAATCCAGAGGATTATGAATTGCTAGGGTATGAATCTATAACACAAATTTTGCACTATAAAGGCAAAACTGTTGCTTTGAGCTTACCTAAAGGTATCATAGATACTAGCTATATGTTTAACGAGTGCGAATTTCCAGAAGGTTTTCATTTCGTAGATTTTGATACGAGTAATGTGATTAGTATGGAGGCTATGTTTCAGGGATGTAAATTACCTCATGGCTTTACTTTAGGTGATAAATTCTATACCTGTGCTGTTACTACAATGAGTTCAATGTTTGCATTTTGTAATATTCCAGTTGGTTTCTCATTAGGAGCTAATTTTGACACTAGCAATGTGACTGCTATGGAAGATATGTTTTGTAAATGTAGGATAGCAGCTGGGTTTTCGTTAGGAGATAAGTTTACTACTAAAAATGTTACTTTTATGTCTAGAATGTTTCAGCGAAGTAGCTTACCAGCAGATTTTACGTTAGGAGATAAATTCGATACATCTAATGTAACAGATATGGGTGGTATGTTTAACGGTTGCCATTATGATAATGAGAATATCTTCGGATATTTTAGTGTTAACACATATGCCGACGTTATAGAAAAATTGAGTACTGTGCCTGACAAAGTGCAAAAATACTATGATGATCAGAATCGTTTAGGTTTACTTATTGCCGACGGTTATGACTGTGGTTGGTCAACTGAATCTTATGAAGAATTTTCTTACGATAAGAGAATTATTCAATATTGGCTAGAGAAAAAGCCTAATCAGAAACAGATGCTTCAGTTCTTACAGAGATTAGATATATCCATGTATAGTACACCGCGCAGAGCAGACTTAGACAGACTGATGTTATCATACGGTGGCTTAAAAATAGTTTGGATTCCTAAAGGGACATATTACTATATTGAGAATTATGATGGCAGAGAAACTATCGTGACTGATATTAAGGTTGCGTGAATAAAAAGTAGGAGGAAATAATTATGCAGATAATCTATCAATATGATAAAGAAGACATTGAACTATTAAAGCAGGCAAAGGATCTACCTAAGAATCCATGTGACGCATGTCGTGATAGCTTTGCTTGTTGTGGTTGCCCAACAGAAACTGAATATCAGCAAAAGATTGCTCCTTATAAGGAGCGCAATATATTGAGCTCAGCTGTACAAATTAATTATTTTGTGCGCCGGAGTAGGGAGATTAGAGAATCCTTGATAGAGCTAGAAGAGCTTTATGAAAGCATAAAAGATTCTTTGCCAAAAGAGAGTTTTGAGCAATTAGAACTTGAAGATTTTTTACTGAGAGTAAAAAATCTTTCAGAAGAAGATAATGACGAACTACATAATTTAAATCTTTTCACTTGACATCACACTGCTGAACTATTACACGATCTTGGATGTCAGCACAGCTTTAGAAAAGCTACTATACGATTTGATGAGGACGGCAACTCCAAATTTGATGAATGCCTTAACAGTGCACAGTTTATTGTAGACACTCTTAAGAGAGTGAGAACTGCAGAAAACGTAGTACAGGTAGAAAAGGCTTCTATTCTTATGGAGTATGCTTTAGATCATGAGGTTGTGATTGCAGGAATAAAGGAGGAATACTAAATGGCAATAACAAGAGAAAGATTAGAAGAAATTGCTACAAGGGCTTTGCAGGCCCTTGTAGAAGATGACGAAGAGACAGCTAAGGAGTTCTTTGAGACAGAACTTGAGCTTGACGAAGAAGAGATGGAATACTTCGGTATTGAATTCGATGAGGGTGAAGATGATGAATAATCAGCTATCTTTTATTTTGTGCGCAGTTAGTACAGTATTCTTTGTGGTGGCTTGGCTTGTTATGTTACATGTAATCAAAGTGTCAGACCATGCCACAAAAGTTTTATACTTGTTATTTATGACTATAAGCGGAATAGGATATCTTGCATCAATCTTGATTTCAACAGGAGTTCTGTAGCTTTAATAGGGGAGTACAATAGATTTCATTGTCGATTTACATAATTTATCCATTGCTGAAGTAAAACGAGCAATGGACGGAGAAGAATATTGGTGTATATGAAATTCGTATTTCAAAGGTAAATTGGAGGAAAATAAGAAATGAATATTGAAGTAAATAATGAAAGAAGTTATTTAGGCAAAGATATTAAAGCATGGTGCATGTCGAATACAGAAGATGCAAATGCATTAGAACTCAAACGGAAATATTATGCAGACGATATTGAATTTAAACCAAGTGACAAAGTGTATTATTTCGTTGATTATGTAAGCACGGCAGAATCGTATAAAGAGTGTGGAAATCTTAATATGTGTGGATGTCATTTACATCGTGACTTAGAAAAATCTCCTAGAAAAATTATGATAAGAAAAAAGCATAAAAGAAAAAATGAGATAAAGTTAGGAAAGAACGAAGAATTTACAGAAGATGTATATCCGAATAACGGAAAATGCCCTAAATGTGGTGGTATTTTGGTCACAAACTTTGGAGCAGGTATGAGCTGTACATTTTGTGTAGATTGTGACTATAACGATTATGATTATGACTGATGAAACTAAGTTTTCTTAGGAAAAGGAAATAAATATGCACAGAGGGTTTATTTTGAAGATAGGAGGATATTATGAATCTATACGATGGTTGCGAATCAAATAATGAAATCATTTATAGTTTTACTTCATTTGATTTCTACGACAAATTAGAAAAGCGACAAAATGAAATTTTATCACAAGGAAAGAAGGTTGTATTTGTAGAAGCAAATACAAGTGTTCTTTCAGGTGCAAGAGTTGTTATATATTCTGATAAAATCCCTGAAATCATGCAGAATTATAAACACAGATACGTCAAAATCAATGGAAAATGGACAAGAAATAGTCTTCTTGGATATTGCGATTGCTGTGGAAAGTATGCAGAACTTATTTGTTTGAGCGATAAAGGAAGAACATGTGAGAATTGTTCAGACTTTGGTTTCTAATAAATCTAAGATTCCTTAGGAAAGGAAGCATGAGTTAATCAAAACTTTTATAATAGGGTACAGTTAGTATGATACTAGCTGTAGTAATGGTAGCAATAACAAAAATAGAGTTTTAGGAGGTAGAATATGGCAAATATAGATTTGGGAGAAGGCTTAATGCCTATGGTCTTAGGTTTTGGCGATAATAGAGCTGAGTCTGGAGAAAGAAATAGTGATGGTCTAATCCATTATCAAGGAGAACTTGGAGACTTTTGGTATGATCCTATGGAGTTCGAAGTTATGTCTCTTGCAACATTAAATTCACGCTTGAATCTAGATTCAGCCGGTCTCCGGCTGAATTCATTTAGAAAATGCTTATATTTTATTGGCACTGACGTGCATGCAGTGGGGTTGCCAAAAGGTTGCATTAATACGCGTTATATGTTCTGTGGGCGCGAACTACCGGAAGGTTTTAGATTAGAGGGTTTTGATACTTCCAATGTAGTTGATATGGAAGGTATGTTTTGTGGCTGTAAACTTCCGTCTTATTTTAAGTTAGGAGATAAATTTGACACTTCTAATGTTACTAATATGAGAGGTATGTTTGAGCTTTGTATATTAGCAGAAGGATTCATTCTAGGAGATAAATTTGATACAAATAAAGTAATAGATATGCGTGATATGTTTCGTGGTTGTAACTTCCCATCTGGTTTTACTTTAGGGGATAAATTTGATACATATAATGTAGAAACCATGCATAATATGTTTGCTGGATGTAAATTCCTGGCTGGTTTTACCTTAGGAGATAAATTTGATACTTCTAATGTTATTAACATGACCGGTATGTTTTGCAGCTGCAAAATGTTAGAGGGATTTTCTCTGGGAGATAAATTTGCTACTTCAAATGTAATATCTATGAATTATATGTTTGCTGAGTGTAAATTTCCAGCTGGTTTCACTCTAGGAGAAAACTTTGACACCTCTAATGTAACTGATATGCTTTATATGTTTTGTGAATGTAAAATGTCTTCTGGGTTTTCTTTAGGGGATAAATTTGACACTTCTAATGTTACTAATATGTTTGGTATGTTTCGTGATTGTACATTTTCAGAAGGATTTTCTTTAGGAGATAAATTCGATATATCTAATGTAACAGATATGGGTAGTATGTTTCATGGTTGTGTTCTTACAGGAGACAGTACTTTTGCACAAATTGAGGATACAGAAGCTAAGATTGACTATTTACGAGAAAAGTGTCCAAATATTGTTTCAAATGCACAGTCTACTGCGTCCGAAAACAAAACACTACTCAATGATTTCTTAAAAATTCTTGGAAAGAAGCCGGATGAGTATTTTTGGTTGCAGTCAAACTACGAGAAACTTTCAAAAGCTCAGTTACTTTCAATTATAACTTCCTTTATGGTTGTTATAGAGGGCAATGCACTTGAGAAGCTATACGATAAGGTACGCGATAATTACAAAGGTAATTAAAATGTAGCATATTTGAGAGAGGAAGATGAATAGTCTTCCTCTTTTATTTAACAATGAAATTGTAAAAGGAGTTATCGCTCATGAAGAATGTAAATAGTTGCATAATACTTGGAAAAGTTTACACTTGGAAAAGCGACTCTGATTTAAGCAAACAACTAGGAAAATGTCGTAGTTATGTTTATTCAGAGAAAAGAAAAGGATTATCTTACGAGCAGATAATAATGAAAACAATTGAGAAGAAATGTGAAGTGGAAGGTGCAGTTTATCAGTGGAAAAGTGACTCTGATCTTAGCAGACAGTTAAATAGATGCACTAGTTACGTTTCAAGATTAAAAGGATTTGGCTTATCTTATGAGGAAATTATAAGGAAAGGTACAAGCACAAAGTGCCTTATTTGTAATGGTGAACTTTTTGAATGGAAGTCTGATACTGATTTAATCAAAAAGCTTCATCGGAGTCGTAATTACATTAATAAATTAAAAAGAAAGGGTCTGTCCTATCAAGCAATAATTGAGAGATCTCTTGGATTAAATAATAGTTGCAAAGTAAATGATGTCACATATGTGTGGCGAAGTAATGCTGATTTGAGCAAAAAGCTAGGAAGGTGCTCAAGTTATGTTGATTATCGTCTAAGAAAGGGTTTATCTTATGAGGAGATAATTCGAGGTGCTATCAGTTCTAATAACGCTAATAAGAGAACTGATGCTACAAGAAGCATATCAGGAATATGACATTGTTTTGGGTACAAGTTATAACAGAAGTAACTAAGTGACATGTATTGCAAAAAGCAGCATGTATAAATAATTGGGAGGGTTTATTGTTATGAGTAACGATAATGAACAATGGCTTACAAACGGCATCTGTGAAAAGTGTAGAAAGCAGAAATACTGTTCTAAACCATGTACAAGGAACAAAAGAAGAACATCAGCAATTTTACGCTCCGCAACTATACAAGCTATGGATGCTTATTCTGGCGGAGCGTATTCTGGTGTTTTGAAAGCTCTTGATGAAGTTTCTAAGTTCTCATGAGAAATGTCATGAAAAAATTATTTTTCCGGCGCACTTGTATTTTATCAGATATCAGCTCTATAATTATTATAAAATAAATTAAGGTGGTTTATTTATGTATTATAAGCAGATAGATAATGAGCAAGTAGAGAGACTTTTATTAGAAAAGGATTACAATCAAATTCTTAGAATTTTCTTTGATAGTTTGAATATGTCTGTAGTGCAGTTCGCTGCCAGGATGAAATGTTCTAGAAGAGCAATGGGACGTTATTTGTCTGGAGAACGTCAAGTCCCTATGGCAATAATAAAGCAGATAATGAGCAAGTGTAATATCACATTTAGTGAAAAAGAAACAGATGATGAATTTGATAAGGAAGGATATTTTAGATGGTATTCAAAACTTGATAATTTATTTAATACACTATTTTTATACCGTACAAAAGAACTAGGTATCTCTAGGTTTCAGATGGCATGCGATCTCAACGTTAGCTGTAATGTTTTACGAGAATATGAGCATGGTATTAAACGTATCATTCCATCTGATGTGGATAAGATTCTGGGTACATACGACTTAAGGATAGAAGAGCTTTTTCCTATGTTAGTTACCTTCGATGGGAGAAACACTTTCTTACCATTAAAACCGTTAAGTTGTGTGACCTTTAATGGAACAGAATACGACTTGTGGGGAAGTGTTTATTCTGAGGACGATTTGTGTAATATCTGGCCTACATTTCCTATGCAACGTTATGATAGTAGATGTCAACTGTTAATGAAATATGTTCCAGAAGAGTTAAATTTGGATGAATATGTCAATGCAACAGATATGGTTTTTGATCTTGATGGTGGTTATTACAGTCGGGATTTGAATAGTGTTAAGTTACCTCCTAGTTATGAGCATTTACAAAGATGTACTTCTAAAGTATTCAGAAGTGATAGACCTTGCGAGCATTTTAATGTACATGTTAGTAACATCCGGTTTATTGATGATTACTGTGTACAGATTTTAAGTGATAGTGAAGCTGAGACTTTTAGTCTAGAAGATTATGTATTTTCTGATAGCAAGTGGTACAGCTTACTGCAAGATAAGGAATACTTGAAGCAGGGAAAGCTTGTGATGATAGGAGAACCTTGTTGCATAAATCAGTGTATTATTTGGCCGGATAAACAGTTTGTTCGCATAATCGAATTATATAAGGATAAGTATCCGCAGAAATCATATGAAATAGAATACGCAGAGGTTTCGAATAAGATGTATGAGCGGTGGGTTGATTATCGTTCTTCTAGTGGTATACGATACTCTGATTATGACGAAAAAGATTATTACTATTATCAGTGTAAAAAGGACAAGACTAAGTATAAACATAGTATTTCAGTAAATGGTAAATTGTGGCAATTTAATTCTGTAAAAGAATTAGCACAGAAGCTAGACAAGGCTCCAAGTACTATATACTATTACTTAAAACACGGTCTTAATTATAAAGACATTATAGAGAAAGTTACAATGTCTTTTAAGGCAGTTACAGTGGCAGGCATTGATTATGTATTTTGCAGCGACAGCGATCTGAGTACCAGATTAGGAAAGAGTTCTTCATACGTAAATGTATACAGACGAGCTGGATTGAGCTATGAGGAAATAATAGTGAAAGCCTTACACCCAAAAGGCTAAATATTAGCAATTTGAAAACCTGTTTATGAGTTATTCATACTTATAATAAATTATAAGATAATAACAAAGAGAATTTGTGATTGTCTTAATTTCCATTCTTGGGATGATCCTTCCATCCTAGATTTTAGCTTCTGTTGCATAATGCAGCAAATTAGCAATGAGCACCGGAAATGTATCACAGACAGCCATTGCTAAGAACCAGTGATGAGTATGATAGGTACGCAGTAGATTGGCAATGAGCACCGGAAATGTATACAGATAGCCATTGTCGGTTGTGAGCATGCGTATCGACTTATCACTTTTTTGTAATGTGAAAGTCTTTCTTTTCATGGTTACAAAATTCCTCTAAGTAAGGGCAGATAAGTGTAAGAGCTTATCTGCTTTTTTGAAGAGTACCTATAAGGGTATTCTTTTGTGGAGCAGACTTATGAGGTTGCGTCTGCTGCGCCTTTGGTTACTGCATGGGTAATACTAGGCGTGTATGATTAACTGGAGCATTGCTTCAGTGCTGGCGGGATTTAGTCCCGATTAATGTAGTCAGGCGGAGTCCTGATGTCCTTGTGAGTGTGGTGGGAAACTATCATACACTCTTTTCTTTTTTGTTGGGGCGCATCAATAAGCGCCCCTTACAATGTAAGCAGCCAACTTTTCGTTGGGAGGGGGTAGTGTACCCTCTCTCCTCCTTTAATAAAAAATGGGAAAGTGGTTTATCATAGATAGGTGAATAAAATTGTCTATCAGGCAGTGAGGTAAAACTCGCTGCCTTTTCTATCTTAAATATTGTTGTTTCGTAGCGCAAGAAAAAAGCCATCTGTGACTAAAAAGGGGTTCAGATGGCTTAATTTGAGATATTCTCAAAATGGGTATGAATAAAGTATAGCTAATATAAAAATAATTGTCAAGGAGGCTATTAAGATGAAAGAAATGAACATGTTTGGAAAGAAAGGATTTTCGTGTGGAACGGTGAGTGCAAAGTTGCAGACTAGAGAAGGCTTAGTCAAAAGATATGACGGTCTCATACACTATCAAGGAGAACTCGGAGACTTCTGGTATGATCCTAAGGAGTTTAAGCTTGAGCATTTTGGACGAGAGTGTTTGCATTATATAGGAACAAAAAAAGAGGTTCGATTACCGCAAGGTTGTGTGCGTACGAGGTATATGTTTTTCAGAAGTGAGCTGCCAGAAGGATTTAAGTTGATTGACTTTGATACATCTGAAGTTGTTGATATGTTTTATATGTTCGGTAGCTGTAAGATTCGTGAAGGTTTTTCCTTAGGAGCTAAATTTAATACTTCTAATGTAAAAAATATGTCTTTTATGTTTTATAATTGTGAGATACCGTTTGGGTTCTCGTTAGGAGATAAGTTTGACACTTCTAAGGTAAAGGATATGTCCTACATGTTTTCAAAAAGTAAGTTTCCTGCTGGATTCTCTTTAGGCACTGGTTTTGATACTTCCAATGTCATTAATATGCGAGGGTTGTTTTCTGGTTGTAAATTACCTGCAGGATTTATATTGGGTCATAAATTCAGGACTCCCAATGTTGTAGATATGTCTTATATGTTTTCTGATTGTAAAATGATACAAGACTTTCAGCTAGGAGATTGTTTTATCACAAAGCGTGTCATAGATATGACTGGGATGTTCCAGAATTGTGAGCTACCAGATAATTTTTCCTTGGGTGATAATTTTTCATTAACAAGCGCTGTGTATTTAGATAGTATGTTTGAACATAGTATATTACCAGAAGGGTTCTCTCTCGGAAGTAATTTTAACACAATACATGTTGTTTCTATGTCATGTATGTTTGCCTATTGTGAAATGGCAGATAGTTTTACATTGGGAGATTTATTTGATACTTCTAATGTATTGCGTATGTCAAAAATGTTCTATTATTGTGTAATGGGGAAAAACTTCTGGTTGGGAAAAAAGTTTAATACATGTAGCGTTCTTGATATGCATGAAATGTTTTCTTGGTGTAATCTACCAGAAAAATTCACGCTGGAAGATAAATTTGATACTTCAAAGGTTTTGAATATGGAAAGTATGTTTCGCTATTGCAAGTTGCCTTTTGGCTTTGTCACAGGATCTAAATTTGTTACAGAGCATGTAACAAATTTAGCCAACATGTTTGATCACTGTAAACTGCCTGAAGGTGAAACTATCGAGAGTTTACTAAATAATTGCGAGGAGGCTTAGCATATGGAATCAATGAATTTATTTGGAAAAAATAACGAGAAATGTGCTGATGAACTCGTTCATTATCAAGGAGAACTCGGAGACTTCTGTTATGATCCTAATGAGTTTGAAATTGAACATACTAAGAACGATACACTACATTATAAGGGTAATGACTTATCAGTAAGTTTACCAAAAGGATGTAGTAACACAAGAGGAGTGTTTGATAGATGTGAGTTGCCAGAAGGGTTCTCTTTAGGAGATAAATTTGACACTTCTAAAGTTACCTCTTTGGAAGGTGTGTTTTCAAACTGCAAACTGCCGGAAGGGTTTTCATTAGGTGAACAGTTCGATACCTCTAAGCTTCATGAATACATAAAGGGTTCTCGTTAGAGAATAAATTTGACACTAGTAATGTATGCAATATGAGTTATATATTCTATGGTTGTAAGTTGCCCAAAGGTGTGACTATTGGAAGCTTACTAAGTAATTATGAGGAGGTAAAATAAATGGAATCAATGAATTTATTTGAAAGTGCTACTACGGAAAAGGTAGAAAAAAAGAGAAATAAGCTTCGTCATTACCAAGGAGAACTTGGTGATTTTTGGTATGATCCAAAAGAGTTTGAAGTTTGTCATGATTATGATAGTGAATTTTTCTGTGATCTACCAGAGGGAGATTATTTACATTATGTTGGTCATGATTTATCCATTTCTTTGCCAGAAGGGTGCATAAACATAAGAGGGATGTTTTATAGATGTAAACTACCAGAAGGTTTTACTTTAGAAGATAACTTTGACACTTCTAAGGTAGAAGATATGGAAAATATGTTTTACAAATGTGATCTACCTGCAGGATTTTCTTTAGGAGATAAATTTGCTACTAGCAATGTTAAAAACATGAATTATATGTTTTCTCATTGTAAGTTACCAAAAGGATTCTCCTTAGGAGATAAATTTGACACTTCTAATGTTGAGAACATGGATACGATGTTTTATAAGTGTAAATTACCAGAAGGTTTCACTTTAGGAGATAAATTTGCTACTTCTAATGTGAAAAATATGTATCAAATGTTTGCTAGTACTAAATTGCCCGAAGGTTTTGCATTAGGTGACAAATTTGATACTTCTAGTGTAAAAGATATGCGTTATATGTTTGAAGATTGTATAATGTCAGATGATTTTTATCTAGGAAAAAATTTTACCATTCACTCCCTTGGTTATAACAATCTTGCAGGTATGTTCGATAACTGTAGATTACCTATGGATACTGATGAAGATGATTTTTCTGAATATGATGACATAGTATCTTGGTTACAACAACAGAAATACATAGTTCTTGGGGAAAATATCCCTTATCAAGGAGAACTCGGAGACTTTTGTTATGACCCTGAGGAATTTGAGGTTCGGGATTGTTATTATTGGGATTGTTGCGGCGGCATAGCCGGGAGCGATTATTTGCATTATGTTGGCCACGGTTTATCCGTTTCCTTGCCAAAAGGGTGCATAAACACAAGAGGCATGTTTTACAAGTGTAAATTACCAGAAGGTTTCACTTTAGGGGATAACTTTGATACTTCTAAGGTAAAAGTTATGGAAAATATGTTTTATCAATGCAAACTACCAGCAGGATTTTCTTTGGGTGATAAATTTGATACTAGCAATGTTAAAAATATGAATTATATGTTTCGAGAATGTGAAATGCCTGAAGATTTTGTATTAGATGATAAATTTAACACTTCAAACGTTATCATCATGGAAAGCATGTTTGATAATTGTGTCTTACCAGAAGGATTCACCTTAGGGGTTAATTTCAACGTTTCTAATGTAACTAATACAGATAACATGTTCTCTGATTGTGCATTACCAGAAGGTAGATCTTTAAAAGATTTCAATGAATCTCCGTATTCCATCGTTAGCTGGCTGCAGCAAAGAAAGTATTATTTGCAGGGAAAGGAAAAAGTACATTATGAGGGAATTCTAGGCAACTTTGACTATGACCCTAGAGAATTTATAATTACTCATACTGAAAACTATGATGAGTGCTTACATTACCATGGTAGCGGAAATTCGATAAGCTTACCTAAAGGGTGTATACGTACACGGCATATGTTTGAGGGATGTGTGTTACCAGAAGGGTTTGAGCTTATTGATTTTGATACATCTGAAGTGATTGATATGTCTTATATGTTTTATGGTTGTAAGTTACCTGACAGCTTTTCTCTTGGTGATGATTTTAACACTGCTAGAGTAAAATATATGGGAGGTATGTTTCAAGCTTGCGAATTTCCAGAGGGTTTTACTTTAGGTGACAAATTTAACACCTCTAGTGTAATTGAGATGTATTCCATGTTTGAATCTTGCATATTTCCGGAAGGATTTTCTTTCGGTGAGAAATTCGACACTTCTAAAGTGTTTGATATGGCAGGTATGTTTGCTAATGCTAAATTACCTGAGGATTTTACTCTTGGTGAAAAATTTACTTTTGGAACAGCGATAAATCTCAGTAATATGTTTTATTGCGTGGAATTTCCAAAAGTCTTTTCCTTGAATGACTTTACTTTTACAGCAAATCGTGATTACGCTGATATGTTTTTTGGATGTAAATTTCCTGCCGGTTTCTGGCTAGGCGGTTTCCCTGTTAAGCAATTGGGAAAAATTATTTGCGCATTTACATCGAAGATAGTACTTTGAAGCAGGAGGTAAGATAAATGGAGTCAATGAATTTATTTGAAAAGGATAGTACAGTATCTAAGGATAATCTGATCCATTATCAAGGAGAACTCGGAGACTTTTGGTATGACCCTGAGGAATTTGAAGTCTTAACACATGAGATCATGGAATTCGAGTATTTACATTATGTAGGTACTAATAAAACTGTAAATTTGCCTAAAGGATGCATCAATACGAGATTTATGTTTAGAGAATGCATTTTGTCTGAGGGATTCACATTAGGAAATGATTTCAATACATCAGAAGTAGTAGATATGCAGGGTATGTTCACTGAATGTGAAATGTCTAAAGGATTTTCTTTAGGCGATAACTTTGACACGTTTAATGTTACTGATATGTCTTGGATGTTTCAAGAGTGTAGAATGTCAGTCGGATTTTCTCTAGGAGATAAATTTGATACTTCTTGTGTTACTGATATGGGAGCTATGTTTTGGAAATGTGAAATGTCTGTAGGATTTACGTTGGGGGATAAATTTGATACTTCAAATGTAACTGATATGAGTCTTATGTTTCAAGAGTGTGAAATGCCTATTGAGTTTTCTCTAGGAGATAAGTTCAATACTTCTAATGTAACTGATATGACTTGCATGTTTGCAGGGTGTAAATTACCTTTTGGATTTTCTTTAGGCGGGAAGTTTGGCACTTCTAGCGTGAAATTTATGTGTGGTATGTTTGGCTACTGCAAACTACCTGTTGGCTTTGCTATAGGTTCTAAATTTATTATAGGGCGTGTAACAAATACAGACGACATGTTCGATTATTGCGAACTGCCAGAAGGTGTAACTATCGAGAATTTATTAAGTAATTGTGAGGAGGGCTAATATGAAATTAATGAATTTATTTGAAAATAATACTGCAAGAGAAAAGAAAAATAAATTGGTGCATTACAAAGGAGAACTGGGAGATTTTTGTTATGATCCAAAAGAGTTTGAGGTAGTTAATGAAGGATACGGACAATACTTACACTATGTTGGTTTTGGTAAAGCAGTAAATTTACCAAAGGGGTGCATTAATACAAGATATATGTTCTATCAGTGTAGCTTACCATACGGATTTACGTTAGGGAATGATTTTGATACTAGTAAAGTTACTGATATGTTTTATATGTTTAGCAGTTGTGAAATGCCAGCTGGTTTTAACCTAGGAGAAAAATTCGACACCTCTAATGTAACTGATATGCGGGGGATGTTTCGAGAGTGTGAAATGCCAGCTGGTTTTAACCTAGGAGAAAAATTCGACACTTCTAGTGTTACTACTATGTCTCAAATGTTTCAAGATTGCAAACTATCAGATGGTTTTGCCCTAGGAGAAAAATTTGATACTTTCAGCGTTACTGATATGTATCAAATGTTTGGAGGGTGCAAAATGCCAGCTGGTTTTGCTCTAGGAGAAAAATTTGATACCTCTAAGGTTACTCATATGCAAGGTATGTTTCGAGATTGTGAAATGCCCGCGGGATTTTCTCTCGGAAAGAAATTTTATACTTCTAGTGTTACTAGTATGTTTCAAATGTTTCAAGGTTGCAAACTACCAGCTGGTTTCACTTTAGGAGAAAAATTTTATACTTACAATGTAATTGATATGGAAAGCATGTTTCAAGAGTGTGAAATGCCTTCGGGATTTTCTCTTGGGAGTAATTTTAATACAGAGCAGGTTATAAATATGTCATCTATGTTCGCCTATTGTAAAATGGCAGACGATTTTGTATTAGGAGATTTGTTTGATACTTCTAATGTGACCGATATGATTAGTATGTTTCAGGGATGTAAATTACCTCATAGTTTTACTCTCGGTGAAAAATTTTATACAAATGATGAGACAGCCACACTCGATATGTTTGCAGGTTGTACAATTCCGACAGGATTTCGGCTAGGAAAAAATTTCAGAGTAAACAGCCCATTGTATTTAGAGCATTTACTCAAAGATTGTATCTACGCAATGGAGTAGTGATAGATGTGCCAGCAAGTGGTTTTGGGTACAAAGAAAATCGAATTTCCAGAGGATTTGTGCATAGGTATTTTTTCTATTAAGTAACTTAAGAAAATTGCTTGTTCATTTTAAAAATCAATTATACAAAACAGGGCATGATAGTAGAAATACTATCATGCTTTTTTGATGCTCAAAACTGAGCATAATAGTAAATAAACATAGATTTTTAGAAAAGAAATTGCTATAATTAAAAAATAGTGCATTACTTACTGTATGAAAAAGCCTGAATAGAAAGCATGCATTTTCCGGTATAAAAGTTCCTGTTGTTTCAAAACATCAGAGAATAAAGAGATTTGTTTATTAGGAGGTTTCATATGAATAAAGCAGAGCAGGAGATTATGAAATTCTTAGAAAAAAGTTATTGTGGGGCTCGAGCTATGGAAGACTTATCTTGTCAGACTAGATTAGCAAGGGCTATTGCTGCTTTCAAATCTGATCCAGAAGAGAGCTACGAGGATTTATTTACAGAGAATTTTATAAGTAAATATGTGCTTGAAGTTGATTGATTTAAGTTTGGCTCTCGGAACAATAATAATCTTCTCGGTACCATAGTGAAAGAAATAGAGGTGAGTTTATGGGTATGCATTTATTTGGTGATAGCAGGTCCCCTGCTTATATTTATACAAAAGAGAGCTATATTCCTAGAGATTTTGAACTGATTAAAAATGTAAATAGTCACTTTAATCTGAATTTAGCTGGTAAATTAAACGCAGAAGCGGCAAAACTGATAAAAGAAATTGATTCTGCGGTTATACAAGGTACTTCCATAATTACCCCTTTTGGAGTGGGGAGTTTAGAAGATCTATCAACAGGATGTAAAGCGGCTATTTGTGCTCTCATGTGCACAAATAGTGTAATCAATATTGATGAATGTGGTAGTAATATTTTGCCTTTTGTTTTGAAGGCTGATGCACATTTATTTGCCACAAGATTACCTTATTATGAAGTAGATATCCCAGTTATGTTGAATAACCAGTTGTGCGTTAGTTATTATGATTTTGAGGAGTGTTGGTTTAATGAAAAAGACAGAGCTACTATATGATAAATTAGAATTTGATTATTTACAGTGGCATTTAAAATTAATGTTTAAATATCGAATAACTTTTCTTGCTGGTGATTCAGCAACGGGGAAAACTTTTATAGCTAGAGCCTTAGCTGAATTAAGTTCTGTGTCTGATTACAAGATTGTTGTTATTGATTATCGTCATACAGCATTACTTGATGTAATTAAAAATTTTGAGAATAGATTTATAGTACTTGACAATGAAGAACTTCTTATGACTGATGAATTACGCGAGTTTATTTTATCAAGTAAAAATCAATTTTTGCTAATAGGCAGAAACTGTGAGGGTTTTCCAGTTCCCTGGGATGCTTTTTGTGTTCCTAAAATTAGTAAAAATTTAATTGAATTTGAAAGGATGTATAATGGAGTATCATTTAATTACGGAAGATAGTGGTTCTGGCCTATCTTTTTGGAAATTATTAAATAGTGCTTTGTTTAATGATCAATTGCAATTAGATAAAGCAATGATATATGATAAAAAGAGTGGCATTATGAGGAGTTCCCGCAATAATAGGGATTTAGTCCGTTTCTTTGAAGAAACGGAATTTAGCGAGGAACAATACTATTTTATACTATTTGATAGTGCTAATGGTAATCCGGAAGTGTATACTTTGCGTACGAGGCTTCAGAAAGCACTGCACAGTAAATTGAATGGTCGCTATAAGTTATTTAATTTACAATGCTTTGAAGAGATTTTCTTTTCTTATTCTAATTTACCAGAAAAAGTATTTTGTCCTAGCACTAAGTTGCGACATCTGTACCAAGAATTAATAAATTTTGTGAATGTGGGAAATGCAGATCTTTCTATTTTATCAGCAGCTACAAGAGATTATATAGAGGATTGTAGACCTTTATCAACTGAAAAGATAATTACAAAAATAGTAACAGATGTTTGCAATCGAAATTATTGGTTTATTACAAAGTCTGTGATTGGTGCTTGTTGGATAGAAGATTGTACTTATGAAAGCACTAAAAATTGTTCATTGTGTTGTGAAAGAGGTTTATCTGAGAAGTTGATTGACTTATGCGACAATAGTCTTCTTGGAACCATAGTGGAAGAAATAGAACTAATTATCAGCAATTAGATAAAATTACTGTAGAAATAAGCACAAATAAGCTTTACTTAAAAACCTTTATTCGTAAAAAATTGCATTATCTATAAGTAACAAAAAAGAAAAGAAAAAACGGGTTCTGGCAAGCTAGAATCCAGCAAGGAGGAATTCATTATGAGAAAGATTATAATTTCAATTGCGCTTGTAGCATTGATGTTGACAGGTTGCAGTAAGAATGAAGGAAAGACAACTGCTGTTGAGAGCATTGCGACAGACACAGTTGCTACTATAGGTGATGCTAGTGCAGATGCTACAACAGAGGAAGAAGTAGAAGAACTTGCACCTGAAAAGGAAACTTTAGAAGCAGAAGCAACAACGGAAGCAGTACCAGCTACAACAGAAATCGGTGGTGGAAAGAAGAAAGCAGAAAAGACTACCGAAGAGCAGAAGCCGAGCACAACAGAGTCCACAAAACCAAGTACAAACCATAGTAGCACAAGCAGTAACAGCGGAAGTACTAACAGTGGACAGAGTACAACACCAAAGCCAAGTAACAGTGGTAGTAGCTCTGGCAACTCCGAAAATAGCAACTCCAGCGGTAACAATTCCAGCAGTTCCGGTAACAACAATTCCAATAATGGTGGATCTAACAACTCAGGAAGTAGCAACTCTGGCAACAGTAAACCGCAGCATCAGCACAATTATAATGTTTGGGTAAAAAACAAAGACGCATATGATGAGAAGGTCATTGACCAGGCTGCATATGATGAGACAATCGAGCATCCGGAAGAGGGATACTGGGCAGATGCTGTACAGTGTCATGGCTGTGGGCAGGTGTTTACCAGCATGGATGCTTTAGCCGCTCATCCGTGTGGTGGTCGAAGTTATGGATCTGCTGACGATGTTTGGGTTAAAACCAAGGACGCATGGACAGAGACTAAGCATCACGATGAGAAGTCTCATGTGGTACACCATGATGAAGAGGGTTATTGGAAGTGTGAGTGTGGTGCTAGAAAGTAACAGGTTTAAAAATAGTAGAACAGATAAAAGTAGAACTCAGAAGTGTAAAAGCTTCTGAGTTCTTTTTTAAGCTAATAGAAAGGGATTTTATGAAAGTATTAAAAAATATTCTTATTACTGTAATTTGTTGCATTACTGCTATGACTATCAGTTCCGTTGCAGTGCAGAGTGTACAGCAGATGTGTGATAACTAAGCATGCTTAACTGGATGTAAATTACAGTCCATGTCATTGTGTGCGTTATTATGCTTACAAACTTGATCCCAGAAGTGTAAAAGCTTCTGGGTTCTTTTGGGTAAACAAAGACACCCAGAAATGTCGCATTCCCGGGTGTCTTTGTTTTCTGATAAAGAGGGACAAATAATACTTGGCGTTCTTTGCTGCCTCAAGTGAGCGTCCCAATACTAAATCTATAGTATTATATAATAAAATATGTCTTCTCTAGAAGAACATAGCGACAAAGCTACTTAGTAGCCTGCTGAAGATCAGCGCTAGAGCAACAAACACTAGCACCGAAATGGCGAGTGCTTTCAAAAACTCAAACAAGTCTTTCATGCTGCTCACCTCCCTTCTTGAAGCAAAGCTCCAAAGGGTTAAAGCGTTTTACTGCAAGTAACTCTGTTTATATTATGTCATTTTATTATTTCTTTGTCAAGAATATCCTAGGACTCAGGAATGTAAAAGCTTCTGGGTTCTTTTGACACATGCAATAAAAAAGGCTACTGCTATAACAGTAGCCTAGCACATTCCTCATAAAGTACATGCATGTTTAGGTTGTATTTTGTAATAAGACGAGCTATAAGCATTGATTATTGTAACTTATTCTGTCTTTAAGTACGCCTACGGTTAAAACAGAGACGATGGCTTTATGATCAGCAAGCTTAGCCTAGGACGCTTGCTTAGGAGAAGGGCTTTATGCCAATTCTATTCATATAATTATGATTCGGAACATCTCCGGGAAGTGCAAAAAACAGCCTTTAAGATAAGTACGTATGTAGTGTTCATACGTTACCCTCCTTTCAGTTGAATTAAGCACTTTGTGCCTGTCTGGATGGTAACAAATTATTTGCATGTTGTCAACTAGGATTTAGGAGTGTAACAGCTCCTAAATCTTTTTTGATTCATACTTTTCTCTCTTTTCTAGGGAGAAAGTAGTGTGATGTAGATAGTCCCCTAAAAAATCCCCCCTTAATTTGGTAATATTTTATCATGGGAGAAAAGTATGATCAAAAATTTAATAAATAAAGCAAATTAATAATCAGAACCGAAATGCAGAAATGCATTTTTGTTTTTTCATTCACTTAGGTAATTCGGGGTGGCTTTTTGCCATCCCTTTTTCTATTTAAGTGTAGAATAAGTCAGGCGCAACTATAGTAGATTTTTTGTAAGAAAGTTGTTATAATAGTTATAAATAAAATTGTATGGGAGGTGTTCTTTATGACATTAGAAAAAGGCACGGGAGTTTTTATTAATGAACAATGTATAAATCCATTAAAGCGTAAAGAAGCCTTTGAAATTGCACAGATGGCTAGTGGCTATAATAAAATACGAAAGATAGTTGTCTTTGGAAGTGCAATTACAGATCGTTGTACAGAAATGAGTGATATAGATTTATGGATCGATTACTCTGATAATTGCTATGATGAATATGGAGTATTCACAAAAGAAGCTGATTCTATTATTTGCGAAATAGAAGATATAACTAATTATAATGCTGATATTTTGTTTAATGAGCAACTAATAGGGTCTTATGTTGAAAAGGCTGCTTTAAAGGGGGTTTGTATTTATGTGCATGATGATAAAAAGAGGGTTGATTACTCTAGATAAATCCAAATATAGTCTAAGTAAGTATAAATGTGAAAGCGATGATATTTGGTTAGATAGTGCTTGTTATGATGCACAGCAAAGTTTAGAGTTCTTAATGAAAGGTATCCTCGCAAGTAAAGGTGTTGTAGTAGGAGATGAGGAGAATGATATCCCTAAAAATCAAGGACATAATATTCGTCATTTGTTATCTCGACTTACGAAAGAGGGTTTTACTTTTGATAAAATAGATGATCTAACATCATTAGCTAGCACAATTACTTCGTGGGAAGAGGAAGGGCGTTATAGTCCAGGTGTTCATGTGCATGAGCAAACATTGCATCGAGTGTATAAGATTTTTGATAGTATGTATAACGCATACATTGCAGACGCCGGAGATTGTCCCTGACAATATGAAACTATTTTAACTAAATAACCAACTAGAACCTAGGAGAGTAAAATCTCCTAGGTTTTTTCGTTCACTTAAGTAATTCGGGGTGGCTTTTGCCATCCCTTTTTCTAGTTAAGTGAATAAGGTTCAGTAAAGGAAAAACAATGATGAAAGGGAGGAAAAAACTTTGAAATCAAAAAAGAAAAAACGCTTACTGATCTTGATTGGTATTCTGATGGTTTGCTTATTACCAATCTCTTTTCTGTCAAAAGTATTAGTTCCTTGGGCGGAGGAACTGGGAGGAATCACAACGGAAGCTGGTGCCGCACCGCCGGGAGATGCCACTGTAACGGATGCTAGTGAAGACGGCGCATTAGATAGTGATTTGCAGGTTCCACCGATTACAGATTTAACAGTGTTGCGATTATTTGCTTCACAAGATCAGTGTACTGCACCGTTCCCGCATATCTATGATTTTTATTATGGAAGTTTTAGTGGTACTAGAGCAACTATTTATTGTATGCATACAGCTGCTAATAACTTTGATTACGGTTTTTGCTATCAGCATGGTAAAAGTTCCGATGGTTATGGTACAGGTTTAACAAGGGTTGATGGACATACTGAGTTTACGAATATAAATAACTATATTAATGAAGCTAAAGCTCTTATGTACACAAAATGGATGCAAAATAATCCAAGTGAATATGTATGGTCTGGTTTTAAATCACATGCTGATAATGCGTGTCCGTATAAAGCCAATCATAGTCATACACAAGCCTGTGATGGATCTTTTTGTGATTATACAGGAAACAGTAATTGTGCGGCTCAATCAAAAAATGATATTGCAATTACTGCTTTAGCCTGCAGTTATTTTTCCGGTGCCAGTGATGAGATTAGTCATGCATCAACTATTTATGGTTATGGAAATGGCTCTTATGGGAATAGTCCAAGAGCCTATATTGATTTTTTAAATGGATTGTCCTACAAAGATCTATACTTTTTAGTAGATGGTGTAAATGGCGTAAAATTGGGGCAGAAGTGCGGGATAACAGGTAGTGCAAAAGCTGACAAATCAGAAGATGGATTACTTATGTCCGATGTATTGACAGTAAATGCTTCATCTGATTTAGTGTGGAATTATACGATTCCAGCGAATTATAAATTCCGCGTTTACACAAATGCAGATTTAACGCAGTACACAGACTATAATGCTGGTTCTACAGTTAGTTTGCGCGGTGGCAATCAGTTCAGAGTTTATGCAAATCCTGTGATTGGTAATAAAACTGTGACATTTGATTTCGGTAACAATACAAAGACAATTTGTGCTGTTTATTGCTATATTTCACCGAACAGCTTGCAGAATGTTGTTTCCAAAACGACAGGTAATAGTACATTTAGTTTTCAGCTTGTATGGGAGGGAACTTCCCATGTCACATTAAAGAAAGCATCATCAAATCCAACATGCACAAACAACAATCCATTATACGATTTAGCAGGAACTCAGTATACTGTCTACAATGAAGATGGAGTGACAGTGGCTAAGACCGTAAGTGGAAACAATGCTGTACTTACATGTAATAGTGCAGGTAATACAAACACATTGGAGATGCCAATCGGTAAATATGTTGTAAAAGAAACGAAAGCCGGTAAGGGATATCAGTTAAACAAATCTACAATAGCAATTGAGTTAACGGCATCTAACACTGCGGATAATCCGTATGTAATCAACACTACTGATAAGCCAGTAGACGATCCTATTTCTGTTGCGTTGACGAAAGAGAATAATAACAAAGTTCCTATCAAGGGAGCAGTTTACTGCATTGAATACTATCCGGGAATTCAAACTTACAGTGAATCAGAAGCACAGACAAAGCACACAGGTTCTGTAAGTAAATGGTATTTTGAGACAGATGCTAATGGAGAAGCTGTCTTTATGTCATCACCAACTGCTAGTGGCTACAGTTCAAGTCCGTTCTTTACAAATGCTTTGGGAGGAAGAACAATCCCTTTAGGTACTGTTATAATGTATGAAGAGAAGGCTCCGGATAATTACACAAAGAGTAATAAACATTGGGTATTTCAGATAAGACAGGCTGGTGAAGGAAGTGGTTATGCTTACTTATACGGATTAAATGATAGTGGAACTGAAGTTAAATACGAGAATGGAACCACAGTATCCGACACAAATGCACCAAAGTTCTCTGATACACCAATTCCTGTCAATCTCACTGTACAGAAAAAGAATGGAAATCCTACACCGCAGCAGGGCAGTACAGGAGATGTCACATTAGAAGGTGCAGTATTTGCTTTATACGCACAGCGTGATGTAGTAGATACAGCAACCGGTGAGATTAAAGCGAGAGCCGAGAAATACACCGTAGATACACCGCTCACACATAAGGATGGAACACCTGTGATTGATCCAACAACTGGCAAACAGGTAGTCGCTAAGGCAGGTGATTCAAAGCCTTTACAGATCAGTGAAGCAACTGGTGTGGATGGAAAGATTACCTTCAAAGATATCTTTGCAGCAAAAAATGCAGACGATTATTATGTCGTGGAGCTTTGTGCACCAAAGGATTTCTACAGAGATCATCAGAAGCATTTTGTTGATTTGCGTGATAGTCGTACAGATGCAGAGAAGAGTAATGTAAATTACACTGCACTCACGAAATCATTAGATGTAACGGATCATCCGATCATGCAGCCGATTCATGTTAAGAAGTACGTACCTGTAAAGGATGGTAACACGACTAAGATCAAACCATTGAATGGTGCCGGATTTAGTGTTTACTTAATCAGCAGCCTTAAGGGCGATATCTCTGCTTGCAAGGTTACAAATGCAGATGGTAGTGTTTCATACAATTTCAAGAGTTACGATTTTAGTAACGAAACAGGCGAAGTAGTTACGGATGATGGTAAGAGAGTCTTGATTACTGGCTCTGGTGATAATGATGATGGAGAAGTTACTTCAATGGATCTTATGCCGGGAACATACGTAATTGTAGAGACACAGACACCAGAGGGTTATGAAACAGTTGATCCAATGGTAGTCACATTACCAAGATACAGAAAAGATTCAGCAGGTAATTTTGTGCTGGATGCAAATGGAGAACCAAAGATTTATGCTACAACAAGTGTATCTCCAACGGATATGCCGATTGAAAAGTACCTGAAGATCAACAAGAAGGATAAGAGTACAAACGACTTTGTTTTTCAGAACAAAGCCAAGTTTAGCATTTGGGATATTTCAGGGGCAGATAGTTCTGAATACAGTAAAGATCCAAAGACTTATGGTAAGCAGGTTACTCAGCAGAGACAGACAGAGAGTGGCTACACAGATGTTTCTATCTTTGAGACAAATGATGAAGGATTCTTGTTGTTATTTGAAGCGTTCAAATACGGTGAGTACACAATTGTAGAGGAAGAAGCACCGACGGGATACGATAAGGATAACAATATCACCTTTAGCGTTCGACAGGATGGTATTTATCTGTGGGCAAACAATCAGTGGGTAAAAGCAGAAACTTACTCAAACAAAGTTGGTGACACAGAATACGACTTCTGGGAAGTTAACTTCTATGATGCTCCATTCTCATTAGAAATTGCAAAAGCTGATTGGGAAACTGGAGATTGGGTTCCTAATGCAGAGCTTACAATCTACAAAGCTATGGATAAAGCTGGTCATATTGCGATTGGTGAAGATGGCAAACCAGTAGTTCTTGTAGCAAGAGATGAATCTGGTAATGATGTAGAAGCTGTTTGGGTTACTTCAGCAGGTATTAAGAAATTTGACAAAGTTCCGTCTGGTTGGTATGTAATTCGTGAGACGAAGACGCCAACACAGGAGGGATATGCTACTTGTCCGGACAGAGTTGTTTACATTGGTAACGATGAAACAATTGCTCCAAATGGCAAGATGACAATTAGCGGTGATGAAACCGTTTACTTTAGCTTTACATACGACACGGATGGTGTAACTATTGCTGACGTGCCAGAATACGAGGCAGATACAAAGAATGGCAAAGTTGCATTGTACGACAAACCTATCACTGTAGAGATCAGTAAGATTGATGCAGCAACTGAGAAAGAATTAGCAGGAGCTGTACTTACTCTTTACAGAGTAGATGAGGATGAGGACACTGTTATCGAAACTTGGACAAGTACTAAAACAAGTCATGTTGTTAAATACTTGACTCCGGGTAGATACAAGCTTCATGAGGACACTGTACCTTTAGGATACTACACGACTCAGAACACTATTGAGTTTGATGTATCTAACACAGAAGAGATTCAGAAGTGTGTAATGGTAAACCATCCGATTGTGGTTACTTTTGATAAGCAGAGTATTAACTTGGGTGGTACTTCACTTCCGGGAGCTACATTAGCTCTTTACAGAATTAGTGAAGGACCGGCATTTGCGACAGCTAGTGATGCAACAGCTAGTGATGCTAGTAGCTCAGATGCAACAGTAAATGACGCAAGTAATTCAGATGCTAAGGGATTACAGCTGGTAGAACGTTGGGTAACTGACGGTAAGCCACATACAATTAAATACTTAACGCCGGGTGATTACAGACTTATTGAGGAAAAGACACCAGAGGGTTACACAACTGCGGCAAGTATTGACTTTAGTGTTTCAGACCAGAAAGCAGCAGAGGCTATTGTAATGTATGACGAGCCTATTAAGTGCTACGTACAGATTTTCAAACATGGTGAAATGCTGACAAAGACTGAGATTGTTGAGTGTGAATACGGAAAGTACACAAAGTTTAAGTGGGAAGATGCTCCTATGAGTCAGGTCTCATTTGATGTGTATGATGAAGATGGTAATCTTGTTGATACGATTGTAACAAACGAGAATGGTACAGGTATTAGTAAAGAGTTAGCTTTTGGTTCTTACAAGATTAAAGAGCGTGTACCGGATGGCTGGGTTGATAATCATGTTGTTTATAATGTGAAGTTTACTTGGTTGCAGGGTATGACAGAGACTAACTTGACAGCTTCTGTAACTGTCAACAATGAGAGCTGTAACACACAGATCAATATCAACAAAGTTGGTGAAGAAGCTGTTCTTAATAGCAAGGGCGAATACGAATACGTAGAGAAACCATTAAAGGGTGTACTCTTTGGTATCTATGCAAAAGATGCTATTAAGGATTACAGCGGTAATGAGATTGCGGCAGCCGACACTTGTGTTGGTTATGCAGTAACTGATAGTAATGGTGTTGCTTCGTGTGACTCTAAGTTAGTTCGCGGAGAGTACTATTACAAGGAGCTTAAGACAGCAGGTCCTCAGTACGTTATGGATGAAGATTTACATCCATTCACATTGATTCTTGCTAATTCAAAGATTTCAACTTTCAATGTGAACGAGACATTGCCGATTAAGAATGTATTGGCTAGAGGTAATATCAAGGTTCTGAAGGTAAACAAGGATGGTCGTGCTCCATTGGCGGGTGCAGAATTCGATGTATTCAATGCTGATGGCGTAATCGTAGATCATTTAGTAACCGGTACTGATGGTACAGCAATGACTAAGGTTCTTCCTTATGGCAAGTATAGTTTGAGAGAGACAAAAGCTCCAACAGGCTTCGTTCTGTCTAAGGCTACTTTCGATACTGAGATTATTGCTAATGGTGATGTACCTTTGTTGGAGATTACCAATAGCACTATTACCAAACTTGGTTCTAAGGGAATCTTTATTGTAGTTGGTTTGGCAGTTGTTTTTGCAGGACTGGTTACAGTAATCTGTTTCAAGCTTAGAAGAAAGTAATCTAAGGGTAGGGTGGTGTAAAAGCCACTCTATCTTTTTATATGTTTTTATGCTAAAATCTAGATAGTATTAGAAAGGAAGAGGATAATCCTATGGAGCCATTAACACTTTTTCCTAGTAAGAAAGAAACGTATTTTTTAATGAATAAGGATGATCTGTTACTTGTTTTTTATAAAATAAGTGCAGGGAGTGGGTATATATTTAATATTGATGAAGCGTCAATTCGAAATATTCCACCAAGCTTTAGAGATATTAATTCATTTCTCAGTTCAAGAACTATCATCGCTAATAGAGATTCCATAGAGAAGATACTTAGCGAAATTGGTTTGAGAGAGAGGTTTGATCTAGCATTGGCTAATTACGGTATTTCTATGAATGATACCTTATGGATAAAACGTGCTGATGATAATATGACTTGGGATGTAATAAACCCATACAATAAAGAACGTGTTTTTGACTTGGCTTGGTTTTGCTCCGACAAAGCTAAGAATAATTTACATGTAGGAAGACCTGAATACTCTACCGATGGTAATTTCCCTAAATGCTGGGTAAAGCAGAATGGTATTGATAAGCTTATTAAGTGTGGCGGTAGTGGTGTATATAATGCTGGATTGGAGCCTTTTAGTGAAGTACTTAGTTGCCAGATCTTAGAAGCTCTAGATCATAAAAAATATGTACCTTATAGTCTATGTGAAATTGATTATACAAAATTTGGCTATAAATTCCACAGTAGCAGTTATATGAAAGAAATAGTTTCTCCAACCGTAGAGGATAATATACGAATTGCTTCAGTTTGTGCTAGCTTTACAAATGAACAAGTTGGTTATGTCCCTATGCGTTACTATTCGGAGGGTAACTCCTATCAGGAACTTTTACAAAAAGCGGATTTTTGTGATGATCTTTCTATGATGCTATTATTTGATTGCTTATCTTTAAATGTAGACAGACACACTGGAAATTTTGGGTATTTGATTGATAATAATAATTTCAATCCAATTGGGTTTGCACCAATATTCGATAGTAATTTGGCGCTAGCTCCTTATTGGGTGGATTCTTTAGACGGAGATCTGAGTTCATATGCTGCAACTTGTTCGTCAAAGTTTGGAGACTCATTTATAGAATTAGGCGATTTTATACTACGAAATCGTCCAGATCTTACAGAAAAAGTTAAAGCTGTGGCAAAATATTTTGAATTTAAGGTGACGGAGCCTTATTCATTTAAGCAAGAGCGTTTAGAAGCTCTTAGTGCTCTTGTGCGATCGCAAGCAAGCCTTATTCTTAAAAATATGTAGATACTACGATGAAATAGATAGTGCAAAAGCTATCTATTTTATTTATGATGGAGGTTAATTATGAGATTAACAGAAGTAGAAAAGGATCTATTTAGTGTAGATCCACAGTACAGTTTAGCACATTGCATTTCTGCGGACTTTGCTTTAGGGGCAGGAATTGCAAAACAGTTTGATACGCGGTTTAATATGCGGTACGAGCTGTTTGAAAAATACGGGATTTATCATTTTACCGGTGGTAAGTGCCTGAAGATTGGAAGTGTTTTCAATTTAGTAACGAAAGACAAGTGCTGGCAGAAACCAACATACAAAGCGCTGCGAGAAGCTTTGGAGGATATGAAGAAGCAAGTAATGACATTGAAAATAAAACACTTGGCAATGCCATTAATCGGATGTGGTTTGGATAAGCTCGAATGGGATCGAGTGCGAGAACTTTTAGAAAAAGTTTTTGGAGATACGGATGTTGATATACTGGTTTGTTATAGATAAGGAGTTTTGATACTCCTTATTTTTTTGGAGGTTTTTATGAATTTTTCGAAGATGATAAAGAATGTAAAAGTCATAGATAAAATAATCGATGACAAAGATTTTAAGTTATTAGAAAAGCAGGATGATGATATGCTTATTAGTATCGGGAAGCATATTCTTCTACGTCATTTCTCAGATATTAAGGAGTTTCATAAGCAGCTTAATGTCTACGAAAGTTTACCACGTGAGAAGAAGTTATTTTTTATAAAAACCTGCTTAGAAAATGATAAGTAGGTGATAACGTGTATTGCAAAATATGTGGTACTTTCTTAAATAGTACACAAGGATACTGTATGTCGTGTGGGTGTAATCTGAAAGATAATGTTTCTATGAATCCATTACCTAAAAGAAAAGAGATACCTATCCCGATACAAAAGACAACAGTGAAAAATTATTATGTGAATGAATGATACAGAATGGAGGACTAATGACAGCAAAGACACATGTTTTAGGAAGTATGTCTTTAGCTTTAGGTGGTTACATACTGATGGATAAAGGTGGATTACTTATTCCTGATGTTGAGCCACTAATACAGCTTGGCATCATACTTCCATATTCCGTATGGGCAAGCACTGTACCAGATTTGGATCAAGCACATGATTCTGTAGCACAGAGCAGTCCAATCAACTTGTTAATACAAAGATTTTTCAAGATAATAAAAGCAGGTCACCGCAGTGTTAAATCACATGTAGCGCCTGCTTTTATTGCGTTAGCAATCTATTTAGCTTTGGCTTTTAATATGATTGGCAGAAATCTAAATGGGACAGAAATTACCATTCTTGCATTAGCCATTCTAGGAATAACAGCTGGCTTGGTAAGTCATTTCTTGTTGGATATCATGACAAGAGACGGAATAACAATTGGAAAAGTGAAGATTAGGATAGTTCCGGACACAGCTTTGTTTGGAGCTGGAACAGTTTATGAAAGAATAGTTAGGAGATTGCTATACGTGCTCACAACTGTTCTTTTTATTTATATTTTAATTAGGGAGGTTGTGTAATGCAGTTTGTACCATCATTTGTTCAGGCTCAGATTCTTAATTATCTGAATGATTCTGAATATAATGCAATTTTGAAATCAGTATCTGTGGATGATATCTGTAGAGCTTTTGCTAATGATCCAACTGTCGGATCTGTCACAACAGGAACAGTAAGAAAAGCTTTAGATGATATGCTTATTTATAAGCTTATTGACCTGGGTGTAAAAATAGGTAGAACATACACGTATTATATTACACCGCAGGGTTCAGCTTTTTGTAAGATTATGGTTGGTGAAACACCAGACAGTGATAAGAAGAAAGGGAAATAGTTATGAAAGAAGAATATGGATTTTTGTGCGTAGGACAGGCAGCAAGTAATATCGGCGTTCAGTTTGAACGCCTTGGATACAATGTGTTATACGTTAATACATCGTCTGAGGATTTGAATTTATTAAAAGATTCAAGCCATAAGTATCATGTAGAAGGCGGAGAGGGTTGTGCTAAAGATCGTGATAAAGCTAAGGCTTTGCTTGCAAATGATATTGATACTTTGGTTGATTTAGTACGAACTAAATTACCTGAGAGACTTATCTTTGTTGTGTTTGCCAGTGGTGGTGGTACTGGCTCTGGTTTATCACCATACCTTTTGGGCGTTCTTGTAGAAGAATTTGGTGCAGATGAATATGATCCGGAAAAACGGTTTGCAGCAGTGACAATTCTTCCAACAGATAAGGAACCATTACAGCCGGCGATTAATAGCTACAACTGCTGTAAAGAGTTGTACGATGTAGATGGTTTGGGTGCTATCTTCTTCCTTGATAACAACACTCGGGATAATAAGTTCACAATCAATGATGAATTTGTCAAAGGACTGGATGAGATCCTGAATATCCCTGAGAGACACAAGAGCACTAAAGGTAATGTCGATAAGGCGGAGATCAAGAAAGTTATTTTCGAGACATCGGGAATGGCAGCATTCACAGTAAAGAATCGTAATTGCAGTACAGCTCCTCAGCTGATCGCTTCTATTAAAGATTCTATTTTTGCACCGGTTGACACGTCAGGAACAGTACTGTATTACGTGTTCAGTACAACACAGGAGATTGACCGGAATGCGATTTTCACAGAGTTTGGTGAATCATTGGATGTATTTGCTACATACAACGAGACGAGAAATATTATGCTTATGTCAGGTTTAAAAGCACCAACTGAGCGTTTGGATAAGATTGCTAAGCGTGTACAGGATAAGAGTGAGAAGATGCAGCAGGCATTAGATAACTCTTATGATAACAAGCTTACTAAGGAGATTGGTTTAATTACCACTCCTAAGAAAAAGAAGCGCACAATTGTGAAAGAAGTAAAGCACGATAATGGTGTCGTAGAAAAGGTGACAACAAAAGCACCGAGTGCAAAGGATCTCTTAGCTCGTTATAAGAGATAGAAGGAGGGCTTATGCAGAAATTAAGTAATCGTATGCAGGTACTTCATAAGAAGTTTGCAGAACAGTGGCTGGTGTTATTTTTAATCAGTGGTTTGTTTATCTCAACGATTCTTAAAATAGCAGAAATCGGACCAGATGTTTCAGATGTAATAGTATACATTCTGTTTGGTTTCTTTATTCTTATGGTAGTGTTTGCAGTAATGTCCATTTTTGGATTTTTTGTAAATTTGTTCAAAGCAGCTGGGTACTTTAATCCACTTCCAGTGTTGCTAAAGTTCCATAAGGTTACTTTGTACAGAGCAAAAAAAGTAAGGCTGTTACCAGATTCATTGACAGCAGATACAAAAATTGTTTGGATATACGGTCCACTTGGTATACGTTATTTTGTCCTTTTAGCAGATGAGTTAGAGCCGACAGATAAGGAGGTTATTGACAATGATCAAAAATCTGAATAGTTTGCTTGAATTAGCAGCGGGACACTCATACAAAGTTTTGGATGTAACAGATGCTGTGGTTTCGGTATTACACAGAAAATGTGGTAATGAGTTTAAAAGTACGGTTACTGATATTGCGAGGGTAGGATTTTCCTGCCCTCGTTGTAATGAAACCAAAGCAGATAAAGTGCTTGCTACTTTACAAAATGAGCATTCTAAGGAGTTATACGAAGCAGTAAAAGCTAAGTTGCCAGCAGGGTATAATATTTTTGGCAGTACTAAGTCTGTTGATGAGCAGATTAAGGTAGCATACGCTGGGGGAGAATTCACAATTTTGATCTCTGATTTGTTAAATGATCGGAATCTGCCAGATTGTCTTATTCACCGTAGTAATGCCTTAGTGCCATCTGTACAGCTACAGATTATCGATCTATTTATGAAAGAACATGAGGAAATTTTAGATGATTTCACAGAGCTTACAGATGAAATTCGGATCAAAGATAATAAGCTGGGAGTAATCAAGACAACTACAGTAGAAGCATTATTAGAAGGGATTATGAATAGATATGGTAAAAATACAGAGCAAGATATCCACTTGCGGTAGCTTGTTGGAAGTTAATACTGTGAAACCTGATAATTCAGTTAATTTCACTACAACGATAGTTGATATTGTTAATGGGCATCCTAAAGTAGCTAATAGAGTTGAACATGGTTCAATCAATGTGAATGTTGCTAATAGTGAGCACGAAGTGTGTTTGCAGAATGCTCTAAGGGAGAGAAAAAATGATTAGTACTAAAACATTAATAAGTCGTATAGAGAAGGCATTAGAAAAGAAGCACTGCAAAGCTGTAGTCAGCTTAGTCGATGATACATTGTGGATACAAGGTCCGATAATCACTGGTGATTATGATTTAACGATATACAATAAAGTATCAGAGGCTGTAAATGAGATTGTAGATGATTACGTAAAATTCGAAGCGTCAGCTAAGTTAGATGTTTTGGATGATATTTATTATCGTATTAGTGCAGAGCCTATTCTTGGAGCTATCAGTTATGTAAGTAAGAATTTTTCTGGAAAGAAAGTTTACGTTGGATACTGGAGCAATAAGCTGATGAAGTTTATTTCTTCTGAACTTCTTACTGAACTTGGTGTGACAGCAACTGAATTAGACGAGCATACGAGAAAGAATATGCTTAGTAGCGTAACTATTTCGGATATGTTAAGCGCAGTATCGGAAGATATGCTTACTTCCTTAGAGAAAGATGATGTGAGAGCTGCAGTCAAGACTAGCGACACTATTGCTGAAGTATTGATTAACAGTGAGCTTTATAAGGTTCTCGCTGGTGTAGGAGTAATCACATTAAAGAATCATAATGTAAATGGTGTATTAGAACTAACTGAAGTTTTAGAGCTCATAGCGGCTAAAAAGAACTCAGATTTGTTGTTTGTTCCTATCAAGGATGACACATTTTTAGTAGACACTATCGGAGCTATTTGGCGATATGGGTTAAACCCTAATAAATACACAATAGCTCAATTACGAGAGGCTTTATACAAGTTATTGTATACATATAAGCCGGAGTCTAAGGATACGATATATCGTTATAGCAGAAGTAAAAAGAAATTGATCGCTTTGTAAAATCCTTTTGTTGCAGCTGTAATTAGCTGTAATAATTAAAAGGAGGTATTCTTATGAGAGATTACCACAAAGTTTTTAAGAAGTGGTCCGCCTGTGCCACAGAAGATTTATTACAACAGGACGATGCGGGAGCCAGAGTAGAGTATGCAATACGTACAGGACTCCCAGAAGACCGTGCTAGGGCAATAAAGATGATGGATTTTGTGCCATATAATGTCATAGCCGGTTTAGAGTTATTAAGTGCGGACAACTACGATGAGGAATTGAGATTATACGAAACAACACTGATTCCTGCGTTGTTGACAAGTCATTTAATAAACGTTATAGAAGATCATGAAGTTTTAGCTTATTTTGTAGATAAGGTAAAGAATCATGCCGATGGTCTACTTAAGCAGGTAGCTGATCTTCTTCATGTTTTACAGGTGAAAGTAATCACCAGAAATTCTCGGCAATATCTTAGATTGTTATCATTTCGATTCACGGATTTTGAAATTGCATACCTTAATTATGTGTGGCTTAGACGTCATATAGGGACTGCATCTCTGAAAAAACTGGAATACAATGTTTTACAAGCATTGGCTGATAGCCCAGATGCGTTTACAGAGCAGCAGAAAATTGTGATTGAAGAGTGCATTAGTTTTCATGGTTTGGAAACTGATAATGTTTTATGGACGAGCCATTTTGATGCAATAACTGTCGCGAATAATGAAAATTGGGATTACTTCTACAGTTTGTGTAGAGCAGATAAAATGTCTGTAAAGTGTATTCCGGTACATCCATTTTTATCTGGTGACACCTGGAAATTTCAGAAATTAACATACGATGAGAAACTGATGTTCCTTGATTCTGATGTAGCTGGATTACCTCATACATTGGCATTGGAGGGAATGTTGGATCGTGTTGATTTTCATGAATACATGAACACATTCAATAGGAAGCTTCCAGATGATACATTTGCAAACTTAGTACATCTGCACGTAATTGATCTTAATGATATCTCTTCAGATAATCTTCATGATTATTTAACAGGTTTAAATACGGAAGAAGCTGTTATGTATTTCTTAGAGCATAAGGAAGTGCAGTCATTAGATTTACTTCGCACCAGTTATTGGTCATATGATTTAGATGTATACAAGGACTTTCTTTCGATAGAGAACAATAAAAGATTGCAATCAGCGATCTTAGACTTAGCTTTTGATATAGGGCACGATAAGTATATTGCGGTACTTGTTCAAATGCTAGAAAATCGAAAGATTGTAGAATTATATGATAAAGAGCTAATCAGATCAATTTTTGATGAGCTTGCAGAAACCTATAAAAATACCGTTAGTTCCTATAAATTAAATAAGATACGAGAGAATGTATTGTCTCCCAATGAATTAGAAGCTTGGAAAGCTGAAGAACGTGAGAGGGAAGCTAAAGAATCCGAAGAACGGAAAATACGGAAAGCAGCAGCAAAAAGTCTTGAAATAAAGGAAGCGATTGATGTTTGTACGTGTTATGTTGAATTGGATCATGCATTCCGCGAATTAACTTCATCACGCTATTACGATGAATCAGAAGTTCTGAATGCCATTTATTCCAAAGTAGTGGATACTTATGATGACTGGGAAAGAGATGAGTCTTATACCAGGATTTGCTATGCTTTGTGGGATAATAATGTCATGAGTTTTGAAGAGTTTCAGAAATCAGTTAATTCAAAGGAGGCTTAATTATGGATAAGGTATTGGAAAGATTGCAGATTATTGCAGCATCTCAGTTCGATGTTGATGTCGAGGATGTTGATACATCAGATTCATACGATGATGAGTTTGATTCTGATGATTACTATGAGGATTAAATAAAGGAGGGGATCTTGTGCAACAATACTCGGAAGAATACAAGGAATCTTTAGCTAACGAGTTTATGGAATTGCATGAGCTATACAACAAAGTTATAGAGCAGGCAGGAGAAGGTCCATACAACGAAGAAGAGCAACAGATAATCTCAGATTATGAGGATGTTTGCGAAGAGTACGAAGAGGTGTTCAATAAGAAACCTAAGTACAAGATCCCATTTTTTCAAAAAATCTACAATAAGAAAGAGCTCCCTGCTAGTAAGAGGGAGCCTACTTATTGTGACAATGTTTCTGCAGAGATTCGACATCTTGTCCCGGAGAATTATCTGTTAGTACATAAGGGAAAGGGGGCATCCTGATGGCTGTAAGGAGAATGGATATCTTCGGTGATGATTCTACAGAAGATGTAGAAACAGGAGATATCTTTTATCACAGTTCCACTGAAAGAAGTAATGTGTTTAGTACAGAGCGCAGCGAATCTGATGATAAACATTCTGATTTTGCTAAGCAACCTGAACGGAATACTTGCTCTTCAAGTACAAAGAATGTAGAGCGTGTTTACGATTATGGAGGCCGCCATAAATTCACAGGGGAACTATACGAAGAAGTCCCAGATGAATATGAGGATTCACACAGGAAAGAATTTGAACAATCACGGAGTAAGATGCGCGATAGTGAGCGAGAAAGAAAATTTGGTAATAAGCACTCCTACGAGTGGGAGAGAAAACCGCAATATCGTTACGAGCACAGCCCACATCATTCTGGAAATGTACAGAAAAGCAATGTCTCCCCAATAATCAAGTTGCTAGGTTTAGTATTACTTATTATGGGAGTTATTTTTGTGATAAAAGGGCACCCAGAATACTCAGCTGTAGTCGTACTTGTTATCATTATGTATGTATTGAATTTTTTCACAATAAATAAGAAAGGGTCAGGCAGTCGAAGACAGAGATAGTTTCGCTGCCTTTTAATAATTATGGATGTTAGAATTATCAGTATAGTATTAGTAATAGCTATTGTAATTTGCATTCTGGCACTTATTGCTATTTCAGTGATACCTGCTATGAAAAAGAAAAAGAGCTCTGCGGCTTCAAAAGAACCAAAGAAACCGAAAGAACCAAAGAAACTGAAAGAGCCAAAGAAACCGAAAGAGCCGGAAGAACCAAAAGAACCAGAAACTCCAAAAGAGCCGGAAGCACCAAAGGAGCCAAAGAAACCAAAAGAGCCAAAGGAACCAAAGGAGCTAAAGGAAACAGTAGAGACAGTGAAGTACTCTAAGGAAGAGGCGGAAGTTATTGCAAAGAGTATTTCTGAAAAAGAAGAAGTGAAAGCTTCCGAGTTGAAAGCAGATACACAGAAGCCATCAAATGTTGTTGCCCCGGAAAAGGAAACAGAAGCAGCGGATACAAAACAGATTCAAGAATCTGTCAAGAAGCCAGAAACTGCTGTCAAGCCAGAAGTAAAGCGTTCCAGTGGTTCTCTGAATCCACCAAGAAAAAATCCACCAAAGGAGAATACAGCTCAGACCACCGCACAAAACGAAATTACGCGTTTTAAGAGTTTCAGTAACAAAGATGCTTGTATGGCTTTGTTATCTCTTATTGCAGAGGAATACAGCAAGCAGCAACCAAAGAAAGATGAAGTAGTTATAAACTACTTAAAAGACGATGCTTTAGAGCTTGTATGCGATCATGGTATTTTCTATCTTAACAATGAAGAGATTTTCTTAAATGGTAATATGCTAGAGGATACACATGTATTTGTTATACCTACTGGCAAGCGCGTTATCATTAGATTCGATGTAAACTTTAGTTTACCTGAGGGTTATGAGTTATCTCTCTGTTCTAATGATGCCATGCTAGCAAAGAAGGGGTTACAGCTCATAAGTGCAAATGAGAACTCTCGAAACTCTTTGCGGGTTTCGTTAGTCAGTACCAAAGAGTGTACAATAACTAAAACTGATCATTTGTTTTATGTGAAGATAATGAAGGAGTTGATTCAATGAGAGTAACTATAGAGGGTACTAATTATTGTGTTAACACAATAGCTATGAAACTTAAAGGCGCTTTAGATCGAATGGGAGAAGGTTATCTCTTACATAATGATTCCACAGGATGTCCGGGTACAAAAGCTCGGGCATTTTTTAGTGTTGATAATGAATTCTTGAATGTATGTGATGTACTAATGGATGCCAGAGTAGATGTCACTATTATACGAGAAACTCCAGATACCAGATTTACCACAAGATCTCCTAGAGGAACTAAGGCATTTACTACCGATATTTTTATGCTAGATGTTCCGGAGCAGATGCTTGATTTTGAAGATTCAGAATCATATCAAGAACGTATGGCGGATTTAGGCATTTCAGTTTAGGAGGTCTTATGGGAAAATTAAAATGTGCATTAATAGCGTGTTTAGTAGTTTGTCTGATTGGTCTAATAAGTATTTCTATCTTTAGTAAAGAGGCAAAAGAGGTCACAATAGAAAATAAGCAGGGTAAAGAGATCGCATCAGATACAGGTATCAATGTGGATGATCAGATAGAGAGATATGTTGGCACCAGTGAAAGCGAAACTACAGAGCATGAGGTAACTTACAACAACAGGAAAGTTGGATTTCTAACTATTGACAATTCAGCAGTTAATTATCCGGTTATGCAAAGTGATGATTTGGTTTATTACACACAGCATAATAGTAGTGGAAAAATAGATTCAAAAGGTGCTATTTTTCTCGACAGTCGTATCGCAGCCGATGATGCACGAGTATACTTATTGCATGGTTTAGTAAACGAAGAAGGCTCTATGTTTTCAGAGTTAAGTAATTACTTAGATGAGTCATACGCCATGGAGCACCAAACTTGCAAGTTTACTGTTGATGAAGATGTAGAAGCTTTTGATTTATTCTCTGTAGTTACAATGGATGCGGATGAGCCAGTAATAGACTTAGAGTGTGATAGTGATTCTAAGGTAGAGCGTCAGTTTAATTTACTAAAGGAATTGTCACTTTATGAGTTTGATAAAACTTATACAGAAAATTCCAAGTTACTGATATTGAATACAATGAAAGGGAATACGCATATTCTGGTGTGTTATTTACAAAATAATGGTTGAGTTTGTACGTGATTTTGTTAAGGGGTGCAACCCTGTTGCTATCTTGCGTAATAAGATTGTGCGAGGTTCTTTTGATGTTTGTCTCATTGATTTTCTTGACAATAATGATAATTTTCATTCAGTGAGAGTTGCTTTTAATGAAAGTAGAATTTTTTCTACTGGAGAGGGGCATCTTCTTGGTGAGAATAACAATGATATATCAGCGGTGTTAGAAAATAATCATAAAATCTTTAGCACTAAAGAAGATTATCTTGCCGGTAGATTCGCATTACCAGATGAAAAAGAAATAGCTGCTTATTGTGCGAGCTTGCAGGCAGGATTTACTATGAGTGCGTATAAGGGATTTATTCCTTCAAAGATTACTCTTTGTTTTAAGCCAGTATTTTGTATCTGCTTTTATTTTACATTAGACGGTGTGGAGCAGAATCCGTTAATTCTAATACCTGGACAGAAAGTAGAGTGTTGTTCTCTTTATAAGGAGAACAGTGCTGATTTTATTGAGTTCCTGCGAAGAAATGGTTTAGGACAGTTTATTGTCGAAGCAGAAGAGTTACCTAGTATGGATTGTTTTATTTTGGATGGAGATGAATTATGACTATTCAAGAAATGTGTGACAAAAAGATGTATTATCATCTTTGGATTTTATCAAGATATTTATATAGAGTTGGTGAAGAGCCACTACTTACAGATGCAACATACGATAGAATAACGGAGATATTAAAGGAAAAATATTATGATGTTGCAAAAGAATATTTAGAGCGTACATACGATGACGACCCAATACCATATGCTATTTTGAAAATGGTTGATATGGAGCCTGTAGAATTTGATAGTTTGAAGGACAGGACAGAGTATGTAAGTGCTTTAGATGAAGAGAAGTCTTTGAGTATTAACTCAGTAACGTCATACGAGGATGCTTTTGCTTATTGCCTTGACAAGAAAAAGAGACATTTGGATTTGATTGCCTCATTGAAAATGGATGGTGTAAATCATAAGGATTTATACGTAAATGATCAACTGAAATTATCATTGAGTCGTGGTCGTGCTGGCTTCGGCTTTGATTTCACAAAGCAGATTTTCAATTGTTTACCTTTCAAGATAGCGTCTGGTATGTCAGAGTTGAAGGTGACTGGCGAATGTTATGTGGCAAAAGAGGGTTTACCTATTTTACGAGATCGTTATAATAACGATAAATACAAGACTTCTAAGTCTGCTGCAATAAGTCTGTTACGAGTGGAGCATGCTCCTGAGGATTATCGATTCTTACGAGCTAAAGTGTTCTCTGCTGATGGTCTGGCAACTACATTAGAAGAAACATTCCAGAAATTAAGTGCTATGGGTTTTGACATAGTTCCTTATTTCAAAGTAAAATGGGAAGATATTCCCGATGATTTGAATTCCTTCAAATCATGGTTCTATGATAAAGTAATGACTCCAATTCATGATATGCAAATGGAAGATAATATGCCGGCTGATGGATTAGTGTTACAGGTTAATGATTTATTGTGGGAGGATACCATCAGTGGCCAGTACTCTGATAAGCAGTTAGCTTGTAAATTTGAATATTGGTCGTTTGATGTATACAAAGCAATAGTTACCGACATTGTAATTACGCAGCGAAGAGTGAATGCCTCAGTTCGTATTAAGATAGAGCCTTTAATTACAAATGATGATTGTAAGGCTCAGTGGATTAATGGATTTAATCCGTCCATTTTGTTTGCTAATAATATTAAGATTGGCACAGAAGCTTATTTTGAGCGTAACAGTGGTGCAGTAAATATTCTTATACATGGGAAGAGATTGGATGATTTGTTAAAAGAATAAGGAGGCGGTCATATGGCTAAGAATCTTACAGGGTTACAGAATTGTAACCCTGTTTTTACGTCTAATGACACGTCTCTTTTCACAACGATGGGAACAATCTATTCATCGTGTAACACTAAAGATTGCTATAAGTTTGACATAAAAGCTCTATTAGAGTGGCGACAAAAGCTTTGTGAGCTTTTTCAGTTGTCAGAATCTTTAGAATTCTCGTATGAGAATTATCAGCAAAAAGTTGTTGATTTATTACAAACTACACAGAAATTGTCTTTTGATGATGAAAATTTTATACACAACCTGCGAATAATAGAGCTTTTAATCACAAGAGTTTCTATGTTTTTTGAGTGTAAAAAGATTTTTATCGAGAATTATGAGATTTTATGTGAAATTTATAAGAAAGCACAGAAGCTAAGGCAAATTAATGAAAGTTATCCTGCAAATTATTATGCAATATCTCTGCAGTTTCTAAAAGCTAAATTTTGTAAAGAAGCTGACTTTGATGAGGAAGAGCTATTAGAAGCTATCCAGCAAAGATATTTTACAGGTGAAATAAATATAGAATTTCTCACAGATATCAGTTTGTACAAAAACTGTGATAGATTTGATATCTCTTTCGACGACTTAGTAAATTTGTGTTCTGGTACTGACTGGTGGATATACGAACCATATGTTAACAGATACAAGAAACAAATACATGACACAATATTCAGTTTGTGTGGTGATGACATTTACAGTGATTGGTTTTCGTTTGTGACAAGTAAAAAGTTTTTCAGCGGAAATGGATGTATTAAATATGTCACAAAAAGCTTAGAAGCTTTTACAGCAGCAGGTATTTACACATACGATGCTGCTCTTTTATTAAAAGCAATAAAACAGAAGAAAGGGGATGATTGTTTTGAGACAAACAGTACAGAAGCTTGAAAACAACAACATAGTGTCTCTTCAAAAGCAGGCACTAAAGCAGTCATCTATTAGTGTGTTTACAAAAGAGCCAGTTACTTATGCTCCTGATAATACAGAATTTGATGACATTACAATTACTACAGATAGCGTAACAAAAATGCAAGTGTTTGGAGGTGATGAAGATGCTTAGTATTTTGGTAAAAGATAATTATCTTATCTTAGTCGAGGGAATACCTGATATTTATTTATCAAATACTGATTTTGATAAAGTTTTACGGGAACCTCAATTGCTAAAACAGATAAAGCAAGACATGCACCTTGATAACAATTTCTTAATCGGGCGCTTGGGCGAAGAGAAAGATGGTATCTATCAGGATAATTTGATAGTGCCAGAGTTGCCTAATAAAGTGCATGGAAAGGAGTTGGGAATTTATGAAGCTTTACAATGATCTATTCTCAATAATTAAGAAAGTTCCTGCACAGCAACCAGATAAGAATTTGCTCATGTATTCATCACAATTAGTAGTCATGTCCGTAAAGGAAGATATCCTATTAGCTCAGTTGAAATGGTGCCTTGATAATGGCGTGTCCGAAGATGATATTTGTTACAAAAGATTAGTCAATATACTGAGTGAACAATTTGGATATTTTGATGTTGTTGTCTTAATAAGACAGTATAAGAGCTTGAGACACGAGGTTGCAACGATGAATCTCTATTAGGAGGGTTAGGATGAATGAAGTGAAAGTAGCTGATCGGCAGAGATTAGCTTACAAGAAATTGATTGAGGAAGTTATACCGCAATTATTAAATGATGCTAGCTATGTACGAAATGGGCGATATTCTGTAGAGTTTTCTATGTATCCAGTAGACAGTATCAATAATATTGAGGATAATGGAGATGTTTATACAACCATCAAAACATTTTGTAAAATCAGCGACAAAGAAACTGGTGAGCAGCAGTCACTTGTAATTGATTTGTTAAATATTCCAGTGTACTTGGAGTTAGGTTTTATGCTTGGTGGAAACTACAAGCAGGTTTTGGATTTATACGATAAGCCAGCCGGTTGGTCATTTTCGAAGCGTGTGGAATACGCACATGGAAATCCTTACAATATTGTTAGTGCTAAACTGCAGTCCAGTAATTATAAGGTTTTCGAATTCAAAAGTGAAAAGGATTCTGCTTATTTTATTTTCAAGCGTGGCAATGCTACACAGGAAGATAATGTAATCAAAGTGCCAATTTCTGTGTTTTTCCGTGCATTAACTGGATACAGTAACTCCGAGTTATTAGAGTTATTTGGTTATGATAATGCATACAATACGATGGCTTTTTCAGACTCTTCAGTTATCATCGGAAATCGAGAATATCCTCACTTAACTACACGTGCTCAGTGTATTGATGTTTTATCACGAGCTTTATTTGGTAAAATGGACACTGCAGAAATGCATAGCATGGATGCTAAGTTAAATAAGATAGATAACTGGTTCTTTAAGAAGAATTATATGGATCTCGGTCCGGGTTACAAAAAGAGATTTGATTATACACAGTCTTTCAGAAGTAGAGCTCTGAATCAAATTCTTGCAGAAGAAGTTGAATTATTCGATGAGACGTTGAGAATAGGAACTGTCTTAACTGCTCCTATTCTTGAGAAGATTGATAATTCAGCAATCGATTGTATAAAAGTAAGTTTCAAGGATAAAGTGTATTCCTTACAGAAGTTTGTTTCATTTAATTTCAGAGCACTGGGCTACTACTTAGCTGAGCCTATCAATTGTGATGGAGTATCTTTAAAGGCTTACACTCAGTTGGATTTAGAAACTTTATATGCACTAAATGCCACATCTTTGAAATCTATTAAGGTTGCAAAAAATCGTAGTAAGAATAGCAGAATAATTACGATTTCAAGAAGCGATGGCGCTATTCTGACAATCAATGATTTATTTTCGGCTTACTCTATCTTTGCAAATAATGTGAATGGCTATGAATTCTACAGCGATATTGATGAATTAACTGATAAGGTTGTAGTTCCTTTTGATAAAAAAGCTGTACAGCTACTTATGATCAATTTGAATGGTTTCATTAATAAATTGAACAGTAAGTTGGATATTATCTGTGATAGCGGTAAGGATAGTAAGATCATAGAAGCTTTATCAGACTTCAGTGGTGTGATGGATAAGCAGGCATTGCTTAAGGCTCTTAGAGATGTGAAGAACACTGAATCACAGTTATCAGATTTGAATAACGTTATCTCTTTTGTAGCTAAGGATTTCAAAGTTACAAATAAGAACAGTGGACGGACAACTACAGATAGCTTAATCAGTGTTCATGGCTTGCAGTTTGGTCGATTAGATCCATACGACTCACCAGAGTCTAGCAAGATTGGTAAGGTACATCATCGAACAATCTTAGCGAGAGAAGATGAGGATGGGTACCTATTAGCTCCTTATATGGAAGTTAAGGACGGTAAGGAAACTGGTAATGTTTGTTATCTTACAGCCACAGAAGAAGCAGATGTATATGTTGCTTCATGGGATGAAACTTTTGTAAATGAAGATGGTACACCAAAGAAGCAGATTAAGGCTAGATACAAAGGAGAGCCTGCTTACGTAGGTGTGAATGATATCAGCTATAAGGAATATAGTCCATTACAGGATTTATCACCAACGACGGGATGTATTCCATTCTTGAATTTTGCTGCAGGTAAACGTATACAGATGTCATGTAACCAGCAGAAGCAGGCTGTATCAACGACTAGAGTTGAGCGTCCGAGGGTTTGTACTGGTGTTGAAAGTTTACTAGACACAGGTGCATACAAAGCTTCGGATCTTCTTAGTAAATACTATGAAGAGCAAGTATACAATTGCCCAGATTTAGCACAATACAAAGAAGCAGTGCTTAATAGCGATTTGCAGCTTACGCAAATTGCAAATGGACAGAAAGTACGTAAACTTACTTTATTAGTAATTGCCTTAAAAGATGTAGAACTTCCGGGATTAAACAACGAGTTATACTTGGAAATTCCTTTTGGTCAGAACACACTGAAGAGTGATATGTTCTCCTATAAAATCAATGGGACAAATGGTGGTTATTACAAGAACAGCGATGTAGTAGCATACAATTCATCATATGACACAAAAGAATACAAGTTATCCGGCATAATGGATTATGGTTCTTTGAAAGTGGATAATGAACAGCTCAAGGGTAGCATAGCTTTAGGACATAACTACTGCGTAGCATTCAAAACATACGAGAGTTCATCTATTGATGATGGTATTGTTATTTCATCAGCTATTGTTGCAGACGATACCGTAACTTCTATTATGATTCATAAAGAGGCCGTTGAGTTGTTAGATACTAGCTCACGAAAGGAAATTTTTGAAGCACCACGTAATTCAGCTAATGGAGAGCCTATTAATAATTTTAATATTAATGGGTTACCAAAAGTGGGTACTTATTTATTTCCTGGTGATACAGTTGTATACAAGAAGATCTCGGACAGTTCGGTACGAGAAAATATCAAGCGGTCACATAATCGTTATAATGCAACAAAATTAAGTCCATATATTAGTGGACAGGTTATCTCTTCTAAAATTGTGAAGACTCCGAATGGACCTGTAGCAGAAGTTTATTTAGCTTCTAGATCAACTGGAGAAGAAGCTGATAAGTTTGCTGGACGTATTGGTAATAAAGGTGTAGTTGCAAGAATTGTACCAGAAGAGATGATGCCTTATGATCCGAAAACGGGAAGAACGATTGATATTATCTTGAACCCATTAGGCGTTCCTAGCCGAATGAATATTACACAGATTATTGAAGTCACTCTTGCAGCAGCTACAGTTAAGAAAGACGAAATTGCTGTAGTGAGTCCTTTCCATCCGGATAGTTTACAATATGCTTTAGATGAGGCTAAGCAGGAGAATATACATCCTATTATGTTAGTTGATGGACGAACAGGAAAAGAGTTCGAGCGTCCTATCAATGTGGGATATCAGTATATGTACAAGTTAGTGCATATGGCTAAGAAGAATATACATGCTGTCGGTTTGCAGCATGGTGTAAACTCAGTAACACTGCAAGCAAAGTCTTCTTCAAAATTGAATGGTGGTCAGAGTTTTGGTGAGATGGAGTCTTGGTGCTTGGAATCAATAGGAGCTAGTAAAGTTTTGCAGGAATTGCAAACAACTATGTCTGATGATAGACAGGCTAGAGATTACTTATCAACAGCTCTGGATAATAATCCATATGAAGTTCATGTACAGGGAGAAAATCATAACGATGTTATGATGCTTACCTTGTTACGTATTCTTGGAGCGGACATAAACACTAAGGTTGATAAAGATGGTGTGACTTATTATGAATTCCTTCCTTTGAAGGATGCGGCAATAAAAGCTTTATCTCCTACTGATGTTACCAAGGAGTCTTTACATAGCACAAAAATCTTTGGCACAAATGCTAATATTGCTGCTAAATTTGTAGACAGGGAAAAGTGGGGTTGGATTGATCTTCACACTGAAATCATTCACCCTATCTGGGTTGAGAAAAGCAGATTAGCTACTTTGTTTTTATGCAAGGAAGTAACTCCTAGCTGTCCTAGAGCAACGACATATGAGCAGTTAAAGTGGAGTCGCTCTGATAAAATTGCAAACACCGGACTGTTAGGGGATATTATTCAGTGCAAGAAATTTGTCTTCTGTGATGAAGATGTGCTTGTGCATCTTCTGATTATCTCACCAGAAAGATACGCACAGCTGGATGAAGAGAACAAGGAGCGTTTTAAAACTGGGTTCTCTGCTATTAGTTGGGTGTTCCGCCATTACAGTGTAAAGGGAGCATTAGATAAACTTCGTTATAAGATTTTATCTCGTAATTCTGTACAAAAACAAAGAGTTTTATCTCAGCAGGAGTTGCGTGCAGCTGCACGTGGTGAATCTTTGTCTATCGGTATTAATGACACATTGTCAGCTCATATTGATAAGTTATTTGATGATTCGGATCCAAGTGCGGTATATGAATACCTTGAAGACCATCGTTCGTCATTCGCTTTATTAAAGGCTCAGACAATGATGGAAGAGTTTATTGAAAATGGTTCTGAATTGACAGATTATTTGATTTCATCATATCCGGTTATGCCTGCTATTTATCGAAGCAATGCTGAGATTAAAGGTCGCGTAACTAAGTCTGATTTCGATGTGTACTATGAAGCTATTTTACATGCAGTGGATGATGTTAAGCTGAGCAATAGTGAAAATCTGAAGTTAAATATCTACAATGCTATTAAGAACTTAGTAGGACTGTCATCTGTAAAGAGTTCTAAGAAGCAATATGTTAATGCCTTAGAGTACTTTACCGGAAAAAACAGTGACCAGACAAGTGCCAAGAATCATGGAAAGATTCGAGAGACTTTACAGAAAAAGATAATAGGACGATCTGGTCGTTCAGTTATCATACCATCACAGGATCCAGAACATGGTCCTATGTATGTTGGTTTGCCATTCTCAATGGCTGTAGTAATGTATGAAGAGCAGTTAATTCCTTACTTGCGAACATTTGCTACAGCTACAGATGTAGAAGGAATGGACTTAACTGTTAAAAACTTTAGAGAGTTGTTTGTTGCTATGTCATCAAATAATAGAATAAAGTTTGAGAAGTGTTATGTAGAGCACTTCGCTAGATATTACAATATTGAAGTAACAAAGGCAAAAAAGCAGTTTATCAAATGGATCACAACATTTATTGAAGGTTCTGATGGCAAGCCATATGGAGCTTTAGGAAAGGTGCTTCGGTCACAGGTTGTTTTGTGTGGTAGACAGCCATCGTTACATAGATACAGTATTAGAGCGTACTATCCTAAGATTGTATTTACAAAAGCTATACAGGTCAACTCTTTGATGTGTACTGGTTACAATGCCGACTTTGATGGTGACCAGATGTGGATTGCTGCATTGCTTACAGAGGAAGCTATGGATGAAGCTATCAATTTGATGAGTGCAAAAGCTGATATTATCAACGCAAAGAACGGTGAGATTATTTTGCAGCACAGTCAGGATATAGCTTTAGGTATTTATGTACTCACCATGCTTAAAGACAATGCTTTAGAGTTAACAGATACTAAGAGTATTTACCCATACAGTGATTTAACTTTGTTAAAGCAGGATGTGCTGGATGGTAATATTCATGCATATGACTTAGTTTCTTGCAAGGTAAATGATAAACATTTTGTTAGCACAGCGGGAAGAATTATTTTTAATTCATTAATTCCTAATGCTTTTGATGCAGAGGTTGGGACATTTACGAATAAGTTGGGAATTGATGTTAAGCATCCAGAACGATTTGCTGAGCTGCTATACGATGGATTAATTACGTCAGGTAAGTCAAGTGATGGGAAGACATCATACAAATTGGCTAATATCTGTAAGAGCTTATATGATCGTCACTTGGCTGGTGAATTGCCTGTTGAAACAATTCTTGATGTATATCAGAAGATTCTTAGTGTTGGTTTCCGTATGAGTGATAGATATGGTGTATCTATTTCTATCTTTGACTTTAGAGAGATTGCAGATAAGTCGGGTAAGATTGAGGTTCTTAAGGATGCTTCAAAGTTACAGGAGACGATTGAGGAAGATCATCAGGCAGGTCTTTTGTCGGATGATGACCGTGTTGAAAGTATCAATACAATTTACAAAAAATCGTTCAAGCAGATAGAGACTAATATTTTTGGTGACGAGAAAGCTGGAAAGTTAGGAACAATAAGTCGAAATAATAATGTCTTTATTATGTTTGATTCTGGAGCCAGAGGAAGTAAAGGACAGATCATGCAGTCTATTGGAGCTGTTGGCTTTTTGCAGAAAACAAAGAACACTAACTTGAAGTTGCCAGTTCTCAGTAATTATGCAGAGGGATTGTCAAGTTTTGATTTTCAGATGTTATCATACAGTACAAGATCAGCAATGGCAGCTGCACAGAATGAGTCACAGAATGCTGGATATGGTACAAGAAGGTCTGAATACTGCAGTTCGGGTTTAGAGATTCTTGAATTAGATTGTGGTAAGAAAGATTGGTGGTATGACGTTATCTGGGCAGACAGAAGAGACGAATTATCTCGCTTTACGCCGTCTAAGGGTTGGTTTGACTCACACCTGTTACGAAGAGCTGTGGACACTAAGGATGTAACTACTATGGAGCTCTTTGGTGATACTTTACAGAACGGTAGAATAACAGAGCAGTCATTTGAAAAACTTAATAAAGGATTTAACACTATTAAGTTAACAGATGAAGTGCTGCAGGTTACACCTGAGATGTTATTCTGTACAAAAATACTAGACGCAGAAAGTGAAAAATATCTAAAATACTATAAGAAAGAGGGATGCCTTACAAGAGAAGCTTTAGCTATCGTAGATAAGCGACATCTTAAGCATGTAGAGACGGATATAGGCACTTTCGAGTTTAGATACGAATTAAGCCAGCTAAGTCGTTCATTGCTTGAAAACAGAGAAGGTCGTAATATGCCAGGGTTGCGTAAATATACAGGTCCTGTTCATAAAAGATTGAAATCAGATATGTTTATTATCACAGATGAAACACTTGATTGGGTAGAGCGAGAGGGTGTCGACAGAATAGAAGCCAGAATTTTACTAGATTGTGAAACTGGAAGAAATGATAAATCTGAGAGTAACAAATCTTTGCATGGATGCTGTGCCCGTTGTTATGGATTGAAATACACCACCAACACTTTACCAGAAATTGGTGAGAATATCGGTATTGAAGCAGCTCAGGCTATTGGAGAACCGGCAGCGCAGTTAACATTGTCATTAGTTAACAAAGGTGGTGCATCAGGTGAGTCAGTTGCCAGCGGTGTTGATATCTTGCATAAGTTATTAGATGGATCTTCATTATACGTTGATAAGTCTAAAACAATCACTTATGTTGCTAAGAAGAGCGGTTACTTGGAAGTTGAGAATATTGACAAGAAAGCTACACTGTCTATGATAACGCTACAGGGAGAAGTTTTAAATGGTTCTGATTTCTTAGGTAAAATGAGCAGAGAAGTTAAAATCAATGCTAAACTACTGAATAGAAAGAATCACGAGTGGGTTGATGCTGGAGAAGCTGTTACAGATGGTTACGTGCTACCAAATGATATTATATGTGTACCAGAAGGTACGCAGAAAGCACTTCTTCGTAAAAAGCAGACAACTTGGTTATACAATTGGTTCAGGACTTTCGTTGAAGATAATAATATCTTTGTAAATGCTCGACATTTTGAGCTGTTTACTAGAGCACAGATGTCTGATATGGTAGTTGTAAAATCAAAAGACCCTGCATATAAGGTAGGTAAGAAATACAAAGTTGCTGATGTTTTATCAGCTAAAGATGTTGTCGGAGCTTTAGAGACAAATAAGTCTGCTGAGACAGTACTAAGTAGTAGTGGAGCTTTATCAGCATTATCTTTTGAGCAATTAACAATGTCTCTGCCGGGATTGGTTTTAAATCGTTACAAGAGTTATAAGAACTCTCCAACAGGAGCTTTGAACTTAGGGGAGAACTTAGTAACACGTGCTAAGAAGCAATTAAAGCCTATGACTGTGATGATAGATGATGAAGATCAGGTAGAAGACTACGTAGAAGAAACTACAAGCAGTTTTGCTTTTGTAGAAAGTAAAAAGCAGCAGCAGAATATGTTGTCATTAGACATGTTTGATGATATCATGGCTGAACCTTTGGATTCTGAGCCAATCGTACCTGAGAAGAATGAAGTCTCTAGTGAGGATATGGAATCTCTCTTAGATGATGATGTAGATGAAATTACAGAAACAGAGGAACAAAATGACGTTACGGAAGAACCTGTAATTTCAGATACTAATGCTATTACTTTACAAGGTATGGATTTGTTTGCAACAAAGTGTAAAGTCTGCATTGCTTTACTTGATGAAAGTTATATGCCAGTTGTAGGATTACCAGTAGCTTTGTTACAGAATGATGTTATCAAGCAGAATGTCACTTCAGATGAAAATGGTAATGTATTTTTCTCTGACGTAGATGCCGGAACTTATACTATTCAGTTACTCACTGAGCGAGTTATTGGAGATGTTGTAAAAGAAGTTCAGATACCTAATGCAAGTTCTGCGGATTTAGGTATCTGGAAAGTTATGCTTATGGCTGAAGAAGAGAATGATGGTACAGAGGAATATGAAGCTGTAGACATTGATTCTTCAGAAGAGTCAGAAGACACCGGAATTTCAGATTATTATGATGAAGAGGAAGATGTCAATTATGATGACTTTAATAAGCAATATGAAGAGACCAGAAAAAGAAAAATAGTTACAGGAACTGGTATGGATTTCTTCTAGTTTTGGGAGTAGGTGTATAAAAGCACCTACTCTTATTTAATTAAAAGTATCAGAAAGATTATCTGATATTCTTGAAGAAAAACAGTGCTATTAGTTATGCTTTCTTTTTAAAGTGTGATATAATAGTACTATAGGAGGTGTAGCTTATGAGTCATGAAGTAACTAAAATGAATA
>ERZ1026776.110-NODE-110-length-62318-cov-17.525754_pt1 | contig 62318 bp, 45 predicted proteins | sample MGYA00380125_ERZ1026776 | MGnify/ENA primary metagenome ERZ1026776 (study PRJEB33269, sample SAMEA4719761) | human gut metagenome | biome: human-associated habitat; feature: organic feature; material: feces | place: Cameroon | collected 2013-10 ...
CTCTTGAACCCCATTCAAGCGCGCTACCAAAACTGCGCTACACCCGGATATCTGTAAACGGTCATCGCTCACAGCTCATTTAGTATACCCGAGAGAGGCTGTTTTGTCAAGCACTTTTTTCAAATTTCTTCCTCGGAATTTTCCGCGATGCCCTTGGTGCGCTCGGGCGGGGCGTCAAATTCCACGGCGGCCAGCGCGACGGCAAAGACGCTCTCTGCGCCCGCATCGAGAAGCGCCTGTGCACAGGCGGTCACGGTCGCACCGGTGGTGATGACGTCATCGACCAGCAGCAGTCGTTTTCCTTCGATCCGTTCCGGGTCCGGGACACCGAACGCACCGGCCACGTTGACCAGCCGTTCTTCCATCGAAAGCTCTTCCTGCCGCGGCGTCGTGCGGGCGCGGGCAAGCGCCTTTGGGTCCAGCGGGACGCCCACCGCGCGGGCGATGGGCCGCGCCATCCGTTCCGGGACGTTGTAGCCGCGCAGTTTGTTGGACGCCGGGACCGGGACCACGGCATCGAAACTGCGGTCCAGTCCGGGGACCGGCTCCGGCACAGGCTCAAAGCCGTCCATCCGGACCTTGCTGCCGAACAGCAGCTCCGCCATCTCCACGCCCAGTTCGGACGCCGTCCACGGGGCCGCCGCATATTTGGCGTGGAGGACGGCCCGCCGGACACAGCCCTCGTACCGGAACGGTGCGGCGGCTCCGGTCAGCCGTCCCAGATAGTGCGCTCCATTCCGCAGACGCATCGTGGGCTTGCGGCGGAGCACTTCCAGCGGCTCGATGCAGTCCGGACAGCGGCGGACCGTCCCCAGCACCCGATTGCAAAAAGGGCAGCGGCGTGGGTAACATGCCCCGCGCGGCTGCCGCAGAATGCGGCTCACGCCGCCTGATCTCAACGCTGTCAATCGTTCTTGACGGCGATAATGATGCGCACCTTTTTGCCCGCCGTGCAGCCAAAGTTGTCGTACCAGCCGGTGAGCTTGTACTCCTCGGTGTTGACCGACGCCAGCTTGGTGGGATAATACTGGCCCTTGTACCACAGATAGACCTGCACATCGTCCGCCATCTCATAGCGGGTATCGCCGGACAGCACCGACGCCGCGCCCACGCGGTCGATCTTCAGCGGCATCAGCTGGACCATCATTTTGATGGAACCGGTCGTCTCCTGACGGGCCGCGATGCCGCCCGCGATGACCGGATACTTGATGGCCGTGCTGAAGCTGGTCTGGGAGCCGTTGACGTAGCAGATATAGGTCGCGCCGCCGCCCACGAAGTTCAAGATCTGCTTCAGGGGCGTGCCGGTGATCTCGGCCACCTGCTTGAAGCCCAGACTCAGCAGCGAACCGGTGTTGCTGGTCAGCTTCTGCCACGAGGTGCTCAGGATATCGCCCGAGACGATGCCCCACAGGATCTCGCTGGTGGTGGGGACCAGCAGGTTCGACACCTGCCCGATAACGGTCGTGGTGGTGGAATCGGTCGTCGTGCCCGTGGTGGTCCCGGTGGTCGTGCCGGTCGTGGTAGAGCTGCTGGCGTCGTCGCTTGTCTTGAAGCTGGAAATGAAGCCGGTCAGCGAGGAGTAGTTCGCCGCCAGATTCTTCACGTCGTCCAGAACGCCGTATTTCCACAGGTCGCCGGTGACATCGTTCAGGATGAGCCGGTCGATCTGGCCGTTCTCATTGACGGTATAATAGCGGACATCGGAGCTGCTCAGGTTTACCCCCGATAGGCGGCTGGGACGAACTGTCCCAGCCACACCCTCCGATGTTGTATCCAGAATCTCGACATCATCGGCCAGTGCTGTTTCGCCCAGAGCCGTTGTCGTTTCGTTGATGGTCCCGCTGACCGAGCGGCTGCCGATTCGCTCGACGCTCTCACCGTCCGTGCCGACCTTGATCTCCACCAGCCAGCCAGCCGGGAAGTTCAGGCTTTTGTCCACGTTGACCGTGCGGGCGATGCCGTCGGTGCAGAGGACCGAGACTTTCTGCAGAACGTCCGCGCCGTTCTCTTCCACAAGGCTGCGGGATGAGGACTGGACGACGCCGTAGAACACGCTGTCGGCTTCCTCGCCGGTCACGATGCCGGCGGCCTCGTTGTTCATGCCCAGCAGCAGGGTCACGACCTGACCCACGCCGCCGCCGTTCAGGGACGACACCTGTGCCGCCACCGCCGAGGAACCCAGCGTGTAGGTGCTGCCCGCCACGGTCACCGAGGTGGGCGCGCTGGCGCTGGGCGAGACGGCCGTGATCCGGCCCGCAGCACGGCGGGTGTAGACCCACAGGGTCTGCAGACTCTCGCTGTAGTAATAGACATCGTACTTGTTCAGCTCTGCGGAAGCAGACGCCTTATCGTTGCGGTAGACGCTGACCGGCGTGAAGGGCAGCTGCGTGCCGTCCTCCGCGATGAAGGGGCCTTTCAGGCTGCTCAGCATGACGCTGGAGGTGTCCACCTGACCGTTCGAAACGGTAAAGCCCAGCGACGTGCCGTAGGTCCCGCCGCTGGCCGTGCTGGCGGTCAGGGCGTTGTAGAACAGGATGGCGCAGTCCTCATAGTTCATGGCCTCGCCCTGCTGGCGGTCCAGCTGGTTGCGCAGACCCAGCTCACTGGCCTTGTTCAGCTGGGCACTGGGGAAGGAACCGCTCAGGTCGGTCATCTTATAGCCCAGCAGCTTGAGCACCGCCGTTGCGGCTTCTTCCAGCGTCACGGCGTTGTCGGGACGGAAGCTGCCGTCCGTGTAGCCGCTCATCCAGCCCTGCTGCACCGCGATGCGGACATAGGGCGCATAGGCGGAAGTCCCGGGCAGGTCCGTGTACAGGGTCCCGACGGTCCCCTGCGAGCCGACGCTCTCCCGGAAGGACGAATAGGCCACCAGCATCCGGGCCAGAGCGCCGCGGGTGACCACGGCGTTCAGTGCGCCGGTCTGCGACGGGTCCATGCCGTTCAGGGTGATGGACAGCTGGACCGCCGTGTTGGCGTTCCCGGCTGCCGAAACTGGAACTGCCAGCATCGACACCGCGATGCTGACCGCCAGCAGGAATGCGATCAGACGTTTTTTCATAATGATCTCCTTTTAATCATACCGCAGGGCTTCGATGGGGTTGAGCCGTGCCGCGCGCTTGGCCGGCAGATAGCCGAACAGCACGCCGATGCCCACCGAGATGCCAAATGCGACGGCGATGGAGTTGAACGACGGGCTGACCGTGACATCGATGTCGGTGGAGAGCATCGGCAGGATGCGGTTGGCCGCCATCGAGACGATATAGCCCAGCACGATGCCCAGCACACCGCCCAGCGCGGAAGTGGTCGCGGCTTCGACCACGAACTGCGACAGGATGACCCGCTCCTTTGCGCCCAAAGCTTTTCGGATGCCGATCTCGCGGGTGCGCTCGGTCACCGACACGAGCATGATGTTCATGATGCCGATGCCGCCCACCAGCAGCGAGATGCTGGCGATGCCGGTGAGGATGATGATGACCATGTTGATCATATTGTTCATCTCTTCCAGCCACTCGCTGGCGCTGTAGACGTAATAGGCGTTATCGCTCTTGAACAGGTCGTACAGGCCGGATTCCAGGGCCGTTTTGGCCTCATTGGCCTTGTTCTCGTCGGTCATGATGGCGATGTAGTACTGGGCCATGGCCGTATTGGACAGGCGCATGGCCGTGGTGTAGGGCAGGTAGATGCAGTCATCGTCCGTGCCCTGCTGCATCGAAGTGTCATTCACCTTGGCCGCCAGCACGCCCACGATGCGGAACTTATAGGCGCCCAGCTTGATGGTCTGGCCCACGCCCCGTCCGTTGAAAGCCACGCGGTTGAGGTAATCGCCGATAACGCAGACCTGTTTGTTGTCCTTCATATCCATGTACTGCAGACCGCGCCCCTTGGCGACGGTGTAGTTCTTCATGCTGGTAAAGTTTTCATCCACGCCCAAAACGGCGCTGTAACGGTAGGTCGTGGTCCCCACCTTGGGGGTGTTGTTGCCGAAGTCGATCTGCGGCGAGACGCCCTTCAGCAGGTCGGGGTTCTTGTCCACGATGTTGTACACGTCCTCCACCGAGACGGTGCGGGAGCCGTAGCCCCAGATGTTCACATTCAGGGTGTTCGTGCCCAGTGCCGAAAAACTGTCGCGCATGCTCTTGGTCATGCCGTTGCCCAGACCGACGATGACGATGACCGCCATGACGCCGATGATGATGCCCAGCATGGTCAAAAAGGTGCGCAGTTTGTTGCTCCAGACGTTCTGGAGGGCTTGCCGGAACGTTTCAACGATCATGCGCCCGCCTCCTTTTTCTCATTCTGTTCCGGTTCCACCGGAAGAAGGGTCGGCTGCACGATGGCCTCCGGGGCGCGGGAGTCGCCGTCGTAGACGACCTGACCATCTTCCAAGCGGATGATGCGTTCAGCCTGAACGGCGATGGAGTTGTCGTGGGTGATGAGCACCACGGTGTGGCCCTCTTCGTGCATCTGCTGCAGCATCCCCAGCACCTCGCGGCCGGTGTGCGAGTCCAGCGCGCCGGTCGGCTCGTCGGCCAGAATGACCGCCGGGTTGCGCACCAGCGCCCGCGCGATGGACACGCGCTGCTGCTGACCGCCGGAGAGCTGGTTGGGTTTGTTCTTGATCTTGTCGCCCAGCCCCACCTGCTCCAGCACCTCGCGGGCGCGGCGGTGGCGTTCGGCGCGGGGGATGCCCGCATAGACCAGCGGGACCTCAACGTTCTCCAGCAGGTTCAGCTTCGGCAGCAGGTTGTACTGCTGGAAGATGAAGCCCAGCATCTCGTTGCGGATGGATGCCAGCTCGTTGCGGTTCATCTTGCCCACATCTTTGCCGTTCAGCCGATAAGTCCCGTGGGTGGGCACATCCAGACAGCCGATGATGTTCATGCAGGTCGATTTGCCCGAACCCGACTGGCCGACGATGGCAACGAACTCGCCTTTTTCAATTTTCATAGAGATATGATCTGCGGCCTTTACCGTGGTGTCGCCCATCTGGTAATACTTGCAGACCTCCTCAAACTCGATCAGAGCGCTCATTGATTCCTCCCGTGTCAGAAAATCATCATCCCGCTGCCGTTGTTGCCGTCGTCATAGAAGCTGTCGCTGCTGACCGAGCTGGGATCGTAGCCCACGGTGTCGCCTTCCTGAATGCCGCTGACGATCTGGGTGTAGTTGTCATCGCTGACGCCGGTCTTGACGGACACATACACGAAGCCGTCCGGGGCATCCATGCCCTGCTCGGCGTTGGCGGCGCTGGGCGAATCCTGCGTCACCAGCACATAACCGCCGCGCTGGACCGCCGCATTCGGCACGACCAGAGCGTTGACAGCCTCGGCCACGACGATCTCGGCGTTAGCGTTCATGCCCGGGCGCAGACCGTCCGTCTCATCGATGCGGATGGTGACGGGGTAAGTCGTCGTGCCGCCGTTGGACGTGCCCTTCATGGAAACGCGGGTCACCACGCCGTCATAAGTCCGGTCCGCGATGGCATCCGCCGTGATCTGGACCCGCTGGCCCACCGAGATGGAGCTGATCTGCAGTTCGTCCACGTTGATGTTCATTTCCAGATAGCTCAGGTCATACAGGATGCAGAGGGTATCGCCCGATTTCACGGCGTCGCCCGCCTTGGCGTCCCGCTCGATGACCGTGCCGCTGATAGGTGCGGTGATGGTGTAGTTCTCCATGGCGTCCTGCAGGTTCTGCAGCGAGATCTGCGCGCTGCGCAGGGACTCGGACGCTGACTGGATGGATTCGTTCAGGTCGTCGCCCGAAAGCTCGAGGATGATATCATCCTTTGCCACCTCAGAGCCTTCCTGCACGTTGATAGACGTCACCGTGCCGGACGCCTGTGCAGTCAGGGTGCGCTCGGCCTGATAGGCAAAGGTCGCCGAGCCGATGGAGCTGATGCCGTTGATGGTCGCCGATGCGGCCTGTGCGATGGTCAGACCGCCCGCATTCCGGACCGTGATGACCACGGTGCGGGTCAGCAGGTTGCCGGTGCTCAGCGCATCCGTGCCGGTCACAGAAGTCACCGTGCCGGTCAGCTGCTCAAACGTGCCGTCCAGCGTCACGTCGGCGTTCTGGCCCACCACGAAATTCGCGGCATCTGCGGCCGGAAATTCCAGCGTCAGCAGCATCTTGGAGTTATCGCGGACGATGGCCACTTCCTGTCCGCTGGTCACCTCGTCGCCTTTGGCCACCTTGAGCACGCTGACCGTGCCCGCGACTTCGGCCCGCACATACTGCCGGTCCACGACCTTATCATAGCTGCGCTGGGCCTGCTGCATCGCGATGGCGGCCTTTTCGTAGTTGGTGGAAGCGTCCGAGCTGTCGATGGTGTAGAGGATCGTATTTTCCTCCACCACATCGCCCTCGTTCAGCTCGCCGGTCAGGACCTTGCCCGCCACCAGCGACTTCACCGTGTAGGTATTGGCCGGGTTCAGCGTGCCCGTGCCGCTGAAGGTGTTGGAGACGTCCCGCCGTTCCGGCGCGGCCTCCACATAGCTGGTGTCCACGCTGGCCTGTTTCGCCTGTTTGGGCCACAGCAGGAACGCACCGCCCGCGATGGCGACACACGCCACCGGGACCAGCCACTTCCAGTTCTTCTTCCAGAACGTGCCCTTTTCCTTGGCGGGCGCTTCGGATGCTTCCGGGGTGTCCTTCTTCTTGTTCCAGTTCATTTTCCAGATTCCTCCCTATGTCGTCCGGGAGCGCACACGCCCTCCCGTCAGGTTCTGTTACCTGTAGTGTATCGCATTTTTTCAGCTTGCACAAGCGTCCAAATTTTATTTCACCAATTTTTTAACAAAAATGTTAAATTCCCTCTCTTTTTTCCTGCAAAAGACAAAAAAAGCGGCTCCCGGAAAAGCCTCCGGGGGCCGCAGAAACGCTTTGGAAAAAAGGAGCTTATGCGTTTGCCTGAGCAGCAGCAACAGCGCAAGCGACGGTAGCACCGACCATGGGGTTGTTGCCCATGCCGATCAGACCCATCATCTCAACGTGTGCGGGCACAGAAGAAGAACCAGCAAACTGAGCATCGCCATGGACGCGGCCCAGAGAGTCGGTCAGGCCGTAGCTGGCAGGGCCGGCTGCGACGTTATCGGGGTGCAGGGTACGGCCCGTGCCGCCGCCGGAAGCGACGGAGAAGTACTTCTTGCCGTTCTCGATGGCCCACTTCTTATAAGTGCCAGCGACCAGATGCTGGAAGCGGACGGGGTTGGTGGAGTTGCCGGTGATGGAGCACTGAACGTCCTCCTTCTTCATGATGGCAACACCCTCCATGACGTCGTTCGCGCCGTAGCACTTGACAGCAGCACGCTCGCCGGTGGAGAAGGGGATCTCCTTCACGACGGTCAGGGTCTGAGAGGGGATATCATACTCGGTCTGCACATAGGTGAAGCCGTTGATACGGGAAATGATGTAAGCAGCATCCTTGCCCAGGCCGTTCAGGATGACGCGCAGGGGGGTCTTGCGGACCTTGTTTGCGGTGCGGGCGATGCCGATAGCACCCTCAGCAGCAGCAAAGGACTCGTGGCCTGCCAGGAAAGCGAAGCAGGTGGTGTCCTCGCTCAGCAGACGAGCGCCCAGATTGCCGTGGCCCAGACCGACCTGACGCTGCTCAGCGACAGAACCGGGGATGGTGAATGCTTCCAGACCTTCGCCGATGGCGGCTGCGCACTCGGCAGCATCGGTCAGGCCGCGCTTGACAGCGATGGCGGTGCCCAGGGTGTATGCCCAGACAGCGTTATCAAAGCAGATGGGCTGCACGCCGCGGACGATCTTGTCGCAGTCGATGCCCTTAGCGAGGAGCATCTCGTTGCAAGCGTCCAGAGACTCCAGGCCGTTAGCCTTCAGGCATGCCTCGATTTTCGGCATGCGGCGATCCATAGATTCAAAAGTTGCCATGAGTTGTTCCTCCTCTCTTATTCCTCACGCGGGTCGATGTACTTGACAGCGCCCTGCTCCTTGCTGAAGCGGCCGTAAGTACCCACGTTCTTCTCGTAAGCCTCGTTGGGGGTCTTGCCGTGACGGATATCCTCCATCATCTTGCCCAGCTTGACGAACTGATAGCCGATGACTTCGTTGTTCGCGTCCAGAGCCAGCTTGTTGATGTAGCCCTCGGTCAGCTCCAGATAACGGACGCCCTTCGCCTTGGTGGAGAAGATCGTGCCGGTCATGGAACGCAGACCCTTGCCCAGGTCGTCCAGACCTGCGCCGATGGGCAGACCGTCCTCAGAGAAAGCGGTCTGGCTGCGGCCGTAGACGATCTGCAGGAACAGCTCGCGCATTGCCACGTTGATGGCGTCGCACACCAGGTCGGTGTTCAGAGCTTCCAGAATGGTCTTGCCGGGCAGGATCTCGCCTGCCATAGCAGCAGAGTGGGTCATGCCGGAGCAGCCGATGGTCTCCACCAGAGCCTCTTCGATGACGCCGTTCTTGATGTTCAGGGACAGCTTGCAGGTGCCCTGCTGGGGTGCACACCAGCCCACACCGTGGGTGTAGCCGCTGATGTCCTTGACCTCATAGGCCTTGACCCATGCGCCCTCTTCGGGGATGGGAGCCGGACCATGCTTAGGACCTTTGGTGATCGGGCACATATTCTGTACTTGCTGCGAATAGGTCATAATCATACTCTCCTTTTGACAAATTGATGCCACGCAGCAGGGGTTCTCCCCTGCCGTCTGCATTGACCGAAACCGCCGCTCTCTTCAGCGGCCCCGGTACTACCACGCATAGTTTTATTATAGAGAACCTTGGCGGAATTTGCAAGACGTTTGCGGCAATTTTTCTGGGAACTTTTTGACGGTTATTCGTAACTAACCGCCAAATTTTATGCTTTCGGGGCTTTCCTTGATATTTTTTTGTCAACTCTGCCGAAAGCCTTAATTTTCTTTTGGGAGTCGGGGTGGGCGGACCGGTTTCAGCACCCAGATGGCCGCAAAGCCCGCCGCCGCGCCGCCGATAGCCAGCCAGTGGCGGCCCGTTTCCAGCCCCCACAGGTTCGCCGCGAACGGGAACGCCAAACTGCCCACGCTCTGACCCAGCGCCAAAAATCCATAATTCACCCCCGCGTGGGGAAGGCCGAACAGGTCCGTGGAAAGGGCGGGCAGCACCGCCGCCAGCGCCGAGTAGCAGAACGTCAGGCTGGCGTACACCGCCACCACGGCCCAGCCCTGCGCGAACAAAAACACCCCCGAAAGCACGAACGACGCCGCGAACAGCAGCAGGTCCGTAGGGCGCCGGCCGATCTTATCGCTCAGCATGGGCATCAGCAGCCGCCCCGCCGCGCTGCCTACGCTGCCCAGCACGACGCTCCACAGGGCCACGTTTTCGTCCAAGCCGCGCTCCATCCCCAGCTTCAAGATAATGGGGCTGAACAGCAGCACCGCCGGGGTCGAAAAGCAGACCGCCCCCGCGCAGAGCCAATACTGCTTTGTGCCCAGCATCTGCAATGGCGATAAGTCCAGCGGCGGTGCGGCTTTTCCCTTGCCCTGCTCTTCCGGCTTCGGTTTTTCGGGCGGCGGGTCCACCAGCAGCGCACTGCCCGCCAGACAGACCGGCAGCGTCAGCGCCCCCAGCGCCCAGAACGCGCCCCGGATGCCCTGCACCGGGCCGAAGCCTTTGAGCGCCGTCCGGACGAACACGGTCAAAAACGCTCCCGAAAGCCCCACGGCTCCGCCGATGACGCCCGTTGCCAGCCCCTTGCGGCCCTTGTACCATTTCTGGGCGCAGGACTGGATGGACGGGTACAAAAACGCCGTGCCCAGCCCCGCCGGGATGCTGAACACGCCAAAGAAAAAGCCGCCCTTCTCCCCGGGCAGCGCTGCCGCCGCGAAGAATCCCCCGCAGAGCAGGACCGTCCCCCAGAGCGCGGCACAGCGCGGGCCTTTTTTGTCCTGCAGAAAGCCGCCAATGACGCACCCCACGCCGAACGCCGCGATGAGGATGCCAAAGGCATACCCTGCCCCCTGCTCGCTCAGGCCGTATTCCTCCATGACCGGCTTCTGAAAGACGCCCCACGCGGCGGGCAGACCGGTCAATACCTGAATCGCCGCCCCTGCCGCCAAGATCGTCCATGGATGTTTTGCGGAAAACTGCTGCATTTTTGCTTCACCTCTCCCCTTAGTCTGCCCTTTTTGATTGACAAACGAACAGATTCTTTTATAATTGTAGGTATTGTAGTAGAATCACCCTCTCAGGCGCTCCGCGCCAGCTCTCCCAAAGGGCGAGCCATTGGCATGTCGGGCAGGTCTGCGCGTTGTCGCCTTCGGCTCCTGCGCGGCTGGGCCTTGTTCTCCTTGACAGCAGCTGCTTGCCCTTTGCCGCAAGGCCCGCCGCCTTCCGGAAAGACGAGCCTGAGCATCCAGCAGGGCCAAGACCGGCCCGCCAGTGGCTCCCCTTCTGGGGGAGCTGGCACGCGGAGCGTGACTGAGAGGGTTCCAGAGAGAGGACCATCCTATGAAAACACAGGCTTTGAAAGGTATGCGGGACCTTCTTCCCGCAGAGCAGTCCCTGCGCGATTACATTCAGGGCAAGATCCTGGAGACTTACCGCGCGTCCGGCTTCGAGCGCATCTCCACCCCCATGCTCGAGGACATGGAGAACCTCGACAAATCCGACGGCGGCGACAACCTGAACCTCATCTTCAAGGTGCTCAAGCGCGGCGACAAGCTGACCAGCGCACTGGAGTCCGGCGACCCCAAGCAGCTGTCCGATATGGGTCTGCGCTATGACCTGACCCTGCCCCTGAGCCGTTTCTATGCCGCCAACAAGGACAAGCTGCCCCACCCCTTCAAGGTCATCCAGACCGACCGCGTGTTCCGCGCCGAGCGTCCCCAGAAGGGCCGTCTGCGCGAGTTCGTCCAGTGCGACATCGACATTCTGGGTGACGAGTCCCCCAACGCGGAAGTTGAGCTGATCGATGTGACCGCCCGCGCCCTGCTGGGCATCGGCTTCACCGGCTTCACGGTCAACATCAACGACCGCCGCATCCTGCGCGGGATGCTGGAGAGCATGGGTTTTGCCGCTGACACGCTGGATTCCGTCTGCATCACTTTCGACAAGATGGACAAGATCGGCGCAGAGGGCGTCAAGGCCGAGCTGACCGAAAAGCAGCTGCCCGAGAACGCCATCAACGAGCTGGCCGACTTCATCGCAGCCGGTGAGGTCACGCTGGACGCCGTCGCTTCCCGCTGTGCAGACCCCGCCATCGCGGACGACCTGAAGTACGTCCTCGCCACGGCTTCGGCCATTGCGGGCGACCGCTTCTCGGTGGCTTACTGCCCCAGCCTCGTGCGCGGTCAGGGCTACTATACCGGCATGGTGTTCGAGATCACCTGCCCGCAGTTCAGCGGCGCGGTCGCGGGCGGCGGCCGTTACGACAACATGATCGGCAAGTTCCTCGGCACGAAAGTCCCCGCCGTCGGCTTCTCCATCGGCTTTGAGCGCGTCTGCGGCATCCTGCTCGAGCAGGGCTACAAGATCCCCGGCGCAAAGCAGAAGATCGCCCTGCTCTACGGCAAGGACGCCGATTTCACCGCCGTTCTGGCCAAGGCGGCCGACCTCCGCAGCAGCTACGAGGTCACCATCCTGCCGCAGGGCAAAAAGCTCGGCAAGCAGCTGGGCCAGCTGGAAGCTGCCGGGTTCGCCGGTGCGGCTTTCCTAGACAAGGATGAAGTGAAAATTTTCGCACAGCAGTAAAGTTTCCGGATAAAACAAACGAGCAGCGTTTCCCATCGTCAGGCAGGGAACGCTGCTCGTTTTTGTTTTTGGATTTTACATCGCGAACTGTGCGGCGCAGAAGGCGGCATAGATGCAGAGCATCAGGACACCCTGCCAGCGGGACAGCTTGCCCTTGAGCAGGGCGGGCACGGTCAGGATAAGCATGACCGCGAACATCACGGGCAGGTCCATGACCAGCGAAGAGTTGATGCCCGCGATGGTGGAGTTCTGCGGGATGCTGAACGGAGCCACAGTGATGGACATGCCGCAGACCAGCACGAGGTTAAAAACATTCGCGCCGATAACGTTGCCCAGCGACAGCGCCCCGTGGCCCTTGGCCAGCGAGGTGATGGCCGTGACCAGCTCCGGCAGAGACGTGCCCAGCGCCACGAAGGTCAGCGCGATGACGGATTCCGGAACGCCCAGTGCCTGAGCGATCAGCGTGCCGTTGTCCACCAGCAGGTTCGCACCCACGGCGATGAGGGCTGCACCCACGACCAGCAGACCGATCATCTTGCCGAAAGACATCTCTTCAGCGGCTTCTTCCTCCTCGTCCTCTTCGGGGGCGGGGGCGTTCTTCATGGCGAGGACGTTGCAGACCAGATAGGCCACGAACAGCGCCAGCAGCACCAGACCCACCGGGCGGCTGAAGTAGCCGGTGGTGTAGGCCACGCCCGCATACAGAGCAGCGGCCACGAAGAAGAAGATCACCGGAACGCGCAGACTTTTGGGGTCCACCTTGCCCGGGCGCACCGCGATGGTGATAGCGGCGATGAGCGCGGCGTTGCAGATGACCGAGCCGATGGCGTTGCCATAAGCAATTTGGCCGTGACCGGACAGCGCCGAGGTGGTGGACACCATGACTTCCGGCAGGGTCGTGCCGATGGACACCACCGTTGCACCGATCAGCAGTTCCGGCACATGGAACCGGCGGGCGATGCCGGTCGCACCGTCCACGAACCAGTCGCCGCCCTTAATGAGGCAGACAAGGCCCACAGCGAACAACAAAACAGGGATCAACATAAAACCTCTCCTTTTTGACTTTGACGAAAAACGTCCTGTACCCCAGCGGACCTGACTCGGAGCCTCTCCACTGGGGCAAAAAAAGAGACTCCTATTACAGGCGCAGTTTCAGCATCCTGTAATAAAAGTCTCAAGCATTGGCATCAAGCGGGCATTTCTGCCGGGATGGCGCTATGATGCAGCACACCTTTGCGGAAAGTGTGCCCTTTACTCCCTTTTATCTGTAGAATATTATACTGTGTCCGGGCCAAAAAAGCAAGCCGAAACTGAAATTTCACTCTGCCTTTGCCACTTTTTTCGCATTGGGATAGATGCGCTCCATCCGGGCATTGTCAAAATGGGCGTCGAGATAGACCTCAAATCGGTTCGCGGGGGCTTCGCCGCTGGTGCGGGCGTCATACCGGGCCAGCGCACAGGCCGACAGCAGCATATTGACCGCCATGAACACGGTCAGCACCGCCGTCATCCACGGCAGGACGCGCTTTTTCAGCTTGGTCATGCACTTGGCGACCAGCGGATAGCCGTACCGCATCCAGACCACCGCCGCGATGCCCCAGAAGAAGCAGTACAGCAGATTGATGCGTCCGCCCAGATTGAACTTGAAGCCGCTGTAATCCCAGAACACGACACCGAACAGCAGCTCGCCCACGGCGCTGCACACATACTCGTATGCGCCGCCGAGGATGACGCCGAACCAGAAGATGTGGCTCTCGCTCTTGTGCTCGCTGCCCCGCAGCAGGACCGCCGCCAGCACCAGCGCCAGACCCCAGACCACGCTGAAGGGTCCCCACACCAAGCTCGAACGGCTCATCCAGACGCCCGCCGTGACCCGGCAGAAGATCGTCTCCACCACATCGCCGAGGAACGCCCCCACCACGAACAGCCACACCAAGTCGCTGAAGCTCATGGCCTTTTCGGCAAGGGTCGTCGGCTCCGGGCGGGCGGCTTCCGGGTAGGCTTTCTGGATTCGCTTTTCAACGCTGGCGGCAATTTTATGCTGGAGCCGGTTTTTTCCTTTGCCCAGCTCCTGTCCCAGCTGTTCAAGGCGCGGATGCTTGGCGGCATACCGTCCCACGACCACCGCCGCGCCGATCTGGTCCAGCACGGCTACGGTCATACAGACCCACACCGCGATGTGGAACAGCAGCGGCGGCAGATGGGCGCAGAGCCGGAACAGCAGGTCATTGCCCCATCGGACCGCCACCGCGCCCAGCGCGCCCCACAAGACCGAATACTGCAGACAGACATAGCCGTCCAGATTGAACTTTTTGTCCGAGTAGTCCCACCAGCGGCGGTGGTGCACTCGTTCCAACAGCTTTGCGGTCACCCACTCGACGACCGTTGCGATGATGGCGCTGCCAAAAAACAGCGCGGCCCCGTTGGTGCGCAGATCCGCCAAGCCGACCGCCAGCAGAACGCCCGCCGTGCCGTACACAAAGCAGAACGGGCCGGACGCCATGCCGCGGTTGGTGAAGCTTCGGCCTTTGACGGTCGCCACGACCGTCTCTCCCACCCAGCCCAAAAACGAGTAGACCAGATAGAGGACGCTGAGGGTGTAGAAATTCAATTCCATCGAGTGTTCCTCCCGTGAAAGCGTTTTTTATTGATTGTAGCCGTTTTTTGCACCGCTGACAAGCTCTCGGTGGAAAATTTATCGTTTCGAAACAAAAAAGCCGGTGGAAAGTTTTTTTCCATCGGCTTTTGTTTTTAACGTTTTACCACAGTCGGATGACCTTGATGACGCCCTCGGCCTTGTCGCGGGCCAGCTCCAGATGGTGCTGCAGGGCATCGGCGGCGGTGTCCCAGTTGTCGTTCAGGGCCGCGTCGAGGATGAGCAGATGCTCGTCGCAGGTCTGGTCCTGATTGATCATGCTCACCTTGCCGGTCATGATGCGGAACCGGGTGTTCAGACCGGTGATCCGGTCATAGGCCGAACGCAGATATTTGTTGGGCAGACTGCTCATCAGCAGCTCGTGGAAATCATCGTCCGATTTGCAAAAATCGTCGATGCGCTCGGGGTGGTGCATCAGTTCCTTGTAATCTTCCAGCGCCTGACGCGGGATCAGATCGCCGTAATTGCGCAGCGCATACGGCTCCACCAGAAGGCGCATCTCGAACATGCTGTGTACGTCGTCCTCAGTGATGCCCGAGACCATCAGGCCCTTTTTGGGCAGAATGGTGATCAGACCCTCCTGCTCCAAACGGCCAAGGGCATCCCGCATGGGGGTGCGGCTGATATTGCCCATCTCGGCGCAGAGCTTCTGCTCGTTCAAAAACTCATTGGGACGGTACTCGCAGTTCAAGATCTTCGTTTTCAGGTACTGATAGGCCTGAAGCTTCAAGCTCGGCTTTGCCTGGGGTTCCATCTCTTTCATCTTCCTTATCTCCTACTCAAACCGATCATTTCATGCTGCTCATGCTGCGCCGGCTTCAAACAACGCAAAGCCGCCCAAAGGGCAGCTTGTATCCCTGAAATAATCCAAGTCATCTTATATATGTATTATCACACAACTGGACAATATTTACAAGACTTTTTCCAAAAGATTGGGAGCTTTTCCGTTTTGCACAGAGGCTTTGTCGAATTTTCACGCATTTTTGACAATGTTTTTTGTGCTTGTTACCAATCTAGCCCACTTGTTTTGCATCGAAGGATAAATTGTGGTACACTTGATGCAGAAAGGAAGGCTGGTATCATGGCAGGTCGCGGCGGGTACAACACCAAAACCCGGCAGCTCATTTTGGATTATCTCATCAACAATCGGCAGCATGCGGTGAGCGCGTCGAACATTCTGGAGCACTTGGAGGCCGAGGGCGCAAGCCCCAACCCCACCACAGTGTATCGTTATCTGGACAAGCTGGCCGGTGAGCAGCGGATCATGAAGTATGTGGCGGACAAGGGTGAAAAGGCCGTGTTCCAGTATGTGGACGAAGGGCGGCACTGTCGGGAGCATCTGCACCTGAAATGCGTCCAGTGCGGGCGCATCTATCACCTCGACTGCCACTTCATGGACGAGGTTCGGGCGCACCTGATGGCCGAGCACGGCTTTACGCTTCAGTGCGAAGGAAGCGTTTTGTACGGACTTTGCCGCTACTGTGCGCAGCAAACTGAGCAGCCTGAACAAACCGCAGAAAATTCAAATTCGGATGTTGACACGGACAAAAAGCCGTGATACAATTCAGGCAAGAAAAGTGTTGACCGGGAAAAGTAAGGTCCAACCGCTCTTTTGCAGAGAGCGCGGGCAGGTGAGAGCCGCGCATGGAGCCGGACCCGAACGAACCCCCGTGAGCTTCCCCCTGAACCCGCCGTGCGGCAGTAGGGGCAGACGTGCGCCGCTCGTTATCGCGGCAGTGCTTTCAACGGGGAGAGCGCACAAAAGTGACTGACATGCTCTGCGTGTCGGTAATTTAGGTGGCACCACGGATACGGCAGCATTCGTCCTAGCAAATGGGATGAACGCTGCCGTATTTTTATTTAGAGGGGTAAGAAATATGTGTTGTGTAATGGGCTATACCGGGCACGACCTGAGTGCCGCCAAGTTCAAAGAGTATCTGCTGCGCACCGTGATGCGCGGCCCGGACGACCAGCGGGTCGTGGAGGGGCCGTTCGGCCTGATGGGCTTCGGACGCCTTGCCATCATGGGCCTGACGCCGGAAGGCATGCAGCCGTTCTACCGCGGAGCGGACTGCGTCGTCTGCAACGGCGAGCTGTACGGCTTCCGCTTTGAGAAGGAGATCTTGAAGCGCCGGGGCTACAAGTTCCAGTCCGACTGCGACTGCGAGATTTTGCTGCCGCTCTATTATGAGTACGGTCTGGACATGTTCCGCCACATGGACTCCGAGTTCGCGCTGATCCTGTATGATTCCCGCAAGGACCGGCTCATTGCCGCCCGCGACCCCATCGGCATCCGTCCGCTGTTCTACGGCTACTCCAAGTCCAGCCACCAGATCGCGTTCGCGTCCGAGATGCAGAACCTCATCGGCTGGTGCGACGACATCCGGCCCTTCCCCATCGGCAGCTACTACTGCGACGGCCGCTTCGTCCGCTATGAGGACATCGCCGACGTGCCCGCTCCCATGAGCGACGACATGGACACCATCCTGACCAACATCCGCGAAAAGCTCATTGCGGGCGTGGAAAAGCGTCTGGATGCCGACGCGCCGGTCGGCTTCCTGCTGTCCGGCGGTCTGGACTCCTCGCTGGTCTGCTCCATCGCCGCCAAAAAGCTGGGCAAGCCCATCCGCACCTTTGCCATCGGCATGGACACGGACGCCATCGACCTGAAATATGCGCGTCAGACCGCCGAATATCTGGGCAGCGAGCACCACGAGATCATCATCAACCGCGATATGGTCATCAACAGCCTCGAAGAGGTCATCCGTCTGCTGGGCACTTGGGACATCACGACTATCCGCGCCAGCATGGGCATGTACCTGCTGTGCAAAGCCATCCACGAGCAGACCGACGTCCGCGTTCTGCTGACCGGTGAGATCTCCGACGAGCTGTTCGGCTACAAGTACACCGACTACGCCCCCACCGCCGACGCCTTCCAGCAGGAGAGCCAAAAGCGCATCCGCGAGCTGTACATGTACGATGTCCTCCGCGCCGACCGCTGCATCTCCTCCAACAGCATCGAAGCCCGTGTGCCGTTCGGCGACCTCGACTTCGTGCGGTACGTCATGGCCATCGACCCGGAAAAGAAGCTGAACAGCTACGGCAAAGGCAAGTATCTGCTCCGCAAGGCCTTTGAGGGCGACTGGCTGCCGCCGGAAATTCTGTGGCGCGAAAAGGCCGCCTTCTCGGATGCTGTAGGCCACAGCATGGTGGACGACATCAAAGAGTATGCCGAGGGCCTGTACACCGACGAGGAGTTCCAGCTCCGCCGCGCGAACTACTCCGTCCACTGTATGCCGTTCACCAAGGAAAGCCTGTTCTACCGCGAGATCTTCGAGAAATACTATCACGATCAGGGCCGCACCATCGTAGACTTCTGGATGCCCAACAAGGCATGGCCCGGATGCAACGTCAACGACCCTTCTGCCCGCGTGCTGGCAAACTACGGCGCGTCGGGGGTGTGATTTTCCCCAGAGACATAAAAAGACCTTCCGGAACGACCGGAAGGTCTTTTTTTATCCTTCACACCTTGATCTTCTGCGCAGCCTTGGCGATCTCGGCCAGAAGGCTCACAAGGCGTTTTTCATCCATCTGGCTGCTGTTGTTGGCAAAGGCGTAGAAGCAGCCCTGCACGCAGAAGGACAGCAGGATGCCGCGCTTGGGGTCGGCGGCGAAGGTCGGGTCCTGTTCCGACAGACGCTCGCGTAGTCCCTTTTCGATGCAGTTCGCGAAGATGCCCTGCCGGGAGCCGGAGAACAAAATGTTCACCGCCGTCTGGTTCTGCCCAAAGGCGCGGAACAGGTCACGGGTCAGCGTTTCGGTCTGTTCCGTCGAAAGCTCCACGGCAGAGACGCTGTTCAGGATGTCGGCAATGAGCTTTTTCTCCAGCCGGTCCGACAGATCGTAGATGTCCTGATAATGCGCATAAAAGGTGGATTTGTTCACACAGGCCAGCGCACAGAGGTCTTTGATCTTGATCTTTTCCAGCGGCGTTTTGGCGCGCAGTTCCAGAAACGCCTTTTCGATGGCGCGGTCCGTTTTCTCGATGCGGATGTCCAAAATAATCCACCTCTTTTTATGTTTCGTTGGATATCCAACGGTTTTCGTGTTTTGCTGATAGACAGAACTTTCGGGTTTTGCTACTCTTTTTTATACAGGACCCCGGCTTGCTCCAAGGCCGCTTCGATGCGGTGGAAGGTCTGCTCGTCCGGGCAGCGAAGGGTGTGCAGATGCACGCCGCCGGTCATCCGGCTCAGCAGACACTCCGGCGTGCTGGCCGCCTGTTGGATGAAGTTGTCCACATCGTACCGGCTGGAAAGGTTCAGGTTGCCGCGCAGTTCGCCGTACAGCGGGTTCTCCACGGCCACGTCCACGACGATCCCGCCCTGATCGACCACCGCATACAGCTCGCTGCGCATCTGGTCCGCCGTGCTGTGCACACAGGCCAGAATGCCGGTGTAGCCGCCGGGAGCCGGGTGGAACTGATAGCCGCGCGGAGTCGCTTCGATCTCCGCGCCGCCCGCCCGCAGCAGGGCCACATCTCCCACCACGATCTGGCGGGAAACGCCCAGTTCCGCCGCCATCACGCTGGCGCTGACCGGCGCTTTGGCCTTGCTCAGGCGTTGTAAGATCACTTCTCTGCGCTGTGCCGCATTCATCCCCGAATGCCCCCTCGTTCTGGTTTTTACCTTATAATAGCAGACCCCGCCCGAATGTGCAAGCTTATTTCAGGCGCAGGAGGGTGGCGTAGTTGGAGGGCAGCTGGACCTTCATCCGGCCCCACTCGATGCTGGTCATGACGGGCTGGCTGCCCACGCAGTCGGCCAACAGGTCTTCGGCCTCTGCGGCCTCCACCGGAAGCTGGAATTCCAGCTGAGCGGGGGTGTCGCCGTTGTTGAGCACGGCCACGACGGCCTTGCCGTCCAGCACGCGGGCAAAGGCATAGCACTGGGTGGTGAGCTGCAGCTCCTTCACCTCGCCCCACGAAAGCTCCGGGCACTCGGCCTTCAGCCTGCCCAGCGCGGCATACACGCTGGTGACGGGGTTGGTGTCCACGGCGTCCTTGAAGTCGTCCAGTTCCAGACAGGGACGGAGCGGCCAGTCGCTTCCCCACTCTTTTTTGCCCTCGATGCCAAATTCTGAGCCATAATAGATGGACGGAATGCCCCAAAGCGTATATACTAGAAGAGCAATGTGGCGGATGTGCTCCCGGTTGCGCAGTTTGTTGGGCAGACGCTCGACGTCGTGGTTGTCCGAGAAGAGATACAGCCGGGTATCATGGCACAACCCCTGCAGACGGCGCATGGTGTGCGCGATCTCGAAATAGTTGTGGTCGTTGTGACCGCTCCACAGACCCTTGTGCAGCTCGTAGTTGGTCACGGAGTGGAGCATCTCGGGGTTGGCCCAGCGGCTGTAGTCGCCGTGGATGACCTCGCCCATCAGCCAGAACTCGGGCTTGATCTCGTTGGCCAGACGGCGCAGCCCCCGCATGAAGTCGAAGTCCAGCACGTCGGCCGCATCCAGACGGATGCCGTCGATGTCGAACGCATCCACCCAGAAGCGGATGGTGTCGAAGTGGTAGTTCTGGACCTCCGGGTTGCGCTGGTTCAGCTTGACCAGCAGGTTGTAGCCGCCCCAGTTACCATACGAGAAGCCGTCGTTGTACTCGTTGTTGCCCCAGAAGTTGACATCGCAGAACCAGTCCTTATAGCGGGCGTTCTCGCGGTTGGCCTTCAGATCCTGAAACGCAAAGAAATCGCGGCCCACATGGTTGAACACGCCGTCCACGATGACTTTCTGGCCCCGTGCATGGCAGTTGGAGACAAACTCCTTGAACTCCTCGTTCGTGCCGATGCGGCGGTCCACCAGACGGTAATCGATGGTGTCATAGCCGTGGGAGCCGCTCTCGAACAGCGGTCCGATATAGATCGCCGTGCAGCCGATGTCTGCTGCATGTTTTGCCCAGGCGTTCAGCTTTTCAAACGCCCCCGGGGTGGGGTTCCCATCGTTCTCGTGCGCACAGCCGCACAGCCCCAGAGGATAAATGTGATAAAATACCGCGTTGTCATACCAAGCCATAGTCAAATTCTCTCCCATTTTGCAAAATCCTGTCCCGCCCAGAGCGGCGACAGGGATAGTATAGCACAGTTTTCGCCAGAAGTGTGAAAGTTTGACAATTTTTGTACAGAGTCTCTCTCAAAATCAGCAAGTTTGACGATTTTCGTCTTGAAATATTAGCAGAAATGCCAAAGGAGTTTTTTGCATGAAATTTCCATCGATCGATCGTTCGTTTTTCATGGGCGAATGCTTTGACGCCTACCGGGTCCTTGGCGCGCACCCGTTCGAGAACGGCTGGCGCTTTGCGGTCTGGGCGCCCAGTGCGGTGGCTGTCGAGATCTGCGGCGGCTTTGACGGCTGGGGTCCGGGCGTGCCCATGCAGCGGGCCGAGACCGGCATCTGGAACGGTTTCGTGGCCGGTCTGCAGGAAGGTGAGCTGTACAAATACCGCATCCACGGCAAAGACAGCAGCACCGTGATGCGGGCCGACCCTTATGCCTTTGCGACCGAGCTTCGCCCCGGCACGGCCAGCATCCTGACCAAGCTGGACTTCACCTTTGACGACAGCACCTGGATGGCCCGCCGCAGCAAGTGCCGCAACCTGCCCATGAACATCTATGAGCTTCATGCGGGCAGCTGGAAGCACACCCCCAACGCCACCCGCGAGGACGGTTCGGACGGCTGGTACAATTACCGCGAACTGGCCCGGGAGCTGATCCCGTGGCTGCTGGACCACCGGTTCACCCATGTGGAGCTTCTGCCGCTGGCCGAGCACCCCTTCGACGGCAGCTGGGGCTACCAGACCACCGGTTATTTCTCGGTCACCAGCCGGTACGGCTCCCCCGCCGACTTTGCGGCCTTCGTCAACGCCTGCCACCGGATGGGCATCGGCGTCATCATGGACTTTGTGCCGGTCCACTTTGCGGCCAACGGCGACGCCCTCGCCAACTTTGACGGGACCCACCTCTACGAGTACGACAGCGATGTCGGCCACAGCGAATGGGGGACCTGCAACTTCAATTACTACCGCCGGGAAGTGTGCAGCTTCCTGAACAGCGCCGCCGCCCTGTGGATGGACGTCTACCACTGTGACGGCATCCGGATGGACGCCATCTCCCGCGCGCTCTACTGGCAGGGCGACCCCAACCGCGGCGTGAATGAGGGCGCGGTCACCTTCCTGCGGAACCTGAACCACGGCCTGAACGAGCGCTTCCCCACCGGCATCTACACCGCCGAGGATTCCACCAACTTCCTCAAGGTCACCGCCCCCACCCGCTACGACGGCATCGGCTTCGACTACAAGTGGGACATGGGCTGGATGCACGACACGCTGGATTACTTCGCCACCCCCTTCGGCGAGCGCCCGGACGCCTACCACAAGCTGACCTTCAGCATGCAGTATTTCTACAACGAGTTATATCTGCTCGCTTTAAGCCACGATGAGGTGGTCCACGGCAAAAAGACCATCATCGACAAGCTGTGGGGAACTTACGAGGAAAAATGCGCCCAGCTGCGCACTCTTTATTTCTATATGTACGCCCATCCGGGCAAAAAGCTGAACTTCATGGGCAACGAGCTGGGCCACTTCCGCGAGTGGGACGAAAAGAAGGAGCTGGACTGGTCCCTGATGAAGTATCCCTTCCACGACAGCTTCCAGAAATACTTCGCCGAGCTGGGCCGTCTCTACGCCACCGAACCTGCCCTCTACGACGGCGAATACAACCCCAACTGCTTTGAGTGGGTCGCCAGCGAGAGCCGGGACGAGGGCGTGTACGCATGGCTGCGCAAGGGGGCCGGACAGACCATCCTCTGCGTCATGAACACCCAGAACACCGCCCACAAAAAGTTCCCGCTCTATCTGAAGTTCCCCTGCAAGGCGGACGAGCTGCTGAACAGCGAAGCCCCCCGCTGGAACGGCGCGGACAAGAGCCGCACCAAGAGCTTCCACACCACCGACGGCGGCGTGTATGGCCACGACTACACCCTTGCCATCGACCTTCCCGCGATGGGAAGCCGGATGTTCCGCCTGACGCCGGAGGCCCCCCATGCCGACGCCGCACAGGCTTCCGCCCGGAAGGCCGCTGCCGCCAAGCGCCGCGCCGCAGCCCCCAAAACCGGTTCCAAAAAGTAATATTTGAGTCAAAATATCCCGTCTGCTGAAAAAGCGGCGGGATATTTTTGATTTCCGGGGAGCTGCGGCCTTGTCAGCACCGCGCAGAACCGTTATACTGTATCGTGAAATATTGGGATTTTTTTGCGAGAGGTTTCTTGTTATGCCAACGACTATCTTCAAACCGACCCGGCCCTCCCTCTCCCCGTGGGGCAAGGGAGCCGCCGCACTGGGCATCGGCGCGCTGGCGCTGATCGCCGTTGGACTGCTCTTCCCCGCCGGAGCGGCCTTCTTTCCGCTGGTCAGCCTGTGGTGCAGCTGCGTGCTGTTCTATGGGGCGCTGTGGGTCCTGCGGGTGTCCGGCGTCGAGCTGGATTTCTTCCACCGGGCCGTCCTCATCGGCGGCTGGGCGGCGGCGGTGCTCTATTTTTACTGGGCGCTGGGGCGGCGTGATTTCGTCTATGCGTGGGATTACGCCAACTATCTGGTCAAGCAGTACAGCGCCGAAGCTGCCTTTGCGCTTGGCCCCGCCGAGGGCTTCCGGTATATTTTCGGCTCCTTCGCCGAGGATTATACCAACTTCATCCCCCTGTTCACCGAGTTTCCCTTCTGCCTGACCGCCCGCACCGGCGATAGTTATGCGTTCAGTCAGGTGTTCAGCGTCCTGCCCACCCTGATGGTCCTGCTGGCGGGCGTGGTCCTCAAAGTGGGGCAGATGCTCCATGTGAAGCACCGATTCTACTATTTCCTCATCGGTTTTTCGTGGCTGCTGACCTTCCCGTTCCTGCGGATGAGCGCCATGCTCTCCCAGCCGGACTGGTTCGGCCTCATCTTCGCGTTTGCCATCCTCGTGCTGACGCTGGACTACCGCTTCGAGAAGCTGGAACCGGGCCGGTTCGCGCTCATCTTCCTCGCGACCGCCGCCGTCATCCTGACCCGCCGGTGGTATCTGTATTTTGTGGTCGGATATTACTTTTCGTATGTTCTGCTCTTTTTGTGCAGCAGCGTCCGGGCCGCAAAGCAGGGCGAAAAGGCGCTGGCGCTCCGCCGGGTGCGGAATCTTGTCGTGTTCGGCCTGTGCTCCCTCGCCGCGATGGTGGCGCTGCTCTGGCCCATGGTCAGCAAAATTCTGGCCTACGACTACTCCGACCGCTACTCTTACTATAACGTCGGCGGCATGTCCACTGAGCTGTATTATCACGCTCTGCGCATCGGGCTGCTGAACTTCGTCCTCATCGTGCTGGGGCTGGTCTACGCCGTCCGCCGCAAGGCATGGGCGCTGCCCGCGCTGGGAGCCTGTGAGCTGGTGGTCAGTTTGGTGCTGTTCACCCGGGTGCAGAACTCCGGTTCGCATCAGATGCTACTTTTCGTCCCGGCCTATTTCCTGCTGTTTCTGGTCGGCGCAGCCGCGCTGGCGGAAGGCATCGAACAGCATAAGATCGTCAAGCTGGGCTACTGGGCCTTTACGCTGGTGTTCGCGGTGTCGGTGCGCTGCTCGCCGCTGACGGTCGTTGCCCTGCCCGATTTCATCATCGACAACTTCCCGCTCAAGAGCACCGAAGAATTCGTCCGTCTCGACGGCCTGACCTACGACCGCAAGGACCTTGCGCAGATCCAATCCGTGACCGAGTGGCTCGCCGCCCACCTCGGCGACGGCGAAATGGCCTACATGATCCCCGACGACATGCTGTATAACCCCGGCCATCTGCGGAACTGTCTGCTGCCGGAACAGCCGCTCGACGGAAAGCTGCCGGACAGCTTCTCGGTCCCGGGCACGCACAATTTCCCCATGAGCTTCTTTGAAGCGAAGTATGTCATCACCATCGAGCCGTATCCCCTGTCCTACGCTTCGGAGACCGAGCTGGGCCACAAGCTCAACGCCAAGTTCACCGAACTGCGGGACGACACCCACACCCTCGCCGCCGAGTTCGACATGGGCAACGGTTACATCTTTACCATCTGGGAGCGGGTCGAAGCCCCCACCCGCGAAGAAGTGGAGACGTATCTCCATGTGTTCGATGCCGAGAACGCCCAGTATCCCGAGATGTTCTCGCAGGTCGCCGAAGGCTGGCTGACTGCGCACGGGCTGTAATTTCAACTTTCACGTTTACAAATAACGTTTTATCGTCAGAAGGAGTATTGCAAAATGGAAAACAAGCAGAACAACATCCCTGAGATCAAGCTGGGCCAGTACAAGGGTCTGGCCGTCACCCGCCATGTGCGCGGCCTTTCCGAAAAGACGCTCGACATCGAGATGGTCCACCAGACCCGTCTGCACGCGGTCTACCACAACTCCGACCAGCCCGCCCAGCGCGGCAGCCGGGTGCTGCTGGACTTCGCCGGCTACATGGATGGGGAGGAGATCCCCGACAGCCGGATGGAAAAGGTCATGGTCGTGCTGGGCGACGGCAAGCTGATGCCCGCCGCCGAACAGGCCATCTACGGCCACAAAGCCGGTGAGACGTTCCGGTTCGACTTCACCTATCCGGAAAAATTCCGGGTCGAAGAGCTGTCCGGCAAAACGGCTCAGTTCGAGATCAAGCTCCACTCCGTCGCCGAAAAGACCACCCCGGAGCTGACCGAGGAATTTGCAAGATCGCTGGGCTACGAGTCGCTGGCCGCCATGCGCGAAGCTGTCCGCGCCAAGAAGCAGAAGATCCACGAGGACGGCGCAGACCGTGCCGCAGGGCAGAAGCTGCTGGAGATGGCCGGCGAGAACCTGACCGTCACCGTGCCGGAAGCGGTTCTGGACCGCACCGCCGACAACGAGATGAAGCTGCTGACCCAGCGGCTGTCCCGCAGCGGCATCAGCCTGGAGCAGCATTGCAAGAACAGCCGCACCACCGCCGAGGCCCTGCGGGCGGGCTACCGCGCCGACGCTGAGCGGAAGATCCGCACCATGTATGCGGCCCGCGCCATCGCGGAAGCAGAGAACATCACCGTCCGCCCCGAAGAGGTCAACAACGAGTACCGCCGCCTGTCGGTCCTGCAGGACACCCCTGAGCAGGACATCCGCCGCGTCCTCGCCCCGGACACCGTGGCCGCTGCCCTCGCCGCCCAGAAGGTCCAGCGCTTCCTGCTGGACAACGCCGTCGTGACTTCGGTCATGGACGCCGAAAAGGAGTGATTTGATGAGCATCTTTACGCGCTACGCCATGGACGCGCTGATGAAGACCACCCACCCCGAGATCAACCGGAAACAGTGCTGGAACCTGCACCCCCACCGCACTCCCTGCACGGCCTGTAAAGACATCTGCCCCTATGGCGACGAAATTTTTACCCGCCCCAATCTCGTCAAGGACTGGGACCCCTGCACCGACTGCGGCCTGTGCGTTTCGGTCTGCCGCAGCGGCTGCATCGCGCCCTCGCCGGAACAGGTCCAGAGGGACACGGCCCCCGCCGACAACGACAATGACACCATCTGGATCGGCTGCGAACAGAGCACCCGCCAGAACACCCTCGTCCGCGCCTGTGTGTCGGCGCTCTCGTGGGAGACGCTGGCCTATCTGGCCCTGAACAAAAAGGTCGTCCTCGACCTGACCCCCTGCGGCGAGTGCGAGAACGACATCTGCGCCGAGCACCTGCGCAAGGTGCTGACCCGTCTGGTGGAATTTTTCGGCCAGCCCCTGTTTGAGGCCCGCTTCACGCTGGCCTATGAGCAGGAGGAAGCCCCCTTCCACAACAAGGAATACTCCCGCCGCGAGATGATGGAGCAGGTCACGGCCGGGTCGAAGGCGGGCACGAAGCAGCTGCTCCGGATGCTGCCGGGTCTGCGGGACGACGACGAAAGCTCGGTGGACTTCCGGCTGCTGCTTCACCAGCGCACCAAGCAGCTCAAAGCCGCCAGCGAAACGCCGCTCAAGTACGGCTACCATCTGCCCAACTTCACCCAGAAGTGCTTCGCGTGCGGCCGGTGCGAAAAGGCGTGCCGCGCCGGGGCGCTCAAGTTCGAGGACCTGCCCGACGGCCAGACCCGCGCGGTCATCACGCCGTGGAAGTGCAGCGAGTGCGGCGTCTGCGTCGCCACCTGCTCCAACGGTGGTCTGGACGGGCTGAAGCTCCGCCAGCTGACCACCCTTGGCCCGGTCAGCGTCTACAAATGCACCAAGCTCCTCTGCAAGGAGTGCGGCAAGCCCATCTCGCCCAACTGCGCAGACGGCATCTGCTCGGTCTGCCGCATCAAGATCCGCACCAAGAAGCGTCAGGAGGAAGCCGTCGCCAAGGCCAAGGAGCGTCAGGCCGAGCGCGAAGCCAAGCGCGCCGCCGAGGAAGCCGCTAAGGCCCTGGCCGCCGAGACGAAGGCGGAAGCCGCCGCAGAAACTGCCGCTGTTCCGTCCGCTCCCACGACCGGAGAGCCGACGGCCTGACCCAAAAGCGTGGTTTCTCCTCCGGAGAGGTTCCCGAAAAGAATTGACGCCGGGCCGAAACGATGCTATACTTTCTGTAACCACACGGCTGTGGTCGGAGGGACTGTTACAAAGGCGTAACGGATGTGTTTCCGTTGCGCCTTTTTTCACATCTCCCCCGCTGATGGGAAACAGCGTGCCCAGCCGCTGGCGTCCAAAATACGAAACACGAAGAAAGAGGGATTTTATCATGGAACATTCGATTTCTCGCCGCCAGTTCCTCAAGGCCAGCGGTCTGGCAGCCGCTTCCGCCTGTGCCGCCGGTCTGCTGAGCAGCTGCGGCGGTTCTTCTGCCGGCAGCACCAGTGGTTCTGCTTCCGGCTCGGTCGATACCACCAAGTACACCATTCTGTATTCCAGCCAGCCCGCCACCCTGAACTATCTGACCACCGCCACCGATCTGGAAATGGTCGTGGGCGCGAACTGCGTGGATACGCTGGTCGAGTATGACAACAAGGGCGTCATGCGCGAAGGTCTGGCCACCCAGTGGGACTGGGATGCCGACACCCTGACTTGGACCTTCCAGCTGCGGGATGAGAACTGGGTGGACAACAACGGCGAAGTCGTTGCCCCCGTCACCGCACAGGACTTTGTGGACGCCCTGAAATACGTCCTGACCCCGGACTATGCTTCGTCCAACGTCGGTCTGGTCACCGCTTACATCGCCGGTGCGGACGACTACTACAACTACTACGTCTACCTGAACAACGCCAACACCGGCGTCGTGGATGACGACGGGACCACCTACACCGTGGACGGCAGCGGCGTCGTCACCGTCACCGCACCCGACGGCACGGCCAGCACCTATGCCCCCGTGGACTTCGACACTGTGGGCGTCAAGGCCGTGGATGACCACACCCTGACCTACACCCTGACCTACGACTTCCCCGGCTTCCTGAGCCTGCTGTGCTACCTGCCCTATGAGCCGGCCTACGGCCCCCTGCTGGACGAGATGGGCGACCAGTACGCCACCAGCGCCGAGACCATGTACAGCTGCGGCGCATTCTATCTGGCCGAGTACGAGTCTCTGGAAACGTGGATCATGAAGAAGAATCCCGAGAACTACGACGCCGACAGCGTGTACATCGAGACGATCAGCCGCATCTACAACGCCGAAGCCGCCGTCAACGGCCCCGAGATGATCAAGCGCGGCGAGATCGACGAAGCCACCATCGGCTCTGACATCCTTGACAGCTGGCTGAGCGACGACACCACCAAGAGCATGGTCTCCATGGACCGTCCCAACACCAACTATACTTACTTCTACATGTTCAACTTCATGCCCTTCGCCCACGAGTTCTCCAACTGGAGCGTCGAGGGCGTGGACGCCGAGTATGAGCCGGACAACTGGGCCAAGGCCATCAACAACACCAACTTCCGCAAGAGCTTCCTGTACGGCATCAACAACGCCGTCACGCTGGCCGTCTCCGCCCCCGAAGGCTACGACGGCTATAAGCTGAACACCATCACGCCCCCGAGCTTCTGCGCGACCGCCGATGGTGTGGACTACACCAAGTGCGGCGATCTGGCCGACATCACCGAGTTCTTCGACGAAGCCAAGGCCAAGGAGTGCCGCGATGCCGCTATGGAAGAGCTGAGCGCTCAGGGCGTCACCTTCCCCATCAAGGTCCAGCTGCCCTACAACCCCTCTTCCACCGACTGGGACAAACAGTGCCAAGTGCTCAAGCAGCAGCTGGAGGGCGTCCTGAATGACGGTGCAGACTTCATCAACATCGTCATCACCGAAGGCCCCGCCGACAGCTTCCTGTCTGCGGTCCGCCGCAACGGCAAGTTCGAGTTCCTGCTCTGCAACTGGGGCGCAGACTACTCCGACCCCGAGACCGAGACCGACCCGTTCTATCAGGCCGAAGGCTCCCGCGGTATGCGCTATGCCTATCTGCGCACCGGCGTGGAGGATGGCTTCATCACCGGCGAGACCGCTGACGCCATCATGCAGTACATGACCGCCATCGAAGCCGCCAAGCAGATCACCGACGACATCGACGCCCGTTACAAGGCCTTCGCCGACGCCGAAGCTCTGCTCATCAACAATGCGCTGGTCATCCCGCGCGGCATGAGCGTGCCCGCCTATCTGGCGACCCGCCTGAACTACTGGGAGGGCCAGTACGCTTCCACCGGCTTCTCCAACAAGCGCCTGAAGGGCATCCACGTTCTGGACCACTACGTCTCCATGGAGGAGTACGAGGCCAACCGCGACGCCCGCTAAATCATTTCTCTGAAACAGCCAAGAAACCCGGCATTGCATCGCTGCAATGCCGGGTTTCTTTTTTATGCTCTTCTCCGGGGAAGGAACAGGACCGCGCATGCCGCTGCATACGCAATGGCCAGTCCCAGACCAAATTCCGAAGTCCAAAGCTGTGTCCACGGGCCGTTCTCCGTCAGCGGATCAAAGATCGACTGCACGAACACATTGTGGCTTGCGTGGAGCAGTACAGCGGGCCAGAAGCTTTCCGCCCGGATGCACAGGACATCGGCCAGAACCGTCATCCCCTGCACCATCACGAAAAAGCAGACCAGCGAGACCGGAATATTTCCGTTGTTGTAGTTCGAGAACACGATCACCGGCGCATGGTAGAAAAACCAGATGCTCCCGATGACAAGATGCACCATGCGGGGCGGAAGCACCTTGCGCAGTTCCGTCAAAAGGAACCCGCGCCAGCCGATCTCTTCGCCCAGCGACGCCGCACAGCTCAGCAAAACGCCCAGCGTTGCAAAGCTCAAGACCTGCATCGGAACGATGATTCCGCATCTTCCGATGCCAACGGCCCACGCCAAGCCATACACAGCCATGCAGAGCATCGGCGGGATCAGATAGGCTGCTCCCAGCGGCGGCAGAGTTTTGCGGCGGAGCCGCCACCCGATGCCGCGCACCGAATGATCCACCAACAGTTTGCTGACCAGCGCAGACACTCCCGGGACCCACATCAGCCCCAGCGAGAACACGGAACCGCTGTTGATTCCATAGTCCCGGCCGATGATGACGCCGTACAAACTACCGCTCAGCACCAGCCCTGTCAAAAGAAACACACCGATCTTCCGTTTTGCAGCTTGTCGTTCTTCCATTTGGGATACGCCTCTTTTACTCGAGATTCAGCTTGTTCTTCATCAGCCAGCGGGTCAGGAAGAAGTACGCCGCCGCAATGGCCGCCGTCACGGCAAAGCAGATCAGATAGCCGACGTTTGTGGTCAGCAATGCACTTGCATTCGACTCCCCGGACGAGTAGTACAGGAACCGGACATGAACATCCATGATCAGGCCCACATCGTCCGTGCCCAGCACCCGGGTGATCTGGTTCTCCACCATATTCATCGCGACAAAGGCGACGATGCCCGCCACCATCACATGCTTCTTGAACTGATGGGCGACCATGCACGCCGCATAAACGCAGAGGATGATGCTTGCCAGCCGCGCCAGATCGATGACGGTGCTCCAGAACAGGATCATCCAGAACTTCGCGCCCAAACCGTCAAACAGATAGCTCACCAGCTTCTTCCAGCTGTCCCAGTCCACCATGCCGAATGTCTCCGAGTCGAACACGCCGATGCTGACCATGATCGTGATGCAGACGATGCCCACCAGCATACTGCACAGCACCCAGACCATGCTGGTGAGGAGCTTCGACACAATGAGCTGGGTCTCCGTCACGGGCAGGGTGTGCATCAGATATCCCTCGCGGCCCAGCAGGTTCTGATAAAATCGCCGCACCGTATTGACAAAGCAGAGCCCCGCGATGGCGAGGATGACCGAGACGTAAACGATTGCCAGACCCGCTTCGAACCGCTGGAAATTCACATTCACCGCCAGCGGAGTCGTTTCCTGCCGGAACGTAAAGCCCAGCATGACGCTCAGCAGGGCCAGCGCCAGATACAGCCCGCCGTACAGCCGGCTGGTGGCCTTGAACTCATATTTCAATAATTGCTTCAGCATTTGAATACCTCCCGGAAATATGCATCCACGCTCTTGCCTTCCATCTCGCGGATGTCGTCCACCGCGCGGTGGGCAAACACCCGGCCGTCTTTCAGGAACACGGCCTCGTCCAGCACCGGCTCGATGTCCTCGATGAGGTGGGTGGAGATGACGACCGTGGCATCTTTGCTGTAGTTGGAGATGATGGTGTTCAGGATATACTCGCGCGCCGCCGGGTCCACGCCGCCGATGGGCTCATCCAGCAGATAGAGCTTTGCGGCGCGGCTCATGGCCAGCACCAGCTGGACCTTTTCCTTGTTGCCCTTCGAGAGGGTCTTGAGACGGGCGTTCGGCGCAATGTTCAGCCGCGCCAGCATCTCGTTAGCCTTGGCGGCATCGAACCCAATGTAGCCCTTGGCGAAGTCCGGCGTCCCGTAGAAATCCCGGAACATGTTCACCAGCTCCTCCACCTTCATCCAGTCGGGCAGCCAGTCGGCGTCCGGCAGATAGGAGACGATCTCCTTCGTATCCGGGCCGGGGGTCATGCCCGCAATTTTGACCGTGCCTTGGGTGGGCTGCAGCAAGCCGTTCGCCAGCTTGAGCAGGGTGGTCTTACCGCTGCCGTTCGGCCCCAGCAGACCGACGATGCGGCCAAAATCCAGCTCCAAGTCGATGCCGTCCAGCGCGGTCTTTTCCTTGCCGTAGCTCTTGGTCAGGTGTTCACAGCTCAAAACTTTACTCATCTTCTCCACGCTCCTTTTTGCCCCAGCCGGCCAGCAGCTGTGCGGCCTGTTCCGGGGTATAGCCAATGCTATGCATCTTTGCTACAAATTCTTCTGCGATCTCCCGGGCCGCAGTCGCCCGCAGTTGTTCGATCAATGTCGTATCCTCCGTCACAAAGCGGCCGTTGGTCCGCTCGGTGCGGACAAGGCCCTCTGCTTCCAGCTGGGCCAGCGCCCGCTGCATCGTATTGGGGTTGACGCCCGCCGCTGCGGCGAGGTCCCGCACCGAGTCCAGATGGCCCCCGGGCGGATAGGTCCCCGCCAAGATCCGAGCTTTGAGCCGTTCCACCAGCTGTGCATAGATCGGGCGGCTGGAATCAAACTGTTCGCTCATTCTGTTCCCTCCTTGTGTCACTGTGTTAAGCGCTTAATACAAGCATACACGTTTTTCTCCATTTGTCAAGGGCCTTTTGGAAAATTTTGCGCACAAAAAAGCCGGGGTGCGGATGCATCGCGGCTTTTTAAGGGTTTGGGAGATTCAATTCAGACGTTTCATCGTTTATTTATCACGTTCTCTTTCATTTTGAACCGAAAGGCTTTCTATGTGCGGCGGACGGTTTCGGTCACGGAAGCTCGATGCCGAGATACTTCTTCGCTTCTTCTCGAATCGCAAACAGCGGCTCTTTTCGTCCGATGACCTTGCACAGATAATACGCCTCGTGATATGCCTCTGCACTCTTTGCGTCCTGTTTCAGGAAGTGATAGGACTCCGCCTGAATGGCAAGACAGGCGTACAGCATTTGATAGTGACCATAGCGGACACAGGCTTCGATGCCCTGCTGTGCATAGTCCACCGCTTCCTGATACTTCCCGCACAGGTCCAGCACTCTGGCATAATTGCCCAGCACCATGGACAGCATCCCGCTGGAGATGACCGCTTCCTGCTGGTGCATCTGCACATAGTTCAGCAGCTGCGCAAAGATCTCCGCCGCTTTTTCATTTTGCCCAAGGTCCGAATACACCCCCGCGATCTGGTTGATGAGCTTCATCTCGTCAACGGTATAGAGATGCGCGCCGATCTTCTCCAAGTCAAAGTCTGGGATCGTCAGGCGGAGGGCTTGCAGGAGAAGTTCTCGTTTTTCTTCTTTGGAATAGCGCCCGTCCAGACACCCCAGCAGCGCCTTGGAGCGAAGGATAAACTGCCGTTCCAGCGTATCTTCTGGGTCTACCAACTTTTCCAGCTGCTCGAGCTTTACAAAGCCCTCTTCGGCACGATCCAGCGCATTACAGGCGACGATCTCTTTTTTCAGCGCTTCGATTTCCAGCTCATTCTTGGTCAAAAGCATGTAGTACCGGTCCTCCGGCAGCCCAAGGCGCTGCAAAATCGCATTGACGCGGGTGCGGCTGGGGGTCTGTCTGCCATTTTCAAGCCGGGAAAGCGTAACCTGCTCGCAGATTCCCGCGCAGACCTGCTCTTGGGTCAAGCCGAGTTTTTCCCGCTGCTTTTTGATATGCTCCCCTAAAAAATAGACATTCATCTGCCGTTCGCCCCCTTTTGCAGCTTAGTATACACTCTTTTTTCGCTTTGCGCCACCCTCGTTTTGCCGCTGGAAAATATACATGAAACGATATGGATTCCGAAAACCGTTTATGATACCATTTTTTCACGGGACCGATCTCCATTCCATCACCAAAAAGGGAGCATTCTATCCATGAAACAATATCTTGAACAACGCGGCATTTCCATCACCTATCCTCAGCTAATTGTCCGAATCCTTCTCGATCTCGGCGGCTTTCTGCTCGCCCTGCTGCCCGCCGCCTTGACCTTGTACCTGACGGACACTTGGATCAGTTCCGGCACACTCATCCCCCTGTCGTGGATGCTGGGCATCGTCGCCTGTGTTTTTCTAATTCATTGCTACCAGTTCTACTTCGTCAACTACAACTCTCAGCTCAATGCAGACCGCATGGCTGGCAGCTATCGGCAGCATCTTGCCCAGAAAATTCTTTCCAGCAGCATTCCCGCATACGAGCACCAAAACAAGGCCCGCATCCAGTACATGGCGAACGACGTCAGCGCCATCTATACCATGAGCAGTTATCTGGTCACCGTGCCGTCCAATCTCATCAAGGTACTCGTCATCATCGGGCTGTTGTTCGCCTATGCCAACTCTGCCATCGCGCTCACGGCCATCGTCCTGATTCCTCTTTACCTTGTCCCCAGCTTTCTGAACCGGAGCAGATTGGAAGGGCTTGTCGCGAAAGAGCGGGCCGCAGGCGATCTCTGGTTTCAGGAATTCGATGTGATCCTGAACGGAAAAGTCAGCATTACCCTGAACAAAGTGGAGAATTATCTGCAAAAGCGGCACGACAAAGCCCTCAGCGCCTATCTGGACGCCCGCAACCATCAGCATTTTTTCTTGTTGATCGTGCAGGAGTTTCCCCGCTTCGTCACTACATTAGCGCCCCTGCTCATCCTCACGATCGGCGGAAATCAGGTCGTTTTGCAAACCATGACCATCGGCCAGCTTCTGTTTTCCATTCAAATCATCGGATATCTATTCAATCCACTTTCCGAAATTTCCATGCTGCATGCCCAGCTCGTCAGTCAGAAACCAGCTTTTGACCGGGTCGCCGATTTTCTTTCCCTGCCCGACCAGAAACCAGAAGCCGAACCCGCCGCTTCTCCCAAAATTGAAGCCCACGATATCGACCTGATGCGTTCCGAAAGCGATGTGCTGTTTCACGTTCCGGATTTCACCGCGCAGGGTAGAGGCCTTATCCTGATCCATGGCGAAAACGGATGCGGCAAATCCTCTCTGTTCAATGTCATCTCGGGTGTGTTTTCCGCTGACCCTGACCATCTGCGCGTCAACAAAACCGGAAGCTTTCTCTGTGAACCATCAAAGCTCAGCTATCTGTTCTATCCTAACTTTATTTTTCCCGGAACTGTCCGGGACAACATTCTCTGCGGACGCGATCGTTCGGATGCACAATATCAAGAACTGGATTCCGTTCTTCAGCTTCCGCCCGCCGATAAGCAGGTGACCATCAAGCCCGAGAACCTCTCTCTTGGCGAAAAGCAGAAAATTTATCTGGCCCGCACTTTACTCAGCGACGCCTCCTGCATTTTGCTCGATGAACCCGGCAGCAATCTGGACGAAACGACCGAGAAAGCCTTTGTCGCGTATCTGAAAAAGCTCCGAGAACGAAAGCTCATTCTGGTCATCAGCCATAACACCTATTATGATGCTGTGGCGGATAGAACTTATGAGATTCGCGGTCATCAGATGAAGCGGGCGTGATGTGGTGCAAAGCTGCCCTTGTCACAAAATTATCACAAAATGATTACAAATGCGCTTTTTTACTTTCCAAACATTGTGAAATGATTATTCATCTGGTATCATATCGGAGTGCCCGACGGTCAAGCGGCCCAGGCACATGGAAGAAATGAATCAAAACCAAGGAGAAGAAGGACCCATGAAGAAGAAAAATGTTCTGGCTTCGCTGATCCTGGCAGGTGCAATGTTCCTGACCGCATGCGGCGGCGGGGCATCCTCCACCACGGCAGCAAGCGGCGTGTCCGGCAGCTATACCGGTACTGCCAAGGGCATGGGCGGCGATGTTTCCGTCACCCTGACCCTGACCGACAATGTCATCACCGACTGCACCGCAAAGGGCGACGATGAGACTCCGGGCATCGGCTCGGTGGTCATCGAGCAGTTCCCTGCCGAAGTCGTGGAAGGCAACACCATCAACCTCGACAGCATCAGCGGCGCGACCATCACCTCGGACGCCTTCGTGGAAGCTGCCAAGGCTGCTCTGACCTCGGCCGGTCTGAATCCGGACGACTACATGACCAAGGCGGACAAGACCGCCAACGGCGAGACCGTCAGCTATGACGCAGACGTCGTGGTCATCGGCGCCGGCGGCGCTGGCATGACCGCTGCGATGACCGCAGCCGATGCCGGCCAGAAGGTCGTCATCGTCGAGAGTCAGGCCATGGTCGGCGGCAACTCTGCCCGCGCGACCGGCGGCATGAACGCTGCCAAGACCGTCTATCAGGACGAAAACGAGTTCAATGAAGCTGCCGGCGTCGAGAAGATGCTGAAGTCCGCTGCCGACAACTACGCCGACAATGAGACCATCACCGCTCTGGCCAAGACCGTTTCCGAACAGTGGGCAGCTTATCAGGCCAACCCCACCGGCTACTTCGACAGTGTTGAGCTGATGGAGCTGGACACCATGGTCGGCGGCAAGGGCATCAACGATCCCGAGCTGGTCAAGACCCTGTGCGAGGGCACGGCTCCCGCCATCGACTGGCTGGATGAGAACGGCATCACCCTGCACAACGTCTCCAGCTTCGGCGGTGCGTCCGTCAAGCGCATCCATCGCCCCACCAACGAAGAGGGCAAGGTCGTCTCCGTCGGCGCTTACATGATTCCCTTGCTGCAGGAGAACTGCGAGAAGCGCGGCATCGAGATCGTGCTGAACACCACCATTGACACCATCCTGACCGACGCAGACGGCGCTGCTGTGGGCGTTTCCGGCACGGACAAGGACGGCAACACCGTCGTCGTCAACGCCAAGAGCGTGGTCCTCGCGACCGGCGGCTTCGGCGCAAACCTCGACATGGTCACCAAGTACAAGCCTGAGCTGGCCGGCTTCATGACCACCAACGCCGCTGGCGCACAGGGTCAGGGCATCGAGATGGCAACCGCCATCGGCGCCGGCACGGTCGATATGGACCAGATCCAGATCCACCCCACCGTCGAGGCCAACACCGCCGCCCTCATCACCGAGGGTCTGCGCGGTGACGGCGCGATCCTCGTCAACGCCAACGGCGAGCGCTTCATCGACGAAGTCGGTACGCGCGACGTCGTTTCCGCTGCTGAGATCGCACAGCCGGGCAGCTACAGCTGGCTGATCGTCGATCAGGCCATGGTCGATGCTTCCAGTGTCATTCAGGGCTACATCACCAAGGGCTACACCAAGACCGGTGCGACCTACGAAGAGCTGGCCAAGGAGCTGGACGTTGATCCCGCCACCTTCGCCAACACCATGGAGACCTGGAACAGCTACGTCGAGGCTAAGAACGACCCCGACTTCGGCCGCACCAGCTTCGCAAACCCGCTGAACAACGGCCCCTACTACGCCATCAAGGTCACCGCTGGTGTCCACCACACCATGGGCGGCGTGACCATCAACAGCGAGACCGAAGTTCTGAAGGCTGACGGCTCGGTCATCCCCGGCCTGTTCGCAGCCGGCGAAGTGACCGGCGGCGTCCACGGTGCAAACCGTCTGGGCGGCACGGCTGTCGCTGACTTCGTGGTCTTTGGCCGCATCGCCGGCGAGAGCGCTGCCAACTATGCAAGCGCACAGTAAGCGTTTCTAACCATAAGATAAAGGCCCCGCGCTGCAAGCTAAAATGGCTTTGCAGCGCGGGGCCTTTTCTGTTTTCCGTTAGTTCAGCGTCTGCCACAGCGTGCAGCTCTCGTCAAACACCGCGATCTCGCAGTTCTGGAGGCGGCTCTGGACCGTGACGCTCCCGGTCCCATCGGCGGTCGTGTCGTAGCTGCCCAGCTCCAGCGACGCAAGGGCGGGCTGTTCGCTCCACGGGATAAGTTTCTGCTGCCAGTCGCTGCCCAGCTGTTCGCTCAGTGCGCCATAGGCTTCCTCAAAGCCCGCCGGATCCTCGAGGACCCACAGACTGCTCTCGTGGTTGGCGAGGTCGGTATTCATCTGGGTCGCGCCCGCCATCTGGCCGTTCATGTCGGTCAGGGAAGCGTTCGCGCTCCATGTGTAGTTGTTTACCTGAACGATCACCGCACCGTCGCCGTTTTTGTCGTCGGCGTAGGCTTCCAAGGCGGTCTGAAGGCTCTGCACGGCCTCATCCGGCAGAGATTCGGCGGTCACGACGGCCACCGTATAGTCCGGGTCCACCGTCGTCAGCAGACCGTGCGCCACATAGACCACACTGACCGTCAGCACCGCCGCAACGGCCACGATGCCCCAGTGATAATACCACCAGTTGGCGCGGGAGCGGCGCTTCTGCTCTTGTTCGGTGAGGGGCGTTTCGGATGCCGCCGGACGCGGGATGCCCCGGACTTCCAGCCCGTATTCCTCCCGCAGGGCCGGGAACAGGGTCTGCATCTCGGCCAGCCCCGGGAGCCAGAATCCAAACAGCACCGCCCAGAACACGCTGACCGGGAACAGCAGGATCATGCCGCCGATGCCCGCCAGCAGGAACACCCCTGCCAGTACACAGCGGCCCGGGGCGCGCAGAAGGAGCGCCCCGCTCTTCCGGAGCAGCTGTCCCAGCGACAGCGAATCCGGCGCTTCCACGCCGAGAAGGGCCGCGCAGAGGGTCGCAAAGACGGCAAGCACCAGAAAATCCAGCGCGAGAAACACCAAAATCGCAAGCCCCGGATAGTACCCCTGCTGGGCCGCCGCTTCGAACAGGAACGCCGACACGAAGCAGAGCAGTCCCAGCACGAGGGTCCCCACAGCGCCCAGCTGACAGGCGGGTTTCCACCGGGCGGCAAGGGTCTGCTTGGCGCGGGGGAGCCACTGAGACGGGTCATTCTGCAGGCTGCGCAGGGCGCAGTCCACCAGAAGCAGCATCGCCGGACCGACCAGCAAGCCGGTCACGAGGCTCAGCACGGCGGTCAGCGGGAGCGACAGCAGGGTGACCCCCAGCGAGACGCCCAGCGCTGCGGGCAGACAGAGCACGCAGACCATCAGGTTCGTGCCCAGCAGCTGGCCGAGGTCCCGGCCCACCATCTGGCAAAACCGTGCAAAGCCCTTTTTCTCTGGCTCGTTGGGGCCGACGCCGCGGCCCTCGCGCCCATAAAAGGCATCATACATGCTCATGTTACTTCACCTCAGTGCCGAATGCTTCGATCTGGGTCAGCGCCGGGAACGGCGAAGTCCCCTCTGCCTGAATGAGGTCTTTCAGCACAAGGCTCCGCACCCGCTTTTCGGGGAAGGTCACGCTCTGCGGCTTCCGGCTCTGGGTCAGCGGGATGTCCAGCGTGCTCCCGTCCGAGAACTCCACGGTCGCCTTGACCCAATAGTTGTCGTGCGGAAAATCCGCCCGCTCGGTGATGCGCAGTTCGTCCAGCAGCACCTCGCGGCCAAAGTCCAGCGTCAGGGCCGCGTTGGGATCGCGGTTGATGCCCCAGCTCTGGTACGGATACTCGCCGTGAGAGCTGTTCTCAAAAATGCCGTCGATGGCGTTGCGGGCCGCAAACACGGCCTCGCCGCGTGTCTCCACATTGGCGCTGGCATGGGGATAAAAACCGGTGTCGCCGTGCTCATCGTAGCAGTTGAAGGCCAGATTCCGCCGTGCCGCGATCTCGTCCGGGCGGGCCAGCCGCGCGCGGATGACGTGACGGTTCCCCACAAAGCTCTTGGGCGAATAAGTAATGGCCTGTTCGCCGAACGGGATATGGAAGTTGATCTCCCGCTTGACCACATAGACCAGCGCCGGGAGCATGGTATCTTCGAACTGGATGACGCAGTACTGGCCCGGGTGGTCGATCTCGAGCGCGATGCGGTCGCCCGGATGGTATTCATTGGTATAGACGAGCGACACTTCTTCTGCCGCGTTGCAGGTCATCAGGGTGTGGCCAATCTGGTCCAGAACTTTCAGTTTCAGCGTTTCCATCATTCTTCTCCTTCGTCGTATAGCTCAAGATACAGATTCTTTTTGAAATGCAAGGTAATTTTATAGATCGTCTCCGGCCACGCCGTGCGCAGACGCGGGTCTGTGACGGGGACCGGTGTGACCTCCGCCTGAACGTGTTCAGGGTCGAACCGGATGCCGCCCAGCGTCCCCACCGCAAAGCCATTCCATACCGGCGTCGGCTCCTGTTCGGTCAGAAGGGTCAGTTCTACGGTCCCCTTCCAGTCCGTCACATCCTGCAGGGTGATGCCATCCTCGTCCACAAGAACGCTGCGGCGGTAGCTGCGCAGTCCCTTGATGGGCGGATATGCACCGGCCAGTTCCGCCGTAATGGAATAGTCGGTCGTGATCACGTCTTTGGCGGCGTATTCGGCCCCGGGAAGCTGCTGGACACCATCGAAGGTGGGCAGATTGTGCCATTGGCTCTGCATGGTCCAGATCTCATACCGCTGAGGGCTGAAGGTCTTTTGGGTGTAGCTCTCCACGCCGATGTCGATGAGGAAGTGCTTGCCGTCCTTGTAGACCGTGATGCTGCCGGTGTCGTTGTGGTTGTGGCTGTCGCCGTTGGACCCCATCTTTGCGCCCAGCACCCAGCGGCCCTCCCGCGCAGCATAGACGCCCACGCTCGGATACCACACCGTGCTGTGTTCGGGCTGTTTCAGGGTGCAGGACCAGAGTTCCTGTTCCGCAAAGGCGGTGATGAGCCGATACCACAAATTGATGCGGCTGCTGCCGTCCTGATTGGTCAGGCGGTCGGGGTCGTCATCGGCCCGGAAATCCTCCGCCGCCAGCGCACAGAGGGCGTCGCTGCCCACAGCCTGACCGAAGCGGTATTCCCGCGCGCCGCACCGCCCTGCCAGCGGGCTGCAGTCGCCGAAGTTGAGGTAATACGGGCCGTCCACATGGACATTGAGGATGTACTCCGCAATGTTCCGGATCTTAGGTTCTTGGAACAGCGGCCGGAACGTCTCCGGGGCTGCTGCTGAGAGCAGTTCCAGACATCCCCACAGGGTCAGCCCTGCATGGCGGTAATACTGTGCGCCCTCGTTGCAGCAGCCGTCCTCGCCATAATCTTTCAGGAAGCAGTCAAGGCTATACGCCGCCTGTTTCACGGCGGCAGCGCGCTGTTCCTGCGTCGTCGGGAGCAGGAACACGGTCAGCAGCACGTTCTGGGTACACCAGCTGGTCCAGTTGCACATGGGTTCATCGCCGTTGCCCATCCACCAGAAGTGATCCTTGAAATAGGGCGTCAGGATGCGGTGTTCGAGTTCACGTTCCATCCGGCCGGTGATGCCGGGAGCGGCCGCGTCCAGTTCCGTTTTTAGTAAGTACCGGGTCAGAGCCAGAAGCTCGCCGGTCTCCGCCGCGAACAGCTCCACGATGGGGCGGGAAGTATCCGGCAGCGGGAGCTGCGGGGTGTCCCGAATATAGCTGTTGTGGGCGGGCAGCTGCCACGCACTCTCCTCACAGATGGCCCACACCGTCTCCGCGATGGCGTCCATGTAATGGCCCTGATGCTCTACACACTCGGCGCAGACCAGCGCACACAGCCGGGACCGCCGGGAAAAATAGGCATCCTCCCACGGGGTGCGGCGTCCGGTGCGGATGAAGTCCAGCCAGAGTGACAGCGGCAGCGGCGCGATGGGCTTTGCCAGCTCTGCTTCGGCGGTCTGATGGAACCGGTCCTTCACCCGCTGGGGCAGCGCTTCCCATGCGGTGCGCTCCTGCGCGGGCGGGAACGGATGATAGTCGGGCAATGTGTCCGGCAGAACGGAAAGCTTTTCTTGGATCATAGTACCTCCTGACGATTGGTCGCAAGGCCCAGCTGTTTCCTGTACAACGGGCCTGATGCAGTTTGCTGATCTCTGCCCGCCCTGCCAATGGCTCCCCTCATAGGAGAGCTGGCGAGCGATAGCGAGACTGAGAGGTTTACAAACTCTGCTGATACTCGCGCGGGCTGAGTCCGGTGACCTTTTTGAACACCTTGGAAAAATAGAACGAACTGTCATAGCCCAGCTTTTCGGCGATCTCGTAGACTTTCAGGTTCCCCTGTTCCAGCATCTCTTTCGCCGCCGCGATGCGGGTTTCGGTGATGTACTCCACAAAGCCGCTGTCGCCGTATTTGCCGAACAGCTGGCTCAGGTAGTTGGGCGAGAAGTTGAACACCGCCGCCACATCGGCCAGCGTCAGCTTTTCGGACAGGTGGCTGCGGATATACTCCTGCACCTGCGCCACCACCTGCATCTTTCCGGCAGTGGCGTCGCCCTCGTTGACTTCGGCAAACTGGATGGGGTTTTCTTCGCACAGCAGCGGCTGCAAGTGGGCATTCTCGCGGCAGCGGCGGGCCAGCCCCAGCAGCGAAGTCGTGGGTCGTCCCACAGCCCAGAGCAGCCGGACCGTGAAATAGTTATACAAGATCTGGCTGGCCTTTTCGAGCAGCGGCCGCAGCAGCGCACGGTACTGCTCGCTCTGCGCCGCCGTCAGGCAGAACAGCACGTTGCACCGCATGGCGTCGCCCCCGGTCACATAGCAGGGCAGGTAATTCCGCAGGGTGTTTTCGAGCATCCGCCCGCAGGAAAAGCTCAGTTTCAGCTGCTGGGCCGGCGTCAGCTCGGTGTTGGACGCGCAGAGTTCGCAGGACGCCACCAGATAGGCGTCGCTCTGCAGTTCGATCTCCAAATGCTGCAGCGGCTGTTCCAGCTCGCTCTCGTCCTGAAACAATCCCGCATAGAGCCGCACGAAAAAGCGTTCCTGATAGCTCCGCACACTCTCGGCAAGGTCCGGCTGAACGGGAAGTTCGCCCAGAAGGACACGCTCTTTCCGGACCTTTTCGGCGGCGCGTTCCAGCGCACTTTTAAGGTTTTCGGGAGTCAGGTCCAGCTTGACGAGGTAATCCACCACCCCGGCTCCCATGGCCTGTTTGATGTAGTCAAATTCTTCAAAGCTGGTCAGCATGATGAACGCCGGCAGCGGGCCGCGCTCGCGGCAGGTGCGGGCCAGCGTCAGGCCGTCCATGATGGGCATTTTCACGTCCGCCACCACGATATCCGGCTTTTCCCGCTCAATGAGTTCGAGCGCCTGTTTTCCGTTGCGGGCTGTCGCACAGATGGTATAGCCCAGCGTTTCCCATTCCAGCATTCCCTGCAGACCGATGAGCACCAGCGGCTCATCATCCACCAATAGTATCCGCAGCATCGTTGTTTCCTTTCTTCAGATAGGGCAGTCGGATGGTCACTTCCGTGCCGATGTCCTCCTCGCTTTCCACCGTCAGGCCGTAGGCGTCGCCGAACGAATACTGGATGCGCCGGTTGACGTTCCACAGGCCCACATGGCGGTACTTTTCCTGTTTTTCTTTTTCGTCGGACGGTTCTTCCAGCAGATGAGCCACCACCTCCGGCGGCATTCCCACGCCGTCGTCGGTCAGACGGAGCAGCACATCGCCGGTGTCCGGGTCGGTCGAGATATCCAGCAGGACGCTGCCGTGGCCGCCCTTGGGTTCCAGCCCATGGAAAATGGCATTCTCCACCAGCGGCTGCAAGGTGAAGCGCGGGATCATGCAGTCCTGACAGAGCCGCTCATCCTCGATGCGGGAGACCTCGATCTCAAGGTCGCCGCCGTAGCGGTACTGCTGGATGATGAAGTAATCGTTCAGCAGGGCCAGTTCCTCCTGCAGGGGGACGAGCTTCTCGGTCCCCTTGGAAATGCTCTTGGTCAGGCGGGCAAAGGCCGTGACCATCTCGGCGATGCCCGGGGCATGCTGGATGGTCGCCATCCAGCGGATGCTGTTGAGGGTGTTATAAATAAAGTGCGGGTTCACCTCATTTTGCAGCATCCGGTATTCCAGCTCCTGCTTCCGGCGCTCGTCGTCCAGCTTGCGGGTCATCAGGTCATTCACATCGCCCGCCAGTTTGTTGATGCCGCGGCCGATGTCGCCCAGCTCGTTGTTCCACTCAATGGACGGGTCCGCCGTAAAGTCGCCCTTGCCCACCGCTTCGATGCGGCTCTGCAGGGCTTCCACCGGGCGGGAGATGACCCATTCCAGCCAGTGCTGCAGGAGGAAGCTCAGGCCCCACACCAGCGCAGCCCCCAGCACGACGAGCCAGAGATACACGCCGCGCTGCTGCAAAAAGGTGCTCTCCGGCAGGGTCTGGATCAATGCCGCGCCCCGGCCTTCCAGCACGACTCTGACGACCAAGCAGGGCTTGCCGTTGATCTTTGCGGTCCCCTGCCATGCCGACTGCTCTTCGGCGGTAGAGCGCAGGGTGTAGGAAACGCCGCTCAGGACGTTTTCCGCCTCGGTCAGCTTTCCGCCCTTGATCTCCCACAGCCGGTTGTTCATCTCCCAATACAGGGCGCTGCCGTCCGCCATGGCATAGCCCGCTGCCGGGTCGGTGATGACCGACAGGTCCAGCGCCAGATAGGCCGTGCCCCGGTGGGCCGTGCCGTGGCCGGAGCGGATGGGCTGGCTGATGGCGAGACACGCAGGGGCCGAGGGCAGCAGCGGGTCGGTCGTGAACTGCATCCCATAGCCCTGCTGCAAAAACAGCTGGATGCTGCTCCGGCTCAGCGCCGCCGAGCTGTTCAGCGCCCCGAACTGCAGATGGCGGTCGTTCTCGTTGGACATGAAAAAGCGGATGATCTTTCCATATAACGGGCTGGAATAGTACTTTTCCTGTGCCGCCTCATAGGCCGCCAAGGTCGGCGTGCCGTTCAGGTCCGGTTCGGAGAGATACCGCCGCACCGTGCTGTTGATGGACGCCCAGTTCAGCAGCGAATCCGCGTTGTCGAGGTTCGTTTCGATGCCCGTAGCCACCAGCCGCAGATTGAACTCCGCCGCCTGCAGCAGGTTGGACCGCACATATTGATTGGACAGGAAGAACAGCGCCGCGCCCAGCGCCAGCGAGGTGAGCGCCGTAAAAATGCGCATGCTCCACACGATCTGCCGCCGCAGCGGGAACCGGTGTTCCGGGTGTTTCATGGCAGGGTCCTCCTTGGTCATTCCGGGTCGATTTCTACCTAATACAGTACAAGGTTTGCTCTTTTTTGTCAACGGAGTTTTTGATGGTTTTTGTATACTTTTTACTGTTTTTCTTTGTTACATTTTTGTAATCTGTGCAACAAATCAAGAAATTACAGGCTTCGGCTTCAAAAAGTGCATGTTTTTGAAAACTGTCCGGAAAAATTGCAGACTCGCCCGAAAGAATTCCATTCCCCTTTGGGCCATTCTGCGGTATCCTAGTGTCAACAAAAGCGAGCGGCCCTCGCACAAGGCCGCTGCACGAAAAACACGACGTATTTTGAAGGAGGATACATTCCATGAAAAAGATCTCTCGTCGTTCGTTCCTCACCGCTGCCGCTGCCTGCGGCGCAGCTGCTGCTCTGACCGCTTGCGGCGGTTCTTCCAGCTCCACCGCTGCTTCTTCCACGGCTGCTTCCAGCACCGCTGCCGCTGCCTCCGAGGCTTCCGGCCCCGTCACCCTGCAGTGGGCCGTTTGGGATAAGGAGTCCACCCCCTACTGGCAGGCCATGGCCGACGGCTACATGGCAGGTCACAAGGATGTGACCATCGAGATGGTCGATCTGGGTTCCAGCGATTACATGACCGTTCTGGCCACCCAGCTGGCCGGCAGCGCAGACCTCGACGTCCTGACCATCAAGGACATCCCCGGTTACGCCAACCTGATCAATCTGGATTACCTGAAGCCCCTGAACGACGTCCTGACCCGTGACACCGGCGACTTCAACGGCACGATCGAGCAGCTGACCACCGACGACGGCAACTTCTACGCCGTTCCGTTCCGCAGCGACTTCTGGGTGCTGTACTACAACAAGGACCTGTTCGATGCTGCCGGCGTCGAGTATCCGTCCAACGACCTGACCCTTGAGGATTACGACGCTCTGGCCCGCAAGATGACCAGCGGTTCCGGCGACAGCAAGGTTTACGGCTGCCACTATCACACTTGGCGTTCTGCTGCTTCCCTGTTCTCCATTCTGGACGGCAAGCACACCATCATCGATGGCAACTACGACTTCATGAAGGACACCTACGACATGGTCATCGCCCAGCAGAAGGACGGCATCTGCATGGACTACGGCTACCTCAAGACCTCTTCTCTGCACTACTCTGCAGCCTTCGAGAATCAGCAGTGCGCCATGGTCAACATGGGCAGCTGGTTCATCTCCACGCTGGAAAGCTACATGGCAACGGCTGACACCAAGTTCAACTGGGGCATCGTCAAGTATCCGCACCCCGCCGATGCACCTGCCGGCTCCACGCTGGGCACGGTGACCAGTCTGGCCATCAACGTCGATTCTCCCAAAGCTGAGACCGCTGCCGACTTCATCAACTGGTGCGTCTCCGAAGAGGGCGCACAGGCCATCGCAAAGACCGGCACGTTCCCCGCATGCGGTTCTTCCGCCACCAGCGACATCATCAAGTCCACCGAGGGCTTCCCCGATGACGCAAACTCTGTCGATGCTCTGACCACCTCCAGCGTCTATCTGGAGATGCCCTACACCCAGTATGCATCCGACATCGAGACCATCCTGAACGCCGAGCATGACGCCATCATGACCATGAGCGAGACGGTCGATGAGGGCATCCAGAACATGAACGATCAGGTCCCCTCCGTCCTCGGCTAAATTGTAACGCATAACGCTTTCTTCATCTTATCTCCGTTCTCCTTCCAATTTTAACCCTTCCGGCATTTGCTCCGCCGGAACCCCGAACGAAAATGGGGCGGGTCCTTCGCCCGCCCCATTTCCTTTGGAGGGGTGTGATCCGTCTGCCCTTGTTGTGTCTTAGAAAGGAGGCTCCTTTATGGCAAGCGCCGCTGTCACCACCGAAAAAGCGCCCCGTAAAGTGCTCAAAAAGTCCACCCGCGATTCTCTGATCGCCTATTCGTTCATTGCGCCGAACTTCATCGGATTCTGCGTGTTCACGCTGGTCCCGATGGTGTTCGCCATCGCGCTTGCCTTCTGCTCGTGGGATGGCCGCCACGCCATCCAGTTCATCGGCTTGGACAACTTCATCAAGCTGTTCAGCACTGATAAAATTTTCCAAGCCGCGCTGAAGAACACCATCGTCTATGTCATCGGCACAGTTCCGCTGACGCTGGTGTGCAGCTTGGCCATGGCCGTTCTGCTGAACCAGAACGTCAAGCTGCGCAACTTCTTCCGCACCGTGGCGTTCTTCCCCTACGTTGCTTCGCTGGTCGCCGTTGCGGCGGTCTGGAACATGATCTTCAACCCCTCGATGGGTCCCATCAACATGATCCTGAACCAGTTCTTCGGCGTGGCCGTCGAGAACCTGCCCCGCTGGGCCGCCGGCAAGGACACCGCCATGCTGACGGTCATCCTGTTCAGCGTCTGGAAGAACATGGGCTACTACATGGTCATCTATCTGGCCGGTCTGCAGGGCTGCAACCCCGACCTGAACGAGGCCGCAGAGCTGGACGGCGCGAACCGCTGGCAGCAGTTCTGGCACATCACGCTGCCCCAGCTGCGCCCCACCACCTTCTTCGTCGTCATCATGCTGACCATCTCCGGCTTCAAGGTGTATGACCAGATGTACATGATCACACAGGGAGGTCCCGGCACGGCGACCATGACGCTGGTGTACTACATCTACAATGTGGCGTTCGTCAACACCCCGAAATACGGCTATGCAAGTGCCATCGCTATGGTGCTGTTCGTTCTGGTCCTGATCGTCACGATCGTCCAGTTCCGCGGCTCCAAGGGTGATAACTGAGAAAGGAGGAAGAGTTTATGTCTGCTGCTGTCATCAAAGACCACGCTTCCCAGAAGCGCCGCAATTTCATCTCCAAGTTCCTGATCTACTTCTTCCTCATCGTGATCACGGCCTGTATGCTGCTGCCGTTCCTGTGGATGCTGTCCTCTTCGTTCAAGCTGAACAAGGACGTGTTCGGCTTCCCCATCCAGTGGATCCCGAAAAATCCCCGCTGGCAGAACTATGTGGACATCTGGACCCAGATCCCGCTGCTGACCTTCGTGAAGAACACCGTCAAGATCACGGTCGTCGTCACCCTGCTGCAGCTGTTCACCTCGTCCTTTGCGGCCTATGCCTTCGCAAAGATGCAGTTCAAGGGCAAGAACCTCCTCTTCCTCGGCTACATCGCCACCATCGCTGTGCCTTGGCAGGCCTACATGGTCCCGCAGTTCATGATGATGAGCTCCTGGCATCTGAACAACACCCATCTCGCCATCATGTGCTTGCAGGCCTTCAGCGCCTTTGGCGTGTTCCTGATGAAGCAGTTCTATGAGGGCGTTCCCACCGAGCTGTGCGAAGCGGCCCGCATCGACGGCCTGAGCGAATACGGCATCTGGTGGCACATCATGCTGCCGCTGAGCCTTCCGGCCCTGTCCACGCTGACCATCTTCACCTTCGTCAACACTTGGAACGACTTCCTCGGACCCCTGATCTATCTGACCAAGACCGAACTCAAGACCATCCAGATCGGTCTGCGCATGTTCATCACCCAGTATTCTGCGGAATACGGCCTGATCATGGCGGCCTCTGTGGTGGCACTGATCCCGGTGCTGATCGTGTTCCTGTCTCTGCAGAAGTACTTCGTGCAGGGCGTTGCATCCACCGGCATCAAGGGCTAAACGAACTACCCGTGAGCGGGGCGTGGGCTGGACCCGCGCCCCGCTTTTTTACTTGCAATCAAACGAGATCGAGGGAAATTTGTATGTTGTATCCGCAGCAAAACAAAGCACGCTTGAAATTGAGCCTGAACGGCATCTGGGACTTTGCGCTGGGCAGCACCGACGAGGCCCAGTTCGACCCGGCCCAGCCGCTGCCGGACCCGCAGCCCATCGCCGTTCCGGCCAGCTACAACGACCAGAACGACCAGACCACCGCTCTGCGCCGCCACTACGGCTGGGCGTGGTATCAGCGGAGCATCACGCTCCCGGCGTTCTGCACCGGCCAGCGGGTGGTCCTGCGGTTCGGGGCCGTCACCCACACGGCCAAGGTCTGGCTGAACGGCCAGCTCATCGCCCAGCACAAGGGCGGGTTCACCCCGTTCGAAGCCGACCTCACCGGCCGGCTCCTCCCCGGCGAGACGGCCCGTCTGACCGTCGCCTGTGACAACCGCGTGGACCACAGCACCCTGCCCGTCGGCAACGAGGCCGGCCAACTGGCGTTCTTTGGCTCCGACAACGCGGGCATCCCCAGCGTCGAAGCCGCCAAGCGGATCGCCGCACCGCAGAACCGCCCGAACTTCGACTTCTTCAATTATGCGGGCATCCACCGTCCGGTCTGGCTCTGCACCACCCCGCAGGACGATTTCATTCAAGATGTGAAGATCCTCACCAAAAACGACGGTCAGGTGACCTACTCCGTCACCCATCCCGGAACGGGCAAAGTCCATGTCACCATCCTCGACGCCGACGGCCAGCCGGTCGCCGAAGCGGACGGCGGCGTGTCCTCTTTGAACATCCCGGACGTCCATCTGTGGGAGCCGCGCCCCGGCATCCCCTACCTCTATACGATGCACATCACCTGCGGCGCAGACGAATACGACCAGACCTTCGGCGTGCGGAGCATCGAGGTCAAGGGCACACAGGTGCTGCTGAACGGCAAGCCGCTCTACTTCAAGGGCTTCTGCAAGCACGAGGACTTCACGGCCCACGGACGCGGACTGGACGAAGCGCTGAACGTCAAGGACATCAACCTGCTCCACTGGGCCAACGCGAATGCGGTCCGCACCAGCCACTACCCCTATGCGGAAGAGTTTTACGACCTGTGCGACCGGGAGGGCATCCTCGTCATGGACGAGACGCCCGCGGTGGGCATCGGCGGCGGCGCGGCGGTCAACCCCTACAAAACCTATCCGCTGGCCGAGCATCACCGGCAGGTCCTGCTGGAAATGATCCAGCGGGACAAGAACCACCCCTGCGTCGTGCTGTGGAGCCTTGGCAACGAGCCGGACCTCGAGCACTTCCCGCAGGACGCCTACGACTACTGGCATCCCCTCTACGAGCTGGCCCATCAGCTGGACCCGCAGGACCGCCCCGTGACGCTGGTCTGCTGCCAGAACGATTACACCAAAGATCTCACCACAAAAACTATGGACATCGTCTGCATCAACCGTTATTATGGTTGGTATAACCTGTCCGGTGATCTGGACGCCGCCTGTTACGGGCTGAATCAGGAGCTGGACTTCTGGGAAGCCCAGCACAAACCCGTGATGATGAGCGAATACGGCGCGGACACCGTGGCCGGTCTGCACACCGCCGGGGCCGAGATGTTCAGCGAAGAGTTCCAAGTGGAGTTCTACCGCCGTCTGGACGCTGAGTTCGACAAGCGCCCGTGGTTCGTGGGCGAGTTCGTCTGGAACTTCGCGGATTACGACACTGTGCAGGGTCCCATGCGGGTGGACGGCAACAAAAAGGGCCTGTTCACCCGGGACCGCCGCCCCAAGCTGGCGGCCCACTTCCTGAAAGAACGCTGGAAAAACATCCCGACGTTTGATTTCAAAGATTGACCATCCATCCCAACACCATAAAGGAGCTGCTTATGAAATCGTACGATCTTCCCATCCTGACCGATGCCGAAGCAAAACAGGCATTGGCCGCCGCATGCAAGCAGGTGGAGACCAACCTGCCCCTCTACACCTACCAGTGTCAGAACCATTCCAGCGTGAACGGCATCTATCCGGGCTGCGCCAACAATCAGTGGACCTGCGGTTTCTGGCCCGGTGAGATGTGGCTGGCCTACGAGGCCACCGGCGACGAGAAATTCAAGACCGCCGCCCTCATTCAGGTGGACAGCTTCGCGGACCGCATCGCGCGGAAAGTGGAAGTGGACCACCACGACATGGGCTTCCTCTACAGCCCCACCTGCGTGGCCGCATGGAAGCTGGTGGGCAGCGAGAAGGGCCGCGACGCCGCCATCGCCGCCGCTGACCAGCTGCTGACCCGCTACCAGCCCAGCGGAAAGTTCCTTCAGGCGTGGGGGACCATGGACGACCCCGACAACTACCGTTATATCATCGACTGTATGCTGAACGTTCCGCTGCTCTACTGGGCCAGCGAGACGACCGGCGACGACCACTATCGTGAGATCGCCGCGGCCCATACCGCCACGACGCTGGCCAACTCTTTCCGCCCGGACGGCAGCACCTACCACACCTTCTTCATGAACCCGGACGGCACGCCCAAGGGCGGCCGCACCTGTCAGGGCTACAAGGACGACAGCTTCTGGGCGCGCGGACAAGCTTGGGGCGTCTACGGAAGCGCCATCGGCTACACCTACACCCACGACGAAAAGTTCCTCGATGTGTTCCGCAAGGCGCTGGCGTTCTACCTGTCCCGTCTGCCCGAGGACCTCGTTCCCTGCTGGGACATGATCTTTGCCCCCGAAAGCGGCGAGCCGCGCGATTCCTCTTCCGCCGCCATCGTGGCCTGTGGTCTGCTGGAAGCCGCCAAGTACGTCGGCGCAGACGAGGCCGAACAGTGGCGCACGCTGGCACGGCAGATGCTGGGCAGTCTGGCCCGGAACTACACCGTGAAGCCCGGAACGCTGGGTTCCGGCCAGCTGCTCCACGGCACTTACAGCAAAAAGAGCCCCTACAACACCTGCACCCCCGAGGGCGTGGATGAATGCACGAGCTGGGGCGATTACTTCTACATGGAGGCGCTGACCCGCCTGACGAAAGATTGGGAGATGTATTGGTGATGAAACTGCAATCGAAAGCCGATTTTACCGCATTGATGCACAGATTCCTTGACCCGCTCAAGCCGTTTTATTCTGCCGGATGCGGACGGCTGCACCTCGGCGAAACGGGCGTGACCTACGACCAGAACGCCATCGAGCTGGAAGCCTTCAGCCGCCCGCTCTGGGCGCTGGTCCCCTTCTGGGTGGGCGGCGGCTCGGACCCGGAGTTCGAGGAAATTTACCGCAAGGGCCTTGCTTCCGGTTCGGACCCCGCCGGCCCCGAATACTGGGGCAAGTGCAAGGACTATGACCAGTGCTTCGTCGAGATGGCCGCCATCGCGTGCGGCATCCTGACCGCGCCCGAAAAGGTGTGGGAGCCGCTCTCCGACGCCGAAAAGAAAAACCTTGCCGCATGGCTCGGCCAGATCAACGAGCACACCATCCCGGACTGCAACTGGCAGTTCTTCCGCATCCTCACCAACCTCGCCCTCAAGAGCCAGAACATGCCCTACAGCGAGGAGCTGCTCGAGGACGGCCTGAAAAAAATCGACAGCTATTACAGCGGCGACGGCTGGTCCACCGACGGCGCTTCCATCCAGAAAGACTACTACATCCCGTGGGCCATCCAGTATTACGGTCTGCTCTACTCGAAGTTCGCCGCCGACACCGACCCCCAGCGTGCGGCCCTCTACCGCAGCCGCGCCGAGCTGTTCGCCCAGCAGTTCGTCTACTGGTTCGATGCCAACGGCGCGGCCCTGCCCTTTGGCCGCAGCCTGAGCTACCGCTTTGCGCAGAATTGCTTCTGGGCCGCGTGCATCTGGGCTGGGCTGGAGCCGCTGCCCCTGCCTGTCATGAAGGGCATGATCGTGCGGAACTTCCACTGGTGGCTGGACCAGAAGATGTTCGACCGCGACGGCATCCTGACCATCGGCTACTGCTATCCGCAGATGTACATGGCCGAGCGCTACAACGCCCCCGGCAGCCCTTACTGGGGCATGAAGTGCTTCCTGCTGCTGGCCCTGCCCGACGACCACCCATTCTGGTCCGCCGAAGCCGCCCCGATGCCCGCACTGGATTCGCTCAAGCCCATGCCCTATGCCAACATGCTGGTCCAGCGCCGCGCGGGCCGGGTGACCGCCTATGCCGCCGGGGTCAACGAGGGCCACGGCCACGGCCAGTTCCCTGAAAAATACGCCAAGTTCGCCTACGACACCCGGTTCGGCTTCTGCGCTTCCCGCAGCCGCGAGGTGCTGTATCAGGCCGCACCGGACAACATGCTGGCCTTCGTCATCGACGACAACGTGTTCGTCCGCAAGGTGAGCAAAACGTGGGAGATCCAAAAGGGCGCTGTCGTCGCACAGTGGTCGCCGTTCCCGGGCATCGAGGTCACGACCACCATCACTCCCACCGCCACCGGCCACCGCCGCCACCACGAGATCGACAGCATTTTCGACTGCGAAGCCTACGACTGCGGCTATGCAGTCCCGAATTTTGCACCGAATTACGCCGAATCCGTGGAAAACGATACCGCCGAAGCCCATACCGACACCCTGCGCTGTGCCGTGACCGGCAAGGGCACGCCGGTGGTCATCGGCTGCGACCCCAACACCAGCCTGTATCACACCAACGTCCATCTGCCCGCCGTGAACTACCACATCGCCAAGGGCCACACCGTTCTGGACACCGAGATTTTCGACGAAGCAAACTAACGAGGTATCTGCTATGCCTTTGCTTGAACCAATGACCCCCGCTCTGCTGGCGGACCCGGAAATCTTCCAGCAGAACCGTCTGCCTGCCCACGCCCATTTTGCCGACCAGACCAGCCCGGAAATGCCGCTGACGATCTCGCTGGATGGTGAGTGGGATTTCCGCTATGCCGAAAACCTGACTGCGCCGTTCTCGGCGTGGGACACGCTGACCGTTCCGGGCCTCATCCAGATCCAGAGCCTGAAAAAGCCCGGTCACCCCTATGGAACGCCCCACTACGTCAACACCCAGTATCCGTGGGACGGTCATGAGAAAATTCACCCCGGCGAGATTCCGCAGGAGTATAATCCCATCGGCGAATACAAGCGCAGTTTCACCCTGCCGGAGGGCTGGGCCAGCTGCTATCTCCGCCTGAACGGGGCCGACAGTGCCGCCGCCATCTGGTGCAATGGGGTCTACATCGGTTACACCGAGGATACCTTCACTCCAGCGGAATTTGATATGACTGAAGCCATCCGCCCCGGCGAAAATGAGCTGGTCATTCAGGTCTACCGCTTTTCTTCCGGCAGCTGGCTGGAAGATCAGGATTTCTGGCGGATGAGCGGCCTGTTCCGGTCGGTGGAGCTGTTCACCAAGTCCGAACTGCATCTCGAAGATTTGTTTGTGAAGCAGGAGTTTGCCGACGACTTTTCCCATGTGAACGTCACCTTTGACTGCAAGGTCAGCGGCACAGGAAATATTTCGGTCGTGTTCAACGGGCAGACACAGACCGCCGAGGTAGGCGAACCTGCCGAGTACGACAGCGGCGTGGTGTTCGGCAAGGGCGAGGCTGACCCCGACGTGGAACCGGATGTGCAGGACGTTTCTTTCACGTTTGCCGTGGAGCATCCTGCCCTGTGGAGCGCCGAACAGCCGAATCTGTATTACGCCGAAATTGCCCTGTTGAACGAGGGTATGCTGGTGGAGCGCACCGGGCTGAAAGTCGGTCTGCGCAAGTTTGAGCTGAAGAATAAGCAGATGCTTTTGAACGGCAAGCGCATCGTGTTCAAGGGCGTCAACCGCCACGAGTGGAGCTGCAAGACCGGCCGCACCGTCTCCCAGGAAGAGATGCTCTGGGATGTACGGAACCTCAAAGCCCACAACGTCAACGCTGTGCGCACCAGCCACTATCCCAACGACCTGTATTTCCTCTCGCTCTGTGATGAATACGGCCTGTATGTCATCGGCGAGACCAACCTTGAAACCCACGGGACATGGCAGAAACTCGGGGCCGACGGCTCAGACGAATGGACCCTACCCGGAAACCGTCCCGAATGGCGTGAAAACGTGCTCGCCCGCGCAAAAGCCATGCTGGAACGCGATAAAAACCATCCGTCCATCCTGATCTGGTCCTGCGGAAACGAGAGTCACGGCGGCAAAACGCTCTGGGAAATGAGCGAGTATTTCCGCCGCACCGATCCCAGCCGCTTGGTGCACTACGAGGGCATTTTCTGGGACCGCAGTTTCCCCGCCGCCTCGGACATGGAGAGCCAGATGTACACCCCCGTAGAGGGCATCAAAGCCTTCCTCAAAGAGCACCCGGAAAAGCCGTTCATCATGTGCGAATACAGCCACGCGATGGGCACTTCCAACGGCGGCATCACTGACTACACCACCTATGCCTACGAAGAGCCGCTGTATCAGGGCGGCTTCATCTGGGAGTACATCGACCACGGCATCGAAGTTCCCGGCCCGGACGGCAAGCCCAGCTTTGCCTACGGCGGCGACTTCGGCGACCGCCCCACTGACCGCGAATTCTGCATCGACGGCCTTGTGCTGCCGGACCGCCGCAACACCCCCAAGATGGACGCCGTGAAGGCGGCCTATGCGCCGTTCCAGATCCATTGCACCGAGACCGAAGCCATTGTGGAAAACCAGACCCTGTTCACCGACCTGAGCTTCTACACTTTGGTCTTTACCTCGGCGGTCAACGGGCAGGAACAGCGCCGAGCCGAACTGACAGCCGTCTGTGCCCCCGGTGAAACGGTCCGCATCCCGTATCCGTTCCCCCTGCCGGACTGCGGCCTTGCCAGCATGACGCTTTCCGTGCTCCAGCGCAACCCGCTGCCCGGTCTCGCGCCCGATTCCGAGGTCGCCTTTGGTCAGATCTGGAAGCAGCGCCCCGAAGCGCGTTTGACCCAGCCCGCCCCGCAGCTGGTGGAAATGGATTACAACATCGGCATGAAGGGCGAAGGCTTCGAGTACATTTTTGGCCGGGGCAAGGGCTTGGTCTCCGTGCGGTACAACGGCGTGCAGCTGCTGGATGACACGGTCCGCCCCAACTTCTGGCGCGCGCCCACCAACAACGACGACGGCTGTGCCGAACCGTTCGAATTTGCCTTCTGGAAAACCGCCGGACTCTACGCCCGGTGCGATAACCTGACCGCCGAAGCCAGCGCAGAGTTTGTCACCGTTCATACGGTGTATACTCTGCCGGACGGCCAGCTTCTGCCCATGGAATTTGTCATCGACGGCGCGGGCCGCTGTGACGTCACCCTGACGTGGCAGGGCCAGACCGCCGAAGTGCCCGAGTTCGGGCTGCTCTTCCCGCTCCGTGCCGGTCTGAAGGAGGTCTCCTACCTCGGCCTTGGCCCCCGCGAGACGGTCACGGACCGCACGGCGGGCGGAAAAATAGGCTGCTGGACCTACAGCGTCCGCGACGACTTCACCCAGAACAGCCCGGTCTATCCGCAGGAATGCGGAAGCCGCACCAGCGTGTATCACGCCGAACTTTTGGGCAGTCTCCCGGGCATCCGCTTTGCCAGCGCGGACGGCATGACCTTCTCGGCCCTGCCCTACACCCCGCACGAGCTGGAAAACGCCCGCCACCTCTACGAGCTGCCCCGCGATGACTCCAAAACTGTCGTGCGCTGTGCGGCCTTCCAGCGCGGCGTTGGCGGCGACAACAGCTGGGGCGCAAAGCCGCACGAGAACGCCTGTCCCGTCGTGACCGCCGGGATGCAGTTCCGCTTCTCGTTCCAGCCCTGCTAACTGTTTCTAAATAGCAAACCGTCCCCGGTCCTTCCATCGAAGAGCCGGGGACGGTTTTGTTTTAGGTGTCCAGCGGGAGCCAGAGGGTCGTTTTGGCCCCGTGGGGGGTGTTCTGGCCGAACACAGCTCTTCCTCCGTGGGCGGACGCGATCTGCTCCACGACATGCAGCCCCAGAATGTGCGGGGCGTTTTCGACCGGTTCCGGGGCATTCAGCGCCGCAAGGACGGCGGGCGGATAGCCCGCACCGTCATCCGCGACGGTCAGGCAGAACGAGCCGCCTACGACCTCGGTGCGGATGCCAAGCCGGACCGGCGCTTCGTTGTGGCGGATGCTGTTGTTCAGCAGATTTTCCAGCAGACGGCCCAGCAGCGCGCGGTCCACCGAAAGCTTTGCCTGTTCGGCGGCGGGGGTCTGGGTCAGGGAGAGGTCACACCGTTCGGCCAGCGGGCTGTCGCAGAACTGCGCCACCAGCTCCCGCACCAGCGGCCCTGCGGCGCACAGCTCCTTCCGAAGCGGCTGCGCCCCATATTGCAATTTACTGGTGAGGTTCAGGTCGTCGATGAGGGCGCGCAGTTTCTCGCTCTGGGTGCGGATGCCGCCCGCTTTCTGCCGCGTCGGGGCGGGCAGGGCCTTGTCCTGTTCCAGCTGCTCGGCCCAGCCCAAGATCAGCGCCAGCGGGGTGCGGACGTCGTGGCTGACCCCCGCGATCCACTGGGTGCGGGCGTTGTCGCGCTGGGCGATGATCTCATTTTTCCGCTGCAAGTGGGCGCTGGTCTGGTTCAGCTTTTCGGCCAGTTCACCGGTAAAGCCGCCGGTGTCCAGCTGAACGGTCTGCCCCTCGGCCAGCCGGTCCAAGCCCGCCGCCACGGTCTGCAAGCGCTTTGCGCCCCGCCAGCTGAGCCAAAAGCAGAGCGCCAGCCCCGCCAGCAGAAAGCCGCCAAACACCGGCACGACCCCCTGCACCACGTCCACGACCATCTCCTGCGAGGAGTAGATATTATAGCGCCACAGGCTCCCCCGCACCAAGCCGACCACGAACAGCCCATACTCCTCCGACCAGCAGAACACCGGGTAATCGTCCAGATACCACCGGGCGAACCGCGCCACATCGCTGGGCGTGTAGGTGCGGTCCAGCGTCTCCGGGAGCGCATAGCTCCACGTCACATTTCCCGCGTCGTCCAGCACCATGGCCCATGCATAGCCCGCCATCCAGCGTTCCGCCGGGTGTTCCGGGCCGAACGTAAGGCCCGCTTCGGTGCGCACCATCGAATCGGCGATTTCCTCCACCGAATAGTCCCTCTGGATAGTCCGCTGGCTCTCCTGCCAGCCCAGATACGCCAGCAGCCCGATGCCAACTGTGACCAGAAGCAGCATGACGCCCACCGCCGTCAGCAGATACCGCCGGATGAGCCGCACGAAGGTTTTCATTGCGCTCCCTCCCCTGCCAGCTTGTAGCCGATGCCCCGCACGGTCAGCAGCCAGCGCGGGCGGCTGGGTTCGGGTTCCAGCTTTTCCCGCAGATGGCGGATGTGGACCCCCAAGCTGTTCTCATAGCCATAGTAATCCGCGCCCCAGACCGCCGCGCACAGGGCGTCGTAGGTGACCAGATGGCCCCGGTTCTCGGCCAGCTTCCGCAGAAGGGCCCGTTCCGTGGCCGTCAGCGGCTGGACAGAGCCATCTTCCCGGTAGATCAGCGCATCGTTCAGCGCCACCCGGCGGCCGCCCAGCCGAAGCTCTGCGCCCCCGGCGCGGGACAGTTCGAACCGATACGCCCGCTGCAAAATGTGCTGGACCCGAAGCAGCAGTTCCTGCATCAGAAAGGGTTTCGTCAGGTAATCGTCTGCGCCCAGACCCAGCCCGAACAGCCGGTCCGCGTCGGCATCGCGGGCCGAGAGGAACAGCGCCGGAACATCCGCCCGCCCCCGCAGAGCACGGAACAGCGAGAAGCCGTCGCCGTCCGGCAGGTTGATATCCAGCACCATCAGTTCCGGCGTCTCGGCTTCGAACGCCGCCTTGGCCGCGGCGCAGTTCGCGGCAGTCCGGATGGAGCGGTAGCCCGCGCTGGTCAGCTGTTCGCAGAGCAGCCGAAGCAGGTCCGGGTTGTCGTCCACCAACAACAGTTTGGCATCATAGATCGTATTCATCGCATGGGCGCTCCTTTGGTTTGGCTTTTCTTCACTATACCACAATTTTTCCGCCGCAAGTGGAAAACGCCGAAAATTTAAGCGCAAATTAAGCTGGGCTTTCGGCTCGATTAAGGCGGCGGGTGTATCCTGTGGGTGTTCCCAAACCAAACACGAAAAGGAGCGACGGATATGAAACCTGTCATTGAAACCCACGACCTGTGCAAGAGCTACCAGAACCGCCTTGTGGTCGATCACCTCAACCTGACCGTCCCGCAGGGGTGCGTCTACGGTTTTCTCGGCCCCAACGGCGCGGGAAAATCCACGAGCATGAAGATGATCCTCGGCCTGATCCACGCCACCGGCGGCAGCGTCGAGCTGCTGGGCCATGTGATGAACGAAGAGAACCGCATCCCCCTGCTGCGCCAGACGGGCAGTCTGATCGAGTCGCCGTCCGGCTATCTGCACCTGACGGCCCGCGAAAATCTGGCCATCGTGGCCGAACTGAAAGAAGTGGACGCCAAGGACATCGACCGCGTGCTGGACATCGTGCATCTGACCGCCGACGCAGACCGGAAAGTCGGGCAGTATTCGCTGGGCATGAAGCAGCGTCTCGGCATCGCGATGGCGCTTTTGGGCAGCCCGAAGGTGCTGGTCCTCGACGAGCCGACCAACGGTCTGGACCCTGCCGGCATTCAGGAGATGCGAAGCCTCATCGCCTCGATGCCCGAGACGACCGGCGCAACGGTTCTCATTTCGAGCCATCTTTTGGGCGAGATCGAGCAGATGGTCACGCAGGTGGGCATTTTGAACCACGGCAGGATGCTGTTCGAGGGGCCGCTGCAAAAATTGCAGCAGCACAGCCGGGGCGGCATCCTTTTGCGAGTGCTGGACCTGCCCAAAGGCGCGGCCGTGCTGAGCCGTCAGGGCATTTCGGCCGTCTCGAACCCGCAGGAACCGGGCGTGCTCGAGCTTCCGCCCCTGCCGGACGAGCAGCTGGCCGCGCTGGTCAGCGCCCTTTCCGAGAACGGAGCCGGGGTCGTCGGCCTGACGGCTCAAACCAAGAATCTGGAAGAGATCTTCCTCAGCCTGACCCAGAACCCGCAGGAGGTGGTCTGAAATGCTCCGCACCTTTCGCGCAGAGGTCCGCAAAGCCCATCGGCGGCATGACCTCGCCATCTGTCTGCTTTTTCCGTTCATCATCACGGTCTGGATCGGCGGATTGTCCCCCTCCACCCCGGAAGAGCTGGCCAACGGCTACAGCTCGCTGTTCTACAGCCTTCCGGTCATCAATGCCATCCTTCTGCCCGTGATGATGGCCCTTTTGGCATCCCGTTTATGGGATATCGAGCTGAAGGGCGGCACGCCCAAGCTGCTGTATACCTTACAAAGCCGCCGCAGTCTGTTCGCGGGAAAAGCGGCTTTCGGTCTGCTGGAAGTGCTGCTGACCACTCTGCTGGAAATGGGGTCCGCCCTGCTGCTGGGCCGTTTCGGCGGCTACACCGAACCGTTCCCGACGGGGCAGTTCTGCTATCTGGCGGTCTGCACCTTTGCGGTGAACGCCATGCTCTTCTTCTCCGAATTTCTGCTCATGCTCTGGTTCCAGAACCCGCTCCCGGCCCTCTGCGTCGGCATCGTGGGAGCGCTGCTGGGCATCTTTTCCGCCTTCATGCCGCCCATCGTCAGCTATTTTGTGCCGTGGGGCTATTTTATCCCGCTGAGCGCCTATGAGGTCGCCCTGTGGGATCAGGAGACGCATCTCGTCCTCTACGGGACCCGGCCCTTTCACTGGGGGCTGCTGGCGTTCACGATGTTCCTCAGCGCCGTGCTGTTCGTTCTGGCATGGCGTCATGTGCAGAAGCAGGAGGTGTGACCGATGCTCAAACGCTGTATCCTTGCGGAAAACCGCAAGCTCCATGCATCCCCCATCTGGGTGATGTTCTTTCTTCTCCCGACCATCTCCGCCGGGTACGGGACCTTCAACTATCTTCAGAACCTCGAACTTTTGACGGACGGCTGGTACAGTCTCTGGACCCAGCACACGCTGTTTTATTCCATGCTCTTCTTCCCGGCCATGGTCGGGGCCTATGCGGCCTATCTGTGGCGGCTGGAGCATCTGGGCCACAACTGGAACCTCATCATGGCGATGCCGGTCCGCCCGCTGGATCTGTTCGCGGCCAAGTTCGTGGTCGTGGCCAAGCTGGCCCTGCTGACCCACGGTTATGTGTTCGCGCTGTTCGTGGTCTGCGGCAAGCTGTTTGCCCACCTGCCGGGTTGGCCGCCCGCTGTCCTGCCGCTGTATCTTCTGCGGGGCGCACTGGGTGCACTGGCCGTCATTGCGGCCCAGCTGGTGCTGGCCATGGTCATCCGCAGTTTCGCGGTCCCCATCTTTCTGGCGCTGCTGGGCGGCATCAGCGGGATGCTGGCCGGGTCCAAGGGTCTTTCGCTCTTCTGGCCATACTGCCTGATGCAGATGGGCATGAACGCGAACAAACAGGAGGACGTCCTTTCCGGCGCATATCTGCCGTTCTTCGTCAGCTGTCTGCTCTGGCTGGCGGCGCTGTTCCTGCTGGCGTGGCTGCTGCTGCGCAAGCGAGATGTGAAAGCCTGACACGCAAAAAAGCCCCCGAAAGGGCGGAGCACCTTGGTGTTCCACAGCCTTTCGGGGGCTTGTGTTGTTTTTAGGGGAGAGATCAGCCCTGCTGCTGGGCAGCCTTCTTGGCTTCCAGAGCCAGAATGGCGTCGCGGCGGCTCAGGTTGATGCGGCCTTGCTGGTCGATATCGGTGACCTTGACCACGATGGCGTCGCCCACAGCGACCACATCCTCCACGCGCTCGACCCGCTTGGTGTCCAGCTTGGAGATGTGGACCAGACCTTCCTTGCCCGGTGCGATCTCGACGAATGCGCCGAAGTTCATCAGGCGGGTGACCTTGCCCTTATAGATGGCGCCGATCTCGGGGTCCTCCACGATGGTCTTGATGGTGAAGATGGCCCGCTTTGCGTCCTCCTGATCCACAGCGGAGACGAACACATGGCCGTCCTCCTGCACGTCGATCTTGCAGTTGCAAGTGGCGCAGATGTCCTGAATGACCTTGCCGCCCTTGCCGATGACGTCCTTGATCTTATCGGTGGGGATCATCATGCTGAACATCTTGGGGGCCCAGCGGCTCAGCTCGTGGCGAGGCTCGGCGATGACGGGCTTGATGATCTCATCCAGAATGTACAGACGGCCCTTGCGGCACTTCTCGAAGGCTTCTGCGATGATGTCATAGGTCAGACCGTCGATCTTGATATCCATCTGGATGGCGGTGATGCCCTTGCGCGTGCCGCCCACCTTGAAGTCCATATCGCCGTGGAAGTCCTCGACGCCCTGAATGTCCAGCATGGTCATCCAGCGGTCACCCTCGGTGATCAGGCCGCAGGAGATGCCCGCGACGGGAGCCTTGATGGGCACACCAGCGTCCATCAGAGCCAGCGTAGAGCCGCAGATGGAAGCCTGAGAGGTGGAACCGTTGGAGGAGAGGACCTCAGACACACAGCGGATGGTGTAGGGGAACTCTTCCAGAGAGGGCAGCACGGGGACCAGAGCACGCTCTGCCAGTGCGCCGTGGCCGATCTCGCGGCGGCCGGGGCTGCGGGGTGCGCGGGCCTCGCCGACGGAGTACGGCGGGAAGTTGTAGTGGTGGATGTAGCGCTTGGTCTGCTCGTCGGTCAGGTCATCCATCAGCTGGTTGTCCTTGGTGCCGCCCAGGGTGCAGGTGGTCAGCACCTGGGTCTGGCCGCGGGTGAACATGCCGGAGCCATGGACGCGGGGCAGGATGCCGACTTCTGCGGCCAGCGGGCGGATCTCGTTGATGCCGCGGCCATCCACGCGCTTGCCCTCATCGAGCAGCCAGCGGCGGACGACGTACTTCTGCATCTTGTAGCTGACGAGGTCGAGGTCTGCGTCGGTCAGGTCGGGATACTCCTCGGCGATCTTGTCCATGATGGGCAGCAGAGCGGCATCGCGCACGTTCTTGTCGTCGGTATCCATGGCGGCCTTGAAGTCGTCCAGATACTTTTCCTTGATGGCATGGAACACATCCATGTCCAGACCCACGACCTGAAAGTCGATCTTCGGCTTGCCGCGCTCGGCCACGATCTGGTTGATGAACTCGATGGTCTTTTTGATCTCGACATGCGCCGCCTTGATGGCGTTCAGCATGGTGTCCTCGTCCACTTCGTTCGCACCGGCCTCGATCATGACGATCTTGTCCATGGTGGCGGCAACGGTCAGGGCCAAGTCGCTCTTCTTGCGCTGCTCCTGCGTGGGGTTCAGGACGATCTCGCCGTCCACCAGACCGACCTGCACGCCGCCGATGGGGCCGTTCCAAGGGATCTCGGACACAGCGGTGACCAGAGACGCGCCGATCATGCCGGCGATCTCAGGGCTGCAGTCCGGGTCAAGGCTCATGACGGTCATGGTGATGCAGACATCGTTGCGCATCTCCTTGGGGAACAGCGGGCGCATGGG
>ERZ1026776.112-NODE-112-length-62054-cov-19.092292_pt1 | contig 62054 bp, 56 predicted proteins | sample MGYA00380125_ERZ1026776 | MGnify/ENA primary metagenome ERZ1026776 (study PRJEB33269, sample SAMEA4719761) | human gut metagenome | biome: human-associated habitat; feature: organic feature; material: feces | place: Cameroon | collected 2013-10 ...
TCGCAGACCAGCTTGCCGCTGGCACTATCGTAGTGCAGGGGGCCGGTACAGGCCGGGCACTGATAATTCGTTGTCTTTTCAGCCATGCGTCAAACCCCTCTCAGGCCCCAAAGGGCTTGCCGCACTCGGGGCAGAACTTGGGCGGGTTGGCCGGGTCGGCGGGCACAAAGCCGCAGTTGGTGCACTTGGCGGCGGGCCGGGGTCTGCCGCACTCCGAGCAGAATTTGCCGCTGTTCTTTGCGCCGCAGCTGCAGACCCAGACGGTGGGAGCTTCCGGCTTAGGCTTTCCGCAGGAGGTGCAGAACTTTCCGGTGTTCCCGGCCTGACCGCAGGAGCAGGTCCAGCCGTTTGCCGGGGCCGCGGGCTGGGCAGCAGCCTGTTGTGCGCCCATCTGATAGAGGGTCTGTGCGTTGACGCCGCCCGCCGCTGCAGCCTGATTGACTCCCATAAAGGCCATGGCGGGGCCGGTTGCGGTGTTGGAAGCGGCGGCCTGCATCGCGGCGGCCTGTGCGCCCACGAGGTGGGCGGCGGCGCGGGTGGGGTCCATAAAGGCGGCGCTGCGCTGCAGGTCCTTGATCATCTGCTCGTCCTCTTCGCTGGCCTTGACGCCGGACACGCCGAGGGAGACGATCTCGATGCCGCGCAGCTTGCTCCACTTGGCGCTCAGAGCCTGATTCAGCGCGTCGGCCAGCTCGGTGGTGTGGGCGGGCAGGGACGAATAGCGGATGCCCTGCTCGCTGATGCGGGCAAAGGCGGGCTGCAGGGCGGTCATCAGTTCGGTCTTGAGCTGGCCGTCCAGTGCGTCGCGGGTGTAGGCGTTTTCCACATTTCCGCAGACGTTGGTGAAAAACAGGATGGGGTTGACGATGCGGTAGCTGTACTCGCCGAAGCAGCGGATGGCGATGTCGATATCGATGCCCGCCCGCTGGTCCACGACCCGGAAGGGGACCGGATTCGGCGTGCCGTACTTGTTGCCCACCAGCTCTTTGGTGTTGACGTAGTAGATGCGCTGGTCGGTCGCGGCCTGACCGCCGAAGCCGAACCGCTTGCCCATCTCGGCAAAGGCTTCGTTGATGTTCTTCAGCCCGCCGCTCAGCAGGGAAGGCTGGGTCCCGGTCTGATAGGTGTACTCGCCGGGTTCGGCGCAAAGCTCCACCACCTTGCCCTGCTCCACGATCAGGGCGCACTGGCCCTCGGCTACCGCGACGACGGAGCCGTCGGAGATGATGTTCTCACTTCCATGCTTGTTGGAGGAACGGCGGTCGGTGCGCTTCTGTCCCTTGATGGCCAGAACGTCCGCCGGCAGGGCATCGCAATAAAAATACTCTTTCCACTGGTCGGCCATCACGCCGGAGGCCGCGCCCATTGCAGCTTTTACAAGACCCATAGGCCAAATCTCCTTTTTTGAAACGGGCGGGCGGAGAGCGGTTCTCCGGCCCCGCTGTATTTGATCCCAGTATAACAGAAATAAGCCGGAAAGTAAAAGGAAAGCAAACTTCCCCTTGCAATTTCGGCGCGAAGGGTGTAGAATACACCCGACAACAAAATACAGGGGAGCTTGTGATGCAGGCTGAGAGGAAGTGCTCGAACTTCGACCCTTTACCTGATGCGGATAATGCCGCCGTAGGAAGTCATCAAGCTATGGTTTTTTACAGGAGATGCCGCAAAAGGCGTCTCCTGTTTTTTGTTGTCCTCGGAAAAGCAGCCGCCCGCCGGGGCGGCTCCGGGCTGAGGGGGAGCGCCCTGAGCCTTGAATGGATGCGATGGGAAGCCGTGTTCCGGCGTGAGAGGAGGCCAGAAAGCCTCGACCGCTTTGGAAAGGAGAAATTCTTATGAAAGCAGTCTCAACGAAAAAATTGGCTCTGGCCGGTATGCTGTGCGCCCTTGCCGTGGTGGGCAGCGTGTTCAGCTTCCCCATCTTTGGCAGCAAGTGCGCCCCGGTGCAGCACATGGTCAACATCCTGTGCGCAGTCTTGCTGGGACCCTACTATGGCATCGGCGTGGCCTTTGTGGCGTCGCTGCTGCGCAACCTGCTGGGTCTGGGCAGCCTGATGGCCTTCCCGGGCAGCATGTTCGGCGCGCTGCTCTGCGGCGTGGTCTACCACAAGACTGAAAAGCTGCTGCCCACGCTGGCGGGTGAAGTGTTCGGCACGTCCATCCTCGGCGGTCTGTGCGCCTATCCGGTGGCCATCCTGCTGATGGGCAAGAGCGCGGGCGATATCGCATTCTATGCCTACATCGTGCCGTTCCTCGTCTCCACGGCGGGCGGTGCAGTCATCGCGGGTGTGCTGCTGGCCGCGCTGCAGCGTTCGGGCGCTCTGCACTCGATGCAGGCCCGCTTGAGCTGAGGAGGGCCTTGCATTGACTGCGTTCTCGAACCTTCTGAACCGCGTGCGGGACACTTCGCCGCTGGTCCACTGTATCTCGAACCTCGTCACCGCCAATGACTGCGCCAACCTCGTGCTGGCGGCGGGGGCATCGCCCATCATGGCGGACGCCCCCGAGGAGGTGGAGGAGATCACGGCCCTCAGCCGTGCCCTCTGCCTGAGCCTTGGAACGCCGAACCCCCGCAAGGCGGAAGCCATGCGGAAAGCGGGCCGCAGAGCGGCTCAGCTGGGGCTTCCGGTGGTGTTCGACCCGGTGGGCGTCGGGGCGTCGCAGTTCCGCACGGACATCGCGGAAACGCTCCTGCGGGAGGTCCCGGTGACGGTCCTGCGCTGCAACGCTTCGGAGCTGCAGACGCTGGCCGGAAAAACGCTGGGCAGCTCCCGGGGCGTGGATGCCGGAAAGGCTCTGCCGCAGGAAGAGCTTCTGCCGGTGGCCAAACGGTTCGCGGCGGCACACCACTGTGTGGTGGCTGTGACCGGCCGGGAGGACATCGTGACGGACGGAATGACCGCCTACGGCATCCGGAACGGCACGCCGCTGCTGCGGCAGGTGACCGGGACCGGCTGTATGCTGTCGGTCCTGACGGCGTCCTTCTTGGGGGCCAGCCCCGAAACGCCGCTGGATGCCGCCGCCGCTGCGGTCTGCATGATGGGCTTGTGCGGCGAACAGGCCGCGGCCCGTCTGCAAGGACCAGAAGGGACCGGAACGCTTCGTACTTATCTGATCGACGCAGTTTCCCGGCTGACGCCGGAGCAACTGGACAAAGGAGCAAACTATGAACTGTACCCCTGAGATGCTGCGGCTCTACGCCGTGACCGACCGCGCATGGGTCGGCGCGCAGACCCTGCCCCAGCAGGTGGAAGCAGCCCTGAAGGGCGGCGCGACCTGCGTGCAGCTGCGGGAAAAACATCTGGACGATGCGGCCATCCGGGCCGAAGCGCTGGAAATCTCCGCGCTGTGCAAGCAGTACCGTGTGCCGTTCATCCTGAACGATAACGTGGCGCTGGCGGCAGAGTGCGGTGCAGACGGCGTGCATCTGGGGCAGGAGGATATGGACCCGGCACAGGCCCGCCGCATCCTCGGCCCGGATGCCATCATCGGCGTGTCGGCTCACAGCGTCGCAGAAGCCAAAGCGGCAGTCGCCGCCGGGGCGGATTATCTGGGGTGCGGGGCTATGTTTGCCACCACCACCAAGACGGATACCACCACCCTGCCCAAGGAGACGCTCCGCGCCATCTGCGAAGCCGTCCCGGTCCCGGTCGTCGCCATCGGCGGCATCCACAAAGAGAACCTGCTCTCGCTCGCGGACTGCGGCGAAGCCGGCGTGGCGCTGGTCAGCGCTATCTTTGCAGCCAAGGACATCGAGGCCGAGTGCAGGGAACTGCGTCAGCTCGTCAGCAAGCTGTAAGTCAGCCGCGGCAGACCGGGGACACCACCTTCTGCCGCGTAAAACCTCATGGAAAGGGAACTTTCATGAATACCGCAAAACCGTTTTGCGGAGGCGTCGCGATCCAGTACCATCGGAACGATCCGGCCCTTCCGCACCCAAAACAGGTCCAACCTCTTCACGGACATGCACCGCATGGCCGGAGAGTTTTTTGAAAAAGAGTACTGGAGGAAATAACCATGCAGAACTACACCACCCAGATGGATGCCGCACGCAAGGGCATCGTGACCAAGGAGATGGAGATCGTCGCCAAGAAGGAGTACCGCACTACCGAAGAGATTCGGCAGCTGGTCTCTGAGGGCAAGGTCGCCATTCCCGCCAACAAGCACCACACCTGCCTGAACCCGGAGGGCGTGGGCAGCATGCTGCGCACCAAGATCAACGTCAACCTCGGCGTCTCCCGCGACTGCAAGGACTACAACATCGAGATGCAGAAGGTCATGAGCGCGGTCAACATGGGCGCAGAAGCCATCATGGACCTGTCCAGCCATGGCAACACCCAGCCGTTCCGTCAGAAGCTGACCCATGAGTGCCCGGTGATGATCGGCACGGTCCCCGTGTACGATTCGGTCATCCACTATCAGCGCGACCTCGCCACCCTGACCGCACAGGACTTCATCGATGTGGTCCGTCTGCACGCAGAGGACGGCGTGGACTTCGTCACCCTGCACTGCGGCATCACCCGCAAGACCATCGACCAGATCCGCACCCACAAGCGGAAGATGAACATCGTCAGCCGCGGCGGCTCGCTGGTGTTCGCATGGATGTGCATGACCGGCAACGAGAACCCGTTCTATGAGCACTTCGATGAGATCCTCGACATCTGCGAGGAGCACGATGTGACCATCTCGCTGGGCGATGCATGCCGTCCCGGCTGTCTGGCCGATGCGACCGACGTCTGCCAGATCGAAGAGCTGGTCCGTCTGGGCGAGCTGACCAAGCGTGCTTGGGCGCACAACGTTCAGGTCATGGTCGAAGGCCCGGGTCATGTGCCTCTGAATCAGGTCGCCGCCAACATGGAAGTGCAGAAGAGCATCTGCATGGGTGCACCGTTCTATGTGCTGGGACCCCTCGTGACCGATATCGCCCCCGGCTATGACCACATCACGGCAGCCATCGGCGGCGCGGTCGCAGCCGCAAGCGGCGCAGCTTTCCTGTGCTATGTCACCCCGGCGGAGCATCTGGCTCTGCCCAATGTGGACGACGTCAAGCAGGGCATCGTGGCGTCCAAGATTGCAGCCCATGCGGCCGATATCGCCAAGGGCATCCCGCACGCCCGCGACATCGACGACAAAATGGCCGACGCCCGCCGTGTGCTGGACTGGGATGCACAGTTCGCCTGTGCGCTGGACCCGGAGACCGCCAAGTCCATCCGCGACGCCCGTCTGCCTGAGGATGACCACAGCGATACCTGCTCGATGTGCGGCAAGTTCTGCGCCGTCCGCAGCATGAACAAGGCGCTGGCCGGTGAGTACATCGACATCCTGTAATTTGTTTTTGCGCGTTTTTCTTCCCAAACGATAAAAAGCCCCGTGTTGTCAGGCTGAAACGGCCTTTCAACACGGGGCTTTCGCATTTGGGGAGTTATTCTTTGATCTGCGGAACAGCGGACGGCGTCTGGATGAGATTCGTCATGCTCTTCAGGCTGATGGCGATGGTGGACAGGTTGTGCAGCATGGCCGAAGCGGCGGGCTGCAGGATGCCCAGAGCGCCCAGCACGATGAGGGTGGAGTTGAAGCTCAGAACGAAGCGGTAGTTCGAGCGGACCCGGTGCTGCAGGGCGTTGGCAATGGTCTTGAGGACGATCAGCTCTTCCAGACTGTCGGCCTTGATGGTGACATCGGCGATCTCGCGGGCGATGGCCGCACCGGAGTTGATGGCGATGCCGATATCTGCTGCCGACAGGGCGGGCGAATCGTTGATGCCGTCGCCGATCATGACGACGGTGTGGCCGTCGGCCTTGGCCTTCTGGACGAAGTTTGCCTTGTCCTCAGGCAGGACTTCGGCGAAGAACTGGTCCACGCCGACCTGCTTTGCAATGGCCTGTGCGGTGCGGAAGCTGTCGCCGGTCATCATGACGGTGTTCTGGATGCCCAGCTTATGCAGCTGGCGCAGAACGGACGCGGCCTCGGGGCGCAGGGGGTCTGCGATGCAGATGACGCCCACCAGCTGGCCGCAGACGGCCATGTACAGGTGCGAATATTCCGGCGGCAGATCATCGAACTTCTCCTGCTCGTCGGCGGGGACGACACAGTGCTCGTCCTCGAATACGAAGTGGTAGCTGCCGATGACTACCCGTTCGCCGCTGACGCGGCTGGCGATGCCGTGGGCCACGATGTACTCGACTTCCGAGTGCATCTCCTCGTGGGCGAGGTTCTTTTCCTTGGCGGCACGGACTACGGCGTTGGCCATGGAGTGGGGGAAGTGCTCTTCCAAGCAAGCGGCCAGACGCAGGACGTCGTCCTTGTCGCTCTGGCTGAAGGGAACCACATCGACCACCTGCGGGGTGGCGCGGGTCAGCGTGCCGGTCTTGTCGAACACGATGGTGTCGGCGTTGGCCAGCGCTTCCAGATACTTGCCGCCCTTGACGGTGATGTGGAACGCGCCGCACTCCCGCATGGCAGACAGAACGGCCAGCGGCATGGAGAGCTTCAGGGCGCAGGAGAAGTCCACCATCAGGATGGAGATGGCGCGGGTGACGTTGCGGGTCAGAGCGTAGGTGACGACCGTGCCGGCCAGACACCACGGGACCAGCTTATCCGCCAGCTCCAGCGCACGGTTCTCGGTGCTGGACTTGAGCTTCTCGGACTCCTCGATCATGGCCACGATCTTGTCGTAGCGGTTCGCGCCGCCGGAAGCCTTGGCCACAAAGACGCACTCGCCTTCCTCGACGACCGTGCCCGCATAGACCGTTGCGCCCTCGACCTTGCGCACCGGCATCGATTCGCCGGTCAGCGCGGCCTGATTGATCATGGCTTCGCCCTCCAGCACCGTGCCGTCCAGCGGGACCATGTTGCCGGAACGGACCACGATCTCGTCCCCCGACTGCACTTTGGTCAGCGGGACGAGCACTTCCGTGCCCTGCGAACGGACCCAGACCTTATCGACGTTCAGCGCCATGCTGCGGGCCAGATCGTCCAAGCTCTTCTTGCGGGTCCACTCTTCGAGCAGCGAGCCGAGATTGAGCAGGAACATGACCGAACCTGCCGTGCCGAAGTCGCCGCGCAGGACCGAGACGCCGATGCTCAGCGCATCGAGGACTTCCACTTCCAGCTTGCGCTGCAGCAGACACTTGATGCCCTTCCAGACAAAGCCGATGGAGCGGTAAATGGTGTAGGCGGCACGGATGGGCGCGGGCAGGAACAGCTTGCGGAAGTAGTGTCCGGCCACAAGGCTGTACATCTTTTCCTGATATTCCTGATTGATCTTCCGGCTGTCGGCGGAGGTGACCAGCGCATCCAGTTCAGGCTGGTCGAACCGGTAGCCGCTCAGGGCTGCCACCGCTGCCGAGCGCTTGCCGGTATAGGTGATGACGACATCGCCGGTCCGCTCGTAGACGGTGGCCTTTTCGATGGCGTCATGGTGGTTCAGATAAGCTTCCAGCACATCGGCACGATGGAGCGTCATCCGCACATTGCAGACATGGACGCGCATCCGGCCGCGGCCTTCATGTAAGATGGTGCATTTCATGGAACTTTCCCTCTTTTACAATCAAAAAGAGCCGCCCCACAGGCGGCTCTTCGGGCTTTGCATTATTCAGCAGCCTTGTCAGCTTCTGCGGATTCAGCAGTCTCAGCGGTGTCCTCGATGACAGCAGCTTCGGCCTCAGCAGCGCGGGCCTCGTTGATGGCCTTTGCGTCAGCCAGAATGTCACCAGCCTGCTCCTGAACCTTGTTGACGGTCTCCATGGTGCAGTCCTTCATGCGCAGGACCGCTGCGGTGGTCTGGGTGTAGACCTTCTTTGCGTCCTTGCTGGACAGGATCTTGAAACCAGCGGAACCAAACACAACGCCGCCGACGAACAGAGCGATCTTCTTCACATCTACCATAATGATTTCCCTACCTTTTTCAAATGTTATTCCAAGGGCTTGTTGAAGGCCCAGATGACAGAACAGATTTGCTGTTTCTGCGGATATTGTAGCACGGTTTTTGGAATTTTCAAGAGTTTTTCGCAATGTTAATATGAGTAAACTTTGTACGAGGAGTAGTTAGAAATACCTATCCCTATGTGGTTTTTTGTGTCAAACTACCGTTTGTATAGGAAAACAAACTGGCTTTGGGCCGCAAAAAGCCGCAGGGCCGTTCGTGAGACGGCCCTGCGGCGGGAGAATGCGGAAAGAACCGCTTAATTTTCGGCCAGATTGCCGGTGTAGAGCTGGTAATACTTGCCCTTCTTGGCAATCAGCTCGTCGTGGCTGCCGCGCTCGATGATGCGGCCCTGCTCCAGGACCACGATGCAGTCCGCATTCCGGACCGTGGACAGGCGGTGCGCGATGACGAAGGAGGTGCGGCCGTACATCAGGCCGTCCATGCCGCGCTGGACCAGCGCTTCGGTGCGGGTATCGATGGAGGAGGTCGCCTCGTCGAGGATCAGCACCGGAGGATCGGCAACGGCGGCACGGGCAATGGCCAGCAGCTGGCGCTGGCCCTGCGACAGGTTTGCACCGTCGTTGGTCAGCATGGTGTTGTAGCCATCGGGCAGACGCTTGATGAAGCTGTCTGCGTTGGCCAGACGGGCCGCTGCGATGCACTCTTCGTCGGTGGCTTCCAGACGGCCGTAGCGGATGTTCTCCATGACCGTGCCGGTGAACAGGTGGGTGTCCTGCAGAACGATGCCCAGCGAGCGGCGCAGGTCGTCCTTCTTGATCTTGCGGATGTTGATGCCGTCATAGCGGATCTTACCATCGGAGATGTCGTAGAAGCGGTTGATGAGGTTGGTGATGGTCGTCTTGCCGGCGCCGGTGGAGCCGACAAAGGCGATCTTCTGGCCCGGGCGTCCGTACAGGTTGATGTCGTGCAGGACGGTCTTTTCGGGCACATAGCCGAAATCGACATCGGTGAAGGTGATGTCGCCCGCCAGCTTGTGATAGGTGGTGGTCCCATCGTGGTGGGGGTGCTTCCAAGCCCAGATGCCGGTGCGGTCGGTCGTCTCGACCAGCTGGTCGTCCTTGTCGTACTTGGCGTTGACGAGGGTGACATAGCCTTCGTCGGTCTCACTGGGTTCGTCCATCAGCTTGAAGATGCGCTCTGCACCGGCCAGCGCCATGATGATGCTGTTGGCCTGCATGGACACCTGACTGATGGGCATGTTGAAGCTCTTGTTCAGCGCGAGGAAGGCCATGACCGTGCCCAGCGTCGTGCCGCCGACACCGCCGACAGCCATCGCTGCACCGGCCAGCGCACAGACGGCATAGCTGACGTTGCCCAGCTGTGCGGTGACGGGCATGATGATGTTCGCATAGGAGTTTGCCTGTTTGGCGCTGTCCTTCAGCTTGTTGTTCAGCTCGCGGAAGCCGGCGAGGGTCTTTTGCTCGTGGGTAAAGACCTTGACGACCTTCTGGCCCTCCATCATCTCTTCAATGTAGCCGTTCACCTTGCCGAGGTCTTTCTGCTGAGCGATGAAGTATTTGCCGCTCATAGCGGTGATCTTCTTGGTGCAGAAGAGCATCAGGGCGACCATGCACATGGTCACGATGGTCAGCTGCCAGCTCATCAGGAGCATGCTGGTAAAGACGGAGACGATGGTGATGGCGCTGGACACCAGCTGCGGGATGCTCTGGCTGAGCATCTGGCGGAGGGTATCGACGTCGTTGGTGTACACGGACATGATATCGCCGTGCGGATGGGTGTCAAAATAGCGGATGGGCAGACTTTCCATGTGGGTGAAAAGCTGGATGCGCAGATTGCGCAGCGTGCCCTGCGTGACGTTGACCATGATGCGGGCATTCAGCCATGCGGCCAGAACACCGACGGCATAGATGCAGCCGACCCGGAGCAGAGCTGCGGTCAGGGGGCCGAAATCAGGGGTGGTCTGCTGGGTCATGGGGACGATGTAATCATCGATCAGCGTTTTCAGGAAGAGGCTGGCCTGAACATTGGCCAGTGCGCTGACGACGATGCAGATGAGAACGATGATGCAGTGGGGCAGATAATGCTTGAACACTTCGCCCATGATCCGCTTGAGCAGCAGACCGGGATTTTCCACTTTGGGCCGGGGCTGACCTGCACCGCGGGGGCCGGGACCACGAACTTCTTTTGCCTGTGCCATTACTGCTCACCTCCCTGTTTGTCGAAGTCGCCGCCGCCCTGTGTCTGGCTGTTGTAGACTTCCTGATAGATCTTGTTGGTCTTGAGCAGCTCCTCGTGCGTGCCCAGACCGTTGATCTGGCCGTTGTCGAGGACCAGAATGCGGTCGGCATCCTGTACGGAGGAGATGCGCTGTGCGATGATGATCTTGGTCGTGCCGGGGATCTCTTCCCGGAACGCCTTGCGGATCTTGGCATCCGTTGCGGTATCCACGGCGCTGGTGGAATCGTCGAGGATCAGCACCTTGGGCTTGCGCAGCAGGGCGCGGGCGATGGTCAGGCGCTGTTTCTGGCCGCCGGACACGTTGGAGCCGCCCTGCTCGATCCAAGTGTTGTACTTGTCGGGGAAGCGCTCGATGAACTCATCCGCACAGGCCAGCTTGGCCACACGGATGCACTCTTCCTCGCTGGCGTTCTCGTCGCCCCAGCGCAGGTTGTCGAGGATCGTGCCGGAGAACAGAACGTTCTTCTGCAGGACCATGGAGACTTCGCGGCGGAGGACATCGAGGTTGTAATCCCGGACATCCACGCCGCCGACCTTGACGCTGCCGGTCTCGGGATCGTACAGGCGGGGGATGAGCTGGACCAGACTGGACTTTGCGCTGCCCGTGCCGCCGATGACGCCCAGCGTCTCGCCGGGTTTGATGACGAAAGTGACGTCGTTCAGGACCGGCTGGCCGGAACCGTGCTTATACTTAAAGGTGACGTGATCGAACTCGATGCCGCCGTCGGCCACGGTATCGACCGGGGCCTTGGGGGCGGGCAGGTCGGTGGTCTCGTCCAGAACTTCCACGATACGGCGGGCAGAAGCAGCCGACATGGAGATCATGACGAAGGCCATGCTCAGCATCATCAGGGCCATCAGGATGTTCATGATGTAGCCGAACAGCGCGTTCAGCTGGCCGGTGGTGATAGAACCGTTCAGGACGTAGTGTGCGCCGAACCAGCTCAGAGCGATGTTGCAGCCGTACACGGAAACGAGCATGGCCGGGTTGTTGAAGCTCAGGCGGCTCTCGGCGCGGACGAACTGCTTATACAGGCTCTCACAGGCGTTGGTGTACTTGTCGTTCTCGAAGTGCTCGCGGACGAAGCTCTTGACCACGCGGATGGCGGAGATGTTCTCCTGCACCGAAGCGTTCAGGTTGTCGTAGTTCTTGAACACGCGGTCGAAGATGCCGAAGGTGGGGATCATGATGGAAGCCAGCACCGCCACGAGGAAGATGATGGCGACCACGAACACCAGCGTCAGCGAACCGCTGATGGCCGATGCCATGATGAGCGCGAACACCAGATGGACCGGGGCGCGCACGCACATGCGCTCGATCATCTGGAAAGCGTTCTGCACGTTGGTCACGTCGGTGGTCATGCGGGTGACCAGACCGGCCGTAGAGTATTTGTCGATGTTGGAGAACGAATAGTGCTGGATGTTCTCATACATGGCGTCGCGGAGATTTCCGGCAAAGCCGGCGGAAGCCTCGGCGGCGAATCTGCCGGCCAGCACACCCAGCAGCAGCGCAATGGCTGCCACAAGGAAGGTGAGCAGACCGTACTTGATGATGGCGTTCATGTCGCCCTTTTCGATGCCCTGATCGATGATAAAGGCCATCAGCGTGGGCAGCAGAACGTCCATGATCGCTTCCAGTGCGGAAAAGAGCGGTGTCAGGATCGCGGCGCGTTTGTACTCGCCCAGATGCGACACTAACTTTTTGATCATCTGGTAATCCTCCTGTTTGTGTTATTTGTTTGACAGAAAACAATTCTATACAAAACAATTAAAATGTCAATGCGATTTTCGCAAGTTACAAAAAATGTCATGAAACTTTCAAAAATCGTACGATTCCGATGTTATTGCAGACCCTCGCGCAGTTTGTTCAGCAGCCGGAGAAATTCGGCATTCTCCTCCGGCGTGAGCAGACTCTCTACAAATTCGTCGGTCTGATGCAGAGATTGCAGGGTCTTTTCATGGATGCGTGCGCCTTCCTCGGTCAGGACCAGCTTTTTCAGGCGGGCGTCCTGCGGCACGCTCTGGCGCTCGATGTAGCCTTTGCGCTCCATGAGCTGCAGGATGTTGGTCACCGTGGAGCGGGTGATGGAGAACTCCCGCTCGATGTCCCGCTGGTAGACTGGCTCGTCCTTGTGCCAGAACAGATAGCTCATGATCCAGTCGTGCATGGGGGTCACGTTCTCCACGCCGTTCTCGCGGTGGAACTGGTTGATCTTGCGGAAGATCAGGTTGTTCACCCGGCGCATCTGGGCCGGGATGACCTGCGGGGCCTCCCAAGGGGGATTCTCGCCGCAGCAGGAAGCAATGGGTTCGTCATGCATAATCGTTCATCCTTTGAATTGTTGGATTGGAAATTGTTTTGAAAGGAACTGTTTGATACGATACTATTTTAACGCTGGGATACAAGAATGTCAAGAGAAAAAAGAACCTCTCCGTCATCGCTGTGCGATGCCACCTTTCCTGATCGGAAAGCTGGCGCGCATCAGCGCGACGGAGAGGTTTTTCTTTCGGTTAAGTTTCCGCTCGTGCTTCTTCGATCCAGACCCGGATGGTGTCGGGGCGGTCGGTCACGAAGCAGTCCGGCTCCAGCGGGAGCAGGGAACGGACGACGTTCTGGGTGTTGACGGTCCAGAACGCGGCCTTGCAGCCGATCGCGTGGAGCTGATTGACGACTTCCGGATTGCGAAACGCTGTGTGGTATTCACAGCTGACGTACTCTACCGGAAAATCCAGCGTCTGGACGTAGGCTGCCGGGTCTGCTTGGTCCGAGAGAGTCTGCAGGATCTCCCGGACGCTCTGGTGGGGATAAAGGGCCGCAATGAGGGTCAGCTTGTCCGAAATGGCACTGGAAACCAGATCGACCTGACGGCGGAGCGCGGGACAGTTCTCTTCATCCAACGGCTCGTCCATGCTGTTGACCAACCCGAGGTCCTTCCAGAGGACCGGCGGCGGGAGCATCATGCTCAGCAGGTCGCCCAGCGTCAGGATGCCGATGCGAAGCTCCGGCATCAGCGCCTTGGCCTGTCGCAGCAGATCGTGCCGGAACGAGACGAGGATCAGCCGGTCGGCGATGGCGGCGGCGCGGATGTGCTCCACCACATTGGGGATGAAGTCCGGGTCGTTGAGGATAGGGGCTTTCAGTTCCAGCTGGATCGTGCAGTTTTCCAGCCCCTTGCAAAAGCTCAGCGCTTCGTCCAGCGTGGCCAGCTTTTCGGTGGTGATGTCCACGCCGTTCCACTTGGTCAGGCTGATGGATTCCAGCTCGCCGACGGTCAGGTCGTAAATTTTGGCGGAGAGTTCCATCCCGATGTCGATGAGGTAATCGTGGTGGATGATCAGGCCTTTGTCCTTGGTCTGCTGGACGTCCATTTCAACGCCGTCTGCGCCGAGGTCCATGGCGTTCTCAAAGGCGGTCAGGGTGTTTTCCGGGGCGAGATAGGTCGCCCCGCGGTGTGCGATGATCTCAGGCTGGGTCATGAAGCAAAGCAGTCCTTTTTCGAAAAATTAAAGTCAGGCGAGGTCCTCGCCATCAGAGGCGATGACCTTCTTATACCAATAGAAGCTGTCCTTCTTGGAACGGGTCAGCGTGCCGTTTCCGGCGTTGTCCTTGTCCACATAGATGAAGCCATAGCGTTTCTTCATCTCGCCGGTGGACGCCGACACAAGGTCGATGGGACCCCATGTGGTGTAGCCCATCAGGGGCAGACCATCTTCGTTGATGGCCTTTTCCATCTGCTCGATGTGGGCGCGGAGATAGTCGATGCGGTAGCTGTCGTGAATGGAGCCGTCCGGCTCCACGGTGTCTACCGCACCCAAGCCGTTTTCCACGATGAACAGCGGTTTCTGGTAGCGGTCGTAGAGGGTGTTCATGGTGATGCGCAGACCCACCGGGTCGATGGCCCAGCCCCACTCGCTGGTCTTGAGGTAGGGGTTCTTGGCGGCGGCTCCGATGGCGTTTCCGTCGGCCTGACCCATCAGCTCCTTGTCCACCGTGATGCAGCGGCTGGAATAGTAGCTGAACGAGATGAAGTCCACTGTACCCTCGCGCAGGGTCTGTTCGTCGTCCGGCTCGGTGTGCAGCTGGATGCCGGCCCGCTCCATCCGCTTCTTGGCCCAGACCGGGTATGCGCCGCGGGACTGGACGTCGATGAAGAAGTAATTGTCACGGTCCGCTTCGGCAGCGGCCTGAACGTCCTCGGGTGCGCAGGTGCGGGGATAGAACTCGCCCGCTGCCAGCATGCAGCCCACCATGGCGTCCGGCATCAGCTCGTGGGCCAGCTTGACGGCCTTGGCACTGGCCACCAGCTCGTGGTGTGCGGCCTGATACTTGGCCTGTTCCACGTTCTCGCCCGGTTCGAACAGCAGACCGGCCCCCATGAAGGGCATATGCAGCAACATGTTGATCTCGTTGAAGGTCAGCCAGTACTTGACTTTGCCCTTGTAGCGGCGGAAGATGACGTCGCAGTAGTGGACATAGGCATCGACCATCCGGCGGTCTTTCCAGCCGCCGTACTTTTTAATAAGAGCGATGGGGGCATCGAAGTGGCAGATGGTGACCAGCGGCTCGATGCCGTACTTGTGGCACTCGTCGAACAGGGCGTCGTAGAACGCCAGACCCTCTTCGTTCGGCTCGGCATCGTCGCCATTGGGCAGGATGCGGGTCCACGCGATGGACAGGCGGTAGCACTTGAAGCCCATCTCAGCAAAAAGCGCGATGTCCTCTTTGAAGTGGTGGTACATGTCGATGGCTTCATGCGAGGGGTAGAAGTGCTGGTCATCGCATTCCAGCATCTTCAGCTTTCCGAACATCACTGGAAAGCGGTCCTCACCGAACGGCACGACGTCCACATTGGCCAGTCCGCGTCCGCCCTCGTTGTAAGCGCCCTCGCACTGGTTGGCAGCGGTCGCGCCGCCCCACAGAAAGTCCTTTGGAAATTTGCCCATGAATGAATACCTCCTTATCAAAATCTGCTGCTTTCATTTTATCATGTCTGAAGGGGCCATTCAAGGACGAAAGTATGACTCTTTCCGTCATTTTGACGAAAAATATGGCTGATTTTTTGCAATTTTCACGAGAAAAACCTAAAATGCGGAAGATTTTCCTTTCATTCTGTTTCTTCCCAACGGACAGGAAGTATGGTAGACTTTATGTGGAAAGAAAACTTTCACTTCGTCCGTTGGAGAAAACCTCTCCGTCAATGCTTCGCATTGCCACCTCTCCTGATAGGAGAGGCCTTGGCAGTCGGATACAGCTTTCTGGATACGCCAGAGGCTCTCCTGCTAGGAGAGCTGGCGAGCCGAAGGCGAGACTGAGAGGTTCATAAAGAAAACTGAATAAGGAAAATGGAGTGTTTTGCTATGAAGGAATTCCAGCCGATCAAAGAAGGAAAAGTCCGCGAGATCTATGACAATGGTGACAGCCTGATCATGGTGGCGACCGACCGCATTTCCGCATTCGACGTGATCCTGAAAAATAAAGTGACCAACAAGGGCAAGGTCCTGACCCAGATGAGCAAATTCTGGTTCGACTATACCCGTGATGTTCTGCCCAATCACATGCTGAGCGTGGACACCAAGGAGATGCCGGAGTTCTTCCAGCAGCCCCAGTTCGAGGGGAAGTGCATGATGTGCCGCAAGCTGACGATGCTGCCCATCGAGTGCATCGTCCGCGGCTACATCACCGGCAGCGGCTGGGCCAGCTATCAGAAGACCGGCAAGGTCTGCGGCATCCAGCTGCCCGAGGGCCTGAAGGAATCCGAGAAGCTCCCTGAGCCGATCTACACTCCCTCCACCAAGGCCGAGATCGGCGACCATGACGAAAACATCTCCTACGAAAAGAGCATCGAGGTGCTGGAGAAGCAGTTCCCCGGCCACGGCGAAGAGTACGCCACCAAGCTGCGGGATTACACCATCGCGCTGTATAAGAAGTGCGCAGAGTATGCCCTGAGCCGCGGCATCATCATTGCCGACACCAAGTTCGAGTTTGGTCTGGACGAGAACGGCAATGTCGTTCTGGGCGACGAGATGCTGACCCCGGACTCCTCCCGTTTCTGGCCGCTGGAGGGCTACGAGGCCGGTCACGGCCAGCCCTCGTTCGATAAGCAGTTCGTCCGCAACTGGCTCAAGGCCAACCCCGACAGCAACTATGACCTGCCGCAGGATGTCATCGATAAGACCATCGAGAAGTACCTCGAGGCTTATGAGCTGCTGACGGGAAAGAAGCTGTAAGCTGTTATTCTAATAAGAACAAGGGCCGCTTTTCCGCATGGAACGGAGAAGCGGCCCTTGTTTTTTGTTGTGATCGGTTGAAAAGTGTGTTACAATAAAAATGCCGCCTTATGGCGGCGAATAAGGTGCTGTGTCGAAAACACAGGCGGCTGCTCTTACGGCAGGAACTTGTTCCATGAATCTTATGGAATGAACGGAATGCCAAGGGGCGGGCTTATTTTGGAAGTCAAACCCCGGACTCGTGGCATCACGGGAAAGGGGGAATGTCGAATGACGTTGTCGGAAACGATGGCGCTGCTGACCCTTCTGGTCGCAGTTGCCGCACTGATGGTCGAGGTGGCAAAAGCCGCCTTTGACATCGCGTGGAAGATCGCTCACGATCGGTCAAACGAGGACAACAAGAAAAGCAAGTAACCGCCTCAGCTTCCTACACTGACGGTTGCTTGCTTTCTCTTCTCTGATGAAACAAGTGACTGCCGGTAACGGGCAGCCGTTTGCCGACCAGCCCCTTTTCTGTTTCCATTATACCCGTTTTCAACGTGTTGTCAAGCTTTTGGATACGCTCAAAACAGAAACCCCGTCAGCCCTTGCAATTTTTCCCGGCGGATGGTATCATAAGCAATGCGCGCGCTGAGATGTGCAAAAGAATACGAAGGAGCAATCTTTTATGAAAATGATGAATAGAGTTTTTTCCCTCGCTGTGACGACGGCTCTGGCCGTTGGTCTGCTGGCTGGCTGCGGTGCATCTTCCACCGCAAGCAGCACGGCTGCTTCCAGTGAGGCAGTCTCCTCGGTGGCGGCTTCTTCTGAAGCGGCTTCCGCAGAAGCTTCGGAAGCCAAGGTCAAGGCACAGTTCACTGTGACCGGCGCAGACGGCGAGAGCCAGACCTTTGATCTGGAAGTCACCGATGGCGAGAAGCTGAGCGATGCACTGGCCGAGGCCGGCATCATCAGCGAGGAAGAAGCCGCAGCCGGTTTCGTCACCACCGTCAACGGGGAGACGGCTGATTGGGACAAGGATTCTGCATGGTGGTGTCTGACCGACGCTTCCGGCGAGATGACCAGTGTGGGCGTTGGCGACATCGAGCTGCACGACGGTGACAGCTATGCCTTTACCTACACGAAGTAAGGAACCCATGCACAACAAGGTCCTGCGGCTGGTCCTCAGCGGCCTGATGGGCGCGCTGCTGGTGGTGAGCAAACAGGCCATGAGCGGCGTGCCCAATGTCGAGCCGGTGACCCTGCTCATCATCCTGTTCGCGCTGGAACTGCCCCGGGAGACGCCCGGAGCCATCACGGTGTTTCTCGTGATGCAGGGTGTTCTGTACGGTTTTGGCATCTGGTGGGCCATGTATATTTATATCTGGTATCTGCTGGCGTTGCTGGCGCGGTTGCTCCGCCGGATGGACAATGCTTTCGGCTGGGCGGTGTTCAGCGGGCTGTATGGGCTGTGCTTCGGCGGCCTGTGCTCGGTGGTGTATCTGTTCGCCAAGACCCCGGCCTTTGCCCTGAGCTGGTGGCTCAGCGGCCTTTCCTACGACGCCATGCACGGCGTGGGCAATTTCGTCATCATGCTGCTGCTTTACCGGCCCCTGCGCACGGCGTTGCAGACCGCGAAAAAACAGATCCATTTATAAAAGGAGAGCGTGTTCTGGTCGAACGACCGGAACACGCTCTTTTGGTTATCCCAGAATCTTGCTCAGGAACCAGAGCAGGAAGCTGGGCAGACCAGCCTGTTCCAGCATCCACAGCAGGATCGAAGAGGACAGGGAAAACGTCGAAAACATTTGGCTTTCTCCTTTGCAGCAGTTTGGGAGCGAAAGGCTCCACCTAGAATACGGAGAAAGCGGGGGCAGGATTGCTGGAAATGATTCCCACAAAAAAGCGGCAGCACCGCACAGGATGCTGCCGCAGAGAATGCGATTTTCAACCGTTTCAGCGCTTGACGTTGAAAGCTGCCATGCCTGGATAGACGGCGCTTGCGCCCAGATGCTCTTCGATGCGGAGCAGCTGGTTGTACTTTGCAACGCGCTCGGTACGGCTGGGAGCACCGGTCTTGATCTGGCAGGTGTTCAGAGCCACGGCCAGATCGGCGATGGTGGTGTCCTCGGTCTCGCCGGAGCGGTGAGAGCTGATGGCGGTGTAGCCAGCCTTGTGAGCCATCTTGATGGCTTCCAGCGTCTCAGAGACAGAACCGATCTGGTTCAGCTTGATCAGGATGGCGTTGCCAGCACCCAGCTGGATGCCCTTGGCCAGACGCTCGGTGTTGGTGACGAACAGGTCGTCGCCCACCAGCTGGACCTTGTCGCCCAGCTCGCGGGTCATCTCCTGCCAACCTTCCCAGTCCTCTTCGTCCAGACCGTCCTCGATGGAGATGATGGGGTACTTCTCCACAAGGCTCTTCCAGTGGGCGATCAGCTCGCTGGAGGTGAACTCGGTGCCAGCCTTGGGCAGCTTGTAGAAGCCCTTGCCCTTGGGGCTCTTCCACTCGGAGGAAGCGGCATCCATGGCCAGCATGAAGTCCTTGCCGGGAACATAACCGGCCTTCTCGATGGCAGCGAGGATGGTCTCGATGGTCTCTTCGTCGCTGGACAGGTTGGGCGCAAAGCCACCCTCGTCGCCGACGGAGGTGGCCAGACCCTTGGCCTTCAGGATGGAAGCCAGAGCGTGGAATACCTCAGCGCACCAGCGCAGAGCTTCCTTGAAGGAAGGAGCGCCGACAGGCATGATCATGAACTCCTGCGTGTCCACGGTGTTGGTGGCGTGTGCGCCGCCGTTCAGGATGTTCATCATCGGGACGGGCAGACGGTTGCCGTTGACACCGCCGAGGAAGCGGTACAGGGGCATGTCCAGCGAAGCGGCAGCAGCGCGGCATGCAGCGATGGAAACGGCCAGAATGGCGTTTGCACCCAGATTGGACTTGTCCTTCGTGCCATCCGCCTTGAGCATGGCGGCATCGACGGCGTAGATGTCGGAAGCGTCCAGACCCACCACAGCGTCAGCGATGACGGTGTTGATGTTCTCGACAGCCTTGGTCACGCCCTTGCCCAGATAGCGGCCCTTGTCGCCGTCGCGCAGCTCGAGCGCCTCGAACTCGCCGGTGGAAGCGCCGGAGGGAGCACAGCCGCGTGCGACCGTGCCGTCTGCCAGCGTGATCTCAGCTTCAACGGTGGGGTTGCCGCGGGAATCCAGGATCTCACGGCCGACAACAGATTCAATTTCCAGATAGTTCATGATAAAACCTCCCGGGATCATTTTTCATAAGCGGATAGTCAATACTAACTAACTGCTTTTATCCTACCACGTCCTGCGCCCCGGTGCAAGAGGAAACCGGGATGTTTGTGGCTGTAAACATTGCAAGTGTGCCCGGAAACCGGGAAGCGCATACAAGGCAGGAAGCTTAATTTTGTACGGATTTCTCACAAAATCGTTCTTTGTCTTTGGAAAACGGGGAGTTACAATGGAATTACCCTCGAATCGGACCTGTTCCTGCGGGTGTCGCTGGCGGTCGTGTTTGCGAACGCGATGGGCATCCGCGGCACATGGCTGGCGTGGCCGGTGGGCTGGATCGTCGGGACCGGGCTTTCCGTGGTGTTTTATCGGACCACGATCCGGCCCATGGCGGACAAAGAAACGACGCTGTAACCTTTTTGACATGTGTGAAAACTGTTCATTTCAGGGTGAAACAAGTTGAATGGAATAAAAAAACACCCAAAATGAACGGGAATTTTTTGTGTACTTTAACATGAAATGACGGAAAACGCCCGGAAAAGTATGGACGGTTTGTGAATTGCGAACCGCCTTGAACGAGACTATAATGAAACTACCGAAAGCAGAGCCGCTTTGAGGAGAAGGCTCTGCTTTCCGCATTTTATGCAAATACTTCCAAACAGGAGGATACACATTATGAAAAAGATGATCACTCGTCGTAATTTCCTGGCTGCTGCCGGTGTTGTGGCTGCTGCCGGTGTCCTGACCGCTTGCGGCGGTTCTTCTTCCAGCACGGCTGCTTCTTCGGGTGCAGCTTCGACCGCTGCTTCCACCGCCGGCGCTGCCGCTTCCGGCGACACCATCAAGGTCGGCGTCCTCGGACCCCTGACCGGTGATGTTTCTGTCTACGGTCAGGCCGTTATCAACGGTGTGACCCTGCGTCTGAAGCAGGCTAACGAGGCCGGCGGCATCAACGGCAAGCAGATCGAGATCATCACCATGGATGAGCAGGGCGATCCCACTCAGGCTGTCACCTGCTTCACCAAGATGTGCGATCAGGGCATCACCGCTCTGGTCGGCGACGTGACCACCGCTCCTACGCTGGCAGTTGCTGCCGAGAGCGCAGACTACAACATGCCCATGGTCACCGCATCTGCAACGGCTGAGTCCGTCACCTACGATGCCGAGACCGACACCGTGAATGCAAACGTGTTCCGTGCGACCTTCACCGACCCGTTCCAGGGCGTCAAGATGGCCGATTACGCCTATCAGAAGCTGGGCTACACCAAGGCAGCCGTCATCTTCAAGAAGGGCGCTGACTACAACGAGGGTCTGGCTGAGAACTTCGTCAAGGAGTTCGAGGCACAGGGAGGCACGATCGTCGATCAGGAGAGCTACTCCGACGGCGACGTCGATTACAAGACCCAGCTGACCAGCATTCTGGGCAAAGGCCCCGAGACCGTGTTCTGCCCCAACTACTATCAGGAAGTGGGTCAGATCCTGTCTCAGGCTGAGAGCATCGGCCTGACCGTTCCGTTCCTCGGCGGCGACGGCTGGGATGGTCTGGAAGGCTATGCGACCGCTGACCAGCTGAAGGACAGCTTCTTCTGCGCAAACTACGCAAAGGGCGCTTCCTCCGACTTCGAGGATGCTTACAAGGCCGAGTACGGTAAGGAGTACCCCAACGGCTTCGCTCCTCTGGGCTACGATGCTGCTACCACCGTTCTGTACGGCATTCAGGCCGCTGAGGACGCTGGTCTGGAGGCTGGCTCCGACGAGTACAAGCAGGCAGTCATCGACGCCATCGCTGGCGGCACGATCGAGGGCCTGACTGGTACGTTCACCTTCGATGAGCACCACGATCCCGTCAAGAGCACTGCCATCCTGACCTACATCGATGGCAAGCCCGAACTGAAGGAGATGTTCTGATCGAAGCCATCCGCCGCAAGCACCGGTGCTTGCAGCCGCTTTTGATTTAGAACATTGACATTGGACCCATTGCGGAGACCGCCGGAACAGGTTGTCTCCGCTTTTTTGGTAAAAAAGTGATCCCCCAAAAGGCGCACCGCTGCGCCGCAAAGAAAGGAAGTATCAATCCATGACAGTGTTTTTTAGTCAGCTGATCAACGGTCTTTCCCTGGGCAGCATCTATGCACTGATCGCACTGGGCTACAGCATGGTGTACGGCATCATCCTGCTGCTGAACTTTGCCCATGGCGATGTCATTATGGTGGGCGCGTACATGTCGTGGTTCGTGATGAACCAGCTGGGCCTTGGCCCGGTCACCGCCGTCTGCGCGACCATTATCGTCTGTACGCTGCTGGGCGTCGTGATCGAAAAAGTCGCCTACACCCCGCTGCGCAATGCGCCGCGTATCTCGCTGCTGATCACCGCCATCGGCGTGTCCTTCTTCTTGGAGTACACCGCCGAGCTGATCATGGGTTCCGGCGCAAAGGTCATCCCGTCCTATTTTGACGCCAAGACGTTCTATGTCGGCAAGGTCCCTGTGGGCCTGACCTCCATCATCACGCTGGTGGTCACCGTGCTGTCCATGCTGGTGCTGACCTTCCTCGTCCAGAAGACCAAGCTGGGCAAGGCGATGCGTGCCGTTTCGGAAGATATGGACGCTGCCCGCCTGATGGGCATCAACGTCAACAGCACCATTTCCTTCACGTTTGCCGTCGGCTCGGCGCTGGCCGGCATCGGTGCGGTGCTGTACTGCTGCTCTTACCCGCAGGCGACCCCCACCATGGGTTCCATGCTGGGCCTGAAAGCCTTCGTTGCAGCCGTTCTGGGCGGCATCGGCTCCATCCCGGGCGCCATGATCGGCGGCATCGCCATCGGTCTGTGCGAGTGCTTCGTTTCCGCCATCGGCCTTTCCGCATGGAAGGACGCCGTGACGTTCGCGATCCTGATCATCGTTCTGCTGGTCAAGCCCACGGGCTTCCTTGGCCGTCAGGTACAGGAAAAGGTGTAAAGGGGGACTGAATCATGAATACGAAACGCAAGACCCTGAAAATGCCGGTCCGCTACCTGATGAACGCGGTGCTGGTGGCGCTGCTCTTTGTGGGCCTGTCCTACCTGACCCAGAACGTTCTGTCTACTTACCAGAACAAAGTCCTGCTGACGGTGGGCATCAATATCATTCTGGCCGTGTCCCTGAACGTGGCCACCGGCTACCTCGGCCAGCTGCCGCTGGGCCACGCGGGCTTTATGGCCGTGGGTGCATACACCTGCGCGCTGTTCACGAAGTACAGCCCGCTGCCCGCCGGCATCTCGTTTGCCATCGGTCTGGCACTGGCCTGTGTCGTTGCCGGTCTGTTCGGCGTCCTCATCGGCATCCCGGCCCTGCGCCTGACCGGTGACTACCTCGCCATCCTGACGCTGGGCTTCGGCGAGATCATCCGCATCACCCTGAATAACATCGACGATGTGCTGGGCTTCAAGCTGTTCTACGGCGCAAAGGGCCTGAAGAATATCCCGAAGTACTCCAATTACTGGAACGTGTTCCTCTGCGTGGTCATCACCTGCTTCGCCATCCATGCGATGATGAAGTCCCGCCATGGCCGTGCCATCCTCGCCATTCGAGACAACGAGATCGCCGCCGAGAGCTGCGGCATCCAGACCACTTATTATAAGGTCATGGCCTTCGCTTTCTCGGCCGCATTTGCCGGTCTGGCGGGCGGTCTGTACGCATGCTATCTGGGCGTTCTGGACCCCTCGACCTTCGGCTTCATGAAGTCCATCGAGATCCTGGTCATGGTCGTTCTGGGCGGCATGGGTTCTATGCTCGGCTCCATCCTGTCGGCAACGGTGCTGACCATCCTGCCCGAGGCGACCCGCAGCTTTGAGAGCTACCGCATGGTGGTCTATTCGCTGGTGCTGATCCTCATGATGATCTTCCGCCCGGGCGGACTGCTGGGCAGCTACGACTTCTCCATGAGCCGCATCGTGGAAAAGGTCATGAACGGCGAACTGTTCCAGAAGAAGAACAAGGAGGGTGCAGACCATGAGTGAGTTCCAGACAAGACTGAACAGCGTCCCCTCCGGCGGCTTCCTGACCGACCGCGATAAGGACAAAAAGCCTATCCTCGACGTGCGCGAGCTGGGCATCGACTTCGGCGGTCTGACCGCGGTGGACGGCTTCAACCTGATGATCGGCCGCAACGAGATCACCGGCCTGATCGGCCCCAACGGTGCCGGTAAGACCACCGTGTTCAACCTGCTGACCAACGTCTATCAGCCCACCCGCGGCTCCATCCTGATCGACGGTATGCCCACCGCCGGCAAAAAGACCTATCAGGTCAACCGCATGGGCGTGGCCCGTACCTTCCAGAACATCCGCCTGTTCAAGGATCTGTCGGTCATCGACAACATCAAGGTGGGTCTGCATGAGTCCATGAAGTGCGATCTGGCTTCGTCGCTCATCCGTCTGCCCAACTACTGGAAGGAAGAAAAGAAGTGCACCGAGCGTGCGCTCGAGCTGCTGGACATCTTCCACATGGCCGACCTCGCCAACACGACGGCGGGCAGTCTGCCCTACGGCGCACAGCGCCGCTTGGAGATCATGCGTGCACTGGCTACCAGCCCGAAGCTGCTGCTTCTGGACGAGCCGGCCGCCGGTATGAACCCCTCGGAGACGGCAGAGCTGACCGAGACCATCCGCCGCATCCGCGACGAGTTCAACATCGCCGTGCTGCTGATCGAGCACGATATGAGTCTGGTCATGGGCATCTGCGAGGGCATCGCCGTGCTGAACTTTGGCCGCATCATCGCCAAGGGCACGCCGGACGAGATCCGCAACAACCCGCAGGTCATTGAAGCATATCTGGGCAAGAAGGAGGGCTGACCGATGGCTGAATCGATGCTGAAAGTAGAGGATATCAACGTTTACTACGGCAACATCCACGCCGTCAAAAACGTCTCCTTTGAAGTGAACGAGGGCGAGATCGTCACCCTGATCGGTGCGAACGGCGCGGGCAAATCCACCACGCTGAAAACCGTCTCCGGCTTGCTCCACCCCAAAACGGGCGACGTCCTGTACAAGGGCAAGAGCATCAAGGGCCTCCGCGCACACAAGATCGTGGAAGCCGGTCTGGCGCATGTTCCCGAAGGCCGTCATGTGTTCCTGCATATGACCGTGGAAGAGAATCTGGACATGGGCGCATACACCCAGCCCGCTTCCACCATCGCGGGCAACAAGGAGAAGGTCTTTGAACTGTTCCCCCGCCTGAAAGAGCGCCGCAAGCAGATGGCGGGCACGATGTCCGGCGGCGAGCAGCAGATGCTGGCCATGGGCCGCGCGCTCATGAGCAACGCTTCCATGCTGATGCTGGACGAGCCGTCGATGGGCCTGTCGCCGCTGCTGGTGCAGGAGATCTTCGACATCATCCAGAACGTCCATAAAGAGGGCATGACCATCCTGCTGGTCGAGCAGAACGCGCAGATGGCGCTTTCGGTGGCAGACCGCGCCTACGTCCTTGAGACGGGCCGTGTCGTCATGGAGGGGACCGGCGCAGAGCTGCTGACGAACGAGCGGGTCCGCAGCGCCTATCTGGGCGGTTAAACCCAAAAAGCAAAGGGAGCTGTTCCACACCATGTGGAGCAGCTCCCTTTTTTGATGTTTTTTTACCCCCAAACGAACCACAGATACAGATAGCCGGTGAGAACGGCGGTCAGGGTGAAGGGGATGCCGATGCGCAGAAAGTCGCGGGTGCGGACCGTCTCGCCGTGCTTGCGGAGGATGCCGATGGCGGCGATGTTGGCCGATGCCCCGATGGGCGTCAGATTTCCGCCGAGAGTCGCGCCGGTCAGAAGTCCGAAATAGAACAGCTCCGGCGGGAAGCCCGCGCCGCCGTTCATCAGGGCGGCAATGCTCTGGACGACGGGCAGCATGGTGGCGACATAGGGGATGTTGTCGATGAAGGCGGACAGCAGGACCGACACGAACACCAGCAGCGTATACAGCCGGAATGGGTCGTCGCCCGAAAACTGATAGAACAGCTCGGCGGCGGCATCGAGGACACCTGCCTTGCCGACCCCTTCGATGAGGATGAACAGCCCGAACAGGAGAAGCAGGGTGTCGCAGTCCAGCTCTTTGGCGGTCTGGACCAGCGGCCGGAACGACCTGCTGCGCAGACAGGCCCGTGCGACGCCGAACAGGCACAGGCTCATGCAGATCAGGCCGCTGCGCAGATCGTAGAGCATTTTCAGAAAGCCGCCGTCCGGGCAGGGGAGGAAGGACGCCAGAATGAGCAGCCCGACTGTCAGCAGCATCAGTGCGGTGGGGACATCGTCCTCCACTTCGGTCTCGACGACGGCGGAGATGGGCTGGGTCTGATTCCGGAACAAGAACAGCAGAACGCCCAGCGATGCCAGCGCGCCCAGCTCGACGCCGAAGAAGATCCCGGGACGGCCTTCCATCCAGAAGAAATCAAAGAAGTTCATCTTCGCAAAGCCGCCCAGCAGGATGCTGGTAGTGTCACCCACAAGGGTGGCCGCGCCCTGTAAATTGGAAGAAACGGCAATCGAAATGAGGACCGGGACCGGCGAGATGCGAAGCTTGCGGGCAATGGCAAGCCCCACCGGCGCGACCATCAGCACGGTGGCGACATTGTCCACGAAGGCGCTGATGAATCCCGCGAACAGCGCCAGCGCACAGACGGCCCACCGCACATTCGGGACCCGGACGATGAGCTGTTCAGCCAGACGGGCAGGCATTTTGCTGGCGATGAAGAGGGAGACGGTCCCCATCGTGCCGGCCATCATGAGCAGAACGTTGAAATCCACAGCCCGTGCGGCGTCTTGGAGCGTGAAGTCGTAGACGCCCGCCATGCCCAGCAGCAAAAAGGCCGCAGCCCCGCCCAAGGCGGCCCAAGGACGATACTGCGGCAGACATAAGATCAAAACGTAAGTAAGAGCGAATAAGAGCAGCGCAAGGATCATGTGTTCTCCTCAGCCAGCGGCTTTATGTCGGCATCCTCATCGATCATCCGGTAGCCTACGCCCAGCTCGTTGAGGATGTAGGTGTTCAGGCCCGGGCGGCTGCCCAGCTTGCGGCGGATGTTGGCCATGTTGACCTGCAGCTTTTTGGTGCTGCCGCAGTCGGTGTCGCCCCAGATGGCTTTGACGATGGAGGCATAGGTCATCACCCGTCCGGCATGTTCCGAGAGGAAGGCCACGATGTTGTATTCGGTCTGGGTCAGCTTGATCTCTTCCTCGCCCACGAACACCTTGCGGCGCTCGTAGTTGATGGTCAGGTCCTGTGCCTTGAACACCCCGCTCGGCCCGACGCTGCTGTAGCGGGTGACCCGCAGGGCTGCACGGACCCGGGCCAGAAGCTCCCCGGTCCCGAAGGGCTTGGTGATGTAGTCGTTTGCGCCGAGGTCCAGCGCTTCGATCTTGTCCTGTTCGGTGGTGCGGGCCGACAGCACGATGATGGGGGTCAGATATTTCTGCCGGATGAAGCGGATCAGCTCCACGCCGTCCCGGTCGGGCAGACCGAGGTCCAGAATGACGAGGTCGGGGTTGTGGGAGGTGAACAGCGTCTGCCCCATCGAGCAGGTGTTGGCTACCAGTGCCTGATAGTCGTTCGTTTCCAGAAGGGTCTGGATAAAGCTGCAGATATTGGCTTCGTCCTCTACGATCAGGACCTTGAATTTATTATTGCTCATCTTCATTTTCCTCCGTCTCGATGGGTTCCGTTTCCAGCCAGAAGCGAATGGTCGTTCCTTCGCCGGGGCGGCTCTCGGCCTTGATCTCGCCGCCGTGGGCTTTTACGATGGCGGCACAGACCGAAAGCCCGATGCCCATGCCATGCTTGCCGCTGTCGGCCGAATGGTCTGCGGGCAGGACCCCCGTGAACAGGGTCCGAAGCTGCTCTTTCGGGATGCCGCAGCCGTCGTCCGACACCTCAAAGATGGCGTGATTCCCCAGCGTGAACACCTTGAGGGTCAGCTTGGTCATCCCCTCGGCGTGGAGCGCGGCGTTTTCCAGCAGATTGGTCAGGACCTGCGAGATCAGCATGGAGTCCATCGGGATCACGATGAAGCTGTCGGGCAGGTCTACCTGAACGTTGACGTTCGGGTAGCGCTTCTGGAACCGGACCAAGACCGTATCGATCAGCTCTTCCAGCACCGTGGGCGTTTTCTGGACCGAGACTCTCTCGCTGTCAAAGCGGGTGACCGACAGCAGGTTCTCGACCATTCGGTTCAGCCACTGGGCGTCCGAACAGGCTTCGCCAAGAAGTTTTAATTTTTGCTCTTTTTCCAGCGAGTCATAATTCTCGATGACCGTCGAACAGGCGCCGTAGATGGAAGTCAGCGGGGTGCGCAGATCGTGTGAGACGGCCCGCAGCAGGGTGGCCCGCATTTTTTCGGTCTCGCTCTCCATCCGAAGCTGCTCCTGCTTTTTGATGCGGGTGGTCAGGGTGCTGGTCATGATGGAGACGACCAGCATCACCACGCCGGAGAACAGATTTTCCGGCAGGGTGAAGTTGAAAGCGAAATAGGGCGAGCGGAACGCAAAGTTCACCGCCAGCACGCCCAGCAGCGAAGCCGCGACGCCCCAGACGTAACCATCTGTATACATCGAGATCAAAAATACTGCTAAAACAAAGACCATCGACGCGACACCGTCGATCCGGCCGCTGATCTGCTGGATGCCGAACACGACCGCGAAGGCCAGACAGAACACGCCCAGCAGGATGAAGATATCCCGTCGGCGGAACGTTTGCTTCATAGGCCATCCCTCCTGATATTTATTCCGATCTATCTTAAAAGTATACCATATTTTGATTAAAAATACAGCTAAGGAGCGGAAATGTTGACCCGCAGAAGGAAGGGCGGTATACTGGAAAAAAGCGCAAAGGAGAGATCGGGATGCTGTATGTTTCTTCGGTAGACCTGTACCCGGGCAGTCAGGAAGAGCGTCTGCCCGGATTTACGCCGCAGTTTCCGCATCTGACCAGCTGTTCGCAGCTGGAAAAATTCCCGCAGCATACGGCGCCGTGGCACTGGCATCGGAGCGTGGAGCTGTTTTATGTGGAGCACGGCGCTCTCCTCTACCAGACCCCCGGCGGGACGCGGCTGTTCCGGGCCGGTTCGGGCGGGCTGGTCAACAGCAATGTGCTGCACCAGACGCAGATGGTGGAAGCCGAGGGGAACTGCGTGCAGTATGAACATCTGTTCGAACCGGAACTGGTGGCGGGGATTCCGGGCGGGACGGTGGAGCAGAAATATGTGCTCCCATTGCAGAATGCGCCGGGGCTGGAACTCGTTGCATTTTCGCCGGAAGAGCCGGAACAGGCTGAGACGCTCCGGCTTCTGCGGGAGAGCTTTGCGCTGGACGAGACGGCGTTCGGGTATGAACTGCGGCTTCAGGCCATGCTCTGCACGCTCTGGCTGCGGGTGGTGGAACAGATGCGCCCGGCAGAACGTCCGGCAGCGAAGTCTGACCCGGACAGCGAGAAGATTAAGCCGATGATGCTTTACATCCACTCCCATATGGCCGAAAAGCTGCCCGTGCGTGCGCTGGCGGCCGCAGCATTTTGCAGCGAGCGGGAGTGCTATCGGACGTTCCGGGAGGTGCTGCACACCACACCTGCCGAGTATCTCCAGAATGTCCGCATCCAGACGGCATGCAAGCTTCTCATTGAAACACAGCAGTCCATGACCGAGATCGCCCAGAACTGCGGCTTGGGCAGCGGGAGCTACTTTGGCGCACAATTCCGGGAGAAGATCGGGTGTACACCCACGGAGTATCGGCGGCGTTGGCAGGATCTTGATACTGGATGGCACAAAACAGATAGCAGGACTCTCCCGCCTGTGGTAAGATAAGTGCGAAAAGAAAAGTGCTGCAAATGATTTTTCGCTTGTCCGCTAGGATGCTGGCGGCTGCTGATGCCATCTACCAAATACTTCATCATAAGCAAAACGGAGTCTGACGGGTGCGTCAGGCTCCGTTTTGCTGTCATTGACTTTTTTCGCCCCAAGGTCCATAATAAAACCATCTGAATGGAGAGGACGAGGGAAATGCTTTATTTTGAAAACGACTACTGCGAGGGCGCACATCCGGCCATCCTGCAAAAACTGACCGAAACGAATTTTGAAAAGGTCCCGGGCTACGGCACGGACCCCTACTGTGCCAGCGCAAAGGAAAAGATCTGCGCGGCGTGCGGTTGCCCGGAGGCCGATGTGTTCTTCATCTCCGGCGGGACCCAGACGAACGCCATCGTCATTGCGTCGATGCTGAACCGCTGGGAGGGTGTCGTGGCGGCATCCACGGGCCATGTCAATGGCCACGAAGCCGGCGCGATCGAGTACACGGGCCACAAGGTTCTCGGTTTGCCCCACAAGAACGGCAAGCTGGATGCGGCGGATGTGAAGGAGTTCTGCGCGACCTTCTACGCAGACGGAAACCACGATCACATGGTGTTCCCCGGGATGGTCTACATCTCCCATCCGACCGAGTACGGCACACTCTACACGAAAGCCGAACTGGAAGCGCTCCATGCCGTCTGTCAGGAGTACCACATGCCGCTGTTCGTGGACGGCGCACGGCTGGGCTATGGTCTGGCCGCGGAGGGGACAGACGTGACCCTGCAGGATCTCGCCCGTCTGGCGGATGTGTTCTACATCGGCGGGACCAAGGTGGGCGCACTCTGCGGCGAAGCTGTGGTGTTCCCGCACGGCGCACCGGCTCATTTCATGACCATGGTCAAACAGCAGGGCGCGCTGCTGGCGAAGGGCCGTCTGCTGGGCATCCAGTTCGACGTCCTCTTCACGGACGGCCTGTATGAGCATATCAGCCAAAACGCCATCACCACTGCCAATGCCCTGAAAAAGGGTCTGGCCGAAAAGGGCTATCCGTTCTTCATGGATTCGCCCACGAACCAAATCTTCATCGTGTTCTCCAACGAGCAGCTGAAAGCGCTGGAAGGCAAGGCAAAGTTCGGCTTCTGGGAAAAATACGACGATACCCACACCGTGATGCGCATCGCGACCAGCTGGGCGACCCGGATGGAAGAGATCGACGCTCTGCTGGAACTGCTCTAAACGCCAAACATTGTCAGGGCAGTTTGTGCAGGATGTGAATTGCATTTTTTGGCGCGGTATGGTATCTTTATTTAGATGATGAAGGCGCTGGTTTCAGTGCAGAAAGAAGGTATGAGAAGATGGGCTTTTTTGATAAGCTGTTTGGCAGCAAGGAGACGGCTCAGACGAAATTCAAGGGCGAGAAGATGACGGTCATGGTCCCGCTGGATGGCAAGGTCCTTCCGCTGGAGGAACTGCCGGATGAGACGTTCGCATCGGCCATTCTGGGCGGCGGCTGCGGCATCGAGCCGACCGGCGACACCGTTTATGCTCCGTTCGACGGCACTGTGACGCAGGTCCCCGAGACGCTGCACGCCGTGGGTCTGATGAGCGATGACAACATCGAGCTGCTCATCCACGTTGGCATGGACACCGTGGAGATGAAGGGCAAGGGCTTTACCTCTCTGATCAAAGAGGGCACGAAAGTCAAGGCGGGCACTCCGCTGCTGAAGATCGACCTCGACGCCATCCGCGCCGCGGGTCATCCTACCGCAACGGCCATCATCGTGACCAACGGCGATGACCTGCCGGAAATGACGGTCGCTGCATCGGGCGATGTCGCTGCCGGTGTTCCGCTGTTGAAGTTCAAGGCATAAGTGTTTTTTCACCCGGAAGAATTTCTTCCGGGTGTTTTTTTGAGCCTTCTTGTGAGAAGATGCAAAGAGATCCAAAAGAAAAGTCGTACTTATTTGCAAAAAATTCATAAATCGCTGCCATCTGCCTTGAAGCGGAACGGCCTTTGTGGTAGGATAGGCAAAGTGTGAAAAACGACGGAATGTGAGGAAAGGTATCATGGAAAGAAAAAAATCCGGAATGTCGCTGGCAAAACGAATGGGCATCTCGCTGGTCTGTGGTCTGGCAGCCGGTCTGGCGTTCATGTTCCTGCGGGAAACGCTGATCTCCGGAGGTCATAGCGACGTATGGGCGACCATCAATGACATCCTGTTTCAGGATATCACGACCGAAGGCGCAGAGCGGGCGTTCGGCATCTTCTACATCATCGGTCAGCTCTTCATCAAGGCTCTGCAGCTGGTCATCATCCCGATGGTGTTCACTTCGATCGCGCTGGCCATCGGCGGCGTGTCGGACGCCAAAACGATGGGCCGCATTTCGGCCAAGACCATCTTCTGGTTCCTGCTGTGCTCCTTCTTTGCGCTGGTGCTGGCCTGTGTCGTGGGCTATACGACCTACGCAGCGGGCCTGTTCAATGCCCAGATCGAGGGCCTGACCGAAGCCAACGGCTCGACCGGATCGAACCCGCTGAATGTGGTGCTGAACGTCATCCCTTCGAACATCATCACGGCTTTTGGCAGCAACAACTCGGTGCTGTCGGCGGTGTTCCTTGCTGTGGCGACTGGCCTGAGCATGAATGCGCTGGGTGAGAGCCGCACCGATACTCTCCGCCGTCTGCTGGGCGAGGTGAATGACGTGGTGGTGACCTTCCTGAACTTCGTGGTCACCAACTTTGCACCGTTTGCGGTGTTCGTCCTGCTGACCCGCACCTTTGCCATCTACGGCATCAACTACCTCAAGCCGGCCCTCACCTATGTGGCGGTCACGGTCGTCCTGCTTCTGGTGTTCCTCGTGGTGGCCTATCCGCTGGTCGTGGCGCTGGGCGCGAAGCTGAACCCGATCACCTTTATGAAAAAGATCGCGAATGTGGCCGTGTTCGGATTCTCTACCTCTTCCAGCGCCGCCACCCTGCCGCTGAATATGAAGATCTGCACCGAGGAGTTCGGCGTGGATGAGACGATCGCGTCCTTCGTTCTGCCGCTGGGCATGACCGTCAACATGAATGGCACGGCCATCATGCAGGTCATCGCGACGGTGTTCATCGCGGGCTGTGCGGGCTATACTGTGACTCCGGCCCAGCTGGTCCTTGTGGCGCTGCTGGCTCTCATCGCTTCGGTCGGCACTCCGGCGGCTCCCGGTTCCGGGGCCGTCATCCTGTTCACCATCCTGTCCGGCGTGGGCTTCGTCAATGACGGCGCGCTGCTGGCTTACTCCCTGATCTTGGCCATCAACCGCCCCATTGAGATGCTCGTGACCTCGCTAAACGTCGTCGGTGATGCCGTCACCAGCATCTGTGTCGCCAAGAGCGAGGGTCTGCTGAAAGAGGACGTGTATAATAAATAAAGAAATGTCCGATCAAGGATGAAAAACGACCGTCTCCGGGGTGAAACCTTGGAGACGGTCGTTTTTTTGGTTGGTTCACTTCACAAATTCCACCGTAATGCTGCCCATATTGTTGGTCAGCTGGATGGGATAGCGGCCGCGGGAGGAGTAAGAGCCGCTGACCGTCCTGCCGTTGATGGTCAGCTTTCCCATGTCCACTTCGGCGTCGATGGCGTAGTCGCTTTCCGAGCCGGTCAGGCCGACGGTCAGACTGCCCATGTCGGTGTACAGCTCGGTCTCTTCGCTGGTGAGGGAGCCGATGGTGACAGAACCCATGCTGCTCTCCGCAGTAAAGTTTTTGGCAGTAACGGCATCGGCGGTAAAGCTGCCCATGTCCAGCTCGATGTCAGCTGTGGAGCAGGTCAGCGTGTCGGCCGTGCAGCTGCCCATATCGAGGTCGGCGTCCAATTCTTTGACATGCAGATTGCCCAGTGTCAGGCTTCCCATGTCAAAGTCTGCGTCCAGAGACTCCATCTCGAAGTCGGCGGGCAGGGTAATGGTGACCAGAAATTTATCGTCTTTCAGGTTGAGGTGGCCGTTGGGAAGGCTGTAGGAGATAGTGGAGCCGGAAGCACTGAAGTGGGTCGTCAGCTGGGCGTTGGCGTCCTTGTTCTGGAACCGCACGGACGCTTCGCTGGCGTCGCGGCCTTGGACGAAGGTGACCGATCCGGCGTCAAGATCGAGGGTGAGATGCTTTAGCCTATCAAGAGGAATGTAAGTGACAGAGTCCGATTCGTTGAGAGCCATGTCGTCGTCGAGCGACGTTTCTTGCGCCGTCCCGGAGCTGACGAGCAGTTCGGTCGTGTCCTGCGTGGTCACGCGGCGGGCAGAGCTGTGCTGGAACAGGTACATGATCAAAATCATGACGACGACGCCCAGCCCGATCCAGCGCAGGGTCCAGTTGGTGGACGAAGCGGAACGGCGGCGCGGCGGCTGATCCGGCGGCAGAGGGGTGTTCTGGCGGTTGGCATCCATGGGTGTGGGAAGCTGGGGCTGGGATTCGAGGATCTTGCGGGCCACTTCCTCCGGACTGCCCAGCTCGGCGATGGTCTCTGCTTCTTTTTCCGGACCGGCAGCGTCAAAATATTCGTCGTAGTAATCCAGCGCGTCGCGCCGCTCCTCGCGCGAGAGCGGGGCCAGAAGGATTTCGAGCTTCTGCATGAATTGTTCGCGTGTCATGGTTTATTCCTCCCCTAAAATGGACTCGATGCTTGCGGTGTACTGCTTCCATTGGGCGCGGTAGACGGTCAGCGCCTCCCGGCCTACGGCGGTGATCTGGTAATAGCGGCGGTTCCGGCCATTGAAAGAAGCGTCGTAAACGGTCAGACAGCCGTCTTGTTGCAGACGGCGCAGGACGGGATAGAGGGTGGACTCGCTCAGGTCCAGCGCCTGTTTGACTTCCTGCGTGATCTTGTAGCCGTAAGTGCCGTCCGGCTCGCGGGAGACGACTGACAGGACGATGGCATCCAGAAGCGCCGCGCTGATCGGAAAACTCATGGTTCCGGCCTCCTTTGTGAATACTGTGTGGGCTTGAATATTATATATCATATAATATTATATGCGTCAATAGCTCTGCGGCAATGTTCGCAATTTGTTCAAAAAGAAAGCGCACAGCGGAAACTTCTGAAGGGAAAGGCCAGAAGTTCCTGCTGTGCGCGCGGTAGGGAGTGGGGAAAAATTAGGAGAACACAAATGTCTAATTTGCGGGGAAAGCTCAGCTCTTGGTTTGGACGAGGGCGGAGATGGCTTATGGGTAACGTGAGGGCCACAGCAAGATACAAAAAGCCCTCCACCACGAGGGCGAAGGGCTGAAATGCGAAGAAAGTTAAATTTACAGCACGATGAAGGTGCAGGTAGCCGCCGGAAGGACCAGCTCCCCGGCGGAAGCCGCCACGGGTGCGATCTCGGGCAGGGCGTTGTTCTCACCCAGCACCAGAGCCTTGCCGTTGCAGAGCATGGTTTGCGAACGGAGCGTCTCAGCGGAGAGCTGATAGATCTCGGCATCCTTCGGCAGGGTGACGGTGGTAGTGTCGGTCAGGCTGTTGTTGATGACGAGATAGGCCTTGCCGGGTTTGCCGTCTGCGCGGGAGTGTGCGTAGACGTGTGCGCCCTCGCGGACCGGCTCGGCGGAATCGTAGACGGTGGTTCCCATCAGGCGGTTCCAGAGCAGAACGGCGAAATAGTTGGGGCGGGGGTCAAAAACTTCGGGCTTCAGATAGCCGTAGTCGCTGGAAGCCAGCGTGTTGTGGAAGATGACGCCCTTGGTGAGGACCGAGAAGCTGCCCAGCTCGTTCAGAGTGCGGAACACATCCAGATAGGTGGAGGCCCAAGTGTCGCCGCCGCCGCCCGCATCGCCGGACTCGGTGACCCACATCTCGCCGCCGGGGCAGTAGATGTCCCGCTTTTCGGCGTGGAACTTGGCCATGTTGGTGGCAACCGACAGATAGGCTTCGGTGGTGGCGGCGTCAGCTTTCCAATGAGCAAAAGGCATTAAGGATTCCAGACGCTCCGACACACCATTATAATAATGATAGCTGTAGACGTCCAGCTTTTCCTGTGCACCGTTCATCAGGTCGTCGGTGGAGCACTGGGGCAGGATGTCGCCGATGCCGCCGCCCTGCGATTTGTGCTCTTCGGTCGCGCCGCCGGCACCTTCACTGGTGCAGGGGCCGACATACAGGCAGTCGGGATAGTTGGCCTTCAGCCAGCGGATGAAGATGTCCTGATCGCGGACGAACTGCTGTGCCGTGTAGCCCTTGGGGCAGCCGGACATGACCAGCAGATTCGGCTCGTTGACGAACTCGGCGGCGTCGATGGAGACACCGTATTCCTTGCTCAGAGCGAAGATCTGCTCGGCCTGACTGGGATTCCAAGGCTCGTCGGCATGGTGCAGACCCTCGCAGTCAGCCACTGAAATGAGCAGCTTTGCGCCGAGGAATTTGCAGAAATCCAGCACGCCGATCCACTGGGCGCGGGTCATGACGGCATTGTAGCCTTCGGGAATGACGCCGTTGGTGTGGCCGTCAAAGTCGTAGTAGGTCTTGGTGGACCAAGTTCCGGAGACGCGGACCCATGCGGGGCCGATCTCTTTGGCCAGCTTGCGCAGCTTCTCGTTGTAGAGGTCGATCGGCTCATAATACTGCATCAGATCGCTGTTGGCGGTGGTGTTTCCGCCAAAACCGCCCTTGAGGACGAAGGGTTCGGTTCCGGCGATCTGGCCGGGAGTGTAGGCTTTCCAGAACGTGCCGCCGGTGATCTCGGTCATCTCGACGTTGTAGGAGACGAGCCGGTCGCTGCCGACATGCAGCTCGCGCAGGGATTTGGGATTCAGTTTCACGAATTGTGCCATGGAAATTCTCCTTTTTCAAAATTTTGTCTGAATTTATGATAGCACACCCGCCGGAAAAGCATGAGGAAAATTTTGTGGAAAAACCGTAAAAATTTCAAATTTGAAGAAAAATGTTTTTTCGGAGATGCTTGACTTTTTGCCGTGGGAGCATATAATAGAGGTACGAAGGTAATGAGATCCATAAGTCTCACATAAGCAACAAGAAGCCCCCCGGTATTGCAGTACCGAGGGGCTTCCTGTTTGCTAGGGGTTAGTGCTTACCGTCCATGAAGAACTGTTCGTCAAGCCACTTGCAAATGTAGTAAGCCACTACGCTTGCTGCGACGGACAGAACGAAGGTAACAACCGTTTCCATAAGTCTCACCTCCTTTCCATAAAATGGGCCGGAGTGGAGCGGCGAATACAGCATAACATAAATTCTGCGGGTTTACAAGGAAATCCGACAAAAGCTTTTTTACAAAACACCTCTCTTTTTTACGTTTGAGAAGAACGGGCCGGGAAGGTTTTACACATCCTTTGCGCGGACATGGTTTCGGGCAGAGAGCAAAAACGATACAATAAAGCCGTTCCCAGAAAGAATGCTGAAACGGGTCCGGGAGGACTCAGGAGAAGAGAGGATATTGGTTATGAAAGAAAACAAGATCACCCGCCGGAACTTTCTGAAAGTCGGTGCTGTGGCATCGGCAGCCGGTTTGCTGAGTGCAGCCCCGGTGGCCGCCAGCGCGGCAGAGCCGGAAGCGGCTTCTGCAGAGGAAGAGAACGGTCTGCTGGACTTTTTGAAAAAGCCGAAGTACGTTTTCCTGTTCATCGGCGACGGCATGGGCACGGCGCAGATCCAGTCTGCCCGCTTCTATAAAGGAACGACTGAGAACAACGGTGCAGTCGTGGAGGGTGATTTGAGCTTCACTTCCTTCCCCGAAGTGGGCAGCGTGACGACCTACGACAGCACTTCCTTCTGCCCGGATTCGGCTTCGACCGCAACTTCCATTGCGACCGGCAACAAGACTGAGAGCGGTGTCATCAACATGTGCCCGTGGACCCGCGATGTGCCTTATGAGACGATCGCAGAAAAGCTCCACAAGCAGAAGAATTATAAGGTCGGTGTGGTCTCCACCGTCAACATCGACCATGCCACCCCGGCGGCGTTCTATGCCCACCAGAACAGCCGCAAGAACTACTATCAGATCGGCGTCGAGCTGGCAAACTCCGGCTTCGAATACTTTGCGGGCGGCGAGTTCCAGAAAGTGAACGGCGACGGGACCGGCCCCAACAACCACGAAGTTGCCGCACAGGCCGGTTACAACGTCGTGACCACACAGGCCGGTGCAGCCGCTCTGACCGCCGGTGCGGGCAAGACTCTTATCATTGCCGAGAACCTTGCAGACGGCAAGGCCATGAACTACGCGATGGATGCCGTCAACGGCGAGTGGCAGCTGACCGACTACGTCAAGAAAGGCATCGAACTGCTGGAAAATAAGAAGGGCTTCTTCCTGATGGCCGAGTCCGGCAAGATCGACTGGGCATGCCACGCCAACGATGCCGCTGCTTCCATCCACGATGTGCTGGAGATGAGCAACGCCGTTCAGGCCGCAGTTGATTTCTACAACGCCCACCCCAACGAGACGCTGATCCTCGTCACCGCCGACCACGAGACGGGCGGCATGGCCATCGGCTACAAGACCACCAACTATGACACCTTCCTCACCAACCTGACCCACCAGAAGATGTCCTACGCGAAGTTCGATTCCACCTATGTTCAGAACTATATTGCAAACCAGACGCCGTTCGAGACGGCCATGGCAGACGTCAAGGCAAACTTCGGTCTGACCCTGCCCAATGACCCCGACGCCGCCAGTGCGGGCAAGCTGCTGCTGACCGATTACGAGGTGGAGAATCTGCGCAAATCTTACGAACGCACGCTGGAAGTCGGCGCTTCCTCCCAGAGCAAGATGAGTCAGGAAGATTACGAGCTGTACGGTACTTACATCCCGTTCTCCATGGCCATCTGCCACACCATCAACCACAAGTCCGGCATGGACCACACCACCTATGCACACACCGGCGCGATGGTCAACATCTACGCCATGGGCGTGGGCGCGGAGAAGTTCCGCGGCGTGTTCGATAACACCGAAATTTACCACAAGCTGGCTGAGCTGACCGGCGTGCAGTAAACCAAAACAGAAAAAGCTCCGTTCCTCCTTGCTGCAGCAGCGGGAGGAACGGAGCTTTTAGGTTTTTGAAATCAATCGTTGATCTCCGGGAAGCCTTCCAGCTTGGAAGTGCAGTGCGGGCAGCGGACTGCCTTGATGGAGATCTCGCTCTGGCAGTAGGGACAGACCTTGGTGGTCGGCTCTGCGGGAGCTTCTTCGACCTTCTTCTTGTTGAACAGGGCGTTGAAGGCTTTCAGCACTACGAACAGTACAAATGCGACGATGAGGAAGTTGATAATGGCGCTGATGAACGAGCCGATCTTCAGGTCCACATCGCCGATCTTGATGACGACATCCGAAAAGTCACTGTTGAAGAACAGGCCGATGAGAGGGTTGATCACATCGCCGACCAGCGAGTTCACGATCGCCGTGAATGCCGAGCCGACGACCACGCCGACTGCCATATCCAGCACGTTGCCGCGCATGGCGAATGCTTTGAACTCTTCAAAAAACTTTTTGATGCCTTTGCCCTCTTTTTCTGCCATAGCAATACCGCTCCTTTTTGTGCCTCGATCCGGGAAAATTCACTACCTATTATGATAGCGGACAAGAAGCGGTTTGTAAAGAGGAACTCAGACCTGATGGGCCGCGATCCACTGTTCCATCTCTTCGGCGATGGCCTTGATGGAGCCATCGGTGAAGGGAACCTTCAGGTCAGCCGTCTCGCACAGTTCCGAATAGCTTGCCGTACCGGCGCGGCGGACCAGCTTGAGATAGCGCTGCCATGCGTCCTTGTGGTCCTTCAGGCTCAGCAGGAAGAACTGCAGAGCGGCCATGGTGGACAGGCAGTAGTCGATATAATAGAACGGGCACTCGTAGATGTGGAGCTGACGCTGCCAGCCGGCGCCGCGGCCATAGAAGGGCAGATTGTCGAAGTCGATCCACGGACGGTATTTGTGCTCGAGGTCGAGCCAGACCTTGTTCCGCTCGTCGGGGGTCAGATCGGGATTCTGGTACATGAGGTGCTGGAACTCATCCACGGCACAGCCGTAGGCGAGGAAGAGGAAGCTGTCCTCGGCGTGGACCAACGCATATTTTTCGGTGTCTTTGCCGAACAGCAGATGATGCCACGGTGCGGTGAGAAACTCCATCGCCATCGAGTGGATCTCGGCGCTCTCCATGCCGGGGCACTCGAGGTCAGCGGGGATCTTCGGGTTCCGTTCGGCCACATAGCCCTCGAATGCATGGCCGCACTCGTGGGTCAGAACATCCACGTCAGCGGAAGTGTTGTTCCAGTTGGCGAAGATGAACGGAGCCTTGTAAGCGGGCAGACTGGTCATATAACCGCCGGACATCTTGCCGGGGCGGCTCTCGACATCGAACAGCTCGTTGTCCTGCATGAAGTCGATGAATTCTGCCGTCTCAGGGCTGAGTTCGTGGTACATGGTGCGGGCAGCGGCCATCCGGGCGTCATAGCCCTTGATGGGGGAGGGGTTGCCGTCCTTGAAAGAAACGGGCAGGTCGGCGAAGGTGGGGTGATCGATGCCGGTGCGCTTGCGGCGCAGCTCGATGACTTTCTTCAGCTGGGGGACCACATCGTTGGCGACCTGATCGCGGAAGCGCTTGATCTCCTCCGGGCCGTAGCCGATGCGGTTCATCCGAACATAGGACAGCTCGCTGTAGTCGTGGTAGCCCAGAATTTTGGCCTGTTCGTTGAGGTTCTTGACGATCTTGGTGTACAGACCGTCCAGCTCGGCGCGGTGGGCATCGAAGTAACCGGCCTCGGCCTCGTAAGCGGCGCGGCGGACGGCGGGGTCCAGATTCTCCTTGTAGGGTCCCAGCTGGGGGATGGTCAGCTGCTTGCCGTCCAGCTCCACCAGAGCGCCGCCGTAGACCTGCTGATACTGGCTGACAAGAGCGTTGTACTCTTTCTGCAGCTCCACGGTGCGGTCATCCATGCCCAGAACGGCATTCTTCATGCCGGCCACACAGGTCGAACCGAAGGCTTCGGTCAGGGCATCCACATGGGGATTGGCGAGGAAGGCGCGGCTGATCTCGACGCTGGCGTTCTGCACGGCGGGGCCGTTGGCGTCAAAGAAGTCCTGCTCGGCTTTCCAGTAGGCATCGCGGGTGTCGCAGGTGTAGTGGATGCTGGACAGATTGGCGGCGGTGTTGTAGTCGGCAAAGGCGAGGCTCTGCGCATAGTAAGCCTCGACCAGCTCCTCGCCGGAAGCGGCAGAAGCAGCCTTTGCGGCCAGCTCCTTGCAGCGGGCAAGCAGCGCGTCGATGTCGGGGCGGGTATAGGTCATCTCGCTGAATTTCATAGACGGGTACGTCCTTTCTTGAAGTGTTTGCTCCATCTTACCACGTTTTGCGGGAACAGTCAAAGAAAACCGCAAAGAGCTTGACATTTTTTTCGTAGGCGCGTATAATGAAAGTGCGAAGGAAAGCGAATCTCCATGAGGTTCACAAAGTAAGCAAGAAGCCCCTCGGTAGTTGCGATACCGAGGGGCTTTGTTTGCAATAAAAGAATGACCCTTCTACAAAACTTCCAAAAAACAGAGAGATGCCTTGTGAAACCTGTTGCAAGGGTGCGATTGCATCCCGGCGAAAAAAGGCATATAATAACAGTATCAACAGAGTAAGGCCATGTGCGTTAAGTGCCGCATCAACGGGGAGTTGTGCTGTGGACGAAGGAGTACCCGCGGTGCATGGTCTGCATCCCGCTGCTGCATGGACTTGGGTGCAGGCGAGACCGTCTGCACGGGCTTGTCTGGAAGTGAAACTTGTTGGATTCACGCCCTCCTTTGTGCGGTTCGTCACAGGGGAGGGCGTTTTTGCGTCCGCCCTGCATTCTTTCAGGAGGATGAAGTATGAATCATTCCAAAGTGTCTGTCCGAACGCTCACGATGCTGGCCCTGCTGACGGCCATGAGCATTATTTTCGCCCGTGTGCTGACGGTGTCCACCGGGTTCCTGCGGTTCAATCTCGGCGCGCTGCCGACGCTGCTGGCGGCCATCTGGTTTGGACCGGTGGGCGGTTTTGCGGTGGGAGCCGTGGCCGATATGATCGGCGGCATCCTGTCAGGCTATTCCATCAATCCGCTCATCACACTGGGCGCTGGAGCGGTCGGCTTGGTGGCTGGTCTGGCGTGGCAGAAGCTGCCCGACCTCAAGCTGACGCTTCGGCTGGGCTGCAGCGTGCTGATGGGCCACATCGTCGGCTCCATGATCATCAACTCGCTGGCCCTGCACATCTTTTATAATTATCCGTGGTCGCTGCTGGCGGCCCGGATCCCGAACGCGCTGGTTCTGAGCGCGGTCAACACGGCGCTGCTCCGCATCCTGCTGGAGAACAAGGCGCTGGCATCGGTGGTCAAAAAGTAAACGGGAAGGCGAAACCATGAACTACGAAGAAGCAATGCAGTATATCCATGCGGTCCAGTGGGCAGGGCACAAACCGGGCCTGACCCGCACCCGCACCCTGCTGGCCGCGCTGGGCGACCCGCACAAGCAGCTGAAATTCATCCATGTGGCGGGAACGAACGGAAAGGGCAGCACGTCGGCCATGCTGGCGTCCTGCTTACAGGCGGCGGGATACCGCGTGGGCCTGTACACCTCGCCGTTCATCAACCGGTTCAACGAGCGCATTCAAGTGAACGGCCAGCAGATCGGCGACGAAGAGTTGGTGCAGCTGGTGGAGAAAGTGAAGCCCGCCGCAGACGCGATGGATGACGTCCCGACGGAATTTGAGATCATCACCGCACTGGGGATGCTGTATTTTGCTGAGAAGCATTGCGACATCGTGGTACTGGAAGTCGGTCTGGGCGGAACGCTGGATTCGACCAACGTGATCGACCCGCCGGAATGCGCGGTCATCACGGCGCTGGGCATGGACCATGTGAAAGAGCTTGGCCCTACCATCGCCGATATTGCTTCGGCGAAAGCGGGCATCATCAAGGCCGGAAGCCCGGTGGTCAGTTATGGCGGCGTGCCGGAAGCGGATGCGGTCATCGCCCGCGTGGCCGCAGAAAAGCAGGTCCCGCTTTCCGAGGTGGATTTCTCCAAGCTGAACATCGAGGGCGGCGATCTTGACGAAGTAACATTCGATTTTGATGGCCTGAACGGCATCAAGCTGCCGCTCATCGGAAGCTATCAGCCGAAAAACGCCGCCGTTGCCATCACGACGCTGCGGGTCCTGCGGGAGCGGGGCTGGAACATCCCGGATGACGCGATCCGGAAGGGGCTGGAAACCGTCAGCTGGCCGGGGCGGTTCGAGCTGCTGCGGCATTCGCCGGCCTTCCTGCTGGATGGCAGCCACAACGCCCACGGGATGCGGGCCACCGTGCAGAGTCTGCGCGACCGTTTCCCCGGGGAGCGGTTCGTGTTCCTGCTGAGCATCATGGCCGACAAGGATGTGGACGAGATGCTGGCCCTGCTTCTGCCGCTGGCAAAGCAGTTTGTGACAGTGGCAGCCCATACACCGCGTGCCATGCCCGCCGAAATGCTGGCGGAGCACATCCGGGTGCGGGGCGGCATCGCAGAACCGGCGGATTCCATCGAAGCGGGCGTGAAACGCGCCGTGGAGCTGGGCGGCGAAGGTCCGGTCTGTGCGCTGGGCACACTGTATTTCTCCGGTGATGTCCGGACGGCTTTTGAAAAGTAAGAAAAAAGCGCTTCCCCATGCAGGTTGGGGAAGCGCTTTTCTCGTCCCTCAGCGGGACAGGGTAAATGATAAGAAGGTAAATGAAGAAAATAGCATAATAAAATAGAAGGAAGAACCAAGAGCCGTGGAAAAGGCTCGTCGCAGTCATTTGTATCCAACCGCCGCTCTTGTTGGATACAAGATAGCACTTTTCAGAAGAAAATGCAAGGGTTTTTGGAAAAAAGTTCTCCAAATCGAGCAAAAATCTGATATTTTGGCACAACGCACAAATTTGAACGGATGAAATCGGTGAAAGTGATAAAACAAGCTTCGATTTCCGGAAAAATGCTGACAAAACCGCGTTCCCATGAAAAGAATTTGAAAAAACCGCTGTGCGATTCTTTACAAGCGAAACCGGCTGTGTTAAGATGGATACAATCATGTTAAAATGAGGTTTTGCGGCCTTTTGGGACATGAGGGGGCACAAGGCAGGAACGTTTTGCGCCCAGACCAAAAAAGAAGGGACAACAATGGAAACAACGATAAATCCAAAAGCACCTCGGTTCGGCGGGCGGAAACCGCTGTTCACCGAGGGCGAACTGCTTCGGCTGTCGGGGCCGCTGCTGGTCGAGCAGCTGCTGGAAGTGACGGTCGGCATGGCGGATACGATGATGGTCTCCCGCTGCGGCGAAGCGGCCATCTCGGGCGTCAGTCTGGTGGATATGATCAACAACCTCATCATCGTGCTGTTTGCGGCGCTGGCCACCGGCGGTGCGGTGGTGGTCAGCCAGTATCTGGGTGCGCGGGAGCAGGAGCACGCGGATGCCAGCTCTGGCCAGCTTCTCCTGCTCAGCGGTCTGTTCGGCGTAGCCGTGGGCGCGGTCTGCTTTGTGCTGGCGCGGCCGATGATCCGGCTGTTCTACGGCTCGATCGAGGCCGATGTGCTGGAAGCCGGTGTGCTCTACCTGAAGGTCATCGCCCTGAGCTACCCGTTCCTTGCACTGTACAATGGCGGCGCGGCGCTGTTCCGCAGTATGGGCAACTCCAAAATTTCGATGCAGATCAGTTTTTTGATGAACGTTATCAATGTTGTGGGCAACGCGGTCTGCATCTTCGGCCTGAAAATGGGCGTTGAGGGCGTTGCGTGGCCCAGCGTAGTCTCCCGCGTGGTGGCCGCTGCACTGATCCTGCGCAAGTGCTATAAAAAAGGGGACGGCAATCTGCTGAACGTCCCCAAGACCCTGCGGCTGGATGGCGGTCTGACCCGGCGCATTCTGGGCATCGGCATCCCGTCCGCCTTTGAGAACAGCCTGTTTGAAGCGGGCCGCATCCTCGTCGTCAGCATGATCTCCACCTTTGGCACGGTCCAGATCGCGGCCAATGCGGTGGCGAACAACCTCGACGGCATGGGCGTCATTCCCGGCAAGGCCATCAGCCTTGCAATGATCACGGTCGTGGGCCGCTGCGTCGGCGCAGGGGACAACGAACAGGCCATCTACTACACCCGTAAGCTGCTGCTCTGGGCGTACATCACGATGGGCCTTTCCAACGGTGCGATCCTGTTGTTCGTGAAGCCGCTGGTCGGTATCTATGAACTATCCGGCGCGACCATGGAACTGGCAGTTCTGCTGGTGCAGATCCATGCGGCCTGTGGTCTGCTGCTGTGGCCGGCATCCTTCGTGCTGCCGAATGCCCTGCGCGCCGCGAACGATGTCAAATTCACGATGGTCGTTTCCATTTTGAGTATGGCCATCTGGCGGCTGGGCTTCAGCTACCTCATCGGCGTCAAGATGGGTCTGGGTGCGGTCGGCGTCTGGATCGCGATGGTCGTGGACTGGGTCTGCCGCGTGACCTGTTTTGTGATCCGCTTCCGCAGCGGTGCATGGAAAACCAAATATCAAGCATAACATAAAAGGAGCGACGAGATGAAACTCATCAGCTGGAACGTCAACGGTCTGCGGGCCTGTCTGACCCACGATTTTGCCGCAAGCTTTGCGGCGCTGGACGCCGATATCTTCTCGGTGCAGGAAACAAAAATGCAGCCGGGTCAGGCAGATTTCGCCCCGGAAGGCTATACCGAATATACATACTCGGCGGAGAAAAAAGGCTATTCCGGCACGGCGTGCTGGTGCAGGCAGAAGCCGCTGGCGGTCACGATGGGCATCGGCATCGAGGAACACGACCACGAAGGCCGGGTCCTGACGCTGGAATATCCGGCGTTTTATCTGGTCAACTGCTACACACCGAACAGTCAGGACGGCCTGAAGCGGCTGGACTACCGGATGGAGTGGGAGGATGCCTTCCGCGCCTATCTGCTGGGGCTGGATGCGAAAAAGCCGGTCATCCTGTGCGGCGACCTGAACGTGGCCCATACCGAAATGGACATCAAAAATGCAAAGACCAACCATATGAGCGCGGGCTTCACCGATCAGGAGCGGGCCAAGATGACCGAACTGCTGGAGGCGGGCTTTGCCGACAGCTTCCGGGTCATCCACCCCGATGAGGTGAAATACAGCTGGTGGAGCTATCGGTTCCGCGCCCGCGAGAAGAACGCGGGCTGGCGCATCGATTACTTCATCGTGTCCCGCCGCATCGCGGACAAAATTCGGGCGGCCGAGATCCACAACGAGATCTTCGGTTCGGACCATTGCCCCGTGGAACTGGTCATCGACCTGTAAGCAACAAAAAGGAGTGTTCTCATGCTGAAAAATTATCTGCTCGTTTTCCTCATCTCGATGGTCCCCGTGGTGGAACTGCGCGGCGCCATTCCCATCGGCCTTGGCATGGGGCTGCCGGTCCTGCCTACCTATATTATCTGCGTGCTGGGCAATATGATCCCGGTCCCGTTCATTTATCTGTTCGCACGGCGGTTCCTGGTGTGGGGCTACAATAAGCCGGTCATCGGCCCCATCTGCAAGTTCTTTATCGTCAAGGGCGAAAAGGGAGGTCGTAAGCTGGAAGAAAAGGCCGGCAAGGGCCTGACTGTGGCGCTGCTACTCTTCGTGGGCATCCCTCTGCCCGGGACCGGCGCATGGACCGGTACGCTGGCGGCTTCCATCCTCGATATGAAGTTTAAGGATGTCCTCATCGCCTGTATGGGCGGCGTTCTGCTGGCGGGTGTTATCATGGGTCTGGCCAGCATGGGTGTGCTGGGCGCGGCAAGCAGCCTGTTTGCAGTCGGGTAAGGCTGGCATTCCGCCGCAAAGTGTGTTAGAATAGACAGCGATGTGTCTTTACGACAAAAGAAAGGACGAACTGAAACATGGATCAGGCATTGAACCAGAAGATCGACGCCTTTATTGCGGCGAACAAGGAACAGCTGCTCAAAGATATTGCAGAGCTGGTTTCCATCAACAGTGTGGAGAGCGCTCCCGCAGAGGGCGCACCGTTTGGTCTGGGCGCACGCGCAGCGCTGGACAAGACGCTGGAACTGGCGGCTGGCATGGGCCTTGCGACCCGCAACTGTGAGAACTACATCGGCTATGCAGAACTGCCGGGTGCAGATGCAGAAAAGTATCTGGCCACCATCTGCCATGTGGACGTCGTGCCCGAGGGCAACGGCTGGACCGGCGACCCGTTCCAGATGGAGATCAAGGACGGCTGGATGATCGGCCGCGGCGTTGCCGACGACAAAGGCCCCATGGTCACCACCCTGTATGCCCTGAAGTTCCTCAAGGAAGAGGGCGTCTCCCTGCGCTATCCCATCCGTGCGCTCATCGGCGACAACGAAGAGACCAGCATGCGCGATGTGGACTACTACCTGAAGAACTATCCGGCTCCTGTGTTCTGCTTCACCCCGGACGCCGAGTTCCCGGTGTGCAACGGTGAAAAAGGCCACTTTGGCGCAAAGCTGGTCAGCCCGGTCTGCAACGGCGTCATCAAGGACTTTGCCGGCGGCGTGGCAAACAATGCCGTTCCGGACCGCGCCAGCGCACTGGTCGAGACGGATATCACCAAGCTCAAGAATGCTCCCAACATTACGCTGGAGCCGGAAGGCACGGGCGTGCGCATCCGCGGCTGGGGCAAGTCCGGCCATGCGGCTTCTCCGCAGGGCACGGTCAACGCCATCGGCTTGGTGGTCAACTATCTGCTGGACAACGGCCTGTGCAATGACGCCGAGCGCGCCTATCTGGAAGCACTGAAGAAGCTGCACTCCTCCACGGCGGGCGAGGGCATCGGCATCGCCTGTGCAGACGGCCCCTTCGGCCCGCTGACGGTCATCGGCGGCCGTATCTACATGGAGGACGGCAAGCTGGTGCAGACCATGGACAGCCGTTATCCCACCTGCACCACTGGCGAGAAGATGGCCGAGCAGATCCGCGAAGCCGTCGGCAGCGACGCTTCGCTGGAAGACGTCGAGAGCGCAGAGCCGTTCTATATCGAAGTCGACACTCCGGCCATCAAGGCATGCATCGATACCTATAATGAAGTGACCGGCGAACACGCGACGCCGTTCACGATGGGCGGCGGCACTTACGCCCGCCACTTCCCCTATGCGGTCAGCTTCGGCCCGGAGCACAACGACATCGTTCTGCCCGAGTTCGGCGGCCCGATGCACGGTGCGAACGAGTCGGCTCCCATCGACAAGCTGCTGGAAGCGCTGAAAATTTATATCATCGCCCTGCTGCGCCTTGAGGAGATCAATTTCTGATGGCGGGGAAGGTTCTGGTCATTGACGGACAGGGCGGCGGTCTGGGCCGTCAGCTGGTGGCGGCCATCGGCGCGGCCTGTCCGGAAGCGGAGCTGACCGCCGTGGGGACCAACAGTCTGGCCGCGAATGCGATGCTCAAGGCGGGTGCGCCCCGCGCGGCCACCGGCGAGAATGCAGTGGTGGTCAACTGCCGCCACGCGGACGTCATCGTCGGCCCCATCGGCATCGTTATCGCGGATGCGCTGCTGGGCGAGATCACGCCCGCCATGGCGGCGGCGGTCTGCCAGAGCGGGGCAAAGCGGGTGCTCGTGCCCATCAACCACTGTGAAAACTATGTGGTCGGCGTGCCGGACCAGCCGGTCAGCCAGCTGGTCGCGGCTGCGGCCCAAAAAGTGAAGGAGCTTTGCTCCGGAAAAAGCTGTTAACAAAAACGGGACTGCTGCATGAGAAGTGCAGCAGTCCCGTTTTCTTATTTCTGACGCTGTGCGATCTGTTCCGCCGTCGGCGGCACATCGCCCTGCTTGTGCTTTTCCAGTGCGCTGATCCGGCGGTCGAGGTCGGTGATGCGCTGGGCGACGACATCCGGCAGATCCTGCTGGTCAAGGTCGTCGGCGGGGATGACCGCCTTGTTGTTGATGCGGACCACCTCGGCGGGGACGCCGACGGCGGTGCAGTTGGCGGGCAGGTTGCGCAGAACGACGCTTCCGGCGCCGATGCGGGCATTGTCGCCGATGTAGACCGGGCCGAGAACCTTCGTGCCCGCGCCGATCAGGACGTTGTTGCCCAGCGTGGGGTGGCGCTTGCCGGTATCCTTGCCTGTGCCGCCCAGCGTCACGCCGTGGTAAATGGTGCAGTTGTCGCCGATCTCGGTCGTCTCGCCAAAGACGATGCCCATGCCGTGGTCGATGAACAGGCACTTGCCGATCGTCGCGCCGGGATGGATCTCAATGCCGGTCTTGTGGCGGCCGCGCTGGCTGACCCAGCGTGCCAAGAAGAAGTGTTTGTGCTGGTACAGCCAGTGCGCGATGCGGTGATACACCAGAATGTGAAAGCCGGGGTACAGCAGAATGACCTCCAGCACACTCCGTGCGGCGGGGTCTTTGCGCTGGATGTTCCGTGCGTCCTCCAATAAGCCCATGTGGGGAAACCTCCCTTTGTGTGTGCCGCCCCAAGCCGGCGGCTCTCTCTTTTTCCTTTTCAGATATCATAACACATCTTAACTTCAATGTACAGTGATATGCTAGGGATTGGGGCCGCCTTTTTTCCGCCTGAGAGGGGGGATTTTGATTTTTTCGGTAGAGTAGCTAAAATTTGGAGCAATGGAAGCGAAACCTTTTTACAAAGAAAAACGCCCCGAAGCATTGACACATTTCGCGTTTCTATGATAAAATATAACGAAAATAAATGCACCTGAAAAAGGAGAAGCCGCTATGCTGTCAAAAATGAACGCAAAACTGAAAAAGCAGTTTGCAGCCGTTTTTGCGGTGGGCTCCGTGTTTCCTTTTTTCGGTCGTTAGAACTTTTCCCATTTGCGGAAAGGTTCTTTTTTTTGCCCATTTGAGCGCACACCAAAAACAGGGAGGTATTTTGCCATGCTGCTTGTAAACGCTGTCAATGCAGAGGGCCGGCCGGTAGAACTGTACGTCAAGGACGGCACGATCGCGGCCATCGGTCAGGACTTGGAGGCTCTGGCCGGGGAGAACGAAACGGTCCTCGATGCCGGGGGATTGACCGTCCTGCCCGCCTTCGTCGATCTGCACTGTCACTGGCGCACCCCGGGTTTTGAATATAAAGAGGATATCGAGACGGGCAGCCGTGCCGCTGCGGCGGGCGGTTACACCTTTGTGAACCTGATGCCCAACACCAAGCCCGTCTGCTCGTCCGCCGCACAGGCGGCCATGGTGGAGCAGAAGGCCGCCGAAGTCGGCCTATGCGACGTGAACCAGACCGTTTCCATCACCGAGAACTTCGACGGCAAGACGCTGGACCACCTCAAGACGCTGCCCGCTTCGGTCAAGTTCATCACCGAGGACGGCCACGGCGTACAGGACAACGCCACCATGGCGCGGGCGTTTGCCATCTGCACCCAGCGGGACATCACCGTGATGAGCCACGCCGAGGATATGGAGATCAGCCCGTGGGACTACCGGCTGGCGGAGGACCTTGAAACGGTCCGCAACTGCTGGCTGAGCGAGTACTACCAGACCAAGCTGCATATGTGCCACGTCTCCACCCGCGGGGCCATCGACGCCATCCAGATGGCAAAGCTGCGCGGTGCACCCGTCACCTGCGAGGTGACGCCCCACCACCTGTGGTTCAACAACGAGACCTGCGATTACCGCGTCAACCCGCCCATCCGCACGGCGGACGATGTGAGCGCCCTGATCGACGCCATCCGTTCCGGCGTGGTGGATGCCATCGCCACCGACCACGCACCCCACTCCGAAGAAGACAAGCTCAAGGGCATGGCCGGCATGGTGGGCAGCGAGACGGCGTTCGGCGTCTGCTACACCAAGCTCTGCAAGGAAGAGAGCTTGCCGCTGGAACTGCTGGTCCATCTGATGAGCACCCGCCCTGCGGAGATCCTGGGTCTGGCGAAAGGCCAGCTGGAACCCGGCTACGATGCCGACTTCGTTCTGGTAGACCTCGACACCCCCTATACCGTGGACAAGGACAAGCTCCACTCGAAGTCGCACAACTGCCCCTACGACGGCGCACAGCTGTATGGCAGAGTCTGCGCAACGGTCAAGGGCGGCAAGCTGACCTATCAGGCGGAAGAATAACCGGATATTTTTAGAATAGAGAGCAATGGAGGAAACCAACGATGACGAACATGGATAAACTGTACGAAGCTGTCGAAGCACGCGGCCCGGTCTGCGTGGGTCTGGATACCGACTTCAGCTATCTGCCCGCTGATTTTGTGGACAGCACCCTGTCCAAGGGCGAGAACATCGTCCGCTTCAACAAGAAGCTGATCGATGCCACCAAGAGCGTGGCGGGCTGCTACAAGGTGCAGATCGCTTATTATGAGTCTCTGGGTCTGGAGGGCCTGAAGGCTTACGCCGACACCCTGAAGGCTGTCCGTGAGGCGGGCATCCCCGTCATCGCCGACATCAAGCGCGGCGACATCGCCAAGACCGCTGAGATGTATGCGATGGGCCATTTTACCGGCGATTTCGAGTCTGATTTCGTCACGCTGGCCCCCTACATGGGGCTGGACTCCATCAGCCCCTATCTGCCCTACGCCGAGAAGCAGGGCAAGGGCATGTTCGTCCTCTGCCGCACCTCCAACGGCGGCGCAAAGGACTTCGAGTATGAGAAGCTGGCCGACGGCCGCCACGTCTATGACCTCGTGGGCGACAAGCTGAACGCTCTGGGCAAGGACTACATGGGCGAGCACGGCTACTCCTCCATCGGTCTGGTCATCGGCGGCACGCACATCGAGGAGGCCACTGAGATCCGCGCCAAGTATCAGGACAGCTTCTTCCTCATCCCCGGCTACGGCGCACAGGGCGGCAAGGCCGAGGATATCGCTCAGTATCTGACCAAGGGCAACGGCGGCGTGGTCAACTCCAGCCGCGGCATCCTGCTGGCTTACAAGAAGCAGCCGGGTGTTGCCTTTGACGAGGCCGCTTACAACGAGTGTGTGAACATGAAGGAGGCCATCGCCCATGCGTGCAGCCTGCTGTGAAGCGACCGTCCTGAGCCATGAGGTCATCGCGGCGGACATCCGTCTGCTGCGGGTGCTCTGGCCGGACCGGGAGCATCTGCCCCATGCGGGCCAGTTCTTTACCCTGCGGGCTTGGGGCGCAGACGAAGCGCCTTTCCTGTCCCGCCCAATCAGCGTCCACAAGTGGGAGCCGGAGACCCAGACCATCGAGTTCCTGTATCAGGTCATCGGTGAGGGTACGAAAAAGCTGGCCGCTCTGAAAAAAGGCGACACCTTCCAGCTGACCGGCCCCATGGGCAACGGTTTCGACATCCCGGAGCTGGTCCAGCAGTACCATAAGATCGCGGTCGTGGGCGGCGGCATCGGCACGGCGCCGATGTATCAGGTCACCCGCGAGCTGGCCGCAGCGGGCGTCAAGCCGGATGTGTTCTTCGGTTTCCGGGACACCCCCTACTGCATGGAGGAGTACCGCACCATCGCGAACCTCGTCAAAGTGTCTACCGACACCGGCGCGGTCGGCTTCCACGGCTTCGTGACCCAGCTGTACGACCCGGCGGATTATGACGCGGTGCTGGTCTGCGGCCCCACCGTCATGATGAAGAACGCTGCGCGTCTCTGCGCCGAAAAGGGTACGCCCTGCTTCGTCAGCCTTGAAAAGAAGATGGCGTGCGGCATCGGCGCGTGCCTTGGCTGCACCTGCGAGACGAAGAGCGGCGAGGGCAAGAGCGTGTGCAAGAATGGCCCGGTCTTTGATGCAACGGAGGTGTTCTTCTGATGGCAGACTTGAAAACGAACCTGTTGGGCTTTTCGATGAACAGCCCCATCATCGGCGCTTCCGGCACGGTGGGCTACGGCGTGGAATACGAGGAGCTGGCGGATTTCTCCAAGATCGGCGGCATCTCCGGCAAGGGCCTGACCCTGCACGGCCAGTACGGCAACAAGGGCGAGCGCCTGTGGGAGACGCCTTCGGGCCTCATCAACAGCATCGGCTTGCAGAACCCCGGCGTTCAGCATTTCATCGACGTGGAACTGAACGAGATGCTGGAACTGAAGCAGAAATACGGCACGGTGGCCATCGCGAACCTCGGCGGCCACAGCGAGGAAGAGTATGTGGAAGGCGCAGCGATGCTGAGCGACAGCGCTGTGGACATCGTTGAGCTGAACATCTCCTGCCCGAACGTCAAGGTGGGCGGCATGGCCTACGGCGTCAAGGCAGAAGCTGCCGGCGAAGTGGTCCGGATGGTCCGCGACGCTTGCAAGAAGCCGCTGATGGTCAAGCTCAGCCCGCAGGCCGAGAACATCCCCGAGATGTGCAAGGCCGTCGAAGCGGCTGGTGCGGATGCCATCAGCCTGACCAATACCTTTCAGGCGTGCGCCATCGACCTCGAAAAGCGCCGCCCGGTGTTCAACAACATCTTCGCGGGCCTGTCCGGTCCGGCCGTCCGGCCCATCGCTCTGCGGATGGTCTGGCAGGCAGTCGGTGCGGTGAACATCCCGGTCGTGGGTCTGGGCGGCATCGCCACGGGCCGCGACGCACTGGAATTCATCATGGCGGGCGCCACAGCCGTTCAGGTGGGCGCTGCAAACTTTGCAAACCCCCGCGCGATGGAGACCATCGCCGACGAGATGGCCGCATGGATGGACAAGAACGGCGTCAAGACGCTGGACGAGATCCGCGGCTGTGCCCGGAATGCTGAATAAACCAAACAATAAACTGCATAAAATGCAAATATTCACAAGCTGAGAAAAATAAGTGAATAAATTTGCGTTTCCATAAAAAGCGTGGTACAATACTGCGTGATAAGTACGAAAAAACACGATGATCAAAAAGAGAGGGAGAAGTACAATGAGTGAAGCACTTGAAATTCTGAAGAGCTGCGACGCATTTCTGGAGGGCCATTTCCTGCTCTCCTCCGGCCGCCATTCCAGCGCATATTGCCAGATGGCGTATCTGCAGCAGTATCCGGACCGCTGCGCAGAGGTCATGAAGGCTGTTGCTGAGAAGGTCAAGGAGCTGGATGTGGATGTCATCGTCGGACCTGCCATGGGCGGCATCGTCTACGCCTACGAGCTGGCCCGCCAGACCGGCAAGCGCGCCATCTTTACCGAGCGCGTGGACAATGTGATGACCCTGAAGCGCTTTGCCATCCATCCGGGTGAGAAGTGCCTCATCGCCGAGGACGTGGTCACCACCGGCATCTCCTCTCTGGAGACCAAGCGCGTCATCGAGGAGAACGGCGGCATCTGCGTGGGCATCACCTGCGTGGTGGACCGCACCAAGCCCGAGGCTCCGTCGCCCATTCCCATCGTGGCCAGCGCTCTGAAGCTGGACCTGCCCAACTATGCACCCGAAGAGTGCCCCATCTGCAAGGAGGGCAAGCTGCCGCTGGTCCATCTGGGCAGCCGCAAGATGAAGCAGGAAGCAAAGCAGACCCTGTAAGGCCGCGCATCTGTGTTGAAACAAGGAGTACCTATGAACGCATATCTTCTTTTGGCGAACGGCATGGTCTTTGCGGGCCAGTCGGTGGGCGCAGAGGGCGTCACCGTGGGCGAGGTCGTCTTTGCCACCGGTATGGTGGGCTTTGAAGAGACCCTGACCGACCCCAGCTACTACGGCCAGATCATCACCCAGACCTATCCCCTCATCGGCAACTACGGCATGAACAAGGACGACATGGAGTCCGACCGCATCTGGGCCAAGGGCTACATCGTGCGCGAAGCATGCACCACTCCCTCCAACTGGCGCTGTGAGGAGACGCTGGACAGCTTTTTGAAGAAAAACAACACCATCGGCATCGAGGGCATCGATACTCGCCACCTGACCCGCATCATCCGGGAGAGCGGCGTCATGAATGGTGCGATCCTGACCACCTTCGACCCGGCGGACCCTGCCAACAAGGCGGAAACTGACAAGCTGCTGGAGACCATCCGCGCCTATGCCGTCACCGATGCCGTCAAGAACGTCACCTGCGAGAAGCCCGAAGTCTACAACGAAAAGGGCGAGACGCACATCGTGCTGATGCACTACGGCTGCAAGCGGAACATCGTGCGCTGCCTCGTCAAGCGCGGCTGCAAAGTGACCGTCATGCCCGCCTTTGCCACCGCAGAGGAAGTGGCCGCTCTGAACCCGGACGGCATCATGCTGTCCAACGGCCCCGGCGACCCGGCGGAGCCTGTGGAGGTCATCGAGAACCTGAAGCACATCTTCGAGCTGGGCATCCCCACCTTCGGCATCTGTCTGGGCCATCAGCTGTCGGCTCTGGCAGCGGGCGCAAAGACCATGAAGCTGAAGTACGGCCACCGCGGCGCGAACCAGCCGGTCACTGATTTCGAATCCGGCCGCACCTTCATCACCAGCCAGAACCACGGCTATGCGGTCGTGGGCGATGAGCTGCCCGCCGAGATGGGCGAGGTGGCACAGGTGAACGCCAACGACGGTACTTGCGAGGGTATCAAATACAAGAAGTGGAACTGCTTCACTGTCCAGTTCCATCCCGAAGCCAACGGCGGCCCGAAGGACACCGAGTTCCTGTTCGACCGCTTCCTGAATAACGTCAAAGCTGCAAAAAAGGAGGCACGCTGAAATGCCTAAGGACCCCAGAATCAAGAAGGTACTGGTCATCGGTTCCGGCCCCATCATCATTGGTCAGGCCGCTGAGTTCGACTATTCCGGTACACAGGCGTGCCGTGCGCTGAAGGCAGAGGGCATCGAGACCGTTCTGCTCAACTCCAACCCCGCTACCATCATGACCGACCCGGACGTGGCCGACCATGTTTACATCGAGCCGATGACCCTTGAGGTCGTCGAGCGCATCCTCGAGATCGAAAAGCCCGACTCGGTGCTGCCCAACCTCGGCGGCCAGATGGGCCTGAACCTCTCGATGGAACTGGCCCGTTCCGGCTACCTCGACCGCACCGGCATCCGTCTGCTGGCTTGCAAGCCGGAGACCATCGACCGCGCCGAGGACCGCGAGCTGTTCAAGGAGACGATGGAAAAGCTGCATCAGCCCATCATCCCCTCTGAGGTCGTGGAGACCCTGCAGGACGCTCTGGCCTGTGCGGACCGCATCGGCTACCCGGTCATCGTCCGCCCCGCCTTTACCATGGGCGGAACCGGCGGCGGCATCTGCGAGACCCGCGAAAAGCTGATCGAAATCGGCACGAACGGTCTGCGTCTTTCCCCCATCCATCAGATCTTGGTGGAAAAGTGCATCGCGGGCTGGAAAGAGATCGAGTATGAGGTCATGCGCGACCACAAGGGCAACGTCATCACCGTCTGCAACATGGAAAACTTGGACCCCGTCGGCATCCACACCGGCGACTCGGTCGTTGTGGCTCCTTCCCAGACCCTGACCGACCACGAATATCAGATGCTCCGCACCGCTGCGCTGGATATCATCACCGAGCTGGGCATCGAGGGCGGCTGTAACTGCCAGTTCGCCCTGAAGCCCGACAGCTATGATTATGCGGTCATCGAGGTCAACCCCCGTGTGTCCCGCTCTTCGGCGCTGGCTTCCAAGGCCACCGGCTATCCCATCGCCAAGGTCGCGACCAAGATCGCCATCGGCTATACGCTGGACGAGATCACCAACGACGTCACCGGCAAGACCTGCGCTTGCTTCGAGCCGGCGCTGGACTACATCGTGGTCAAGTACCCGAAGTGGCCGTTCGATAAGTTCGTCTACGCCGATAAGTCTCTGGGCACGCAGATGATGGCTACCGGCGAAGTCATGAGCATCGGCAACAGCTTCGAAGCCGCCATGATGAAGGCCGTTTCCTCCATCGAGCTGGGCATGGATACCCTGACCCACAAGCCCTTTGAGGAGCTGAGCGATGACGAGATCGTGGCGCATCTGCATGTTCAGGATGCAGAGCGCGTGTTCTGCGTCTACGAGGCCCTCAAGCGCGGTATTGACCATCAGACCATCTGGAATATCACCAAGATCGACTGGTGGTTCCTCGACAAGATGCAGCACCTCGCCAACCTCGAAAAGGGTCTGGCAAACTGCCACGGCGTCCTGAGCGAGGCTCAGTATAAGGAAGCCAAGAAGTACGGCTTCCAGGATAAGACCATCAAGCGTCTGGCTGAGGTGGACAAGCTGCCCATCGAGAATTACCGCGCCGGCTTCAAGATGGTCGATACCTGCGCCGCCGAGTTCTCGGCCAATACGCCCTACTTCTATTCGACCTACGACGGCGACAACGAAGCCGCGGAGTTCATCGCCGAGAAAGAAGCCCAGAACACCGAAAAGAAAAAGAAGGTTCTGGTCTTTGGTTCCGGCCCCATCCGCATTGGTCAGGGCATCGAGTTCGACTACTGCTCGGTCCATTGCGTCTGGACGCTGAAGAAGCACGGCTGCGAAGCCATCCTCGTCAACAACAACCCCGAGACGGTCTCCACCGACTTCGACACCGGCGACCGTCTGTATTTCGACCCGCTGAACCCCGAGAGCGTGGATAACATCATCGCGACCGAAAAGCCCGATGCCTGTGTCGTCCAGTTCGGCGGTCAGACCGCCATCAAGCTGGCAAAGCACATGGATGAGATCGGTCTGCCCATTCTGGGCACGCCCGCGGACGCCATCGACGAGGCCGAGGACCGTGAGCGCTTCGACGAGCTGCTGGAGCGCTGCGGCATCCCCCGCGCACCCGGCCGCACCGTGTTCAATCTGGAAGAGGCACTGGCCGCTGCCGACGAGATCGGTCTGCCCGTCCTGATGCGTCCTTCCTACGTTCTGGGCGGTCAGAACATGATCGTCGCCTACACCAAGGCGGACGTCATCGAGTACATGGGCGTCATCACCGAGCATGTCGATATGGACCATCCCGTTCTGCTGGATAAGTATATCATGGGCACGGAGTGCGAAGTCGATGCCATCTGCGACGGCGAGAACTTCCTCATCCCCGGCGTCATGGAGCAGGTCGAGCGCACCGGTGTCCACTCCGGCGACTCCATCTGTGTCTATCCGGCCCAGCACCTGACGCAGGCCGAGATCGACACCATGGTGGATTACACCGGCCGCTTTGCCCGTGAGCTGCATGTGACCGGCTTGGTCAACGTTCAGTACGCAGTTTCCAACGGCAAGGTCTACGTCATCGAGGTCAACCCCCGTTCTTCCCGTACGGTTCCGTATATCTCCAAGGTCACCGGCGTCCCGATGGTCGATCTGGCCGTCCGCTGCTGCCTCGGCGAGAAGCTGACCGATATGGGCTATGGCACGGGTCTGCACCCCAATGCCCCCTATGTGGCCGTCAAGGTCCCTGTGTTCAGCTTTGAAAAGCTGCACGGCGTCGATACCCAGTTCGGACCCGAGATGAAGTCCACCGGCGAGGTGCTGGGCATTGCGCCCAACTTCCACGACGCCCTGCTCAAGGGCCTGATCGGTGCGGGCTATACCTTTAAGACGCCCGGTCCCGCTTCCTGCTGCATCTTCACCGTGAAGGACAGCGACAAGCCCGAGTTCGTGGACATCGCATGGAAGCTCAAGAGCATGGGCTACAAGCTGTATGGTACGTCCGGGACCTGCGCATGGCTGAACAAGCACATGGTCCCCTGCAACGAGGTGCGCAACATGTCCGGCGAGTCGCCCAACATCGTGGACTTGCTCCAGAGCGGTCTGGTGGACTATGTGTTCTCCACCAGCGCCAAGGGCCGCGACCCCAAGCGTGATTCGGTCCGTCTGCGCCGCAAGGCCGTGGAGCTGAGCATCCCCTGCATCACCGCTGTGGATACCGCCAACGCACTGGTCGAGTGTCTGCGCAGCGAGCACGACCTGAAGAATATCCCTCTGGTGGATATTGCAACGCTGTATCATAAAAATTAAAGCCCAAAACGTAACTCGTGCGCAAAAAGATGCGTTTCGTGCGCAATCCATCGTAATGGAGGGCCGCATTTGTTATAATCAACAACGCAAAATTTGCCAAAAGACGTTACTTTTGGACGTTCCAGGAGGATATCGATAAACATGACTCGTTCCCAGATGATTGAGACCGTGGCACGCAAGACCGGCTTTACCGAAGCTCAGGTCGAGACCACGATGGATGCTTTGTTTGACCAGATCGCTGACTGCCTGCGTGCAGATGAAAAGGTGACCATTGCCGGCTTTGGCCGTTTTGAGATGCGTCCCCGTAAGCCGAAGGCTTACACCAACCCCAAGACGAAGGTCTCCAGCCGTTTGGAGTCTACCTCCATCCCCGGCTTCAAGGCCAGCGGCCGTTTCAAGCAGAAGCTCGAGGCTGGCCGTGCTGCTGATAAGAGCGTCGAAGAGACTGCCTGATCTGCGTACATCGAAGAGCCGTGCTCCGCAAAATGGAGCACGGCTCTTTTTGTTACTGACAAGCACCGGATTTCATGGTATACTGAAAGAAAATCAGAACGGAACGGAGAATCGGAAGCATGCTGTACAGTGAACTGCAATGCAGCGAAGCCATCCACAAGGCTGTGGAGCGCATGGGCTTTGCGGAAATGACAGAAATTCAGGAAAAGACCATCCCGGTGATGCTGGCGGGCCGGGACGTGATCGCCAAGGCTCCCACCGGCACGGGCAAGACCTGCGCTTTTGGCATCCCGGTGGCCGAGCACATCGACCCCGCGCAGAAGATCCCTCAGGCGGTCATCATGGCCCCCACCCGCGAGCTGGCCCAGCAGATCGCCGACGAGCTGAGTGATCTGACCTATTTCATGCCGGAGGTACAGGTGGCCTGTGTCTACGGCGGCGCGAACATGGAAAAACAGGCCAAGCGCCTTGCCGAGGGCTGCCAGATCGTGGTGGCGACTCCGGGCCGCCTGATGGACCACTACAAGCACCACAGCATCGACCTGTCAAAGGTCACGCAGGTCGTGCTGGACGAAGCCGACGAGATGCTGAACATGGGCTTCTATAAGGATGTGCGCCACATCATCGAGCTGATGAAGGCCCGCAAGAGCCTTTCGATGTTCTCGGCCACCATCAGCCGCGAGGTCATGGACATCGGCTGGCTGTACCAGAACAACGCCGAGGAGATCACCGTTCAGCCCAAGGAAGAGAGCCAGCCCAAGATCACCCAGTACATGCTGGAGACGTCCGGCCGCAACAAGCTGTCCGATCTGGCTCAGATCATCATTGGCGAGGGCTACAAGCGGGTCATGGTGTTCTGCGATACCAAGTTCAACACGGCTACGCTGGCCAATCAGCTGGCCCGTCTGGGCTTCTCGGTGGACTGCCTCCACGGCGACCTCTCCCAGAAAGAGCGCAACCAGATCATGCAGAACTTCCGCGACGGTAAGCTGGCCATTCTGGTGGCCACCGATGTTGCGGCCCGCGGCATCGATGTTTCGGATGTGGATGCCGTCATCAACTACGATGTCCCCGGCGACAACGAACATTACACCCACCGCATCGGCCGCACCGGCCGCGCCAAGAAGGAGGGCGTCAGCTATCTGTTCTATGTGCCGGAGGAGAAAAAGCGGGTGCAGGAGCTTCTCCGCCTGACCCGCAACACCGACCTGTGCACGCCGGTCCACTTCGACTTCAACCATGAGCATATCGTGGTGGAAAAGAAGCAGGACAGCGCAGACCGGTTCCAGATCAAGTGCTACTTCTAAAATACGCTCGGGGCGCTGCAGGACCTGCGGCTGCCCCATTTTTTGCATTTTTTCGGGAAAACGCTTGACCTTCCCCTTTCTGGAAGGTGTAAAGTAGGGGCGTAAGGAGGCTGCCGAGCGATGAAGATCAACGAAGTAGAAGCCGCTGTGGGTGTGACCAAGAAGAACATCCGCTTTTACGAGGAAGAAGGACTCATCCAGCCCCGCCGCGAACCCGGCAACGGCTACCGCAGCTATTCGCAGGAGGATGTGGAGCGTCTGCGCCGCATCAAGCTCCTGCGGAAGCTGGACGTGCCGCTGACCGAGATCCGCACGATGCTGGAAGGGGAGTGCAGTCTGGCAGAGGGGATGCTCCATCAGCTGGAACGTCTGAATGCCCGACGCACTGATCTCGAAGAAGCCATCCGCTTCTGCGAACAGTTGAAGCAGGAACCCGGGAGCCTCGGCGAACTGGATGTGGAGCAGACGCTGGCGCGCCTGACCGCAAAAGAAGAACAGGGGGTGTCCTTTGTGAACATTGAACAGGTGGACCGCAGGGCCGAGCGGATCAAAGGGGCGCTGGTCGGGGCTGGATTGTTTACCGCGCTCATGCTTCTCAGCATGGGTATTATGGCGTGGGCCTTTTCCATCGACCCGCAGGAGATCCCGCCATGGCCGCTGCTGGCGGTGCTGTTCGGCATTCCGACGCTGTGCATCCTCGGAACGCTGAAGGTGCTGGTAGAACGGATTCGAGAGATCAGAAAGGGAGAAGAAGATGCTTATCGTAACTATTAACGAAGTCCCCGGCAAAAAGCTGGAAGCACTGGGTGTAGTGCGCGGCAGCACCGTGCAGAGCCGCAATCTTGGGCATGATGTGATGGCCGGATTCCGCACCCTTGTGGGCGGCGAGGTCACGGATTACGCGGAGATGCTCAACGAAGCCCGCCAGATCGCCACGGGCCGTATGGTCAAGAATGCAGAAGAACTGGGCGCAGATGCTGTTGTCGGGATGCGCTATGCTTCCGCCAGCGTCATGCAGGGCGCGGCAGAGGTCATTGCTTATGGAACGGCGGTGAAGTTCGTATGAGTACCAAAGAAAAACAGAGCATGGCGATCTATTTCCTGCTTGCGTTTGGTCTGGCATGTCTGTGTCAGGTGTATGCCAGTCTGCAGCTGATCCAGAATGGAAACGCAACGGCGTACCAGATGCTGTTGGCGGTGAGTATGTTCTGCCCGCTGGTGGCGGCACTGGTTTCGAAGAAGGTCTTTCTGAATCAGCCCACCGGCATCGGCTGGAAGGTAAAAGGCATGCGCCGCTATTGGCTGGCGGCGTGGTTTGGCCCTGCGCTCTTCACGGTGCTGGCAGCGGTGCTGTACTTTGCGGTGTTCCCGTCCCGGCTGGACCTGTCCGGCAGCTGGCTCGTGGCTGCCTATGGCGGCGAGATGGATGCAGAAACGCTGAAAAGAGAGCTGGGAGTCTCCACTACCAGCTACATGGTGCAGACTGGTCTGATGGCGGTCACGATCGGCCCAGCCATCAATATGCTGTTTGCTGTGGGCGAAGAAGCCGGTTGGCGCGGCACGATGATGCCTTGGCTGAAAGAGCGCTTTGGTCTGCTCAATGGCCGTTTGCTGGGCGGTATCATTTGGGGCGTGTGGCATTGGCCGATCATGCTGCTGACGGGCTATGAGTACGGCACAAACTATCTGGGTGCGCCGGTGCTGGGCCTTGTGGTGTGGTGCGTGGTCTGCTTTGCGCTCAATACGCTGCTGGATTGGCTTTATGAAAAAACAAGCTGTATCTGGGTCCCGTCGATCGCGCACGGGGCGTTCAATGCCGTTGCGGGGCTGTTTACCGTGTTGACCTACCCGGCGGATGCCTACTATACGGTACTGGGGCCGATGCCGATCGGATTGATCGGGATGCTGCCCATGCTGACCGCAGCGGTCTGGCTGACCCTGCGTCAGATGAAAACCGAAGAATGATCCAGAAGCTCCGGAGGCAAAAAGGCTCTCGGAGCTTCCCTTATATATAAGGAATCTGTGTGTCAAAAAGCGGGCCGAAACGGGGAGAAAAACTGGTTGTTGTATCCAAACTGCAAAAAAGTGAAGTTTTTGTCCGAAAAAGTGTTGACATCTGGGCGGGGGTATGGTATTATACTTGAGCGCCAAGCGCT
>ERZ1026776.113-NODE-113-length-61850-cov-59.023805_pt1 | contig 61850 bp, 39 predicted proteins | sample MGYA00380125_ERZ1026776 | MGnify/ENA primary metagenome ERZ1026776 (study PRJEB33269, sample SAMEA4719761) | human gut metagenome | biome: human-associated habitat; feature: organic feature; material: feces | place: Cameroon | collected 2013-10 ...
AAGCCTTATTTGAGGTTTGATGATTCGTCATGCACCTACCGCTGAATAGTTACAAAAAATCGCTAACTTTGCAAAAAGAACGAATAATATTTTACATTTAGCTCACTACCTGCTGTAACTCAAAATCAATGCGCTTCAATACTAACAAAATTCTAAGCTGCTTCTTGTTCCTTGCCACGGTGCTCATCGTCATGGCATTGTTCTCGTCATGTGGGGGCAAGACGGACAGTGTGGCGGATGCCGATAGCCTCAGACTGAAACAGCTTAGGCAAATAGACGACTCTATTGTGAAGCGTAGCCCGAATGTTGAGGCGGTCATACTGCAGGGACAGAAGAATGCCAAGGACAGTATCACATATTACGAATATTATCTCAGACTGACACGCACCTACTGGCTCTCCACTGAGCCGGAGAGAGTGGACGCCTGCGTGCGCCGCATTGAGGCTTTCTGCAAGCGCGAGATGCAGACGAAGGACGGCAGTCGGAATATGTCACGCCTCAATTCGCTCCTTGCCGGGGCATACAACTGTCTGGCAGCTGTCAACCATAACTTCCATCGTGACCGTGAGGTGAGCGTGCCGATGTATAAGAAAGCGCTCAGCCTGCTCCGTAACAGCGACTGCAAGGAGGAAATGCCGAAGACATACGCCAACCTTGGAGACGCCTACATACAATGCAGCGACATACCCGAGGCGGCACGCTGCTATCGTCGCGCCCTCTTCTTAGTGGACTCGCTCCGAATGCCGGAACAGGAGAACGTGACGCTCTATATGGGACTGGCTCAGATTTATCTGACGCTCGGCGACGAACATAACGCCCTGAAATATTATCGTGCCACGGAGAAACACTTCGCCGACATGACACCAGCCATGCAGTCATACTATCTCTGCAGTTGCGGCAACTTCTATTACTTTACGAAGGATTATCCTTCCGCATTAAAGATGTTCCTCCGGATGAAGCGGCAGCTTGAGGCAAACAAGCTGCAGGACCACTTCGACATGTATCTCTGTAAGGTGAACCTCGCCGATGTCTATCTTAATATGGACAGCCTCGCACAGTCGAAGCGTATGCTGGATGAGGTGGAGCCGTATTTCCGTAGGGTGGGGGACGTTACAGCCAAATATTACTGCAACACCATCCGCATCGGACTGGCGGTGAAGGAGCATGACAGTCAGGAGGTGACGAAGGTTCTGGCTACGGAGAAGCCTGACGACGCTGTGCCCTACATGATGGTGAACATACGCAACCGCTATCTGCGTCAGTACTATGCGCTCAGGGGGGATTATCGTAAGGCTTACACCACGCTGGAGGAGGACGTGGCTTACACAGACTCGCTGGAGCATAACAAGTCGAAGATGCGATCCGCCGAAATCATGGCACGATTCCAGGCAGACACCACCCAGCTGCACCACGACATTGCCATAGAGCACAAGAACGCCGTCATACAGAAAGCCAATATGAAGGTGGCTATAGCTGTGTCTGTAGTGCTGCTCTTGGTGTTGATAATGGTGGTATGGCTGATGAGAATGAAGAAGAAACGCATAGAGTATCAGGTGGATATCCTCAATCTGAAGCTCCTCAATATGCGCAACCGCATATCGCCTCACTTCGTCTTCAACGTTCTGAACAACAAGATAGGTTCGTCAGACGAGAAGGAAGCATCAGAACTGGTGGCGCTCTCGAAGCTGATTAGGGCAAACCTCGACATGTCGCTGATGCCCTGCATCACGCTTGACCGCGAGGTGGACTACCTGCATAAGTATGTCACGCTGGAGCGATATCTGCTTGGTGACGACTTCACGTTCCGTCTGGACATCTGCGAAGGACTTGACATGAGCACCATCAATGTGCCCTCGATGTTCCTGCAGATTCTTACCGAGAACGCCATCGTACACGGACTGAAGGGATGGGAAGGACATAAGGAACTCTCCATCAGCATCACTCGCCAGCCCGTCAATGACGATGCACGCGACGGAGCTATGCAGACGGTGGTGACTGTGACCGACAACGGACCGGGATTCAACCATCTCAGCCTGAAGAAGAAAACTGGACTTGGGGTTATCACGCAGACCATAGCCGTGACTAACCAGCGAAACCGCAGGAAGATGCGGTTCGACATACATAACATCACCGACAAGGAAGGAAAGGTGAAGGGTTGTCAGGCAACATTAGCTGTGCCTGACGGAATACGTTTTTGATACTTTTATTAAACACTTTAAACGGACATAGAGAAAGATGAACATCGCTATTGTAGACGACGACAAGACGGCTGCGAGATTGCTGGCCGATAAACTGAAGGGATTTGAGGAGGCTCATATCTCCGGCATTGCCGCTAACGGAATGGACGGACTGGCCCTCGTCATGGACACAAACCCCGACTTGCTGTTCCTCGATATCGAGCTGCCGGACATCTCCGGCATAGAGTTTCTGGAACGCATTGCCGACTCGGCTGCAAGCGATTGCCGCGTGGTGATGTATACGGCACATCAGAAGTTTATGCTTTCCGCCTTCCGCAACCAGGCGTTCGACTATCTGATGAAGCCCATCGACGACCAGGAGCTGCGCACCATCATACGCCGTGTCTGCCTCGATATGCAGATGCCGAAGCCCGTTTCGCCGATGCGTGTGGCTTTGTCAGACAATGCCGCCAATGCCGTGACGATGTGTGCAGACGGCATCGGACGACGCACGGACGGCAAGTTCCTTATCTATACCAATGCCGTGGACTTCCGCCTTGTGGACGTTCGCGACATCGGCATCGTTGCTTATCAGCACGGTTCGAGAGTGTGGGAGATGTACGTCTCAGGCCTTGACAAGCCCATCCGACTGAAGCGAAACGTGACGAGCGACATGATTGTGGCGCTCGATCCGTCTCTTGTCCGTGTCAGCCAGAAGCACATCATCAATCTCACTTACCTTATGGAGGTGACCGACAATACGTGCCGACTCTTCCCTCCGTTCAACAATCTGACGGATGTGAAGGTGGGCAGATTTTACAAGAAGAAGCTCATCGAGATGTTCAGCGGCTTCTAAGTGTGCTTTGCCTTGGGTCAATCAAATGGCAGTACATATAATATAAATATGTGATAAAGACTTGACTTGGCGGAAAAATGCGTAACTTTGTACCCTTAATGTGTTTTTAAAAAAGAAAGGATACAAGTAAGATGTTAGATTTACCCAAGGATCCGATGATGCTCTTCAGCGTCATCAATATGCGCTTGCGCGACATTTATCCATCACTCGATGCGCTTTGTGACGACCTTCATGTCGACAAACAGGAGATAACGGACCGTCTGGCTGCCGTCGGATTTGAGTATAACGCTGAACAAAACAAATTCTGGTGATGAACGCAAGACCTACACGCCACCACTACCTCACGTTGCTCTCCATCGGCATTCCCATCATGATAGGACAGATGGGAATGATAGTGCTCAGCTTCGCCGACACGATGATGGTAGGTCATCACAGCACCACGGAGTTGGGTGCTGCTTCTTTCGTCAACAGTATTGTCAATCTTGTCATCATCGCAGGCACCGGATTCTCTTACGGACTGACTCCGGTGGTAGGAGGAGCCTTCGGACGACGCGAGTTGGCTCAGGCTGGTTCGGCTCTTCGCTCCGCCCTGGTCGCCAACACGCTGGCTGCCGCCGTCATGGTATTGGCGCTCGGCACGCTTTATCTGTTTCTTGACAGGCTCGGACAGCCCGACGAACTCATGCCGTACATACGCCCTTATTATCTGGTGTTGCTCGCCTCGCTGCCCTTCGTGATGCTCTTCAATGCTTTCAAGCAGTTCACGGATAGCATAACGGAGACACGCACGTCGATGTGGATATTGCTCTCCGGCAATGTCCTTAACATCCTCGGCAATTATCTTCTCATCTACGGTAAGGCAGGTTTCCCCGAGCTCGGCGTAGTCGGAGCCGGAGTTTCCACGCTTTTCTCGCGAATATATATGGTGGTGATGTTCTGCATTGTCTTCTGGACACGCCGCACCTTCGCCGCTTATCGTGAGGGCTTCGCAGGTTTGGGCTGGTCGCGCTCCGTGGTACGTAGACTTGTTGCCATCGGTTCGCCCATAGCCCTTGAGATGGGTATGGAGACCGCAGCCTTCTCGCTTACCGTCATCATGGTGGGTTGGATAGGCACCATAGCGCTCGCTTCGCATCAGGTGATGACCACCATATCGCAGTTTACGTTCATGGTTTATTACGGTCTTGGAGCCGCAGTCGCCGTTCGTGTGAGCTATTTCCACGGACAGTCAGACCATCAGGGCACACGTCAGACCGTCATAGCCGGACTCCATCTTATGGTGGCTTTGGAGCTGCTTCTGGGTGGCATCATATTCCTGCTGAGATATGATATAGGATCATGGTTTACAGATTCGGCAGCCGTGACAAGCGGTGTGGTTTCGTTGATGTTGCCGTTCTTCATCTATCAGTTTGGAGACGGTCTTCAGATAACCTACGCCAATGCCCTGCGAGGCATAGCCGACGTAAAGCCCCTCGTCGTCATAGCCTTCATAGCCTTCTTCGTCATCTCCCTGCCACTGAGCTACGTCTTCGCCTTCCCCTTAGGCTACGGTCTCGTAGGCGTATGGATGGCGTTCCCCTTCGGACTGACAACAGCCGGAGTGATGATGTGGTGGAGGTTCAGGAGTCAGATGAAAGCGCTGGATAAGAGCTCCAAGGCATAGCCACAGAAAATTCTCTCCCAATAATTTGGCAGTCTCAAAATTTATTGCGTATTTTGCGAAGTTAAAGGGAGAGGAGCCTCCTAGCTCTTCTAGAAGGTCTAGAATCTATAGAGTGTCTAGTATCTCTAGAATCTCTAGAATGTATAGAGTCTCTAGCCCCCTAACCCCAAAAACAGAAAAGACATGCAATACACTATAAACGTTCGTGGGCGTCTTGTTGACCTCTCCCAGCCAATGGTGATGGGCATCCTCAATGCCACCCCCGACTCTCTCTTTTCAGGCTCACGCAAGCAGACAGAAGCCGAGATAGCCGACCGTGCCAATCAGATTATCTCCGAAGGAGGACGTATGATTGACGTTGGCGCGTTCTCGACGCGTCCCGGAGCTATGGAAGTGAGCGAAGAAGAAGAGACATCGCGCCTTAAGCATGCCCTTGCCATCGTGAGACGAGAGCAGCCTGACGCCATCGTTTCCGTCGACACCTATCGTCCTCGCGTGGCACGCCGCTGCGTGGAGGAGTTCGGAGCGGACATCATCAACGACGTTTCCGAGGGAGGCATCACCGGCATTGTTGACACCCCGATACACGAGGAAGGCGACATGTTTCAGACTGTAGCACAGCTGCAGGTGCCTTACATCCTCATGTCCGTGCAGCCAACCCTCGAGACAATGATGAAGAACTTCGCTGATGAGGTGCAGCGCCTTCGCGACCTCGGTGCAAAGGACATCATCCTCGACCCGGGATATGGTTTCGGCAAGACCCTCGACCAGAACTATGAGATACTGAGTCATGCAGAGCGCCTTTCCGAACTTGAGCTCCCCGTACTTGTCGGCATCTCGCGCAAGAGCATGATATTCAAGAAAGCCGGCGGCGACCCTACGACATCGTTGCCCGGAACCATCGCCCTCAACGCTGTCTCGCTGATGAAGGGAGCCTCCATCCTGCGTGTGCATGACGTTAAGGAAGCCGTGCAGACCGTTGTGTGCTGCGGCGGCTTGAGTGATTGACACTTTCACAATACATATACGCGTATGTTTGAAATATCCATAAAGGACATCATCGACATCTTTCTTGTCGCCCTGATGCTCTTCTATATCTACCGACTGATGAAGGAGAGCCGTTCTCTCAACGTCTTCATCGGCATCATCGTCTTTGTGGTAATCTGGCTCTTCGTGAGTCAGGTGCTTGAGATGCGCCTCCTCGGTGCCATCATGGACAAGCTTGTCTCTGTGGGTGTGCTGGCGCTTATTGTCCTTTTTCAGGAGGACATACGCCGCTTCCTCTATTCGCTTGGAGCACATCAGCGTTTCCAGACCATAATGCGCTTCTTCTTCAGCAATCGCGACAAGGACAAGAACATCGACAAGGAAACCATCATGCCCATCGTGATGGCGTGTATGGATTTGTCCAGAGGTAAGGTCGGTGCGCTCATAGTTATTGAGCGTGCCATCAGTCTTGACGACATTGTCGATACGGGAGACGTCCTCGACGCACGCATCAATCAGCGGCTCATCGAGAACATCTTCTTCAAGAACTCGCCGCTTCATGACGGTGCGATGGTGATAGTGAACAAGCGCATACGTGCAGCAGGATGCATCCTGCCCGTCAGTCACAACCACGACATACCAAAGGAACTTGGTTTGCGCCACCGTGCCGCTCTCGGCATATCGCAGGACAGCGACTGCATTGCCATCGTTGTCAGCGAGGAGACGGGAGGCATTTCCGTGGCTATTAAGGGAACCTTCCAGTTGAGACTCTCCGCTGAGAAACTCGAGAACATCCTCTCTAAGGAGATGTCGCTCTGATGAACCATCATCCGATAGCAATATACATATATAAATAGATACTTACAGTAACTGTAAAAAATGGAATTATCCGAACTCTACAAGCTCTTCGAGCAACACCCCACCATCACCACCGACAGCCGTGACTGTCCTGCCGGTTCCATTTTCTTCGCCCTCAAGGGTGCTTCGTTCGACGGCAACAAGTTTGCAGCTGCATCCCTTGAGAAGGGTTGCGCCTACGCTGTCATTGACGAATCGGAGTACGCCGTGGATGGCGACAGACGCTTCATCATCGTAGATGACTGCCTCCAGACCCTACAGCTCCTCGCTCGTTACCACCGCCGTCAGCTCGGCACACCGGTGATTGGCATTACAGGAACCAACGGAAAGACCACCACAAAGGAACTTGCTTCAGCTGTTCTCGGCGAGAAATACAACGTGCTCTTCACACAGGGCAACTTCAATAACGACATCGGCGTGCCCAAGACATTGCTGCGTCTGCGTCCCGAGCACGACATTGCCGTAGTGGAGATGGGAGCTTCACACCCCGGCGACATCAAGACTCTTGTTGACATTGTAGAGCCTGATTATGCCATTATCACCAACGTGGGACGCGCCCACTTGCAGGGTTTCGGATCGTTCGAGGGCGTCATCCGCACAAAGGGCGAACTTTACGACTTTATGCGTGCCCACATCGTGGAGCCACGTGCCACTGCAGCCAACGCCGGGCATGACAGCTTCGTCGCAGCGCATCCACGCACCGTCTTCATCGACAACGACAACCAGTATCTTAAGGGCATCTCACACGACCTTCCGCTTACGTCGTACGGACGTGGCGATGAGGCTGGGCTTGCCATTAAAGGACACGCTGTCAGCTGTGAGCCGATGCTCAGCTTCCAGTGGAACGACGCCCGCAAGGACGCTGATCACACTGCTTACGACGTAGCAACACACCTTATCGGCGACTATAATCTCGCCAATATGCTTGCAGCAGTAACCATCGGAACGTATTTCGATGTGGCTCCGTCGCAGATTTGCCATGCCCTTTCCGCCTACGTGCCGAGCAACAACCGCTCACAGTTTGAGAAGACGGAGAGCAACAGTCTTATCGTGGATGCATATAACGCCAACCCTACAAGTATGGCTGCCGCCCTCGCCAACTTCGAAACCATCGAGGCACCGCACAAGATGTGCATCATCGGCGACATGAAAGAGCTTGGAAGCGTCTCGCACGACGAACATCAGCGCATCGTAGACCAGCTCGCTGGCATGCGATTGGAGCAGGTATGGCTCGTAGGAGAGGAGTTTGAAAACTGCTCTACACCAGCTACATTCCGCAAGTTCGACAACGTATCGCAGGTGAAAGAAGCCATTGCGGAGCACAAGCCGCAGGGAATGTACATCCTTGTGAAGGGAAGCAACGGAACACGACTCTTCGAGCTGCCGCAGTATCTTTAAATCATATTCGTTCAATAGTAAAAAAGTGAAACCCACACTACAACTCATTTCGATATTCGTTATTGCGCTTGTCTACTTTATTGGCTACTCAATGGTGCCAGACTCCGTAGCTGACGCCTTGCATCTAAAGCAGATAGGACAACCGTCCATTGCTGTAGCAGGAGAGAAGTCGGACGACATTGAGGCAGCGGCGGAGGACGATAATGCTCCGGCAGAGGCTGTGGACACCACCAAGCAGCGTCTGCTGATCTTCGGCGACTCAATGACTCAGCTCCTTGCACTCCGCCTTTCTGACTATGCTAATAAGAACGGACATACGCTGACCTGCGTGACATGGAACGGTTCGGGCACAAAACAATGGTCGGAAACCGACACTCTTGTCCGCTATATGCGCTCCGTCAATCCCACACACGTGTTTATATGTCTGGGCAGCAACGAACTTTATTCAGCAGACCTGAAGAACATCCGTCGTCGTGCTGAGGCCATCATTCAGAAAGTCGGTAAGGTGCCTTACACATGGGTCGGTCCTCCAAACTGGGCTGAAGACAAGGGCATCAACACCGTCCTTGAACAGGTGGCAGGCAAGCGCCACTTCTTCCTATCGAAGGGACTGAAACTCCCGAGACAGAAGGACGGACGTCATCCTACCTATCATGGTGGCGTTGTATGGACAGACTATTTGGTTTCATGGCTTAAGAGTGGAAAGGCTGCACATCCGTTCCTGCTCGAAAAGCCGGAGAAACGCAATGCGCATTATCGCCAGCTGTTTGTAGGCAAGACCCCGAAAACATCCGCACATCGTGCTGACCCGCTGCCCGCACAGGCTGAAGAGGAGCCGTCATTGATTCTTGATGACAACTCTGCAACGCCCGCATCTGACGTGCATACAGCAAAGCCCCAGGCTGAAACACAGCATCATGCCACGGCAGAACATACCGATGGCGCGAAGCCCAATGCCAAGGCTCCTGCGAAGACAGATGCTGCGAAGACCTCTGCGAAGACCGACGCAGCCAAGTCTGCCGCCAAAGCTGAGGCTCCGGCAAAGGCTCCATCTGCAGACAACGCGCAGTAAGCAGTGATGTATGCCAGCCATATAGTATTCACCATTAAGTTACAGACTGACACCAATCCAAGATATGGACTATACAGACATAACCGTGCAGATGGCGCTCGTAGCGTTTCTTGCCGTCTTCACACTTATAAGACAGAGGTCAAAGATAGCGATGATGCTCTACGTCATTGCCTTCAACCTCTTCTTTGCCTATAAACTCAACGGTGCGCTGATGTGGCTGCTGCCAGCCACGGCGTGCTTCAACTATGCTCTTACACAGGAGATGAAGACGCGTGAGGGAGCTGCCCGAAAGGCATTGCTCACGCTCCTCGTCGTCGTTGACCTCGGAGTGCTCGGCTACTTCAAGTATGCTTCGTTCTTCATGAACGACGTTATAGGAGCAATGCTCTCCACCAACTTCTCCTTTGCCTCGATAGCGTTGCCGGTGGGCATATCGTTCTATACGTTCCAAGCCATCAGCTACGCCGTAGACGTCTATCGTCGCCGCTTTGATGGCGATGCCACGTTGTTGGAGTTTATGTTTTATCTGACGTTCTTCCCGCTGCTGCTTGCCGGACCAATCACCCGCGCCAAGAACCTCATCCCCCGTCTGCGCCGCAATGAGCAGGCGTCCAGCCGTATGGTATGGGTGGGACTGTGGCTCATCATGCTCGGCGTGGTGAAGAAGAACATGCTCGCTGACTATATCGGACAGTTCACCAGTTGGGTGTTCGACGGTCCGCAGGGCTTCTCCGGCTTCGAGTGTGCGGCTGCCCTTGTGGGCTATCCTGTCCAGATTTATCTCGACTTCTCGGGCTATAGCGACCTTAGTATCGGCACGGCAGCCATACTCGGTTTCTGGCTTCCGGACAACTTCTGGTTCCCTTACCGTTCGCTCAGCCTTACCGACTTCTGGCGCCGTTGGCACATATCGCTCTCAACGTGGTTCCGTGACTATCTCTACATACCACTCGGAGGCAATCGTCGCGGCACCGTCCGCATGTATGTCAACAACATCATCACGATGCTCGTGGCTGGACTCTGGCACGGAGCTTCCTGGATGTTCGTGATATGGGGCGCCCTCCACGGCTTAGGACTTGCCATACATAAGTTCTTCAGCCGCCAGCTCCACTTCTCGTTTCCCTCCACACTGTGGGGCAACGCCATTAGCTGGACGCTCACCTATGTATATGTATGCTTCGCATGGTCGTTCTTCCGCGCCAAGGACATGGCGCATCTGACCGACCTGTACAATAAGATAGCGGCAGACTTCAGTATGGACTACCTTGTGCCGTTCTTCAATGCGCGAACCATGTGGACCGTATCGGTCATCGCCGTCATGCTCACCTACTTAGTGTCGGAGAGACAATACCAGCGTCTTCAGGCGCGATTCGTCACCTTGCCGTGGGCAGTGAAGCTGGTTCTCTTCATCGTCTGCATGCAGATGGCGTTGCAGATGGCAACGGAGGATGTCCAACCGTTCATATACGGAGGTTTCTAACGTACATTATATATTAGTTGATACGAAAATTTGGCTATATCCGAATAAATGCTTACTTTTGCGTCAGAAAAACATACAATAAGTAACATAATAAGGATAATATGCTGAATTTGGACAACTTCTATAAGGCACGCTACGTCCTCAGTAAGGTAATACGTAAGACTGCCCTGGTACATGCTCCGAAAATAAACACGGAATGTGATGTTTATCTCAAGCCGGAATGCTTGCAACTCACAGGCTCTTTCAAGATACGTGGAGCCTATTATAAGATTTCTCAGCTCTCAGACGAGGAGAAGGCTAAGGGTGTGATTGCGTGCTCAGCAGGCAACCACGCACAGGGCGTGGCTCTTGGAGCTACAGCGATGGGCATCAAGTCGCTCATCTGTCTGCCGGAGGGAGCCCCGATAAGTAAGGTTGAGGCTACGAAGCGTCTCGGTGCAGATGTCAAACTTGTGCCGGGCGTATACGACGACGCCTATCAGGAAGCCCTTCGTCTGCGTGACGAACACGGCTACACATTCATCCATCCCTTCGACGACGAGAACGTAATCGCCGGACAGGGAACCATAGGCTTGGAACTTCTCGACCAGCTGCCCGACATAGAAGCTGTGGTAGTGCCGGTAGGAGGAGGTGGTCTGCTCTCAGGCATCGCCTTTGCCGTCAAGTCGCTCAATCCTGAAGTGAAGGTATATGGTGTTCAGGCGGCTGGAGCAGCCAGCATGGTACGCTCCATAAACGATCACAAGCAGGAAGCATTGCCTTCTGTTTCGACCATTGCCGACGGCATCGCCGTAAAGCAGCCGGGCAAGATAACCTTCGAGACCTGCTCGAAGTACGTAGACGAGATTGTCACAGTCAGCGAGGACGAAATCTGCGCTGCCATCCTGCAGCTCATCGAGAGCGAGAAGATGGTGGCAGAAGGAGCCGGTGCCGCCAGTGTGGCAGCCGTGATGTTCAATAAGGTGCCGGTGAAAGGCAAGAAGACAGTCTGCGTGGTAAGCGGCGGAAACATTGACGTTACCATCCTCAACCGCGTCATCCATCGTGGACTTGCCAAGAGCGGCCGCACCTGCTCGATGTGCATCGAACTGGAGGACAAGCCCGGTCAGATGCTCGGCGTAAGCAAGGTGTTCGCAGAGCTTGGCGCCAACGTGGTACGTGTCAATCACGAGCGCAACGCCGACAGCGAAGATGTCAACTCCTGCATCCTCCGTCTTCAGGCAGAGACAAAGAACGAGGAGCATATCCGTCAGATAAAGGACGAGCTGATAAAGCGCGGTTTCAAACTCGTAGACTACACGCTGTAAGCATCGGCAGCAATGCCAAGCAAACATAACAGTAGCATATAAGCTCACAATAAGTAACATATATAAACCCTAAAAATAATATCATTACAACTATGAACAAGCAGATTAGTACAGACAAGGCTCCTGCAGCAATCGGTCCCTATTCACAGGCTATCGAGGCAGGCGGCATGGTATTCGCATCAGGTCAGTTACCCATCGATCCCGCTACGGGCGCATTCGTTGAGGGTGGTGTAAAGGAGCAGACACGTCAGTCGCTCACCAACGTACAGAACATCCTTCGCGAGGCAGGTGTCGACCTTTCTCACGTCGTTAAGACCACAGTGTTCCTCTCAGACATGGCCAACTTCGGCGCTATGAACGAGGTTTACGCTGAGTTCTTCACACAGCCGTTCCCGGCACGCTCAGCCGTTGCCGTGAAGACTCTTCCGAAGGACGCATTGGTAGAGGTGGAATGCATTGCCGTTAAGTAATACAGTACGTCTCTTCACCCCAATAAATCATTATATGAAAAGATGTATCACATCAGCCCTCCTTGCCATTTCGGTGGCAATGGGGGCTTATTCGGTTACGCCGAAGGCTGCCGCAGAGGACCATTACGTACCCACAGCAGAGAATCTTGAGGCACGCAAGGAATTTCAGGATGCCAAGTTTGGCATCTTCCTTCACTGGGGTCTCTACAGCATGCTCGCCACCGGCGAGTGGACAATGACCAACAAGGACCTCAACTATCGCGAGTATCAGAAACTGGCTGGCGGATTCTATCCGTCACGTTTCAACGCGCACGATTGGGTGGCAGCCATCAAGGCTTCAGGTGCAAAGTATATCTGCTTCACCACCAGACACCACGAGGGCTTCTCGATGTTCCACACAAAGTATTCTGACTATAACATCGTGGACGCCACACCGTTCAAACGCGACATCGTAAAGGAGCTTGCTGACGAGTGTCACAAGCAGGGCATCGGCATCCATTTCTATTACTCGCACATCGACTGGTGGCGTGAGGATGCTCCGTGGGGCCGTACGGGCAGAGGAACAGGACGTCCCAATCCCAACGGCGACTGGAAGAGCTACTATCAGTTTATGAACAATCAGCTGACAGAGCTGCTCACCAACTACGGTAAGGTGGGAGCCATTTGGTTTGACGGCTGGTGGGATCAGGACCAGAACCCGTCGTTTGACTGGCAGCTGCCCGAGCAGTATGCCCTTATCCATAAGTTGCAGCCCGCCTGCCTTATCGGCAACAACCATCACCAGACACCGTTCGAAGGCGAGGACTTCCAGATGTTCGAGCGCGACCTGCCCGGTGAGAACACAGCCGGACTTTCAGGTCAGCAGATCTCTCGTCTGCCCCTTGAGACTTGCGAGACGATGAACGGCATGTGGGGATATAAAATCACTGACCAGAACTATAAGTCGGACACCACTCTCGTTCATTACCTCGTCGGAGCAGCCGGACGCAACGCCAACCTCCTCATGAACATCGGCCCGCAGCCGGACGGATGTCTTCCTGAAGTGGCTGTGGAGCGACTCAAGAAGATGGGCGAGTGGATGAAGGTGTACGGCGAGACCATCTATGGCACACGCGGAGGCTTCATCGCACCGCATGACTGGGGAGTGACCACGCAGAAGGGCAACCGCCTCTTCGTACACATCCTTAACCTCCAGGACAAGTCGCTCTTCCTGCCGCTTGGCGACAAGAAGGTGCGCAGCGCTGTCGACTTCGTAAGCCGTCGCGCAGTAAAGACACAGAAATGTCAGGGCGGCGTAGTTATCTGCTTCGATAACGTGCCGACCGAAATCGACCGTGTCGTTGAAATTCAGCTATAATCTTATATAAAAAACGGTGTCTATGCGGAAGTAATCTTCGCGTATAGGCACCGTTTTGCATTTAAATAAATCCATATTATTAACTATCAAATTCATATTACTATGACCAAACGATTACTCCATTTCATCACGCTTCTCTTTGTGATGTTGACAACGATGTCACTCAATGTGGCAGCCGACAGTTACAATGTTGCGCCTACGCAGCTGCAACCCAAGGTTACAGTCAGCCCTTCTGACGAATACGTAAACGTGCCAATCCGACTTATGAACTGGGGAACCAATCCCGTAAGCCAGATTACGTACACGCTTTACGATTACGAGACACAGGAGACTTCCGAGCCTATCAACATGGACTTCGACACTCCATTTGCTGATATGCTGGATGTGGAAATCCCCATCAAGCCCGGTAAGAGCATCGGTGAGTCGGACGTGATGCTCAACATCACGCTTGTGGACGGTCAGTACAACTCTGCAACCATACCATACACCATCATCACACGCTGCACCGTGCTGCAGGCTCCCAAGAAGCGCGTAGTCTTCGAGGACATCACCGGTCTGTGGTGCCAGTACTGTCCGCGTGGCATCGCTCTCATGGAGTATATGGAGCGCATCCATCCGGACGACTTCATCGGCATCTCCATCCATGACGACGCAATGGCGACAAGCGCATACGACGGTGTCATGAACAAGTGGGGCACAGGCCGACCAAACATCATGTATAACCGTTACGACAAGGTTAACTCTTACACCGGTGAGGGCGAATACAGTATGGCTATGAATCAGACAGCCTGCTTCGACATCAACGTAAAGGCTAACTTCGACGAGAGCGGCAATAACATCATCGTCTCAACAGACGTGCTGCCCTGCCTCACCACTGACGAGAACGACAAGTACGAGGTGGCTTATGTGCTTACAGCCGACGGACTGAAGAACGACAGCTGGGTACAGAATGTTGCCGCAGGAGAATGGGACGGCATAGAAGGACTGCCGGAGGAATACGCTCCCTTCTTGGGCAACGTTTCAGAGGCAAGAGGTCTGACATTCAATCAGGTTGCCATCGCCAGCAAGGGCGTTGAGTATGGTGTGGAAGGCTCGCTGACTGCTCCTTACACAGTAGGCGAAATGCAGCACCCCACAGTTACGTTCGAGAACATCGCGCAGCACAACCTCATCCAGGACCGCTCCAAGCTGAATGTTTGCGCAATGGTAATCCGCACCACCATCGACCCAGACACCAAGGCTGTTACAAAGTCTGTTATCGACAATGCTGCCAAGTGCCGCGTGGGTAATGACAATCCAGAGACAGGCATCAAGGAAATCACCGACAGCGCTGACTCTGCCATCACTGGCTATTACTCGCTCGACGGACACCGTCTGAACGCTCCCGCAAAGGGCGTCACAATCGTTCGTTACGCAAATGGCAAGACCATCAAAATTCAGAAATAAATAGATGAAAGGCGAGAATGTGTCCGACACATTCTCGCCTTCATCCGACTAATCCAACTAAAACAAAAGTATGAAACTATTATCTCTTTACTCTCTTTTCTTGTTGTCTCCGCTGACAACTACCGCACAAACCCAAACACCCCTTACTTATTGGTTTGACAGTCCCGTATCGTTACGCGGACAGGCCATCTGGTATGGCGGTCATCCTGAGAACTTCACCGGCGGTAAGAAGCCTATCTCTGCCGGCGACACCGCCACCAATCCCGACTCAGACTGGGAGTCGCAGTCGCTGCCTATAGGCAATGGCTCGCTTGGTGCCAATGTTCTCGGCTCCGTTGAGGCTGAGCGCATCACCTTCAACGAGAAGACGCTGTGGCGCGGAGGTCCCAACACCAAGAAGGGAGCCGACTATTACTGGAATGTCAACAAGCAGTCGGCGCATGTCATCGCCGACATCCGCAAGGCGTTTGCCGAGAACGACTGGGAGCGTGCAGCGCAACTTACGAAGAAGAACTTTAACAGTGAAGTGCCGTACGAGTCGTACGCTGAGGATCCGTTCCGCTTCGGTAGCTTCACCACAGCCGGCGAATTCTACGTAGAGACCGGGCTCAGCGCCGTCGGAATGACTGGCTATCGCCGTTCTCTCTCGCTCGATTCAGCCCTTGCCGTCGTGCAGTTCAGCAAAGACGGAATTGACTATCGTCGCGAATACTTCGTCAGCCGCCCTGCCAACGTCCTTGCCGTGCGCTTCAAGGCATCGCAGAAAGGCATGCAGAACCTCACCTTCTCATATTCCCCCAATCCCGTTTCGGAGGGCAAGCTGACCGCCGTAGGATCTGACGCCCTACTGTGGGACGCCCGTCTGGACAACAACGACATGCAGTACGCCATCCGCATAAAGGCCATCAACCACGGCGGAACGCTGACCAACGAGGGAGGACGCATCACGGTTAAGGGAGCTGACGAGGTGGTGTTCCTCATCACCGCAGACACAGACTATCGTGCCAACTACGCCCCCGACTTCCATGACCCCAAGGCGTACGTCGGTGTAGACCCGCTTGCCACCACCGCTACGTGGCTCGGCAAGGCTGCGGACAAAGGCTATGACAGCCTGCTAAAGGAGCATTATGCCGACTATCATAACCTCTTCAGTCGCGTAAGCCTAAATCTCATGGGCGATAACACCACCTTCACCGACATGCCCATCAACCGCCGCCTCGAGGCTTACCGTCAGGGAGCCAAGGATCCGTACCTCGAGCAGCTCTATTATCAGTTCGGCCGTTACCTCCTCATCTCCTCGTCGCGCCCCGGCGAGATGCCAGCCAACCTTCAGGGAGTATGGCATAACAATGTGGACGGACCGTGGCGAGTGGACTATCACAACAACATAAACCTGCAGATGAACTACTGGCCGGCTTGCCCCACGGCGCTCACTGAATGCGAGCAGCCCCTCTTCGATTTCATCCGCACGCTCATCAAGCCCGGAGAAGTGACGGCAAAGTCATACTTCGGTACACGTGGATGGACCACATCCGTGTCGGGCAATATCTTCGGATTCACCACGCCGCTCTCCAGCGAGGACATGTCGTGGAACTTCTCTCCGTTTGCCGGACCGTGGCTCGCCACTCATCTCTGGAACTATTATGACTTTACCCGCGACCGTCGTTTCCTTGCCGAATATTATGACATTCTGAAGGGAAGCGCCGACTTTGCCGCTGACTATCTGTGGCATCGTCCCGACGGAGTATATACAGCCGCACCGTCCACCTCGCCCGAGCACGGACCCGTGGATGAGGGAGCCACCTTCGCCCACGCCGTCATCCGCGAGATTCTCCTCGACGCTGTTCAGGCAAACCGCACACTCGGCAAGGACGCCAAGGAGCGCCGCCAGTGGGAGGACGCGCTGAAGCATCTGGCTCCGTATAAGATTGGACGTTACGGACAGCTGATGGAATGGTCGAAGGACATCGACGACCCGAAGGACGAGCATCGCCACGTCAATCATCTCTTCGGACTTCACCCGGGCCATACCGTTTCGCCTGTCACCACACCCGAACTGGCTAAGGCTGCAAAGGTGGTGCTCGAGCATAGAGGCGACGGAGCCACAGGATGGTCAATGGGATGGAAGCTCAATCAGTGGGCACGTCTGCACGACGGCAACCATGCCTACACTCTCTATGGCAACCTGCTGAAGAACGGCACCCTCGACAACCTTTGGGACACGCACGCTCCGTTCCAGATAGACGGCAACTTCGGCGGAACAGCCGGCGTCACGGAGATGTTGCTCCAGAGTCACATGGGCTTCATTCATCTGCTCCCTGCCCTGCCGGACGCATGGGCAAAGGGAAGCGTGACGGGTCTGCGTGCAAGAGGCAACTTCCATGTGGACATCCATTGGGAAGACGGCAAGCTCAAGAAAGCCGTCATCCGCTCCGGCTCAGGCGAGCCGTGCCAGATACGTTACGCCGACAAGACGCTGCGCTTCTCCACAAAGGCTGGCAAGACGTACGTCGTAGGGCTGGACACCAACGGAAACATTAAATTAATGAAGTAAAAACGTATATATAATGTATAAAAGGAACACATCACTCAAGATGCTCCTTGGCCTTTGTTGCGCAGTTTGTCTCTGCATGCTTTCCTCATGCGTTGACGAGGACGAGTATGCCGACAATCCGCGCGGCAACTTCGAGGCTCTATGGAGCGCCGTGGACGAGCATTACTGCTTCTTCGACTATAAGAAGAAGGCGTACGGACTGGACTGGGACGAGGTGCATGAGCGTTACTCACGTCAGATTGACGACCACATGACCTCCGTGCAGCTCTTCGAGGTGCTCGGCAATATGCTCGGCGAGTTGCGTGACGGACACGTCAACATGTATGCGTCGTGGGACGTGGCGCGTTACTGGTCGTGGCACGAGGACTATCCCTCCAACGTCAGCGACACGCTTCTCTCGCGCTATCTCGGCACCGACTATCGCATTGCCTCGGGCTTGCGCTATCGCATCCTCGACGACAACATCGGCTACGTCCGCTGCCCGTCTTTCGCCAATCCGATGGGGGAGGGCAATCTTGACGACGTGATGATGTATCTCGCCACGTGCAATGCTCTCATCGTGGACATCCGCGACAACGGCGGTGGACTTGTGACGAGTGCCGAACAGCTGGCGGCAAGGTTCACCAACGAGGAAAGGCTCGTGGGATATATGCAGCACAAGACTGGTAAGGGTCGTAACGACTTCTCGAAGATGGCGGAGCAGCGCCTCAAGCCGTCGAAGGGTCTGAGGTGGCAGAAGCGTGTGGCTGTCCTTACCAACCGTGCCGTATACAGTGCCGCCAACGAATTTGTGAAGTACATGAAGTGCTTCCCCAACGTCATCGTCGTCGGCGACCGCACGGGTGGCGGTGCCGGCATGCCTTTCTCTTCGGAACTGCCAAACGGCTGGAGCGTCCGTTTCTCCGCATGCCCCATGTACGACAAGGACGGAGTGTCCTCCGAGTTCGGCATCGACCCCGACTATAACGTCGGTCTCTCGCAGGACGATCTGCTGAAGGGTGAGGACACGATAATAGAGCGTGCCAGACATTTGCTGGCAGAATAAGACAGGATTCGGACGGCGGATGCCGTCCGAATAGGCAGGGCTTTGACAAAAACCAGACTCCACAATCCGCTTGTGCTTTTCGAGCCTTCGGCAATTCCTTTATGTCCTATATGGTCTTGTGAGAACAAGTTCTCACGACCATATATGCCATAAATGAATGAGAGGCTGTTGCCTCTCTCGAAAAGCACAAGCGGAAAAAACAAAGAAAAACACAAGGTTATAAAATCCTGTGCCTTAACAAGGCATACAGTAGGAGCTGCGGGCATTCTTGCTTTGTTATTTATTGACTTTTGCTTAAGTTCTTACTTTTGACTTTACTTCCTGTGTAATCTTGTGTTTTTATATGTTTTTCCGCTTGTGGTCGTGGCTGCGTGGCTACGGCGGGACGCCATAGCCTCCTAAGTTAGTCTTGTCTGCTTGTCAATTCACGCGCTAAATTCACAAGTGGGGCTATTTTGTTAAGAATTGGCCATTTTTTGTTAAGTTTATACAATTGACTTGAGCGGAAAACCGCTTACTTTGCAAACGTAAACAATGCCTCTTTCGGGGTATGGCACAACACAAAAACTTGTTTAACATACTAAACCCAACTGATTATGAAAAAACTAAACACTAACAAACAGTCAATCATCCAACGGCTTCTTGAGAGTCCTCCAAGAGGCGGCGCATGGATGCGCATGTTCTTCATGCTTATATTAATGATGATGTCGTCAGCATTCGTGATGGCGCAAGAAAAATACGGCTTCAAGGTAGCCGGCGTAGATGTGACGAGCGACAACTATCTCGACCTCACCGAGATTAACGGAGTGAGCGGCAAGGTGTATTTCGACCCGAACACAAGAGCCCTCACACTCGACAACGCCACCATTGAGGTAGATGGCTATAACGCCGTCCTTAACCAAACCTGCAAAGACCTTGTGATAGAGTTGCTCGGCACAAACACCATTAATGTCACCAACTCAGCTGGCATATATCTGTGCGAGTCGACAGCTATCAAGGGCGAAAGCGGTTCTAAGCTCAGCATAACGAACGACAGATGCGCCGTGCTTTTTGAGGGCTCCCCCCTCGAGATTGTCAACTGCTGGTTGGAGGTGGAAGGCGAATGGGGCATATCCGCAAACAACAACGAGGCAGAAGAGGTGCTCACCATACGCAACTCTCACGTGGAAGCAACGGGCCCCACAGGCTCAATCTGCGACATCGCCGGTCTGGAGCTTGATGGATGCTACATCGACATTCCGTCCAATGCGGCATACGACGCCGATTCGTTGGCGGTGGCTGTGAACGGAAAAACCGTAACCTCCAAAGTTGTGATTGAACCCAACAGCTATGGCATCTATATTGCCGACAAGCCGGTGACAACACTCAACTACAAAGACCTCACAAGCATCTACGGAGTAAGCGGCAGCGCCTCTTACGACCCCGATACAAAAACCCTCACTCTCGACAACGCCACCATCGAAAGAAACTCTACCGACGGAACGGGCATTGTGAACAAGACTGTCTCCGACTTCACCGTCAAACTGATTGGCAATAACACCGTTACAGCTGACCTGGCAAGCATGGTGTTGAACCAGACGTCTACCATCACCGGCGACGGTTCGCTCCATCTCACGAGCAAGCGATTCTGCGGTCTCGACATGGAGAGCGCTTCCGTAACCATCAACAACACCAGTCTGTTTGTTAAGGGTGGCTATGGCATAGCAGGTTATATCGGAGCAAAGAGCGAGGTGCTCACCGTGCGCAACTCTTACGTAGAGGCAGAAGGCACCGGCAGCGGATCTATCACACTCATCAGCGACCTCATCCTCGACAACTGCGCCATCACACAGCCCGTCGGTGCGGAGTTCGACGCCGACCAAAAGGCGGTAGTCCTGAATGGCGAGGTGTTTAAGTCGAAGGTTGTGATCGAGCCTTCCGCCAGCGGCATCAACGACATCACAGCAGACGTGCCCGCACGTAAGAAGGGCATCTTCACCGTTCAGGGCGTGAAGCAGACCCAGTCATGGAACGAGCTCCCTGCCGGCATCTACATCGTGGACGGCGTGAAGCGAGTGAAGAGATAGGCGGACGGCACTCGCCCATAAACGGAAAAACAAATAAAAACACAAGAATAAATCAGCTTACAAACATGTCTTCATGTCTTCTTGTCAAAAAAAACTGCCTTCATATCTCATGCAAATATCGTACAAAAGAGTAAAAACCTGTTACAAAATAAAAATCGGTTTTAGAGATTTGTTAGGTCGTTTTTGTGGGGTTTTTTCATCGTTATTGAGCCCATAATATACAAAAGAGCCACTTTTACAGTCCAATAGTGCCACTATTAGAGTGTAAAAGTGGCGCTATTGTATGATAAAAGTGGCACTATTAGAGTGTAAAAGTGGCACTATTGCACCCAATGATGCTTGTTTTGCTCCGTCATTCATTGCACAATTCTTTTCATAGCAGCATAATCAGCTGTATGTCAGCACACTATCGCTGCACGCTCAAAACTCAAGAATTTCGCACCAAAGATTTTGTTGTGCGCTCAACTGGGAGTATTGAGCGTTAGAAATGCAAATATTGTGTCGGACGTTAGGCAGGGCTTTGACAAAAACCGTTATCCACAAGCCTTTTGTTGTCACACCCTTCGGGTTCATAATATCGTTTGGCGAATGGGCTTTACGAGAGCGTTGCTCTCGACACCCATCCTCCAAACGATATCATGAGTGATGCCGAAGCATCACTGTGCCAACAAAAGAAAAACATAAAAAACACAAGGTTACACAGTAGAAATTGTGTCTAAACTAAAGAATTACACATCATATGTGTATTATATTGTTGTTTTATATAACCTTGTGTTTTTCTTTGTTTTTTCCGCTTATGGGTGCGTGCTGTGCACAAATAAAAGGCTTTACGTTAGGTTGTCGAGAACTGGTTCTCGTAAGACCTAATGTAAAGCCTTTTATTTAAATCCGGTAGGATTTGCGCCCATAAGCGGCATGTGGATAAAGGTTTTTGTCGAAGCCCTGCCTAACACAGCAGCAACGCGCCAATAAATTAAAATTTCTTTCCGAAGACGATGCTTATGAACGTCTTGAACAGCACCTTGGCGTCGAACCACATTGACTGGTGCTCCAGATAATAGAGATCGAGCTCCAGACGACGCAGCATCTTCTCTATGGTGTCCGTATAGCCGTTGTAGAGAGTGGCGTAAGAAGTGACGCCCGGGCGGATCTTGTAGAGAAGTTCGTAACGCGGGTCGCGCTCCATAATCTGGTCGATATAGAATTTGCGTTCGGGACGATATCCGATGAAAGCCATATCTCCTCGCAGAACATTCCACAACTGGGGAAGTTCGTCAAGGTGATGGGCACGCAGAAACCTACCCACACGCGTGAGGCGCGGGTCGTTCATGGCTCCGTCGAGCAGCAGCTGCGGACCCTCCTGTTCGGCGTCACGACGCATGCTGCGGAATTTGTATATATTGAATGGCTTGCCGTGCAGTCCTATGCGCTCCTGGCTGTAAATGGCAGGTTGTCCGTCTTCCAGCAATATGGCAATGAAGCATACGACGAAGAGCGGCGCAAAGACAATAATACACACACAAGCTATCAAGAAATCAAGGAATCTCTTCATCTTGCCTTTTTGAGTAGTCTTAAAGTCTTACAAAGGTAACCCTAAATTTCCAAATTACATAATTCTTTGCCACCGAATTGCTTAGTTTGGGGCAAAATCGTTAATTTTGTATTGTTTAAACAATCTTTCAACTATAATTATTAGGGAGGAACCGAATCTATGATACCGCAGGAATATCGCCAGTTTTATCTGAAGGATGTGACGTTCGTCAATCTTATGATGCGTCGCATCTATAATGTCCTTATCGTAGCCAATCCGTACGACGCCTTCATGCTGGAGGACGACGGACGTGTGGAGGAGAAAATCTATAACGAGTATGTGGAGCTCGGACTACGTTATCCGCCAACCTTCACGCAGGTGAGCACCACGGAGGAGGCTTACCAGGTGCTCAGCACCATGAACATCGACCTCGTTATCTGTATGCCGGGCAATGCCGACAACGACGCGTTCTCGGTGGCAAGGGACATAAAGGCGGGATTTCCGGATATGCACTACGTGGTGCTCACGCCTTTCTCGCACGGCATCACGAAGCGCATGCAGAACGAGGACCTCAGCATCTTCGACTATGTGTTCTGCTGGCTCGGCAACACCAACCTCATTCTCTCCATCATAAAGCTCATCGAGGACAAGATGAACCTCGAGCACGACATCCAGGAGGGTGGCGTGCAGATGATTTTGCTGGTGGAGGACAGCATCCGCTTCTACAGCTCCATTCTTCCCAATCTCTACAACTACATCCTCGCCCAGAGCAAGCGCTTCTCTACGGAGGCGCTCAACCGCCATGCCGCCACGCTGCGTATGCGCGGACGTCCCAAGGTGGTGCTCGCACGCAACTATGAGGAGGCGCTGGCGCTTTACGATAAGTATGCCGACAACGTACTGGGTGTCATCAGCGACGTGCGCTTCCCGCTCGGTGGCGTGAAGGACCCAGAGGCGGGACTTAAGCTTCTGCGCGTCATCCATCAGCGGGCGCCCTTCCTGCCGCTCATCATGGAAAGCTCGGAGACGGAGAACAGGGCTAAGGCTGAGGCTGAAGGCTTCCGCTTCGTTGACAAGAACTCGAAGAAGATGTCGCTGGACCTCCGTGCCATCATGGAGGAACACATGGGCTTCGGCGACTTCATCTTCCGCGACCCGAAGACGAAGGCTGAGATTATGCGCATACATAACCTGAAGGAACTGCAGGACAACATATTCCGTATACCGGACGACTCGATGCTCTATCATATCTCGCGCAACCACATGAGCCGCTGGCTCTCGGCGCGTGCCATCTTCCCCGTGTCTGACTTCCTGAAGAAAATCACGTGGGAACGTCTGAAGGATGTCACCGCTCACCGTGAGATTATCTTCGACGCCATCGTGCAGTACCGCCACATGAAGAACATCGGCGTGGTGGCTGTGTTCGACCGTATGAAGTTCGACTCGTACTCGCACTTCGCCCGCATCGGCGACGGATCGCTCGGAGGAAAGGGTAGAGGTCTGGCTTTCCTTGACAATATCATAAAGATGCACCCCGACTTCAGTTCGTTCCCCGGCGTGACGGTTCAGATTCCGAAGACCGTGGTGCTGTGTACGGACGTCTTCGACCAGTTTATGGAGCAGAACAATCTGTACCAGATAGCGCTCAGCGACGCTTCCGACGAAGAGATACTGCGCCACTTCCTGCGTGCGCAGTTGCCCGACTCGCTCATCGCCGACTTCTTCACGTTCTTCGAAGCCACGAAGAGTCCGGTGGCAATCCGCTCGTCGTCGCTCCTCGAAGACGCTCATTATCAGCCGTTCGCCGGAATATATGCCACGTATATGATTCCGTATCTGGAGGATAAGTATGCCATGCTGGAGATGCTGGCGTGTGCCATCAAGAGTGTGTATGCGTCGGTGTATTATCGCGACTCGAAGGCGTATATGACCGCCACGAGCAACGTCATCGACCAGGAGAAGATGGCTGTGATACTGCAGGAGGTGGTGGGCAAGCAGCACGACGGACGCTACTATCCCCATTTCTCCGGCGTATTGCGGTCGCTCAACTATTATCCCATCGGGGACGAGAAGGCGGAGGAGGGCATAGCTTCGCTGGCTCTCGGACTGGGCAAGTATATCGTGGACGGAGGACAGACGCTGCGCGTATCGCCGTATCATCCGCATCAGGTGCTTCAGACCAGCGAGCTGGAGACGGCGCTGCGACAGACGCAGACCCGATTCTATGCGCTCGATACGCGCCATGTGGGTAATGACTTTACGGTGGACGACGGTTTTAATATTCTTAACCTTAGAGTAAAAGAGGCTGAACGCGACAATGCGCTCTCCTATATCGCTTCCACGTACGACCCTTACGACAACGTAATACGCGACGGACTGTATGACGGCGGACGTAAGGTGATAAGCTTTGCAGGTGTGTTGCAGCAGGACGTATTCCCGCTGCCGGAACTGCTGCAGATGTCGATGAAGTACGGAGCAGAGTCGATGCGTCGCCCCGTGGAGATAGAGTTTGCGTGCAACCTCAACGAGGACCGCACGGGCCAGTTCTATCTGCTTCAGATTCGTCCTATTGTCGACTCGAAGCAGATGCTCGAGGAGGACGTGGCTGCCATCCCGGACGAGGACTGTCTGGTTCGCTCCCACAACTCGTTGGGTCACGGCGTGAGCGAGGATGTCACGGACGTGGTGTACGTAAAGGCGGACGACAACTTCTCCGCTGCCGAGAATCCGACCATCGCACGCGAGATAGAAAAGATAAACTCCGGCTACCTTGACCGTGGACAGGGCTACGTGCTCGTGGGTCCGGGACGATGGGGTTCGTCTGATCCGTGGTTGGGCATACCGATCAAGTGGCCGCATATCAGCGCTGCGCGTGTGATAGTGGAGGTGACTCTGAAGAATTATCGTGTAGACCCGAGTCAGGGCACCCACTTCTTCCAGAACCTGACCTCCTTCGGTGTGGGCTATTTCACGGTGGACGAAAACCGCAACGAGGGCGTCTTCCACAAGGCCATGCTCGACGCCATGCCCGCCGTGGAAGAGACCGAGCACGTCCGAGTGGTGCGTTTCAGCAAGCCGTTAAGAATATTGATGGACGGAAAGAAGCAGGAAGGCGCCGTGGTGCCATAAGGAGTTTTGAGTTAGGATAATATAAAAATAAAAAAGGATTCTGCTGCAAAGCGGAATCCTTTTTTATTTCTTTTCGTGTGGTCAAACCGTTCCGAATTACTCGCCAGTGATGACACGACGCTCAGCGATACGAGCCTTCTTACCAGTGAGCTTGCGGAGATAGTAAAGCTTGGCGCGGCGAACCTTACCGTGCTTGTTGATCTCAATGCTGTCGATGTTCGGTGACTCGATGGGGAAGATACGCTCTACACCTACTGTACCAGACATCTTGCGAACGGTGAAGCGCTTCTTGTCGCCATGGCCAGAGATCTTGATAACTACGCCACGATAGAGCTGGATACGCTCCTTTGAACCCTCGATAATTTTGTAAGCGACTGTGATTGTGTCACCAGAGCGGAACTCCGGGAACTTCTTGCCGGTTGCAAATGCTTCTTCAGCAACTTTAATTAAATCCATTGTAAATTTTGATAATTAAATTTGTTTTATCGTTCTCGCGCAACTTAACTGGGCTACTCTTCTTCCCGTCATCGGTTACGCCGAAAAGCGGATGCAAAGTTACGACTTTTTCGCCTAACCCACAAGTTTTCAATGCTTTTTTAACTTTTAAGCCATCGAAAGTCCCGACTTATATAAAACAAAAACGGTTGTGACATCCGTTTTGCGGAATATCACAACCGTTGTATGGGTTTTCGTAGTGTCCTGCTATGCAGTCACTGTATGAAGCTCCCCTAATTACTCGCCAAGGCTGATAGCCTCCTGAGGACATACGCTTGCGCATGTGCCGCACTCTGTGCAGAGATCAGGGTTGATTGAATACTTTTCGCCTTCAGAGATTGCCTCTACCGGGCACTCGCCAATACATGTACCGCATGCGATGCAGTCGTCACCAATTACGTAAGCCATAATTAAAATCTATTATAAATTGTTATTAATGTTAATTCGTTCGGGTTGTTCAGGCAGTTAGTTCTGACTACCTATTTTTGAACGTCGCAAAGTTAATAATTTTCTTTGATATACCTACAAGTGGGTATGTATTTTAACATATTTATACGTATATTCTTCCTCACCTGTGGTTTCTCTCACAATAAGCGAGCCTTTTTTGCGTTATATAGATTAAGATGAGACACGCACATTACATACTATATATATTATTGGCGACTTTCCTCGCCTTGCCGTTGAGGCTGTCCGCACAGGACCGCACAGTGCAGAACCGTCCCTATACTGACTTGCGCCCGTTCCATTTCGGTGTGATTGTGGGTACGCATCTGCAGGACATAGAGCTGCGCAATGTTGGTCCGCAGACCATTACGTATGCTGACGGCACCACGGCTGAGGCGCTTGTCGCGACGGAACAGAGCCGTTGGGACCCGGGCATCAATGTGGGTGTGCTCGGCGAGTTCCGCCTGCACGAGCATTTCCAGTTGCGTATTGCCCCGACAATGTATTTCGGCGCACGCCACATTGTCTTCCATGACCTTCTCAACGTGGACAACAGCGGACGCCCAGCGGAGGTGCGTCAGGACATGAAGTCGGCGTATATCACCACGTCTTGCGACCTGATATTCTCCGCTCCACGCTTCAACAATCACCGTCCTTACCTCATGGCTGGTGTCGTTCCGATGCTCAATCTTACGGGTAAGAACAGCGATTATCTCAGGCTGAAGCGATATAGTCTCTCGATGGAGGTGGGCTTGGGCTGCGACTTCTATCTGCCTTTCTTCAAGTTGCGCTCCGAACTTAAGTTTGTCTATGGACTCGGCAACGCCCTCGACACCAATCACTACAAGGATCTGCGCGACAAGAACATGCTCAAGTACGCTCAGTCGGTGGACGATGCCCGCCAGAAAATGATAGTGCTCAACTTCTATTTTGAGTGATAAACGATAATTATACGATTTCTATTATACGATTTGTATAATTTGTAGGTTTTTTATATCTTTGCATACATAATATAGACATTTAATAGTTTAAGATTATGGCAAGAGTAAAAAACCCATTTGTGGTGACAGGCAAGATAGAACGCGAGTACTTCTGTGACAGAGTGGAGGAGTCGCGCAAGATTGTCAAGTCTATCAATAACGGCAATAACATAGTGCTTATTTCGCCACGCAGAATGGGCAAGACGGGATTGATGCGCTATTGCTATGACTTCGAATTCGGTAAAGACGAATACTATACCTTCTTCATTGATATCCTTCATACAACGAGCCTACAGGAATTTACTTATCTTCTTGGCAGAAAAATATACGAAACAGTATTGCCCAAGAGCAAGAAGATGATGACGGCTTTCATACATACGCTTAAATCTATCAGCGGTCAGTTCGGCTTCGATCCGATATCTAACACCCCGACTTTCAATCTTAGTCTGGGCGACATCGTACGTCCGGAACTAACGTTGGAAGAGATATTTCTCTATCTCGAACAGGCAGACCGTCCTTGTATAGTTACGATAGACGAATTTCAGCAGATATCCAAATACCCCGAGAAGAACGTGGAGGCTCTTTTGCGCACACATGTACAGGGGATGACCAACTGCCAATTTGTATTCGCTGGCAGCGAATACCACATTATGCAAGAAATGTTTCTGTCTACTGCCCATCCTTTCTATAATAGTGCCGACATCCTTGAACTGAAGCCAATAGAGAATAATGTGTATGCCGACTTTGTGGAATCGTGGATGGAACGCTACGGACGCACCGTCACAAGAGAATTGACGGACACAGTCTACCGTCTGTTTCGTGGAAATACCTACGGCATGCAGAAGACGTTCAATGAGCTGTTCGCTATAACGGACGAGGGCGACGTATGCGCTATGGAGAATGTCTTGCTTGCCATCAATAACATCATAGAAGCAAAGGAACCGCTGTTTCAGGAGTTGCTGTCGAACATACCCGAGAAACAGAAGCCATTACTCTATGCTATTGCCAATGAAGGTGAAGTGGAAAAGATAACATCAGCGGCATTCATCAAAAAACACAAACTCGCTTCGGCAAGCGCTAATCAATATGCTGCTAAACAGTTGATGGCAAACGGGGTGATAACAAAATTGCATGGCAAATATTCTCTCAACGAACAGTTCTTCGATTTGTGGATAAACAAAACATACGGAGAGGGAATAATGAGAGCCTGAAAGAACGCTTTATCTAATTAGCATAAGCGTTCTTTCTGGCTGCTTTCGTGTATTTTCTGATTCCTTACTTGGTGCATTCACTGATAAACTCCTTTATCTCTTCCTCGTGCTCACGTGCCTTGAGGAAGAGCTGCCATTGGTTTTGTGCTCTTACGAGATTGTGTTCGGCGAACTGGCATTTCCAGTAATGGTCGCCTGAGACGTAGTCCCAAAGGAAGCGGACGCACTGCATGTATGGGAAGAGTTCGGCGGCGTAGGGTAGGAGCGACACCTCCAACGGTGTAAGGAACGATCCGGCTGTCTCGAGATATCCACGTGTGAAGGCGCGGAAGATGTCCATTCGGAAGTCAATCTTGTCCAGCTCTGGCGAGTCTTCAGCCACAGTGTTGGCGGCTGTGCGCAGGAAATCGCCGTAATCGCTTGAGAAGAGCGACGGCATGACGGTGTCGAGGTCGATGACGCAGAGCACGTTGCCTTCCGTATCGAACATCACATTGTTCACCTTCGTGTCGCAATGGCATACGCGCAGAGCCAGCTTGCCCTCACGAAGAAGACGCTCACCCTGGCACATCTCGTCCATATACGATTCAATCTGATTCACAAATTCAGCCACGGAAGCGGCACGTCCTACAGGATCGCGTCGCAGAACGTCGCGCAGCTGGTCGCGTCGCAGCTCCATGTTGTGGAACGACGGGATGGTTTCGCCCAGCTGGTCAGCCACATCAGTAAGCATCGATTCGAAGTTGCCGAAAGCGTTGCCGGCGTTATAAGATGATGTCTCGTCCACCTTCTCAATGGTAACGGCGTTGCTGATGAATACCGACACGCGCCAGTACTCGTCCTTCTCCTCGTCATAATAGAAAGTCTTGCCCTCCTTGGTGGGCAGGAAAGTCAGCACACGGCGGTCGATGTCGGGCGTGCCGGCCTTCTCAAGCTGTCTGCGTATGTGTCCGGTCACCACCTCAATGTTATGCTGCAACAATGGCACGTCAGTGAAGATATGATGGTTGATACGCTGCAGCACATAGTCATGTTCTGCGGGTTCGGCTGTCGTAATCTTGTAAGTGTCGTTTATCAGTCCGTTGCCGAGAGGCGAAATCTGGCTGATGGTGCCCTGGATGGCGAATTGGCTTGCAATGTTCTTGATATGTTCCATAAATTAGTTTTAGTAGTATAAGGGCGTCAATCCTTGAAGTTTTCCTGTCCGTCCGCCTCTCCGTTAAGCGCATCCTTGAACGCTTCCCAGTTCTGGAAGCCCACAAGCAGCGAAATCTTGTCGAGAGTTTCACGTTTAGGTTTCTCCGTGCCCTTGATGTAAAGGGCAAGTTTGTCGAGGGCGCGAACCTTCTGCGGTATGCGTCCAATCTCATGCTCTACGGTGTCAAACAGTTTCTTTAATGCGTAATTCATAATACATAACGTCCTTAAAGCGTAATATTTGGGGCAAATGTACTGATTTTTAGTGGAAAAATAGTAATTTTGCAGACATATTTTTCATTCTTATAATCACTGTATGAAAGAATTAGCACTTAAGTACGGATGCAATCCGAACCAAAAGCCCTCCCGCATCTACATGGAGGAAGGCGAACTCCCCATCGAAGTACTCAACGGCCGTCCTGGCTACATCAATTTCCTTGATGCTCTCAACTCATGGCAGCTTGTGAAGGAACTGAAGGCAGCCACTGGTCTGCCCGCCGCAGCGTCTTTCAAGCACGTCTCTCCCGCAGGAGCCGCAGTAGGCTTGCCTTTGAGCGACACGCTTAAGAAGATTTATTTCGTTGACGACGTGAAGATAGAGTTGTCTCCGATTGCATGCGCTTATGCACGTGCCCGCGGCGCCGACCGCATGAGCTCTTACGGCGACTTCGTGGCTCTTAGCGACACTTGCGACGCTGCCACAGCCACTCTCATCAAGCGTGAGGTGAGCGACGGCGTAATCGCACCCGACTTCACTCCCGAGGCTATCGAGATTCTGAAGGCAAAGCGCAAGGGCACATACAACGTGATAAAGATAGACCCCGCTTACGTGCCCGCACCGATAGAGCACAAGCAGGTGTTCGGCGTTACCTTCGAGCAGGGACGCAACGAAGTTCGTCTGGACGATCCGAAGCTCTTCGAGAACATCCCCACAAAGGCAAAGAACTTCACTCCCGACGCCATCCGCGACCTTATCATCTCGCTCATCACACTGAAGTATACACAGTCGAACTCTGTATGTTACGTAAAGGACGGCCAGGCCATCGGCATCGGTGCCGGACAGCAGAGCCGCATCCACTGCACACGTCTCGCAGGCAACAAGGCTGACATCTGGTGGCTTCGCCAGCACCCGAAGGTGATGAATCTTCCCTTCGTGGACAACATCCGCCGCGCTGACCGCGACAACACCATCGACGTATATATCTCTGAGGACCATGACGACGTTCTGCGTGACGGCACATGGCAGATGTTCTTCAAGGAGAAGCCCGAGGTGCTCACAATGGAGGAGAAGAAGGCATGGATAGCTGAGAACCGCGGCGTAGCTCTCGGTTCGGACGCTTTCTTCCCGTTCGGCGACAACATCGAGCGTGCTCACAAGAGCGGCGTAGAGTATATCGCACAGGCTGGCGGTTCGGTACGTGACGACAATGTCATCGACACTTGCGACAAGTACGGCATCACAATGGCGTTCACCGGCGTGCGTCTGTTCCATCATTGATAAAAACAATTCTAACTTCTTATTTTTCTTAATAACAGATTATGAGCAAAGGCGACGATATAGACGCAATCATTGCCAACGGCATCTCTTGGGGTCGCGGTGGAGCAAGCAGCTCTTCCAAGAACGACGACAAGGTGAAGACGAAGGCAAAGAAGAAGAAGTACATCACCGGTGCCCATGGCAGCGGTTCGGCTCGTCAGAAGGCTAAGTACCGTGAGCAGCGAGCCAACAGAAACAAGAAGTAAAAATCACACTATCCTATAAACGTCAAGGGTGTGCAGCCGACCGTCAGGTCAGGCTGTACACCCTTGATTGTTTTTGCGGTATACGGTTGTTTGTTGTTTGTCGGACGGTTCTTACTTAGCCTTATCCAGCTTCATCATTATCTTTCCCACGAAGATGGCATGCTTGCCGTTCTGGTCGTCCGGAATCATCCGTCCGTCGGCATTCTTAGCGTACTTCAGCGTTGTGAAGTAAGAATGGGAGTGGCCGCCGAGCACGATGTCGATGTCGTGGTTGCGAGCAATCATGTCCTCGTCGTCCACGTTCTGCGCCAGTCCCCATCCGAGATGCGAGAGGCATATCACCACGTCGCACTTCTCCTCCTTCTTCAGCTTCTTTGCTATGCGGTCGGCAGTCTCAACGGGGTCAAGGTATTTCACGCCCACGCACTTGTTCTCGTCCACCAGTCCCAACATCTGCGGGCAGATGCCGAGCACGCCGATGCGCAGTCCGTTGCGCTTCAGAATCACGTAAGGCTTGACGATGCCCTCGACGGGAGTGCCCGTAAAGTCATAGTTGGCGCATACCACGGGGAACTTCGCCATGCGGAAGATGCGTGCCATGTTGTCCAGTCCGTAGTCGAACTCATGGTTGCCGATGGTCACGGCATCATACTTCATCATGTTCATCAGCCCTATCTCCACGTCGCCCTTGTATATCGTGTAGAACGGCGATCCCTGCGAGAAGTCGCCGCTGTCGAAGAGCAGGAGGTCTGGATTCTTCTCGCGTTCCTGATTTATCATTGCCACACGTCTTACGAAGCCGCCGCGTCCAGCCACGAGAGTGTCCTGCAGGTTGGGATTGAGCGGCAGGATGCAGGAGTGTGTGTCGTTGGTGTGGAGTATTTCGAGTGTCTTTTGCGCTGCAGCCGTCAGCGTGGCGAGGCAGAGACATGCCGCCACAAATATCTTTCTTATTGCCATTGATGTCATGTGTTTTCGCTTGTTATTGTCCATTGTTATCTTACTTCACGGTGATGCGTCCCTCCACCTTCGAGCTTACCTCCTTGCCCTTTGACTGAGCGTCCTGGAAGAATTTCTCGATGAGATATCTGACGTTGTTCTCCTCGTCTTGCGGCGACACCACGTCCTTCTTTTTCTTGAATGCTCCCATGTGGTCGTTACCCTGCGCCACATAGTCGAGTGTGGCGATGCGGTAGTTGGCAGCCGGGTCAATCGGCTTGCCGCCAACTGTGGCTGACAGCAGCTTGCCGTCGCGTGTAATCTCGAGGCGCACCTCATGGCTGACGCCTTCGCCTTTACACAGAGCAATCTGCGTGAACAGCTCCGTCACCTCCTCGCCGGTAAGCGTCAGGAAGCAAATCTTGTTCTCGAAAGGCGCCACGTCAAGGATGTCGCCCTTCGTGACGGCTCCCTTCGTGATGGCAGCGCGTATGCCACCTATATTATACACGGCGAAGTCGGGTCTCTCATTGAAAGCCTTGCTGCTCCATATCAGCACGTCGGCAAGGAGATTGGAAAGCTCGCTCTCTGGTCGGTGAGTGGACATATCGTGAGCCGCATATCCCATAACCGGACTCATCATCGCATCCACGCGCTCCTTATATGGAGCCAGGAACGCCACAGCCTCCTGGTTCTGTGCGTTGTCATAACGCGAGTCAATGAGTATGCGTGAGCGTTCGACGCCCGTGATGGTGTAGTGGTGTGTGGCGCACGACGATGCCAGCAGCGCCGTCGTGGCAAGTGTGAGCAAAATCTTGGATTTATTCATATCTAATTGGTTAACTATGGCAAAAATACAAATAAAATCCGAGAAATCAGTAGTGCTGGCACAATACTTTAGGTTGAAATGCAGTTTAGCGGTGAGAGGCTCAATCAAACAACAAGGCGTACAACCTGAATCCGTGCGGTTTCGGTTGTACGCCTTGTCGTTATTTATTCTTTGTCTGATGGTTCAGACATTGTAAGTTCTTTATTTCAGCACTACTTTTCTTGTTACGGTCATTCCCGTATTTGCGTCGTACGTGCTGCGCATATATACTCCAGACACTGATGGCTTGCCGTTCAGCAACATACCGTTGAGGTCATACCAGCGTGTGTTGGTGTCGTCATCGGATGTGATGCCGTCAATGAACGTGGTCTTTCCGAATGTCACCTCAAACGGCAACTTGTAAGAGCCGCATATTGCGTCTTCTGCAAAGTCGAGTGTTACGTCCGAAAGCCATGTCTGTCCGTCCTTGGCAAGCATGAATCTCAGTGTGCACTTGCCATCGCCCGGTACGGTGAAGTAAGCATAGCCATCGGCATCGGTAAACTCTGCCGTGCGACACTCGTCGCCTGCGAATACTCCAACCTCTGCATCCTGCTGCACCATGCCGTCAAGGGTAACGCGAGCTGTAATGGTCATGTTGCTCGGATACTTGTGGTGGTCTACAGGAGTGAAGGTGGACTGCTTAGACTGGGCTGCCGCCTTCTTCTGAACATAGGCTGGCAACGATGAAGGATAGTTGAATGTCCTTACGTTTGCGCTTGCGCTCTGCAGCATATATCCCTGTCCGGGAGTGAGAGCCTTCAGCGAGCCGGTCCATTCGTAGCCGTCGAACAAGGCAAATCCATACTGTCCCTTTATCATGTCTCCGTCCTGCGGATCCATTCCTGCAAGAGCGTCGGCCACGGAAGCAGTCTGCGTGTTGTTGTAGGCTATCCAGTTCCATCCCGGCACGACCGTGATGGTGCGGTCTTCCTTCGAGCCATGGCTGCCAATGAGCTTGAGCACCTTGGCGCTTGACATTCTTGTCTTATACATCGAACGGTTGTCTACGTCGAATGACTTGCCATGCCATGTGCCCTTGTCGCAGTTGGCAAACGCGTCCTTGCTCTTCACTGTCTCCACGCCGTCTGCAACACTTGCAAATACGCTGCTGACGTTCATGTCGTCGGCCTTGGCGTAGAACGAAGTCCAGTTCCAACCCGTGCTGAGAAGCGTTGTCTGCTCCATCTTGTCTGCAGCTTCGATGAGAAGCGGAGCTGCGTACTTGCCTATGAGTACGTTGGCGCTGAACGTCACGTCTTGCGATGTGGTAGTCACCGGATACATAATGCCGGTGCTTGCGTCGTAAGCCTTGAATGTGAGCGTCTTGCCAGCGTCACTGTCATTGCCGTATACATCAAGCAGCAGGAAGCTGTTGTCGTAGCGTGCGTTGTATGCAGGATGTGCTATGCCACGGCATTCGTCGTCAACGAATACGCCTACGATGTCGTCGGCATCATAGCTCGGCTTGCCGAGGATGGAGAGTGTACCGATGATGCTCATCGTACTTTCATACTTACCCTTGTCTACTGTCCAGTCAGGCTTGTCGCCCTCCACTGTGAGTGAGAGTGTGAGCGGCGTGGCTATGCCGTCGTTGCCGGTAAGATATACGGTCTCCTCGTACTTGCCCACAGGAGTAGCCTCGGTCACTTCGAAGCTTATTGTCTCTGTGGCGAGCGGATCTACGGTGCCATACTCTGCGTCTGCCTTGAGCCATGAAGGCATGCCGCTGATGGTCCACATCTGCTGCTTGCCGCTCTTGTTGACGAAGCTTGCCTCGAAGGTGTGGTTTTCGCCAGACTTCTTTGTCATCTTCATTGAGTTCTCGCTCCATGCCAGCTCATTGTTGTTGATGTATGCACTCCAGCATACGGGCAGCGAGAGATTGCCGTTGACGTCGCGCAGGTCGCGGACGGTGAAGTTGAGCGTACATGCTGCAATAGTGGCAGGTGTCTCGTTGAGCGTGATGACAATCTTGTTGTCGCTTGCCGTGAATGAGTAGTCGACGTTGGTCTCAGTCTTCTTCTCTCTCAGAGCTGGAGCCTCGTCGGTGAAGGTGAGTGCGTCAGCATACACTGCCTTATGATCCGTGCGGAGCATATCGTCGTCGGTGCCCTCGGTCACCACCTGGTTGTATGCATCGAGCGTCTTCTTCTCAAACGGATAGTATGCCACGAGTCCTTGCTCTGTGCCGTTCAGTCGTATCTTGCGGCGCGACTTGAGAATGTCTGCGCTAAGAGTGGCGTTCCACAAGCGGATTTCATCAATATTGCCCACAAGCTGACGGTCGTACTCGTACGTTCCGTCTTCGTTGAGCGTTCGGCGTGCGCCGATGATCATACGGTCGCTTGCCGTTGTTCCGATGCCAGTCACGCTTGTTGCCATGGTGCGCTCGCCGTCCACATACACGGCAGCATTGCCGTTGCGCAGGATGTTGAGTGCCACGTGGTGCCAAGCCTTGTCTTGCAGCGATGCGGTGCCGGCAGCGAAGGTGTTGTCGCCGGATGTGAGTTGCAGCACACCGTCGGTGTTCATCCACAGCTCCACTTCGCCAGCCTGCAGCAGCTGGGTCTCGCCTTTCTGCTTGTCGGCGCGCATCCACAGTTCGATGGCGCAGTTGTCGGCAGCGAGCGGCGATACGTCGGCGGTAGGAATGTCGAGGTGTGACGTGCCGTCGAGCGTGATGGCCTTGTTCTCGTTGTTGAGATACCAGTTCTCGCCAGTCATGCGCAGGTGTCGGTTGCGGGCATAGTCGGTGATGACGGTGCCTTCGCCCTCGTCCATCTTCCAATAGCCAATCAGATGGCGTGTGGCAGGATTCTTGGTCTTGTTCTTCTCCATCAGCGCCGCTGTCATGTCGTGAGCTTCATCCCAGAGTGTGAGTTCGTGGATGGCTCCCGTCAGGTGCTGTCCGATGGCTATCGGTCCGTTGCCGTCGTAGGCAGCCACTGCTTCGTTGGTGAAGAGATCGGTGGTGGTGGCGTCTTCTGCCATGGCAGCTTTCAGCGTGCAGCCGTTGGCATTTGCGGCATAGTTGATCGTGAGGTATGCCCACTTGTCGGTAGGCATCTCAGTCTTCGACGTATAGACATTGTTGTCTATCTTCACCTGGAGGTGGCGGTTGTCATCCATGCCGACCACGAGCTTCTGCTCTCCCTTACCGTGTGTGAGCAATGTGCCTGCGCCATTGAGGTTCACCCAAGCGTCGATGGCAAAGCTCTTGCCTGCCAGATTGATGTCGGCCTCGGTAGCGGCGGTGTTGTCGGTGCCGGTCATGCCGAGAGCGGTGGCGTGCGAAACCTCTGCTCCGTTGAGCACACCGGTGACTATGAAGTTGGCGGTCTTCGTGAGTTCGCCCTTCAGGAAGTTCTCGTTGAACTCTATGCTAACGTCGTCGCCGGGCGAGAGGATGCCGTTGGTAGGTGTCGGCATGCCGAGCGGTTGCGGGCGCTGCATGTCCTTCACGAGGGCTATCTCCTCACTGGTGTTATACACTTCCTCATTGCCGTACGTACTGACGGAGAGTATGCGGAAGGTGTAGTTGCCGTCGCTGAAGTTGTGCATTGGCAACTTGTACGATACGGTGGCTGTGCTGGGCAGCAACTCATTGTTCTGTGTCTTGTCTGCCTCGTTGATTACGTATTCGTGAATGAGTGTCCAGTCGGTGTCGCCCTGCTTGCGATACTGTATGCGGAACGCCTTGAGGTTGTGGTAGTCGCGGTCGAACTGGTTGAACGAGATGTTCAGGTCGTCGATGGTCTGCGAGTTGAGCGTAGTGCGGTCGAGCTTCATCGTCACTGCCGATGATGAAGGCACGAACTGTGCTGTTACGTATACGGTGTCGGCTATCTGATCCCATGTGCTGGTCGGGTCGTACTGCGACTGTGAGGCGAGCACGATGCCGATGTTCTTATAGTCGAGCACGCTGGTGTTGGTCTGCCAGAGCTGCATGGCCTTGGTGACGGTCTGTCCAGCCGGAATCTTGATGACGCGGTTGTCGGTGAGCGGCATACCATCGATGGTGATCTTTGCACCGTCGGGATTGCTCTCGTCTATCATCAGGAGCTTGTAGTAGACGTCCTCGTCCACCTCTGAGGCGTTGGTGAGGCGCAGCGTGTAGTTGGCGGCACTGCCCGTAGGCACATTGCTTACCACAGGTACGTCCACTGCTATCTGCGGCACCTCAATCTGCATGGTAGCCTCCATGATGGTGGTGCCCGGACGATAATACTTGGTCTTCACCTCGCTCTCATACGGACCAGAGGTCTGTCCGCCGCGTGTGCGGAAGATGGGCGAATAAGCACCATACTTATATACATCCACTGTCAGAGCGTCGTCGTCGGCTTCCTCAGCGAGGGTGTAGCTGAATGACGAGATGTCAGTCTTGGTATCCTCTGAAGTGTGATGCGCTCCGCCTCCAGTCCTTGTAGAGACAGTGCATTGCACACCTGTTTTATTTATGCTCATTCCCCATGAATCAGACAATACGACAGCCGAAGTAACGGTCCATTCGTGTGTGCTTCCACGGCTTTCTTCTGTCTGTCGGCTCATTGTTATGCTGCTGCCCGAGTCGAACGAGAAGTTCTGGTCAAGGTTTTCGTCACGGTTCTCGTATGCAAGTACCTTCTCCTTCTCGTTGGTGGCGAGCGTATTCTCCCAAATTTGGATTTGCGAGTTGCACCATTCCACCGAGTCGCTATAGCAGAGGTTGCTATTGCTTGGCGCGATCATGGTGTATGACGGTCCGCTGTTTGACACATGCTTGGTGGCTTTCGGTCCCCATACCTTCTTGTCGTGGTTGGAACTGCCGAAGCGTGGGTCGTCGGCAGCAAGCGTAGTGAGGTATACGGGATGGTCCGTCGTATTGCTGTAGCCCTGGGTGCTGGCAACGGTCTGCAACAGGCTGTTGCGCATGGCGCGCAGGTTTGGCAGCAATACGTTCTCCACGTAGTTTTCCGTGTAGTTGAACATGGTCTTGAAGTTGAGTCCCGTGGTGATGATGTCCTTCAGTTCCAATGTCGCCTTGTCGCTCGTTCCTTGTCTATGGAAATTGACATCGCGTGCCAATCCATAGATGAGATTGGTAGCCGAACCGATAAACACGTCGCCGTTGGCACCCACATACTCTGGAGCTGATGATGTGGATATGGTGCGTGTGGCGGTTATGGTGCGGTTCCAAGTGTTGGCATTCTCGCCTTCTGTGAAGATATTAACTCCCACGCTCAGATCGTTCTTGCTCTCTAAACTGTTGAGAAATGCGAAACCAAATATTCCTGTAACGGTCGTTACTTCCACACCAAACTTGGTGGAGGTCAGCACTTCGCTATCAGAAGTCCACACGCTGCCGCTGCTGGTGGATGAGGACGTGACGCTGCCGCTGGTCCATTCAGCGCTTGAGCCGGTTCCGGGAGGGTCGCGCAGAATCATCTCCACAACGTCGGGGCCGCTTGTCACAAAGTTGTTGCCTGTGGGCAGCGAACCGAGGATGATGCCGTTCATGCCACTGCCGTCCCAGTTGTAGGTGCGGTCGTCGATGTCGTAGCTGATGGAGAGGGTGCGCGAGTAGGGCGCGGTGATGTTGGGCAGACCTGCCTTCCATGTGTACACGGCGCAACCGAGACTGTCGAGCTGCAACTGATTGTTTTCCAGTTCAACTAACGAACCGGCAGGTTTTCCAGCCGGGTTGTTCTCAAGATAAACCTTCTGCGAGGCGGAGAGGGCGTTGTTGATGGTCACCACATTGCCGCTGAGCGGCACGCGCGATGTCACCGGCTGGTTCTTCACGTCGTGATTGACATACTCCTCGAAGCCCTTGAGGTCGAAGGTGTAGTTCTCCTCACGTTCGAAGATGGCACCGCCGTAGTTGTAGGTCACCTTGCCATTGGTGTCGATCGTGTAGATATCGTCGATGGTGAGCTTGCCGTTGGCGTCCTCAATCTCATACTCCGACAATCCGAAGGCCCCGTCGTCGTGGCCCCGCTGGGTGACGGTGAATGAGGGTGCGCTGTGATAGGTCTGGTTAAGCTTGCAGTTATATGCATACTCCTGACGCACCCCATTCTCTGTGACCAAGGTGTCGGTCAACTGCACGAGCGGATAGGTGGCGTCAACGGTAGTTGCGTCGCCAACGCTCAGGCCGGTTGCCACTACCTTCATGCTCTCCACATTATACATAAGCGGAGGCACCATGGCTGAGAACTCACCCGTGAGCGAGTCGGTGCGTATGAATATCTTCTTGGCGGCATCGCCCGCGCCGCGCCACGAATGGCTGGCAATGACGCTGGTGGCTGACTTTACGGCGGCCTTTGAGGTGTTGGTCTCGTAGCTGTATGACGTGCCGTTCGTCTTCTTCACCACGTTGAGGCGATAGCGGTCGTTTGTCGGGCTGAGAACGAGTTCGGTGATACCGATATTGTTATGGCTTGCGCCGAATCCGACAGGCTTCTCTCCCTCAATGCTTCCACCTACCACGCGGCCCGTGAAGTTGACGAGTGTCTGGTCGATGAACTCCATGTTCTTTATCTCGCGGTCGAACGTAATCTTCACGCCGGCTCCGTTCGGGTCGGCTGGGTAGCGTCCGGCTGATGCAAACACATGGCCGTCCTTCTTCACCTGAATGAAGTGGTCGCCGATGGGCACGCTGATGGTGAATGTGCCGTCCTCTGCCGACTGTATGAGTTCGCCGTCGCGACTGCATATCGTACCGTCAACATAGAAGGTGCATCCCTCTACGGGATAGTCGGTGCCTTCGTAGAAGACGGTGCCCGATACGGGGAACGACGATACGTCGGTGAAGTCAACGCCACTATGCACGAGCGACGATGCGCTGATGTAGCGTGTAGAATAGGTTGGCGAGTATTCGTGTATGCCCATGGCTGGGATAACCATATAGTTGGTTCCGTCACCTGTGAACGGTACACCACGGATGACGAAGTTGCCTTGTGCGTCGGTCAAGCCAAACAGTCCGAGCTGATGCGATGTCGGAATGACGCTGCCCGTAGGTGATGTGCCAGCACCGAGACGTGCGTGGTTGCCGTTTGCCACGCCACTCGTCTTCGAGTAGTCGTAGGCTGTGGTCTGTCCACTGAAGCCTTCGTCTACCGGCCAGTAAGCTATGAGTCCGTCTTCTGTTCCGCAGAGGGTATGGTTGTAGTTGGCTAGGATTTCCTCACGACTCAATGCCTTGCCGCTGAATATGCGCATCTCGTCGATATAGCCCGAGAAGGCATGGTTTGCCGACGATTGGTAACTGCCGCCGAGACACAATCCTGTGTTTTCGGAATTGGCAAACTGCACCTTGGCGCTGAGTTTGTCGGCGAGTGGTACAACGGTAACCGAATCTTCGGCGTTGACTGCCGTCACTGTGGCTGCGCCCGCAGCATCTACGGCGAGAGTCAGCGATGTGAAGGCGTTAGGCTTCAGATAGATGCCCGTAGGTGCCGAAGCGGATGCGCTCTTGAGGGTAAGCGGATAGCCCTTGCCATTGGAATCTGCAGCACCAAGCGTCAGCTGTAACTTGCTGCCGAGGTCGAGAATGGTTGGAATAGTGCCAGTCTGCGCATCGTCGGGGCGAATCATCATCTGCATGGTGTATGGCTTGGAGGCGAAATACTTGTTGAGCGTCTCGCTGTCCTTGCTAAGGAACACGCCATCGCCGGCTCCCGACACGCGGAGGGCATAGAACTGTCCGCCCTGCTGCTGTGTGCCGTCGCCACGTACCAATGCCACGCGGGTGCCTGCCACGGCTGTTCCGGTGCCGTAGGTGATGCGGCCCGATACGATACCGGTGGCGCGACTGAATCCGTCGTCGCTCTTTTCAAGGCGTGTGTCGCTGCCGTCGCACGTGGTGATGCTCACCACCTTGTAGTCGTAATACTGTCCGGGCAGTGCCGTCTGGTCCTCATAGTAATAAGACGAGGCGGTGCCGCTGGTCTTGTAGATGGTCGCCCATGTGTCGGTGCCCTTCACACGGCGTGCCACCTCGTAGCGTGTCACGTCCGATCCAACCTGGTCGGCTTCCCATGCCACCTTCACAAGTCCGTTGTAGTCGCCCTTGGTGGCGTTGACCGCCGTAACCTGCGAGTTGCCCGTGATGCGGCCCTCCAGAATGTTGGTGCTTGAGAAGAGCTTGTTCTCGAGCATCGTGGTCTGCACCTTATATATATAGGTGGGGCAGAGCTTCAGGTCGCGCGTGTCGGTATATTCGTATCGTGTCTTGCCCTTGTCGGTGACGTTGACGGTTGCCACCTCCGTCCAGTCGTCGCCCGGCTTTCCGTTCTTGCTTATGGTGCGGAACAGCTTGAAGGCATAGCTTTCGTTACCCTTGAACTCGGGGCATTGCCATTTCACCGTGATGGATTTCTTGTCAGACACCACATCGGAGATGTTAATCGGGAACGAGCGCTGCACGGACTGCGTAGTGCTGGCCATAAGGCTGGACAGCAGTTTGCCTGAAGGCGAATTGGTAGGTACGAAATAAACCTCATAGACGTATTTTTGGTCGTAATCAGGCACGTCGTCCGTGTATTTTCGTGTATTATACGGAATGTCGCCCGCCACTTTCGTTTTGTCCTCTGGGTGCCCGTCAGGGTAACGGTAGATGCTCCATGTGCCATTTGCATATAAATGACGACCATAGGCTTGCCATGTCAACAATATTTGTTTTTTCCACATGTCGGTGGGTGCAGCTACATTGCGAGGAACGTCGTAACTGTAAGGCGTATCCATCTGCCAGCCAAATATAATCGTACTGGGTCGGTCTTTGGGAGTTACAGTAATAGATTTTTGTCTGTATAGATAGAATGAAGACCCATCCGTTTCGTCATACGAAAGCGTCAGCCCATTATAGGTGGATGAGCCCTTGCTGTAGGTCTTGTAAACCGCCTTATTTAGCGTGGAAGGGTCGAAGTAGCGCTTGCCGTTGCTGTAGTCTTTGTAATACGAACCGTCAGTAGTCATAGCCACGGTGGTTGGGCCGTAGCTCGTGTTGAGCTTACTCTCCTTCACCTTCAACGAGCCATAGGTACGTTCGTAGGTTGGGCTGTCCGCAAATATGTTCTTGATGCCTCGGCTTCGGAACGTGCGTTCCTCCCACGCTTCACTTGTATTGTTGATTCTCCATTTACCGCGAATCTTGATGTCGTGCTGGGTAGCCACAGCCATCTTGTCCATGTAGATGATCATCTCCACCCAGAACTGTTCTTTCAGTTTTCGCGGGTCCCAGAAGCGTACGGTGTAGTTCACGCCGTCAACTTCTTTGGTGTAGGTGTCGCCCCACCATCCGTTGTTGCCACGCTGGTCTTCCAGTCCTAGATCATTACCATTGCCCTTTTCACCTACCCATGACAACTCCCAGTCGGGTGAGCAGATGTATTTGCCATCTATATAAATAGCCGGACCACGGTGTCCTTTCTCTGTTTCATCGTGAAGGAAAAAGCCGTCATAACCATTCATGTCGTAGAACCAGAAAAAGATACCTATCCATGGCTCATCCACTGTGGGGTGATGATAGAGGCGTGAGTAGTAGTCTGTACCTCTGCCATAAGCCGTGTTGAAGTGTGCTCCGGCATACGCCTGCCGCGGCACGACCATAGCCATGATCAGCAGGAGAAACGTGTACAACCATTGGTTGGTAATCGTAGATTTTTTCATGCTAAGATATATTTATTATTAATTATTAATCGAAAAGACGATAGACATATATAAATGTCTGCAATTCAATGCAAATATATTAATAATATTAATATTTTCTCATTTTTAGGCTGGCGCAAAATGACGCAAAAACAAAAAATGAGACGCAAAAGACGCAAAATCAACAAAAAATCTTATCTTTGCAGATTGGAAACCTAAACTAATAATTATATGACTAATCGCCTAAACACTTATTTTGATAGCACAAAGGTGGGACGCCGTGACTATTTCCGTCAGCTCATCTTTCTGACCTTTGCTCCTCTGTCAATCCTTCTCTTCGGTCTTCACCTTGTGGGTTCCTATGGTTTGACAATTAAGCCTGCATTGGCTTGCTCGGCATGCTATGTCTTTGTATCGGCAGTATCACTCCTTTTCTATATATTAAAGGGACCCAAAAGGCTGAAGAATATAATGTCAGTCTTCCTCGTCTCGATAATGATCATTCAGAGCGTGCGACTTCTGGTCTTAGCTTCTATGCGGCTTAACGACCCCATGCTCACTACGGTCAACATAACAGTTTGCTATATCCTTGTGCTTATAGCCAGCATTTCCATCTTGCCACGCATTTCGCTTGTCTGCACATGCATTAACATAATGTCAATATTCCTCTGCCTCTATATCACCGACAATTCGATGTATAGTCAGTTGCTTATTATATTTGGTTTTACGAGTGTTGTCACCACCGCTTTTGGTTTCGTTGCCGACAAACTGTTGCGCGAGCAGCAAATTGAGTTCAACGATTATGCCAGTACCGTTGACCAAGTGTTGCATGTGTTCGATATGAGCAAGAGTGAGTTGTTGGCACTATTAAAGCTGGCAAAATCCCAAGACAATACCGCTGTTTATGACAAGGAACTGATGGCGTTGCTCGACAATAGGACATTGCACAATATAAAAAAAATAGCAAGCCAGATAGAGCACATGCAGGCTTGCCAACGTAAAGAGATGAGCCAACGTTTTCCGATGCTTACGCCAGCCGAGCTCGATGTCTGCCGCCTCGTAGAACAGGGACTTACCATTAAGGATATTTCTATAGCCTTGGGTAAGAGTGTCTCAAACGTGAGTACGGTGAGGGGCAACGTCAGAAAGAAGCTGGGGCTGGCGCAAGATGATAATTTACGAAGTGTGCTGTTGGAGAACAGGCATTAATATATAAATAATTCAGATCACTTGATGATGGTGCGGGCTGTTTAAAAACATCTCATTTAGCGGGTTATTTTCTAATTCTTCGGCAGTTCCCGAAGACAATATTTGCATTTCTAATGCTCAATACTATGAGTTGAATGCACGAAGAAATCTTTGGTGCGAAATTCTTGAGTTTTGAGCGTTTAGAGCCAATGTGCTTATACACAGCATGTTATGAGATTTTCTGACGATGCGCCGTGAAATCAGACTCGCAAACGAGCCGTTTTTTGCTGCAATAGCGCCACTTTTACACTCTAATAGCGCCACTTTTATCATACAATAGCGCCACTATTACACTCTAATAGTGGCACTATTGGTGTGTAAAAGTGGCGCTATTGTTAAGCATGGGTGCTGTTTGCACCGCATAACACCATAAAAACAGCCCCCCAGCCCTCTAGAATCAATTTTTATTTTGTAACATGTTTTTACTCTTTGTACGATATTTGCATGGTGGCGGGAATAAAGCTACCGCCATTGCCATAGTATAAGGTTTTGTTGCGTATCTTGCCCAACACCTTATCTACAGTCAAGATGAAAGGAATGGAGAAGTGTTCATAATCTTGCACAATACCTTCTTCATCTTCCCAAGTCCAAGTGATTTGTGCTACGGCAGGATATATGCTTATTTGTATGTCTGGTGATTTGCCTCCAGTAATTTGTGCCGTTTCAAACGGCACAAATTATATGAAGGCTTTGATATCATATCAAGAGGATAAGATAGTATGTGAAAGTCAATTATTTCGCATACAATCTTATTTTCCCTTTTTCAAAAATAAGCAATAAAAAAAGAAAAGCAAAAAAGCGACTTCGTTGATAGCCAATTATTTACGGGTCTTTTAACAAATTTTGCTTTTTCGAACCTTTTTTTTTATGCCACTATTTGATATAGTATTTACTATCAAAACGTGTTCCTTCTTTCTCTATATCAGTTCCTATCATATTGTATAGTTGCTTTCTAATTTCTTTTATGTCAACATCAGGGATACGATTGGCAATATCTGAAATTTTACTCATTGGGTGCATGCGTATGTCTTCCTTGATGAGGGCTTTGAGTACATGAGGCTCAATCGTCTTCAATGTTGTTACGATATTTGACTTTGCATTACGTAACAAAGTTGGGTTGATTTGGAAGTATGATCCCTTTTTGACTCCACTTTTTGTTATCAAGTGACTTTTGTCCAAGTTGTCGATGTAGCTTCTTAGACGCTCCTCTGCGGAAAGTTGGAGTATCTTAGATAAGTCGGTGGCAGCTATACGCTTTTCTCTTGCAATGATACCAAATGCAATCTTGTTCTTTTGAGATAATTGATAGTTATGATCTACATAATCCATCAAGCGTACAACCTCCTTGTCTGTAATCTCGGCACTTTGGTAAACTGTAACAGTATTGAATGTTGAATCAATCTCAGGTTGTTTCTTGGCTTCGATGGCATCCAACTCATAGATAAAGTCATATCCAGAACCTTCTCCCTCCATTAAACCTAGTGCGCTCAGTATCTCTATCATATTTGGATTGCGTCTATGTTTCGTGTGAAGGATGTTGTCCTTGGTGATACCTAATGGCAGACCACCAGGGTTTGAGATGCTGATATAGCCCGGATGTACTTTGATGGTGATGTCATTGGAGATGGTTCTTGAACTATGTGCGATACTGTTGACCAATAACTCTCTGATTAAGTTTTCGTTATAATAACGTACACTCTTACGGAACAATCCATTTGGCATCTCATAGCTGTAAGTTAGTTCCACAGCTTTGTCCATGATGTCTTGAATTAATTCTTTTGGATTGAGTGTGTTGTCACGCCACTCCAATTTATTGGTTTTATTCTCCAATTCGTCATAAACAAGATATTCTACCGTGATAGGGTAGCAGATACGGCTGCGCTGTTTGGCGGTACCAATCCAAAGAACTCCAAGATTGGTTAGCTTGTTGCCGTCAATGAGATGGTACTGCTCACCTATTTCCATATCATCAAGTTGTTTGATATGTTGCTTGACTCTATCAGATTGTCTGATGTCATTGGCGAATTTGGTAAGGTTTGATTTTGTGGTGTCATCTAATTCGAACATGGTTGTGAATAGTTCCCATTGATAAGCACCCTTTTCCTCACCTACACGTTGGATGTCTTCGCTTCTTACAGGTTCACATTTGTCTGCTACACGGATATACATTTTTCCGTCAGATGTTGTGGCGTAAGAATGAAGTGAAGGAAAAACAGTAATGGTAAAGTATTGGCTACCAGTTTCGTCCTCACAAACATCTCCAACGGCTAATCCCACATTGAAACAAAGACCACGCAAACGAGTAACAGCACTGTTTGCCTCTTCTTGAGGGATTATCTGGTTAGGGGCAGGTTTGCGAGTCTTATCCTCAACTCCAATCATTATTTGACCTCCTTGTGCATTGGCTAAAGCCACACAAGTAGTAGAGAGCTCTTTGAAACCTTTATCCCCAGTTCGAATCTTTTGCAGACTCTTGTATTCTATCTTTTGTTGCTCTGTATTCATATTTATTTAATTCTTAAAATAACACCCATATAAAGTTGTAAGCATCTGCATGAATTCCATTGATTGTGATCCTTTTATTGTATATACTAAATGAACGTAGACGTTAGCTTTATTTATGTCTTCAATTTTTATGCCATATTCTTGCATATTTGAATAGATATTAGTAAAGCTCTCCTCATTATAGGTAACAATAAAAATATTCTGCCTTTTTATTTTGCCTTCAATAATGCCATAGAAATATGGCTTAAAATAGTCAGAGTCAGTGATGCCTAATGATTGTCCAAATATCACGACATTGTCTGCTGTAAATAATCTTTCTACGACATTTTCCTTCATACCTTTTGGGAAATAGGGATTCTTTGTTTTAATGATGTGTGATAGGTGAGTGCTTGAACTTATACAAGGAGGCACCATATTGTCTACACCAATAATCAAATTGGTAGGTGTTTGATGCATAAAGCCATGATGTTTTGCCCAGTCTAATGGAATATTCTCGTTATGGATATAAACGGCTTTCTTTTGTGAATACATTTTACAAAGATACCATGGATCGGTATAGTTAAATGTATACCAAGAACTTTCATGTGCTTCATCTACTAAAAGTAAATGATAAGCACATGAATTTTTATTGATAGAAATTTTATCCAAATCTGTTAATTCTGGAAGGTATCTTCCCCATGCCTTCGTAATCATAAGCCATGCATTGTTTACATCTTCGGCACATTCAACTGATGGTGATAGTGAGTAAGCTATAAGTTCATTGCGGAGTAGCCCTTCTAAATCATACCAATTTTCAACAGATCTTTCTTTGATCTTTTTGATTAAAGGTGTATCTGGAATTGATAGAAATTCAAATGATTCAACAAATCTTTTGAAAGAAGTTTTTAATCCTAAATCAATATCAAATCCATTACCTAAAACTATCATGTTGTCCATAAGATTTCTATTTTAATTGTCAAATCCAAATTTGTTCCAGGCATCGAGGACGAGGCGCTTGGTGTGGTTTTCCTATCTCGCTGTCTTACTTCACGTAGTAGCATGTTATTTATTGCGTTTAATAGAGTCTATTTGTGAAATAAAAGTGTAGAAACTTCTTTAGCTCTCAGCTTGCAATATTCGTAGTCGCTAATGACAGAAGTCAAATCTTGTTCACTTTTTATTGGGAAACAGTTTGGGTGGCTCAGATGATTATACCATTGGGAAATTGTTATTCCCATATGGTAGATTCCACCACACGAAATGTTCATGTTACATTCTCCTTTTGTCGTGAATTCTCCACCATTAGGAATTACTTTCTGAAGTTCTAAAAACTTTTTGTAATTATTCTTGTAAGCCTTGATATAATTATCTACATCATTTCCTTGTATGGTTACAAATTCACCATTATATCTCAAATCTGGGCCATTAAAATAATACTGTATATACCAACCATTTTCTGTGACATTAAGTTCGCCACCTGATGCCAAGGCTTCTGTATATTTTGCTTTATTCATAACTTCTATTGTTTTTTTGCAAATATACGATTTTTGGGTTAAATCTTTGCATAGAATACCATCAATGCGACTTTAAAACATAAAAAAGTGTATTTTAGTATTATATATTGATGTTCTTTCTAATCTGCTTATATAAGAATAGGAGGCTGTGGGGAATACGAAAAAGTCAAACCGTATGAACGTCAAACAAACTATGCAAGGAGTTGGATGGTATAGACGAGAAACTTGCTCTTCGACAGAAGATGCTTGACGATGCCAACGCTACCATTACATAAGCCAAGCAGAGGCTTGCAGAAATGAAATACGAGCACAGCAGAATGCAAGAAGTTCTTGGTGAAGACAGGGACTTGCACTCAATTCAACTTCAAAGAAATATGCTTGCCACTTTCAACAGTATGCTTGTTTCTTCCTTAGAGCCTCTTATTACCTCTACGTTCACCGACCGTCAGCAGGAAATTCTAAACGAGTCAGGCTATTCCGACTTGATGCGAAACTGCAACCAAATCATCAACTGCGCCATGCTTCTTTCGCTTGGCTATATCCGTGAAGCTACAACCTATGCAGAATCATGTGGCGGTGGCAGTTCGCCAGACTCTGGTTGGGGACGAGACAAGGATGAAGACGATGATCATTGGTGGCGCAGGTGCATCGCCGCGTCGGCTGCGATGATGCGACCTGTAAAGTATCGGATGCGACGTGGACGGTAAATAATGAGTCCAAATGTTCAATGGTATTTCCCATTCATTGAACATTTGGCTCAAAATACAATTATTTTGATAACACTTTCCAATATCCACTCTTGAAACTGCCGACACGTTCTAAATAGCCAGTCTTTTTGAGAAATGCTATTTCACGCTTGGCGGTGGCATCCGACAATCCTGTTTTCTCACAAAGCCTTTCTCTGCTTAGATTCTTTTCTTCTGAGAACATCCGCAAAATCATCTTCTGCCTCTCGGTCAAGTTTATTGGGTCATTTATTGGGTCATTTATTGGGTCATTTATTGGGTCATTCGATGAACTATATGAAACATCGTTTTGAATATGTAATGTCAATTTTACTTGCATAAGTTCAGGCTGTTCCTGTAACTCAGGCTTTATCCAATGCTTTTCATTCCATGCGTTTAGGATGAGTGGAAAACCCGAGCCAAGGTTCTCGCCATAGCCTATCATACGGAACATATTCTGCATACGCTGATTACGTGCCTTTGACTCGCCACCATTGTAAATCTGCTCAATAGGAAGTTTCAGAAGTCCTGGATTGGTCAGAACAAAACAATCGTCATACTTTTCAACTTTCAGCACTCCATTCACCATAAAATCGGAATGAATAACCATATTTGTAACGGCTTCACGCACAGCTTTGGCTTGAAGCGTATCGTCTTTGCGCACTACACCGTCCATACTGAAAGGGTGAGGCAAATCACGTGTCAGTTTCGGAATGACCATGCGAATAAAGTTGAACAGGTTGTTTTCCCAAGTCCCATCGTATGTCAATCGGTCGCTATAGCGTTGGTCGCCTATCAAATTGGATTTATCAATGTAGTCCATTCGCAGATTGTCGAAACGCTCACGGACTGGCAATCCTTTGCCAAACATTAAGAGTCCAGCCATAGTCAGTCCTTCTTTTCCTGTCCTTCGGTCTCGTGTATAACCTCCAAAGTTCGTTAGAAACTCCTTATGTTCTGCCGAGTTCCATTGATGCTCTGGATGCAAGTTCTGAAACATCTGACGGAAGCGTTCCAATGTTGGAATATCGATGTCGTCCATTGTGTAGTATTCCAGCAACAATCCGTCATTGCCAGCTTCATTGGCATCACGGAGCATCATCTTCAACTCTTGCTCCGTACAATGATAGTCGCCTTCATGGTTGCGTTTGAAAGTTCCTCTTGACAGATTGTTGTTGATATAGACAGGACGGACTGTATAATCGGCACGAGGCACGTTGATGGCAATAACCTTCTTGCCGTCAACATCTATCGTCTGAATGTCATCGTCGTACAGAAGATTGATATTCACTTTCTCACGACTATTTACAGTATTCCACAAGTCCTTGCGGATTTTGTCTGCATCCTCAACACCAACGATTTCAAACCGCTTGGTATTGTTTTGCTCGTCCATGTGCTCTACCACACCCAACAGAATGGTTCCACCGTATGTGTTGGCAAAAGCGGAATAAGTGTCCCAAAGTGAATTTGGCACACCTTTCGTCGCTTTCTTACATTCGAGCGTTACACGCTCACCTGCTAACAGTGTTTCTTTTATATTGATGTTCATATTATTATTTGGAAAGTACAAAAGTAGTGATTTCCAGTTAGGATAACGAATAAAGGTGTTGAATTATTATGTAAGATAGTGATATTTGTGTTTAGCGACAAATTATGTTGGCAAAATCTCGGCAATTTATATAAACAAAGAATCCTAACTGCTCATATTCAAGCAGTTAGGATTTCTCTGGGTGCGCCTGAAAGGACTCGAACCTTCACGTCCTAAAACACCAGATCCTAAGTCTGGCGCGTCTACCAATTCCGCCACAAGCGCATTATGTGATATTCGAAGCGGGTGGGGAAATGCTGCACACGGCTTCGAAAATGTTCCGCAAAGGTAACGTTTTTTATCCGTTTGTACAAGTTTTACTTACTTAAACTTTTGCAGAATGAAATAAATGTACTACTTTTGCTTTTGTTATAATCGACTTTTTGACAATCCTCCCTATCGAGAGAGGAAACATTTATTAACTAAATAGTGTAGTTATGAGAAAGATTTACATGACATTTGCAGCAGCGCTCTTTGCTGTTGCCGCTTTCGCACAACCCCTTGCGAGAAATCATCAGGCGAACGGACAAATCACCAGTCCTTTGCGTTATCAGGCTCAAAGTGTGCCTCAGTCTTGGCAGAAGACCGACTTCCTGCTCCCCAACTTCGGCAAGGCGCGTCCTATGTTGGCGCCCAACTTGCAGGTAACGGACGATATGCAGATGATTGTTGACCAGCCTGAAGGCACATTATATCATAATTATTATGGTGTCAACTCCGGTTTTGAGGTGTTCTTCGGTACGGTTATTTCCACAACTGTGGACGGTGTGGCACAGGACTTCGTCATCGCTGACGACGGAACGATGTATATCAAGAACATCATGGCTACGCTTGGCCCGAACGTTTGGGTGAAGGGACAGAAGACTGGTGACGACGTTTATACGTTCACATTCCCGCAGAAGTATTACAAGCAGCCCGTATATGACGAGAACAACGAGGAAACCTCTGAATTTGAAGATTTCTATCTGTTTCGTATGAAGATTAACGATGCCGGCAACTCATTCATCCCTGACACCGAATCGCAGGATATCCGCTTTGTCTTCCGTAACGATTCGCTCATACGTCTCGACGACAATAGCGACGGCGTGGTGCTTGCACTTGCCACTGCTGAGGGCGAATGGGTTGGTTTTGCCGACTTTGCAAGCGAATGGCATAAGGAGAAGGCTCCCATTGAGGCTCCGTCTGCTTCTGCCACCGTCTCTGACTATATGATTACGTACGGAAATGATGAGAACGACAGGGATGCTGCATTGGTGAAGGTGGCGCTCGAAGGTGACGGCTTCTACATCAGCAATCTCTCCGGCAGCAATCCGGATGCTTGGGCTAAGGGTAAGGTAGACGGTGACAAGGTGGTGTTCGACGGCATGAAATACCTGGGTGTTGACCCCGTTTTGGGATATCATACGTATTTCGCTCCCTCTGGCAAGCAGAAGGTGACATGGGAGGAATATGACTATACCTTTGATAGTCTCTACTTCGAGAAGGAACTTGTCTTTGCTTACGACCGTACGGCTAATACGCTGAAGTCAGAAACCAACTTCCTTGTAAACGCAGGTAAGAATGTTGTCTATAAGGTCAACGAGTATGAGAAGCCTATGCTCACTCCTTGGAAGGAGGAGGCTGGCACGCCGAAGGATCCTTCTGTATTTGAATTTATGCCGTATGAGAGCGAGTATGGTTATGGCTGTATGCAGATACACGTGAATAAGGAATCGACAGATGGCAAGTTGCTCAATCCCAACAAGCTCTTCTACAATATTTACTTCGACGACGCTCTCTTCACTTTCTATCCTGACGAGTATGCCGCATTGGTGGACGAGATTACTGACGTGCCCATCGACTTTACTGACAACAACGATATCGTGAAGAAGGGTACTAACAGAAAGATATACTACTTCTTGCAGGGAATGACTACTGTAGGCGTTCAGGAAATCTATAAGGACGGCGACAAGACATACAAGTCGAACCTCGTAAGCTATAAGGTGGACGAGAGGGGCAATCTGACTGGCATCAGCCGCGACATCACCACTGGCAGCGAAGATGTTAAGAGTGTGTCTTACACCGACCTCGCAGGTCGTCGCATCAGCAAGCCCGCTCACGGCATCTTCCTCAAGACCGTTAAGTATGCTGACGGTTCGCAGAAGACCGTTAAGTATGTTAGATAATATGTATCATTGAAAAGAATGAATTGTATGAGAAACATATTTAGTACATTACTGCTTGCCGCTTCGCTGGCATTGATGCCTGAGGCTGTCATGGCAGGAACCGGTAAGGTGGCATATACAGCCAATATGTCTGGCAAGGTGTCTGACTATGGCACTGGCAAGAAGGAGAATTATGACGTGGCTGTACGTCTCGTCGGAAAGGACCTTAAGGGTCTGAAGATTGAGGACATCAGCGTGCCCGTAGCTTTCACTGACGCCAATGTTTCGGACGTGAAGATGTGGGTTACTCGTAGCCTTGCGCTCGATGACAAGAAGAAGAATCTTGTGGACGGCGTTACTGTTGACGGCGTAATCTCTAACGGCACGTTAAGCGCTACGCTCGCTTCTCCGTACACCATTGAGGCTGATACGCTCTATGTGGGCTATTCGTTTAATATTACTAAGCTTGCGAAGGACACCAAGAAGCCTGTCAAGGTTACTATGGAGGAAAGCCCGCTCGGCTTCTTTGTCCACAGCTCACGTACGTATCTGAAGTGGATGGACAAGTCGGCAGAGTATTGCTCGGCATTGGAGATTGTTCTCTCCGGCGTTGAGACTGACGCTGCCGGCATCGACGCTTTCGGCACTATCCACGGCGAGAAGAACAAGCCGACGGATGTGACTTTCGTTATCCGCAATCACGGTGCCAATGCGGTCAGCTCCATTGACTACAGCTACATGGTGGGAACAACGAAGAAGACAGGACACAAGGATTTCGAGATTCCGGTGCCTGCCTACTATGACGCAGCAGCCAAGATGGACATCACTCTGGACGCTGTAGATACAAAGGGCGACTATCCGTTCTCGTTCACTATGGACAAGGTCAACGGAGTGGCTCAGCAGTCTGCTGCTTATGAGGGCAATCTCAAGATATACAACGTTCTGCCCAAGCGCCGCTCTGTAATGGAGGAGTATACGGGCACATGGTGTGGTTATTGTCCGCGCGGCTTTGTCGCGCTTGAGGTGCTCGACCGCCTTTATCCGGACGACTTCATCGGACTGTCTTATCACAATGCAGACACCATGGAGGTGATGACTTCTGACCAGTATCCTCTTGCTGCAAGCGGTTTCCCCTCAGCCGAGATTGACCGCCGCACAGGAATGGTAGATCCGTTCTATGGCATGCAGAACACTGGTTTCGGCATCGAGCAGTTGTGGAAGCAGCAGTGTGAGGTATTGGCTCCTGCCAACATCTCTACAGAGGCTTCTTATGACGAGACAGGCAAGAAGATTAACGCCAAAGCCACTATGGTGTTCCCCGGTGACAGAACTGACGCTGACCGCTTTAAGGTGGAGTTTGTGCTTGTCGCTGATGACCTCCATGGCGAGGGCAACAGCTGGGCTCAGAAAAACTATTTCACACCTGATAGCAAGGAGGAGCTGATGTTTGACGAGGCTGCGCCGTTCGTGCAGGGCAATGAGAAGGTTGTAGGTCTGCACTTTAATGATGTGGTAATGGCTACGACACGTCTCACCACGGGTCTTGTTGCTCTTCCCTCTAACGTCGTTGAGGAAGTGCCGGTGACAGTGGAAGGCTCGTTCGATGTGGATGCCATTAAGATTATGCAGGACGCACGCAAGTTCCGCATCGTGGCTCTCCTCATTGACAGCACTGACGGAACCATCGCCAATGGAGCCAAGGCTCCCGTTACTGGCAGCGAGAAGACCGGCATTACCACTCTCGGTGCCGACAAGCAGGACTGTCCGGTGGCTTATTACGACCTTGAGGGTCGCCGCCTCCAGCAGCCACGCCACGGTCTTAACATCGTTCGCTACGCTTCAGGCAAGAGCGTTGTGAAGGTGATGAAGTAAGAGAATAAGATTATCTAAATAAAAAACTCGTTGTAAACGTCCAAGCAGGACGATTACAACGAGTTTTTTAGTTTAGAGTTGAGGGTTTAGAGTTTAGAGTTATGATTACCTTTTCTGATTAACAAATACATATCATAATTCTCAACTCTCAACTCTCAACTCTCAACCCTCAACTCTCAATTTATCGTGAGTGTTGCGTCAGGCAGTCCCTCTGCCGATACAGTCAGCGTTATGTTTCCTTTTCCCTTTGTTCCCACTACAATTACCATTTCGCCGTTGAAGAGCGGCATGCTGTCCGATGTGAAGGGCACGAGAGAGGTGGCGTCACCGTTGCAGGTGGCTCTCAGAGAGCCCGCTCCCTTGACGCTTGCCTTTATAAGGTTGGAGGCGGTGGGGCAGGGATTGCCGTCGTGGTCGGTCAGCGATACGGTTACGAAAGCCAAGTCGTCCTCCGCCGGATTGAGCGTTGTGCGGTCTGCTTTAAGGACAATGTGGGCTGGAGCGCCGGCTGTGCGTACCGTTTGCGTGTCAGCCACCGTGCCGTCGTAATTGTATGCCACGACGCGCAGTTCGCCCGGTTCATACTTCACGTTGTTCCAACGAAGACGATAACGGTCGAGACGTGTGTTGGGATTCTTCACGATGCGTCCCTGACTCTTTCCGTTAACGAAGAGTTCGGCACTCGGATATGACGTGTAGCAATACACAGGCGTCGTCTCTCCCTCGCGTCCCGGCCATGTCCAGTGGGGCAGGAGGTGTAGGGTGGGCGAGTCGTTGCGCCAGTGAGAGCGATAGAGCCAATAGCGGTCCTTGGGCAGTCCTGCAAGGTCGCAGATGCCGAAGTAGCTCGAACGTGAAGGCCAGTACTCGTCGTAGGGCGACGGTTCGCCAAGATAGTCATATCCGGTCCATACAAATTCGCCTATTACATAGTCGCGGTCGTCCTGCATCTTCCAGTCGTCATCGGGCAGATTGCTCCACGGACAGTATTCCACGTCGTACGACGAGCATTGTCCGTCGGGATAAGTCTTCGAGTCAGACACCTCCACCGGGAACTTATACACTCCGCGTGAGCTTACTGTCGATGCTGTCTCCGAGCCCAAGAGAAATCCCTTTGGCAGCTGACGGATGTTCTTGTCGTATTTATGTACGCGGTAGTTGAATCCAGGAACGTCCATTACCTGGGCGAAACCCGACTTCAGCGCGTCCTCCGCACGGTCCATTCCCTGCGTCACAGGGCGTGTGGGGTCGAAGCGATGGCAGAGGTCCTGCAGGTGCTTCGATATGTCGCGTCCCTCCTCGCTCCACTGTTCGGGTATCTCGTTGCCGATGCTCCACATCACGATGGACGGATGGTTGCGATGGTTGCGCACCAGATTCTCTATGTCCTTGTCAGCCCATTCCTTGAAGTTAAGGGCATAACCGTTCTTGCATTTCGGATAAATCCACATGTCGAAACTCTCCGCCATGACCATCATACCCATCGAGTCGCACACCTCCATCTGCCATGTAGAAGGCATGTTGTGAGCCGTGCGGATGGCGTCGCATCCCATCTCTTTCATCGTGCGTATCTGTCTGATGAGCGCAGACTTGTTGACAGCTGCTCCTATCGGACCAAGGTCGTGATGTAGGCATACGCCCTTTATCTTGCGCGACACGCCGTTAAGCTGGAAACCGTCATGCTGAGCCACACGAACCGTGCGTATGCCGACCTTCTGCTGGGTCTGGTCAACGAGCTTTCCTTTGCGATAGAGTCTGGTTACGAGCTTATAGAGATAAGGCGATTCGGGCGACCATAGCTGTGCGTTGTCCACGTTCAGCGTCTTTATGATATTGCCCTCAGCGTCGAAGTCGGCATTCTTTATCTGCGCGACAGTCTTTCCTGCGGCGTCAACGAGCAGGTTCTCCACGGTAAGCGTCTTGTCAGCGTTCTTCACGTTGGTGCAGATATTCACCTCCGCCTTGCCGTCTGCGATGGAAAGAGTGCGGAAATAGCTGCCCCATTGGTGGATGTGGGCTGCGTCAGCATTGGTGACGAGCAGCACAGGACGATAAAGACCGCCACCCGGATACCAGCGCGAACTCTCCTCGCGGTTGTTGAGGCTGACGCTTATTTCGTTCTTTCCCTTCTTCAGGTACGGCGTTGCGTCCACGCGGAAAGCGTTATATCCGTATGCCCAATGTCCGGCAAGGTGTCCGTTTACATACACATGCGGGTCGGCCATGGCGCCGTCAAACTCAAGTATGGCGGAAGCCGGCACCTTCTTCAGACTGACGGAAGTCTTGTAGAAGCCGCGACCGATCCAAGGCAATGCGCCAGAACGTCCCGACTTCTCTGTCTTCTCCTTTTCGCCGTTCTGCTCAATGGCAACAAACTGGAGGTCCCACTTCTTGTCGAAGGGTCCGCTTATGGCCCAGTCATGCGGCACGGTCACCGGTTTATAGCTGATGCTGTCACGCGAGAACTCCCACGTCTTGAGGTTTGTTGTGTTGCGCTGAGCCGAGGCAGTAAGAGCCGATGTGGCAAGCGCGAGGGTCAATATTGTTAGCTTATTCATTTGTTATAATTATTAGATTACCTTCAAAGATAATAATACTATCAAAGGAATCATAACTTTCAAATCTCAATTATCAATTTTTAACTTTCAATTCTTGAACGCGTCCAGCGTTGTTGTCGGCTTGCCGTTAGAGTCGAACGCTCCCTTGTTGTAGTCGTTCCATCCTCCGTAGCATTCCGGTTCCCAATAGAAGATGCCGAGACATTCGGGCTTTGCCTTACATCCTTTCACCATCTTCTTCATCATGGCAGCGGCGTTTTCAGAGTCCCAAGCCATGCCGATCTCGCAAACCATAACCTTGCAGTTATAGCGAGAGGCGAGAGTGGAGATGTTTTTGAGGCAGTCGTCGGTGACTGTCTGCCAGTTGTCGTCCTCAGGATAGAGCGACATTCCGATGACGTCCCATTTGGCTCCGGCGGCTTTCAGACCGTCAAACATCCATGTGAATCCGCCGATCTCGTTGCCGCGGTCGATGTGGATGATGCACTGTGCGTCGGGATAGACAGCCTTGGCTGCGTCGTAGCCGGCGTTGTTGAGAGCTGTGTAATTGTCAAACTTGTTGTCGCTGACAAGACCGAGCGGCCAGAGCATACCCGTGCGGGTCTCGTTGCCAATCTGAATCCACTCCACGTCGATGCCGTTGTCCTTGAGCGTGGTGAGCACGTCCTTTGTGTGCTCAGCCACGGCAGCCTTCATCTTCGTGAGGTCGTCCTTGAAGTCTGTCCATGCGGAGGGTATGTTCTGCTTGCCTGGGTCAGCCCAAGAGTCGGAGTAATGGAAGTCTATCATGATGCGCTCGCCGAGCTTCTTGGCACGCCAAGCCTTTACGAGCACGTCCTGCTTGCCTGACCATCCGTCTGCGGGGTCCACCCATACGCGGATGCGCACCGAGTTGGTGCCGAGGTCGCGGAGCAGCGTCATGCAGTCCTGCTCCGAACCTTTGGCGTTATAGAACTTCTTGCCGCTGGCTTCCATCTCTGTCAGCCAGCTGATGTCCGCACCCTTGGCAAAGCCTGTCATGTCGTATGTGGGTTTGGTCTGCGGGGTTGTGTTAGTGTCGTCGCTGCATGAAGAGAGCGTTATGAACGCGAGGGCAGCGAGAAGGAATGATTTTATGTTCATTGTTATTGGTATTGGTACTTTCCTTTAGCTTGATTCATGTCTTGAATACGTTTAGGTAAATTATGGTTTTTAATTATATTATAATATTCGATCCGTTCGGCTTAACGTAGTTATGTGCGTTTTCTTATTGGAAGATTTGAAACGGTTTGGTTTTTTCGTCGGCTGCAAAATTACAAATGCGGACAAAAAAACGACGTTACAAATTAGACAAATGGCAAAACAAATCGGACAAAACCCTCGCTAACCCCCGATAAATAAAGGGTTTGGCAAATTTGTAAAGAGGAGAGGGAAGAAATGGATGATAAATTAATGTTGTCTTTTTCTTTGTCAATTCGCGGAAAACATCTACATTTGTAAAGAAAGAAAACTGAATGTATGAAAACAACCAAGGAGTACATATCATTGATAGAGTCTCATGCCGAAGAACTAAGGTCTTTGTTCGGCATCAGGTCATTGCGCATCTTCGGTTCAGTATCACGTAATGAGCAGAAGGAAGGTAGTGATGTTGACGTTTGTGTAGATATGGAACCCAAAGCTTTTTTGGTTGTCCGCTTGAAGCGTTTCCTGGAAAATCTCCTTCAATGTTCTGTTGACGTGGTAAGGATGCATAAGCATATCAATCCCTATTTACTCGAAGAAATCAATAAAGACGGAATCTATGTTATCCGATAGAGCTGGAATCAATAGATTCTTTATAGATAGTCATAAATAAGCAGACAAGGCAAACAGTAGGAGGCTATGGCGTCCCGCCGTAGCCTCGCAGCCTCCCATAGCAGATTATCAATCTGCGCCTGTAATACGTAACTTTGTACCAACGTCGTGTCCCGAGGGGACATATCTATCAGAAACCCACTGCAAGCTCCGAAGGAGCGCAGCTGTGGGAGAAATAAGCACTCTCATCCCTCTCTTGGTTCCGCGAAGCGGGACCGACCATCCTCAACATTATCGTGGGATGCGTGGCTACGGCGAGACGCCATAGCCTCCTAGGTTTGCCTTTACAGCTGTAAATCGCAGTTTATCTGTTAGGAGGTACGGCTTGAAGCCGTATCACTTAGCCTAAACGTTAGGCAGTGCTTTGTCAAAAACCTTTATCCACAATCCGCTTATGGGCGCAAACCCTTATCGGGTTTAAATAAAAGGCTTTACATTAGGTCTTACGAGAACCAGTTCTCGCCAACCTAACGTAAAGCCTTTTATTTGTGCACAGCACGCGCCCATAATCGGAAAAAACAAAGAAAAACACAAGGTTATATAAAACAACATTATAATACTATATGATGTGTAATTCTTTAGTTTTGATACAACTTCTACTGTGTAACCTTGTGTTTTTTATGTTTTCCTTTTGTTGGCACAGTGATGCTTCGGCATCACTCATGATATCGTTTGGAGGATGGGTGTCGAGAGCAACGCTCTCGTAAAGCCCATTCGCCAAACGATATCATGAACCCGTAGGGTGTGACAACAAAAGGTATGTGGATAAAGGTTTTTGTTAAAGCCCTGCCTAACCTGATCTCACCGATAAATTTCTGTTTGGCGGTTAGTTTGGCTGACAATATTTGCATTTCTAACGCTCAATACTGCCAGCTGAGCGCACAACAAAATCTTTGGTGCGAAATTCTTGAATTTTGAGCGCTTGGAGTCAATGTGCTTATACACAGCATGTTATGAGGTTTTCTGACGAAGCGATATGAAATCAGACTCGCAAACGAGCTGTTTTTTGCTGCAATAGCGCCACTTTTACACTGCAATAGTGCCACTTTTATCATGCAATAGCGCCACTTTTACACTCTAATAGTGGCACTATTGTAGTGTAAAAGTGGCGCTATTGTTAAGCTTGGGTGCTGTTTGCACAGCAAAACACCGTAAAAACAGCAAACCAGAACTCTAGAATCAATTTTTATTTTGTAACAGCTTTTTACTCTTTGTACGATATTTGCATGGCGTCCGCCGTCCGCTTAGACATGTTTTTCCTTTTTAAGAAATTTTATTTAAGTAAAAATCCTCTTCTTTTATGTTTGTTATTAATTTATTTCATATATTTGCATTTTCGTTACGTAAGGCATCGATTAGTTGCGAATCGTTACTTTGTGACGAAGGCGACGACGGAATAAAATTATAAACCCTATAAAATCTATCGTTATGAACAACATCCCATTAATATTTTGGCTGATCCCGATAGCCAGCGTTGTGGCATTGGGAATGGCATGGTTCTTCTTCCGCGCGATGATGAAGGAAGACGAAGGTACGGACAGAATGAAAGAGATTGCGGAGCATGTCAGGAAAGGCGCTATGGCTTATCTGAAGCAGCAATACAAGGTGGTGGCCATCGTTTTCGTGGTGCTCGCCCTTATCTTTGCTTTCATGGCTTACGTACTGAAAGCGCAGAATCCGTGGGTGCCTTTCGCATTCCTTACAGGAGGTCTTTTCTCCGGACTGGCTGGCTTCTTCGGCATGAAGACCGCCACATACGCCTCGGCTCGCACCGCCAACGGCGCACGCACAAGTCTGGACAAAGGTCTGAAGATAGCTTTCCGAAGCGGAGCCGTAATGGGACTCGTCGTGGTGGGTCTCGGACTGCTCGACATCGCCATCTGGTTTGTTGTTCTTAACGCCGTCTATGAAGGCGAGAGCACAGCCCTCGTCACCATCACCACCACCATGCTGACCTTCGGCATGGGAGCCTCCACGCAGGCACTCTTTGCCCGCGTCGGCGGAGGCATCTACACGAAGGCTGCCGACGTGGGAGCCGACCTCGTGGGCAAGGTGGAGGCCAACATCCCCGAGGACGACCCGCGAAATCCTGCCACCATCGCCGACAACGTGGGCGACAACGTGGGCGACGTGGCTGGTATGGGAGCCGACCTCTATGAGAGCTATTGCGGATCAATCCTCTCGACGGCTGCTCTCGGTGCCACTGCCTTTGCCATGAACGGCGACATGCAGCTTCGAGCCGTCATCGCTCCGATGGTGATAGCCGCCATCGGCATCTTCCTTTCGCTCATCGGCATCTTCCTCGTGCGCACCAAGGAAGGAGCCACGATGAAGGAACTCCTCAGCTCGCTCGGTCTCGGCACCAACGTCAGCGCAGGTCTTATAGCCGTAGCCACATTTATTATATTATATCTGCTCGGCATCGAAAACTGGTTAGGACTCTCGTTTTCCGTAATCAGCGGACTCGTTGCGGGCGTAGTAATCGGTCAAGCCACCGAATACTACACCTCACACAGCTATAAGCCTACGCAGAAAATTGCCGAGGCTTCGCAGACCGGACCTGCCACGGTCATCATCAAGGGTATCGGTACGGGTATGATTTCCACGATGATACCGGTGGTGACCATTTCCGTAGCCATCATGCTCAGTTATCTCTGCGCCAACGGATTCGACATGTCGCTCTCGGCAAAGTCGATCAGCACCGGACTTTACGGCATCGGCATCGCAGCCGTCGGCATGCTCTCCACACTCGGCATCACACTTGCCACCGACGCTTACGGACCCATCGCCGACAACGCAGGAGGCAATGCTGAGATGAGCGGACTGGGTGAGGAAGTGCGTGAGCGCACAGACGCCCTCGACGCTCTCGGCAACACCACCGCGGCCACGGGCAAGGGCTTTGCCATCGGTTCGGCTGCCCTCACGGCTAGGGTGTTCAAAATCGCTTTAAAATCCTGCGCATTTTTTACCTATAGTATTGA
>ERZ1026776.114-NODE-114-length-61661-cov-54.292569_pt1 | contig 61661 bp, 43 predicted proteins | sample MGYA00380125_ERZ1026776 | MGnify/ENA primary metagenome ERZ1026776 (study PRJEB33269, sample SAMEA4719761) | human gut metagenome | biome: human-associated habitat; feature: organic feature; material: feces | place: Cameroon | collected 2013-10 ...
TATCATAACTCTCAACTCTCCATTCTCAACTCTCAACTAAATAAACTGCAATTTATCGCTGAGATAAACAAAAAAATAGGAGTTACGAATTATGGTTGTGGATAACCTTAACTCGTAACTCCTATTTCGTTATTCTTAAATGACGCTTAGAGAATCTGCAGCACTTCCTTTATGTCCTCAATCTTACGCAACTCGTCCATGATGACGCGCACTTCGCTGCGGTCGTGTACACGCAGTTCGATGGTGCCGTTGAAGATGCCCTCATCGCTGGAAATGGTAACGCGATGGATGTTGACGTCCAGCTTGTCAGAGATAACCTCTGCCACGTCATGAAGCATACGCTTGCGGTCGATACCCGAAATCTGAACAGTGGCATCAAAGAACATCACCTTGTGCATGTCCCACTTGGCGTCAAGGATGCGATTGCCGAAACTGGTCTTAAGCTTGGAAGCCACAGCGCAGTCGCGACGATGTATTTCTATGCGGTTCTTATTGTCGATATATCCGAGGATGTCGTCACCCGGTATCGGATGACAGCACTGCGGGAAGACAAACGTGGAGATGTTCTCCTCATTTATAATCACCGGCTTCTTCTTGTTGAAGCCCTCTCCTACTATGAAGAAGCTGCGCTTCGTATCGTCTTTCTTGTCGTTGTGCGAGAAGAAAGGCACGAACTTTCTCCAGCCACCACCCGTGTTCTCAGCCTTCTTGCTGCGCAATTCGTCGAGATCGTTATCGCCGAGCAATATGGTGCGCTTGCCGATGGCGAGGAAGAGCGCCTCATTGTTCTTCATCTCGTGCAGGTCGCAGAGCTTGTTAAGGACTGGAGTGTTCATCTCCAGCTCGTTCTTTACAAGCCAGTCGTCCAGAATCTGCTCGCCGCGCTTCTGCAGTTCGCGGTTATTGCGGCGCAGTATGGCTGTAATCTTGCCCTTTGCCTTAGCCGTGGACACGAAGTTTATCCATGACGCCTGCACATGCTGCGAGTTGGATGACAGCACCTCCACCTGGTCGCCGCTGTTAAGGCGATGGCTGAGAGGCACCAGCTTGTGATTTACCTTCGCACCTATACAGTGCGATCCGAGGAATGTATGTATCTGGAAAGCGAAGTCGAGCACCGTACATCCTGCCGGCATAGTCTTGATTTCGCCCTTCGGTGTGAATACGAAAATCTCGTTAGCGAAGAGATTCAGCTTGATGGTGTCGAGGAAGTCCATGGCGTCCGGCTGCGGATCGTCAAGAATCTCCTTGATGGTGGAGAGCCAGTTGTTGAGCTCAGAGTCGTCATCGACAACCTCCGTCTCGCCCTCCTTGTATTTCCAGTGTGCGGCAAAGCCCTGCTCAGCCACCTCATCCATGTGGTCAGAACGTATCTGCACCTCTATCCACTTGCCCTGCTTCGACATCAATGTGACGTGCAAAGCCTGATAGCCGTTGGCTTTCGGGTGGTTCACCCAGTCGCGCAGACGGTCGGGATGCGACTTATATATCTGGTTTATAGCCACATATATCTTGAAGCATTCGTTTATCTCCTCCGAGCGAACCTTCGGCGTATAGATGATTCGCACGGCGAGGATGTCATATATCTCCTCGAAGGTGACATGCTTGTTCTGCATCTTGTTCCATATCGAGTATGGACTCTTCACGCGTGCCTTTATTTCATATTTCAGCCCCATGTCGTCAAGGATGGCTCTGATGGGCTTTGTGAATGACTCGAAGAGCACATCACGCTGTGCCTGTGTGTCAGCCAGCTTCGACTTGATGTAGGCATACTCCTCCGGATGTTCGTAGCGGAAAGAGAGGTCTTCCAGCTCTGTCTTTATCTTGTTAAGACCAAGGCGGTTGGCAAGCGGAGCATAAATATATAATGTCTCGCCCGCTATCTTATACTGCTTGTTGGCAGGCTGCGACTCCAGCGTGCGCATATTGTGCAGACGGTCGCAAATCTTGATGAGGATGACGCGGATGTCGTCGCTCATCGTGAGGAGCAGCTTCTTGAAGTTCTCAGCCTGTGCCGACTTATGATCATCGAATATGCCTCCAGAAATCTTCGTCAGTCCGTCAACAATCATAGCCACCTTCTCTCCGAAAATGTTCTCTATGTCCTCGACGGTATAGTCCGTGTCCTCCACGACGTCATGCAACAGGGCGGCGCAAATACTGGTGCTTCCCAGTCCCATCTCCTCCACGGCGATGCGTGCGACGGCAATGGGGTGCATGATGTAAGGTTCGCCTGAGAGTCTGCGCACACCTTTGTGCGCCTGCTTGGCGAAGTTGAACGCCTTTGTGATGATGTCCACCTTCTTGCGGTGTGGCGATGCCAGATAAATGTCAAGCATTCCTTTGAAGGCTGCCTCTATCAACTTGTCGTCAGCGGCTTCGCGCTGTCGTTCTTTCTCTTTAATGTCGTCCATGATCAGAGTCTCCTATTAATTGGCGTGATGATTTCTGTAAGGTATGGTAGTTTTGCGGCTACTAACGTCCGAGCCGTTACTTTACGCGAAGCTTCTTGCCTGCGCGTATGTTGCTGCCGCTGATCTTATTGAGTTTCTTGAGCTTGCTTACGGTTGTTCCGTTACGCTGAGCGATTTCTGAGAGTGTATCACCCTGTCGGATGGTCACGTTCTTTGAGCGTTCTTTTTTGTTCTTCTTTTTACGTGAAGAGCGTGTGGAGCGTGAAGAGTATGTGGAGCGTGAAGAGCTGCTATACTGGCGTGTGGGGCGTGACGAGTAAGAGGGAGCGTCGCTGTTGACCTCCACCTCCTTACGCTTCGACAGGAGAGCGTCGGCGTTGTAGGCATAGATGGAGTCCTCCTTGTCGATGAAGTCGTTGACGAGCATCTGCGGCAGACGCAATGCGGAAGGCTTTGACGATCCGTTGACGATGTTGCGTCTGTACTGCGGATTGAGCTGCTTTATCTGGTCCACGTCGATGCCGAGCACGTTAGCCACCTGCTCGAAGTGTACGTCACGGTTAACCATGACGGTGTCTGTCTTCGAAGGCAGTTCGGTCTCCATCGGGCAGATATTGTGTTCGCAATAGTAGTTCATGATGTAGTTGGCGGCGATGAATGCCGGCACATATCCACGTGTCTCCTTCGGGAGGTAAGGATAAATCTTCCAGTAGTCGGTCTCGCCCTTCGAGCGGTGGATGGCCTTGTTGATGGTCTCCGGACCGCAGTTGTATGCGGCAATCACCAGATTCCAGTCGCCGAATATGCGATAGAGGTCGCGAAGGTACTGCGCTGCTGCATACGACGCACGCACGGGGTCGCGACGTTCGTCCACGAGCGAATTCACCTCCAGTCCGTAATGCTTGCCGGTGGTGATCATAAACTGCCACAGACCGGTGGCACCCACACGCGAAACGGCATTAGGATTGAGCGCCGACTCGATAACCGGCAGATACTTCAGCTCCAACGGCAGTCCGTACATCTCGAGAGCCTGCTCGAATATGGGCATGTAGAAGTTCTGTGCACCGAGCATGGCGCTGACCGAACGGCGCAGACGACCGCTATAACGGTCGATAAACACCTGAACGATGTCGTTATACGGCATTTCCATAACCGACGGAATGCGGCTAAGACGCTCCTTGTATACTTCCTTGTCGTATACAGGATTGATGTCCATCATGTTGCAGTCCGTGCTGGCTTTGAGGTAAGTCTTGTGGTTGTAAGCGCTGAGCAGACTGTCATAGTCTTGCGTCAGTCCCTCTGGCAGGTCTATAATTTCCTTCTTTCCTTCAGCGTCCGTCACCGTTATCTCTTTGTCGTCGCTCTGCGCGAAGATGGGGTTTGAGAATGTGAGAAGCGCTGTTGCTATCAATATTAATGTCTTTTTCATCTATATATATAAATGTGTATGTCGTTTCTGTATGTTTATGTTGCTTGTTATTGAGAACGCCTTATGTTCTCAGAAATTGAGGCTGCAGCTCACTCCTAAGCTGTTGTCGCGTAGAGGATTGGTCTGCAGACCGTTGTTGCTGCGGTTGATGATTGTCGGCTCCACTCTCAGACTGAGGTCCTTCGAGATGTCGAACTCTGACAATGACGCGTCAACGTATGCGTCAATGATGGATATGGCGTAAACGCCGACAAGGCAGAAGAAGCTCAGGTCTCTCCATCTGCGGAACTTGTCCTTACGGTTCTTGAAGAGCCGTTGGTAACGATCGATGTTGGAAGAGTCGATCTTTGCTCCGAGATGCAGAAACTGGTTGTAGCTCTGCGTGTTCGGGTCGTCGTCCATGATGTCCATGTAAGCCTGCGAATAGTCGCGGAACATCTGGTTGTTCCATCGCATGGCGTAAGCGCAACCTACGAATCCGCCGTAGACGAACGGCAGCTTCCAGTACTTGCGGTTGTATATCTGTCCTGCTCCAGGCAGCACGATGGCAAGCCACATCGCCCTCTTGGCGTTCGGACGCCATGTGGCCCAATTGCGTTTTGGCCGCACGTTCTTAAGGGTGTCTGCCATAAAGATACGACCGTCCACCACGCTGTCCTCATAGACGGCGCGGTTAACGACGACGCTGTCCGAGACGGCATGTGTAAGGCTGACGCTGTCGGCTGACACCTCTTCCTTCTGTGCGGCTGCCGGCGATGCAAGGCACAGGGCCATGCACACGAGCAGCGACTGCAATATATGTGACGTTATGTTTTTTTTCACTGTTGTTTCATTTTGTCGAAGGCGCTCATAATGCGCTCCAGTTCCTCCTCGTTGGCAAAGGGAATGGTGATTTTTCCTTTTCCCTTCGGCGAGCATGTCATCTGCACCTTGGTCTGCAGGAAGTCCGAAAGGTGGCTTCTGAGAGCGTTATACTCTTCCGGCAGCTTTGCCTTAGCCACAATCTTCTTCTTTCCGCTGTCCACGTCCTCTCCGTTCTTGAGCATCTGTGCCATCTCCTCCACTTTGCGTACGGAGTAGCCGTTCTTTATCACCTCGTTGAACAGCTTTATCTGCAACGACGGCGACTCCACGGCAAGCAGCGCTCTGGCGTGTCCCATATCTATCTCTCTCTTCTGCAGAGCTATCTGCACCTGGGCTGGCAGACGTAGCAGTCGGAGATAATTGGTGATGGCGGTGCGGCTCTTTCCGACGCGCTCAGACACCTTCTCCTGCGTCATTCCCTCCGCGTCGAGGAGATGCTCGTAAGCCAGAGCTATCTCTATGGCGTTGAGGTCCTCACGCTGTATGTTCTCGATGAGCGCCATTTCCATGACGTTCTCGTCCTTGATGGTTCGGATGTAAGCCGGTATGGCGCTGAGTCCGGCTATCTGCGAAGCCCTCCAGCGTCTTTCACCGGCGATGATCTGATAGCGTTCGTCAGCAATCTGACGCAGCGTTATGGGCTGTATGATGCCAATCTCGCGTATGCTTGCCGCCAGTTCTTCCAGCGCAATGGCGTCAAACTCTCGTCTTGGCTGGTTGGGGTTAGCCTCAATCTGCGAGAGCGGTATCTCGTTTATGGTTGACGTTCCCTCGGTGCGTGCACCGGCGTTGTCGAAGAGGGCGTCCAGTCCCTTGCCTCCGTCGATGTCGTCAAGTCCGCGTCCGAGTACGTTTCTGCTGTATTTCTTATGTACGGCCATTATTGTCTTTATTGTTTTTTAGTCGTTCGCCGTATTGTCGGCTGCATTTTCGCGCGTGGCGTTCTTATTGATAATCTCCTTGGCGAGAGCCATGTGGTTCTTCGAACCCACCGAGTCGGCATCGTAGAGTATGACCGGAATGCCGTGTCCCGGGCTTTCGCTCAGCTTGACGTTACGCTGTATGACGGTCTTGAATACCAGTTCCTGGAAGTGTCGCTTCACCTCGTCGTAAATCTGATTGGCGAGTCGGAGGCGGCTGTCAAACATCGTCAGCAGGAATCCCTCAATCTCAAGTGACGGATTGAGCTTGCTTTTGATAATCTTGATGGTGTTGAGCAGCTTCGTGATACCCTCAAGCGCGAAATACTCGCACTGCACGGGTATGATGACCGAGTCGGCAGCAGTAAGCGCATTCACGGTGATCAGTCCGAGCGACGGGCTGCAGTCAATAAGTATGTAGTCGTAGTCATCCCTTATCTGTTCCAGCATATTCTTCACCACACGCTCGCGGTTCTTGATGTTGAGCATCTCTATCTCAGCTCCCACGAGGTCGATATGGCTCGGAATGATGTCCAGTCCGTTGATGTCCGTTGTGTATACGGCGTCATGGACGTCAGCCTGGTCGATGATGCATTCGTAGAGTGAGCAGTCGATTTCGTTAAGGTCTATTCCGAGTCCGCTTGAGGCGTTAGCCTGAGGGTCCGCGTCGACCACAAGTACGGTCTTTTCCAGTGTGGCAAGCGATGCCGCGAGGTTTATTGTTGTCGTTGTCTTACCGACGCCACCCTTTTGGTTGGCGAGTGCTATTATCTTTCCCATTTCTGTCCAAAATTATTTGGCAAAGTTACATATTTTATGCGACATACTGCCCGTTTAAACCTTTTTTCGTACTTTTGCAAGCGAATTATAGTCAAATTTATGAATAATAAAAGACCGTTAATACTTATTTCGAACGATGACGGCTATCAGGCCAAAGGCATCAATTCGCTCGTGGATATGCTCCGCGACATGTGCGACATTCTGGTATGTGCCCCCGATTCGGCAAGGTCGGGATTTGCCACAGCCTTCACGTCTTCGGTGCCCCTGCGCCTTACGCAGCGCCGCAAGGAGGAAGGTCTGGAGGTATATTCCTGCAACGGCACACCGGTGGACTGCGTGAAGGTGGCGCTCGTCGAGTTCTTCAAGGACCGCATGCCCGACATGATAATCGGTGGCATCAATCACGGCGACAATTCGTCGGTGAACGTACACTACAGCGGCACGATGGGCATCGTCATCGAGGGCTGCATGAAGTATGTGCCTTCCATCGGATTCTCGCTCTGCGACTTCGCTGCCGACGCCGACTTCTCCCCGCTCGCTCCATACGTACGCGACATCGTAAGCAAGGTGCTCAGCAAGGGTCTGCCTCAGGGTGTGTGCCTCAACGTCAACTTCCCTAAGGCTCAGACGTTTGAGGGCGTTAAGATGTGCCGAATGGGAAAGGGTACGTGGTTTAACGAATGCGACAAGAGACGCCATCCGCACGGACACGACTATTACTGGATGACGGGACAATACCGCTCCGACGAGCCGGAAGCTGACGACACCGACACGTGGGCGCTACGACATGGCTACGTGGCAATTACGCCGACACGCACAGACGTCACCGACTATGACTTTCTGAAGAATTACGAATTATAAGAACATGAAATACTACCTGATAGCTGGCGAGGCTTCGGGCGACCTGCATGCCTCGCGTCTTATGGCAGCGCTCAGCAAGGTGGACGACGACGCTGAGTTCCGCTTCTTTGGCGGCGACCTGATGGCTGCCGTGGGCGGCACGTGCGTCAAGCACTACCGCGACCTTGCCTTCATGGGCATCATACCCGTGCTGCTGCATCTGCCCACCATCCTCCGCAACATGGCTTTGTGTAAGCGCGACATCGTGGAATGGCAGCCCGACGTGGTCGTCCTCGTTGACTATCCGGGATTCAATCTCGACATAGCCAAATACCTCCACTCGCATACGCGCATCCCCGTATATTATTACATCTCGCCGAAGATCTGGGCGTGGAAGGAATGGCGCATCAAGCGCATCAAGCGCGACGTGGACGAGATGTTCTCCATCCTACCCTTCGAGGTGCCCTTCTTCGAGCAGAAACACCACTACCCCATCCATTACGTGGGCAATCCTACGGCGGAGGAGGTAGAGGAATTCCGTGCTGGATATAAGGAGTCGTTTGACGATTTCGCCAAGCGCCACGGCCTCAGCAGCAAGCCCATAATAGCCTTGCTTGCCGGCAGCCGACGCGCCGAGATTCAGAACAACCTGCCGTCAATGATTGAGGCGTCGCGACGCTTCGGCGACTACCAGATGGTGGTGGCTGGCGCTCCCGGCATCGAGCCCGACTTCTACGACCGCTTCATCTCCGGCACCGGTGCCACGCTCATCCATCACGACACGTACGCCCTGCTGTCACATGCCCGTTGCGCTGCCGTGACGAGTGGCACAGCCACGCTTGAGACCGCCCTCTTCGACGTGCCGCAGGTGGTGTGCTACAGGATGATACTGCCCAAGCTGGTGGCGTTCTGCCGCCGTTACGTGCTGAAGGTGAAGTACGTCTCGCTCGTCAATCTAATAGCAGACCGCGAGGTGGTTACAGAACTCGTGGCAGACACGTTCTCCACGGACAACATCGCCAAGCAGCTCGCCCTCCTCCTTCCCGATGGCGAAGCCCGCCAGCGCATGCTCGACGGCTACGAGGACGTGCGCCGCAAGATAGGTGGCGACAGCCCGTCAGAGTCAGCCGCACATATAATTTACGATTTGGTGAAGTAAAAAAAAGCAGTAGCGATATCATGCAAATATCGTACAAAGAGTAAAAACATGTTACAAAATAAAAATTGATTTTAGAGAATCAAAAAGCTGTTTTTTCGGTGTTTTGCTGTGCAAATAGCACCCGCGCATAACGATAGCGCCACTTTTACAGTCCAATAGTGCCACTATTAGACAGTAAAAGTGGCGCTATTGCATGATAAAAGTGGCACTATTAGAGTGTAAAAGTGGCGCTATTGCAACACAAATAGGCTTTTTTCTGCTTTCATTTTTTGCACATTCTCCTCACAAACCTTCTAATTCACTGTGTATAAACCGTTTATCTTTGCACGCTCAAAATTCAAGAATTTCGCACCAAAGATTTTGTTGTGCGCCGGGCTCATAGTATTGAGCATCAGAAATGCAAATATTGTGTCGGACTACAAGGCGTCCGATCGCTATTCGGCATGTATCACACGACAAAGCTGCTCCACTTCGCTCTCGAAAGTTTCGCGGTTTCGTGCACGGCTCTTTATCGTTGAGCGATAATTATAGATGGTTCGCGGAGTGTAAAAGAGCAAAGCGGCTATCTCCGAACTCTCCTTCACCCCTAAACGTATCAACGCATAGATGCGCAGTTCGGTGGTCAGACGACCCTTGTGCGGAGGGACAATCTGCTCGTCTTCCCTTAGAAGAGCATTAAATTCGGTGACAAACGAGGGATAGAGATCGAGAAACGCCGTGTCGAAGCTGTTCATAAACGTAACTGCATCCTCCTCGGAAAGGCGTGACGATGATGCAGTATTAAGCAGATCGTTCACCTGCCCCACCTTTATCTTGCGCTTCACAAGAACCTCAAACTTGCTGAGTCGGTCGATGTATTTGGCACAAAGGTCGATGTAAAGCTTGGCGAGTCGTTCGCGGCGGCTGTTGGTATCGAGCAGACGAGAGTTGAGAGAGTTGAGCTTTTCGTTGAGCGACGACAGCAAGTGGTTGCTCTGAGAGAGTTCGTGACGATGACGCGCCAGTTGTCGGTTCTGACGGCTGTAGAAGTATAAGAGCACCACGACAAAGACGCACAGGACAGACACGCCCAGCAATGCCATTCTCATCAGGCTGTTCTGCGAGGACAGTTTCTCACGATATGTGGACACGATGACGGGCAGTTTCTGCGATATTTCGATGATGCGCAGGCGGTTGTTATAGTTCTTTGCATCGTCCATGGCAAAGTTGATGTAGCGTTCTGCCAGCAGGATGTTGTCGTCGCCTTTCTTAAACATATACATGGCGAGGTCTTGCATGGCAAGGTTTTCGCGCGTGCAGTTGAGCAGATCGCTGATACACGCACGGAGAATATACTCCTCGTATTTACGGTTGTCGTTGTTGGCGCTGTAGTTGTTGGCTATGGCATACGACGCCATGGCATACCAGCGCGACTCCACGGGAGCCGTTTTCAAGGTCTTGAAGTAATGCTGTAAGGCGCGTTGGTCGTTTCGTTCCACATATATATAGTATTCTCCCCAGAAGAAATCATAATACGGGTCAGACGGACGGAGCATCGCAACAGCCTGCTTCAGGTAAGAGTCGGCACGTTCACGATAGCGCGGCGAATACATATTGTCATGACAATAGTCAGCCCAATAAATGTAGACGTAATAGTGTGTGATGGTGTAAGTGAAGCGCAGATCCTCGTCAAGCTTCACGGAATCAATCTCGTCGAGCAGTCCCATAGCTTCACCATAGAGTCCGCCCACCGCCAGCAGCGACGCTTTCTCAATGCGCGACTTGTCGTGATGGTATTTGTCGCCGATACGGTCAGCCAGCTGTATGGCTTTATCGACATACACCATAGCCGAGTCGAACTGAAAGACGAAGTACTCGTCGTACAGTTTGTCATAGGCAGAAAGGAGAGTTTCGGGCTTGCGGCTCTTTTCCGCCATGTTCTTATAGAAGTCGATGCGTGCCTGTTTCTTGCCGTAAATCTGCGATATGTTGTCCATGATGCTGTCCACACGCTGGATAAGATCGCTGGTGGTGTCAGCCATTGCAGAAGATATGGTGGTAAGAAAAAACAGAAGAATGGCTACGTAACGTTGCATAGATAAATATTTTTGTAGTTATTTAGATTGCTGCAAATTTACATAAATTGCGCAAAACACGCATACATCGAACCACGTTTTTTGCGTGCCGACACAGAAAAACCAGCAAATCACCTTGTTATTCATATAATACAGCTTTTTCAGACCATGTACTTCAGCTTCTGAAGACTATTTTATAACATCCTAATTATCATACAATTACATATTGACACAGTTCATTACGATGTACTTACATGTTACTTTCGCTAACAACTTACGGAAATAACACCTAAATTTGCAACCGTGAATTCGACCTAACAACTAAAAAAGAAAATAATATGAACAAAACCAATCGAAAATGGATCAGCCAGATTGTCGCATGTTCGTTTCTTGCAATGTTGCCGGCAGGCGCATACGCACAGAGCAAGACAATCCACGGCGTGGTGAAGGACGCCAATGGAGAGACCATCATCGGAGCCTCCGTCGGACAGAAAGGCACGAAGAATGCCACAGTAACCAATCTTGACGGAGAATTCTCCATCTCCGTTCCCGACAATGCAGTACTCGAGATTTCCTACATCGGATACAACAACCAGCGTGTTGCTGTAAACGGCAAGTCGTCGCTTGAGATTGTCCTGACCGAGGACGTACACAAGCTCAACGAGCTGGTGGTCGTAGGTTATGGCGTAATGAAGAAGAAGGACCTTACGGGAGCCGTAGGTTCGCTTGCCGCAAAGGACATGGAGAACTCGCCGGTGGCTAACATCGGACAGGCCATTCAAGGTAAGATAGCCGGTCTGCAGGTGGTGGACGCAGGCAAGCCGGGCGACAACGTCACCATCAAGGTGCGCGGTATGGGATCGATAAACAACTGTGATCCGCTCGTCGTGATTGACGGCGTGCCCACCGACCTTGGCATCAATGCTCTTAATATGGCTGACGTGGAGCGTCTGGACGTGCTGAAGGACGCTTCGGCTACGGCTATATACGGTAGCCGTGGAGCAAACGGCGTGATCATGATTACCACCAAGAAGGGAAAGGAAGGCAAGGGACACCTTTCGCTTTCCGCCAACCTTGCCATACAGAACGCCACACGTACTCCCAAGCTGCTCAATGCCAGCCAGTATGCTGCGCTGAGCAACGACATGATGAACAATTCGGGCAATGCCGCCAACCCCGCTTGGGCTGACCCGTCGGCGCTCGGCAAAGGCACAGACTGGGTGGACGAACTGCTCCGCACGGGATATATGCAGAACTACACGCTCAGCTATTCAGGCGGCAGCGACAAGGCACATTATTATGTATCAGGCGGCATGCTCGACCAGACGGGCATCGTGAGAAGCGTTAAGTACAGACGCTTCACCTTCCAGCAGAACGCTGACGCGCAGGTGCTGCCGTGGCTTAAGATGGCTTCCAACATCACCGTGTCTGCCGACCGCAAGCAGCAGGGCAGCTACGACCTGGGCAGCACATACAAGGCTCTGCCCGTCTTTGCCGTCAAGGACGAGAGCGGCGAATGGACAGGACCAGAGGGCAACTCGCTTTGGTACGGCAGCGTTCGAAACCCGATCGGCCCCACCACTACAGACCACAGCAGCACAAAGGGATATAATCTTCTCGGCAACATCTCGGCAGAGGTGTCGTTCACGAAGTGGCTCAAGCTGAAGAGCACGTTCGGACTGGACGCCAAGTTCTGGGATTCTGACAGCTTTACGCCCAAGCGCAACTGGAAGCCGTCGCCCGTGGAAGAAAGCAGCCGATACAAGAGCAACAACAAGTCGTTCACGTATCTTTGGGACAACTATTTCCTCTTTGACCACACGTTCGCCAAGAAGCATCACGTAGGTGTGATGGCTGGTACGTCGGCACAATGGAACGACTATGACTATCTCAACGCACAGAAGAACATCTTCGCCTATGAGGGCGTGCACGAGATGGACAACGGCGAGAAGATGCATTCCATCGGGGGCAACGAGACGGAATGGGCTCTGATGTCTTACATGGCACGCCTCAACTATGAGTATGCAGACCGTTACCTGCTCACCGCCACCATTCGCCGTGACGGATCGTCACGCTTCGGCAGAAACAACCGTTGGGGTACGTTCCCCTCCGTGTCGTTGGCTTGGCGTGCTTCCGAAGAAGAGTGGTTCCCGAAGAGCAATGTTCTCAGCGACCTTAAGATACGTGCCGGATACGGCGTTACGGGTAGTCAGGCAAGCGTGGGCAACTACAGCTATCTGGCTTCGTACAACACCAGCGTCTATCCGTTCGGCAAGGCAGGAACAGAACAGTCGGCTCTCGTGTCCGCCACGCTTGCCAATCCCAATATCCATTGGGAGCAGGTGGCTCAGACCAACATCGGATTTGACGCTGCACTCTTCAATCAGCGTGCCCACCTCACATTCGACTATTATATAAAGAACACGAGCGACATGCTCGTCAAGGCTTCCATTCCTATCACGTCGGGATTTGAGGACACAAGCACCACGTACACCAATGCGGGCAAGGTGCGCAACACCGGTTTTGAGGTTTCGCTCAACACGCTGAACATCCAGGGACCGCTGCAGTGGGAGACGGGCATCGTCTATACGTACAACCGAAACAAGATAAAGAGCCTCAACAGCGACGTTCCCTACTATATCAATCAGGTGAACAACTCGTACGTCACGATGCTTGCCAACAACCTGCCCATCAACGTGTTCTACGGTTATGTCACAGACGGAATCTTCCAGAACGAGCAGGAAGTGAAGAACCACGCCATACAGACAGGTGCCGAACCGGGCGACATCCGCTTCAAGGACCTCAACAATGACGGTGTCATCAACGACAACGACCGCACGGTCATAGGCAATCCTAACCCTACACATATCTTCTCAATGAGCAATACGCTCACATGGAAGGGTCTGGAGCTGTCGGTCTATCTGCAAGGTGTGGCTGGCAACAAGATTTTCAACGCCAACAAGATTGACCTCACTGGCATGTCGGCTGCGTACAATCAGCTCAGCGACGTGCTCTCACGCTGGCATGGCGAAGGCACAAGCACCTCTATGCCGCGTGCCGTCTACGGCGACCCCAACCAGAACAATCGCGTCAGCGACCGATACGTGGAGAACGGTGCCTATCTGCGCCTGAAGAGCATCTCGCTCGCTTACAATGTGCCGCAGCAGTGGCTCCGCGCCCTTACGCTCAGTTCGGCACGCATCACCTTCTCTTGCGAGAACGTAGCCACCATAACAGGATACTCAGGTTTCGACCCCGAGGTGGGCGTCAACGGCATCGACCTCTCCAGCTATCCCATCTCACGTACGTTCAATATCGGATTAAACCTAAACTTCTAACAACTTGAATTATTATGAAAAAGATATTTATTCTGGCTCTCAACATAGCGCTTGCAGGCTCGATGTGCTCATGCAGCGACTTCCTCGACCGTGAGCCAAAGAACACAGTCGACCCCGAGACGACGGTAGACGAGGACGTGGCAGTGTCGATGGCTAACGCCTGCTACCGAACTCTTCAGTCGTCGAATATGTACAACCAGCGCCTGTGGACGCTCGACATCGTTGCGGGCAACAGCGTGGTGGGTGCAGGTGGCGGTACGGACGGCATCGAGACCGTCCAGGCTTCCAACTTCACCACACAGAGCGACAACGGCATGGCGCTCTATTTGTGGCGTTCGCCATGGGTGGGCATCGGACAATGCAACATCCTCATCAATGCTCTCGAAGGCAAGAACCCCGAGAAGGGCACCATTCTGGGACGATCGCTCGGCGAAGCTTACTTCCTCCGCGCACATTATTACTTCATTCTCGTACGTCTGTACGGTGGAGTGCCTCTGCGTCTTAAGCCGTTCAATCCCGGCGAGAGCACAGACATAGCACGTGCTTCGGTGGATGATGTGTATAAGCAGATCATTGAGGACACCAACCGTGCTGCAGAACTGCTGCCTGCCAAGAGCCAGCTGGACGACGACAATCTCGGACGCGCCACAAAGGACGCTGCCTACACCATGCTCGCCGACATTTACCTCACACTCGCTCCTGACAATACTGAATATTATCAGAAGGTGGTGAGCCTGTGCGACGAGGTGACGGCTCTCGGCTACGATCTCAGCCAATGCACGTACGAGTCAAACTTTGACGCTACCGTAAACAACGGACCTGAATCGATTTTCGAAGTGCAGTTCTCAGGCAATACAGAGTACGACTTCTGGGGAAACAATCCTCAGTCGAGCTGGCTGTCTACGTTCATGGGACCGCGCAACTCCAACTTCGTGGCAGGATCGTACGGATGGAATCAGCCTACGGAAGAGTTTATGTCGCAGTATGAGGAGGGCGACAAGCGCAAAAACCTCACCGTACTGTACGAGGGATGTCCTGACTTTGACGGCATGGCATACAAGAGCAGCTATTCCACAACGGGCTACAACGTGCGCAAGTTCCTCGTATCGAAGAGCGTATCACCAGAATATAACACTAATCCAGCCAACTTCGTGGTTTATCGTTATGCTGACGTGCTGCTGATGAAGGCAGAGGCTCTTAATGAGCAGGGCAAGACTTCTGAGGCTGCCGAACCGCTCAACATCGTACGCCGCCGTGCCGGTCTGCCGGATGTGAGCGGACTGTCGCAGGAGGCTATGCGCGAGAAGATCATACACGAACGCCGCATTGAACTGGCGTTTGAGGGCCACAGATGGTTTGACATGATACGCGTGCAGCATGGCGACTATGCCGTGAAGTTCCTCAAGTCCATCGGAAAGTCGCGCGTCACAAAGGAACGCCTGCTCTTCCCCATCCCGCAGACGGAGAGAGACGCCAACAAGCTGATGACACAGAACCCTGGATATTAAAGGTCAAGAAACATTATAAACAATAAAAAAAGAATCAATATGAAACGATATATAAATTGCATTCATAGTCTGTTGGCTCTTCTTTTCATCGGCTTTGCCCTCTCCGCTTGCTCTGACCAGGACTACACCGAACTGGACAAAGGACGCGACCAGCTGACAATCACGGCTGACCAAGCCCTGACCGCTCTGGAAGAGACCAGCCATGCAAGTGACGCCGTCACCCTGAACTGGACCACCGGCAACAATTACGGTACCGGCAACCGCATCAGCTATCGTCTGGAACTGGCTAAGGCTGGCACCGACTTCGCCCAACCTTACGTGGCTGTGGACGAACAGACGCAGACTTACACGTGGAGCGCCAACGTAGAGAACCTTAACAACATCATTCTCGACAAGATGGGAGGCACCGTTGGCACACCCATTGACATTGAGGCACGCGTTACTGCCATAGTCAGCGGCTCGGAAGAGACGCAGACTGCCACCACGCAGTTCACCGCTACACCGTACCAACCGGTCACATCCACATTGTATATAATAGGTAGCGCAGCTCCAAACGGATGGAGCGCCGACAATGCATCGGAGATGACACGCACCACCAACGGCCTCTTCACTTGGGAAGGCAAGCTCAATAGCGGCGAGATAAAGTTCATAACCACTCTCGGACAGTTTCTGCCTTCATACGGACGCGGCGACAACGGTGCTCCAGTGCTCCGCACAAGCGACGACCAGCCCGACGAGAAATGGACCATCGACGAGGCACACGACTATAAAGTGACCGTGGATTTGCTTGCTGCTACAGTCAGCATAGAAAAGACAGATGGCGTAAGCCCTGCCTTTGACCAGCTATTCTTCGTTGGTAACGCCACTGGCTGGGGATTTGAACCAATGGCAACAGACGTGCTCGACCCCTTCCTCTTCCGCTTGGGACACTATTTTGAGCAGGGAGTTGGCGGCGAGTTTAAGTTCGGAACATCCATGAACTCATGGGAGAACATGTATAAAGCCACACAGGCAAACGCTCCTTACACAGACCAGAGCATGGAATTCGTTTCTGGATACGACCCCGACAACAAGTGGTACCTGCAGGACAGCGAGACTGGCAAGGCTTATAAGATATGCGTTGACATCCGTTCGGGCAAGGAACGCATGATGATGAAGGAATTCAATCCCTACGAGATGATTTACCTTGTGGGCGACGCCACACCCAACGGATGGGATCTTGGCAACGCCACACCGATGACAGCAACGAAGAGTCCTTATGTATTCACATGGACAGGTCAGCTCAACGCCGGCGAACTGAAGTTCTCTTGCGACAAGCAGAGCGACTGGAACGGTGCTTGGTTTATGCCTTCTGCTCCCGACGCTGAGCCAAAGGGCACTGCCGAACATGCGCTCTTCATCAACAAGAGCGACGAAACGCTGAAGGCTCAGTATCTGACGGTGAACGTCAGCGACATCGACTATAAATGGAAAATCACATCGTCGGGCACTTACACCATCACACTGGATCAGCTCAACGAGACCATCACTATCTCAAAAAATTAACATTCTAACAAAAATATAAGATGAAAATGAATGCATTGCTAATAGCGCTGCCCCTATTGATAGGCTCATGCAGCGACGATAACAATAGCTATAACGACCCCGCTACCGTTCCGACGGACATCATACAGACCGTGGTGAAGACCACTGACAACATCTCTATCGGCGTTTCCACTGACAAGGCGGCGTACAAGCCCGGCGAGACGGTACGCTTCACAGTCACGGACGGCACACTGCCCTCATCGGCACATGTGCGCTATCGTCACGGTGCGGACGTGATTGCGGACGAGAACATCGGATCGACATCGTGGACATGGACAGCTCCGCAGACCGACTACACTGGCTATATGGCTGATATTTATACCACAGACGCCAACAACCAGCAGACCATCTACGCCACTATCGGCGTGGATGTGTCGAGCGACTGGGCACGATTCCCGCGCTATGGCTTTATTGCCTCGTACGGAAACGACCGTAATTCGGACGTGATAGCCTCCGAACTGTCGCTGCTCAACCGCTGCCATATCAACGGTCTGCAGTTCTATGACTGGCAATACAAGCAGCACTGGCCGCTCGGCGGCACTCCCGACAATCTGCTCGAGAGCTATAAGGACATCGCCAACCGCGACAACTACACTTCTGTGGTGAAGGACTACATCGCCCAGGCTCACTCGTTCGGCATGAAAGCCATGTTCTATAATCTCTGCTTCGGCGTCTTTGACGACGCAAAGGCAGACGGCGTGGGCGACCATTGGTATATATACACCGACCAGAACCACTCGAAGTGCGACCGCCATCAGTTGCCGTCCGACTGGAAGAGCGACATCTATCTCGTCAATCCGTCTAACAAAGACTGGCAGAATTATCTCGCAGACCGCAACGATGACGTGTATAAAGCGCTCGACTTCGACGGTTTCCACATCGACCAGCTTGGCGACCGTGGCACCGATTACGACTATTATGGCTCGCAGGTGAATCTGCCCAACGGCTATGCATCGTTCATTCGCGCCATGAAGGAACGCCAGCCCGACAAGCGTCTGGTGATGAACGCCGTGAGCAACTATGGCTCGGACAAGATTGTTTCCACCGGATGCGTGGACTTTATGTACACCGAGTTATGGGGAAGCGAAGACAAGTTCAGCGATCTCCACGACATTCTGAAAGCCAATCGTCTGTATTCGGGCAACAAACTCGGACAGGTGTATGCCGCATACATGGACTACGGACACAAGAAGCCGGAGTTTAACGCTCCCGGTGTGCTGCTCACAGACGCCGTAATGTTCGCTCTCGGAGCATCGCATCTCGAGCTTGGAGCCGGACATATGCTCAGTTCAGAATACTTCCCGTATGCCGATGTGAAGATGAGCGACGAGCTAAAGAAGCAGATTGTGGCTTACTACGACTTCCTCACAGCCTACCAGAACCTGCTTCGCGACGGTGGCAACGAGACTCAGGCAGACATTGCAGCAGCCAAGTCGGTGGTAACCATCAATGCTTGGCCGCCCGTTCTCGGCAATGTCACGGCATACAGCAAGAACATAAATGGCAAGCAGGTGGTGAATCTGATAAACTTCCGTCAAGCCAACAGCCTCAGCTGGCGCGACATGGACGGCACAATGCCGGAGCCGGAAGCCGTGGATAACCTTACACTAAGAATGCGTGCCAAGAACGTGAAGAAGCTGTGGGTGGCATCACCTGACCAACTCGGTGGCGCTCCGCAGGAACTGAAGTATCGTCAGGAAGGCGACTTCGTAGTGTTCACGGTGCCGCAGCTGAAGTATTGGACAATGATAGTAGCAGAATAAACAAGCACAAAAGATGAAGAAAACATTATTTACAGCCCTCGCGCTTGCCCTCTATTTGGGGGCAAACGCGCAGACAGTGACCTCGCCTAACGGCAACGTATCTGTGAAGTTCTATCTGCAGAACGGACGCCCCACATACGAGATGACTTACAAGAAGAAGGAAGTGATACGTCCGTCGCATCTCGGACTGGAACTGGCGAAAGACAAGCACGCCTCCAACGGGACGAACGAGCAGGACCTCATGGACGGCTTCACGGTGAAGGACACGCAGACAGCCACCTTCGACGAGACATGGCGTCCGGTATGGGGCGAGACTGCCACCATCCGAAACCATTACAACGAGCTCGCCGTAACGCTCAATCAGGCTTCCATGCAGCGCGACATACGCATCCGCTTCCGTGTCTACGACGACGGCATGGGACTGCGCTACGAGTTTCCGCAACAGCAGAAGCTCAACTATATAGTAGTGAAGGAAGAGCACACGCAGTTTGCGATGACGGGCGACCACACCGCCTACTGGATTCCCGGCGACTACGACACGCAGGAGTATGAGACCGTCATATCAAAGATGAGCGAGATACGATCAAAGATGAAGGCTGCCGTAACGTCCAACGCTTCACAGACACAGTTCTCGCCCACCGGTGTCCAGACATCCCTTCAGCTCAAGACAGACAACGGTCTTTACATTAATCTGCATGAGGCCGCCTGCGTCAACTTCCCAACGATGCACCTCAATCTCGACGACAAGAACATGGTGTTCGAGTCGTGGCTGACACCTGACGCTACGGGAATGAAGGGCTACGTGCAGACTCCGTTCAACACGCCGTGGCGCACAGTGATAGTAAGCGACGACGCTCGCGACATGCTCGCTTCCAATCTTATTCTCAATCTCAACGAGCCGTGCAAGATAGAGGATACGTCATGGATTCATCCCACGAAGTATTGCGGAGTGTGGTGGGAGATGATAGCCGGAGGCAAGCAATGGAGCTACACCTTCGATCTGCCGTCAGTGAATCTGGAGAACCTTGACTACTCGAAGTGCCGTCCCCACGGACAGCATCCTGCCAACACCGAGAACGTGAAGCGATATATCGACTTCGCCGCGAAGAACGGACTGCAGGAGGTTCTGGTGGAGGGATGGAACATCGGTTGGGAAGACTGGTTCGGTCATTATAAGGACTATGTGTTCGACTTCCAGACTCCTTATCCCGACTTCGACATCAAGTATCTCAACGACTATGCCCACTCAAAGGGCGTGAAGCTGATGATGCACCACGAGACGAGCGGTTCCACACAGAACTATGAGCGTCATCTCGAAGCAGCATATTCGCTGATGAACAAGTATGGCTATGATGCCGTGAAGAGCGGCTACGTGGGCGACATCATTCCGCGAGGCGACTACCATTACTCGCAGTCCACCAACAACCACTATCTCTACTGCATCAAGGAGGCTGCCAAGCACCACATCATGGTGAACGCTCATGAGGCGACACGCCCCACCGGACTGTGCCGCACATGGCCCAATCTCGTAGGCAACGAGTCGGCACGCGGAACAGAGTATGAGGCGTTCGGCGGCAGCGAGCCTTACCACACCGTCATCCTGCCGTTCACACGTCTGCAGGGCGGTCCGATGGACTACACTCCTGGCATCTTCGTCACGAAGCTTAGTGAATGGTGCGACAACAAGTCGTATGTCCACACCACTCTCTGCGGACAGCTGGCTCTCTATCTGACGATGTACTCGCCGCTGCAGATGGCAGCCGACCTGCCCGAGAATTACGAGAAGTATGACGATGCTTTCCAGTTTATACGTGACGTGGCTTGCGACTGGGACGACTCGCGCTACCTGGAAGCCGAGCCAGCCAAGTACATCACTGTGGCACGCAAGGCTAAGGGTACGGACAACTGGTTCGTAGGAGGCAAGTGCGATGCCGAAGGCCATCAGTCAGTAGTGCGCCTCGACTTCCTCGACAAGGGACGCAAGTATGACTGCGCCATCTATCAGGATGCGCCCGACGCCGACTACGAGAAAAATCCTTCTGCCTACGTCATCACTCACCGTACTGTCAAGAAAGGTGATGTGCTGAAGCTGAAGCAGGCACGTGGCGGCGGATTCGCTGTCAGCCTTATGGCAAAATAAAAAACGGTTTGATTTTTGTAGTAATATATTTTCAGGAGGGTGCGACATTTTTGTCACACTCTCCTATTGCTGATTTATAAAGACAAGCACCCTGTAACAATCCAAACAATAAACCTATACTGATAATGAAACAAAAGTATTCATCTTACAAATTGCTGGCTCTCTCCTCTGCCCTCTCAGCTCTTTCGCTCACCGCAGCAGCCCAGAATGCCAATGTTGTCTATCAGGACAGCAACGTGCGCTTCACGCTTGTCACCGACGGAACCGTGCGCATGGAATATGCGCCGGACGGCAAATTCCTTGACAACAAGTCGTTCATTGCCGTCAACCGCTCGTATCCGAAAGTGAAATACAAGAAGAACGAGACGTCTAAGAAGGTTGTGATATCCACAGATTATCTCACTCTCTCCTACACGAAAGGCTCAGGTCCGCTCACCGAACGCAATCTCTCAATCGTCTCGGCAAAGACCAAGAAGAAGGCTGCCGACGGCAAACACCTCATTCCCTTCGCATGGCATCCGGGACAGAAGGACGCGCCTGACGCCAATCTGAAAGGCACATACCGCACTCTTGACGGATATGACGGCGACTCGCGTGGCGATACGGGCAAGATGCCCATTGAGGACGGACTGCTCTCAAGGAGCGGCTGGACTCTGATAGACGATTCCGAGGGCTACGTCTTCGACAACAGCGACTGGCAGTGGGTGGAGCATCGTCCTAACGAGGGCAAGACGCAGGACATGTATTTCCTCGCATACGGCAACGACTATAAGAAGGCTCTGCACGACTTTACGGTCTTCGCAGGAAAGGAACCGCTGCCGCCGCGCTATGCGTTCGGCTACTGGTGGTCGCGCTATTGGGGATATAGCGACAACGAACTGCGCCAGCTCGTCGGTAAGATGCAGTCATACAACATCCCGATGGACGTGCTCGTAGTGGACATGGACTGGCATTACACGGAGGAAGGACGTGGCGGATGGACCGGATATACATGGAACAAACGACTCTTCCCCTCGCCCAAGGGCTTCCTGAAATGGGTAAAGCAGCAGCAACTCGAGACCACCGTCAACCTGCATCCTGCCGACGGCATAAAGTATTATGAAGAAGGATATGACGACATGGCACGATGGATGGGCATGAATCCTGCCGAGAAGAAGGACATCGCCTGGAACGCTTCGTCAAAGAGATTCATGCAGGGATGGTACGACAAGATTCTCCGACCCATGGAACGTGACGGCATCGACTTCTGGTGGCTCGACTGGCAGCAGTGGGACAACGACAAGGAATTTCCGCGTCTGAGCAACACCTGGTGGATAAACTATACCACATTCACCGATATGGAGCGACATCACGACACCCGTCCGATGCTCTATCATCGTTGGGGCGGACTGGGCAACCACCGCTATCAGATAGGATTCTCGGGAGATGCCATCATAAGCTGGAAGTCGCTCGACTTCCAACCTTACTACAACTCCACCGCCTCCAACGTGCTCTACGGCTACTGGAGCCACGACATCGGCGGACACATGGGAGCCGACTCCATCGATCCGGAGATGTATATACGCTGGATGCAGTTCGGAGCTTTCAGCCCTGTGCTGCGCACGCATTCCACAAAGAACGCCGGACTGAACAAGGAGCCGTGGGTATTTGCCGACAAGGAGCGCGACATCATCCGCGACATCATCAAGCAACGCTACTCGCTCGCGCCTTACATTTACACCATGGCGCGTCATGCCTACGACACCGGCGTGTCGCTGTGCCGACCGATGTATTATGACTATCCTGACACGAAGGAGGCTTACAGCAACCGCAACGAATATATGTTCGGCGACAACTTCCTCGTCTATCCCATCACAAAGCCGATGAACAACGGCGTGTCAGAACAGAACGTCTGGCTGCCGGCAGGATGCGACTGGTACGAACTGTCGTCAGGAACAATGCTGAAGGGCGGACAGAATGTCGAGCGCCGCTTCCTGCTGGACGAATATCCTGTCTACATCAAAGCCGGAAGCATCATCCCGCAGTACGGCGACGTGAAGAATCTGCGCAACAACGACGAGGCTGTCACCGTAACCGTATATCCCGGCAACGTGGATACGAAATTCGACATGTATGAGGACAACGGCAATGACAAGCAGTATGCCACAGCTTACGCCACCACCCTGCTCTCGTCCACTCACTCCGCCGACGGCACATTGTGCGTTAAGATCGGAGCACGTAAGGGCGAATACAGCGGCATGCCTTCGCATCGTCAGTACAGACTGAAGCTCGTGGCTTCTGCCGTTCCTGAAAAGGTGACGGTAGACGGCAAGCAGACGGATTTCGAATACGACGGAAACAAGCTTTCCTTGCTCGTCAACATACCTGAGACCGACTGCTCGAAAGAAAAGGTTGTGGAGATAAGCTATGCGAAGGACGCTCCAGTTCTCACGGACGGACTCATCGGAAAGTTCCGCCACATCCAGCAGAACTGCGTAGCGATGAAATACCGCAACCCTGCCATCGTGTTCGCCGAGCCTCTCGGAACAATGGAGTCGGCAGGCATAGCCATGACCTACAATCCCGAGAAGCAGAAGCAGATAGTGGAGACGTTCCGCACGAACTACGATTCGCTTGCCGACATCCTCAAGCAGAACGGCATTGAAGGGAACGACGCAAAGAAGTTTATGGACACCTCGTTCTAAAGACAGCTGACGAGGCAGACACGTCTTCCTGTCCGCTATGCAAATATCGTACAAAGAGTAAAAACATGTTACAAAATAAAAATTGATTATAGAGCTCCGGTTTGCTGTTTTTACGGTGTTTTGCTGTGCAAACAGCACCCGCACATAACGATAAAGCCTCTTTTACAGTCCGATAGTGCCACTATCAGAGTGTAAAAGAGGCTTTATTGTATTACAAAAGTAACTGTATCAGAGTGTAAAAGAGGCTCTATAGCAGCTAAAAGTGGCACCTTTACGAGTCTGATTTCATAACGCTTCGTCCGAAAAACCACATAACATACTGTGTATAAGCACATTGTCTCCGAGCGCTCAAAACTCAAGAATTTCGCACCAAAGATTTTGTTGTGCGCTCAACTCATAGTATTGAGCATCAGAAATGCAAATATTGTGTCGGACGGTATGCCGTCCGAATAACTATTGCGCATCTTCCACATGACTTGCACGCCATTTCTTTGGCGACACACCCACCACCTGCGAGAACACCTTCGAGAAGTAAGACAGGGATGAGAAGCCGGTCTGCAGAGCCACCCACTCCAGACCCTCATCAGGCTCTTTCTCCATGAGACGCTTGGCCTCCTCGATGCGCATCTCGGATATCCACCGCGAGAAGTTGATGCCATAACGCTCGTTTATGAAGCGCGAGAGATAGCGGCGGTCTGTGCCCAGACGTTCGGCAATGTCGTTTATGGTAATCTGATCCGTCAGATACAGCTTCTCTTCTTTCCATTCATTAATGCGCTGCTCCAGTTTTGCCTCTTTAGAGTGACGCGTCTCATGCACGACCGGACTGCTTTCCGTCTTATCCGCCACGCCATCCTTATCTATTTCTGCAGACTCACTCTCTTCCTTCTCTTCTGAGCTTCTGCCGAAAATGGTAGTGGTCTGTTCGGGCATGTCATTGCTGTATGTTTCGTATCTGTATCGGATGCGTACCGAACCAGGTTGCAGCTCCTGAGCGTCATTTCCATTCATCATCGCGTCTTCCTCAAACTCCTTGAAAGCCTCGCCAATGCTGCCGAAACGTGAAGAGAAATTGATGAAGCTGATGACTATATAGCTGTTGACGGATATTATATACACCTGACAGATGATGTTGCCCACAACGCCTAAGGTAAGCGTGAAGGCAGCCACTGCTCCAAGGAAGAGCATAAGAAGGATGCTACGGTATATCCAATGCACAAACTGGTGCATGTCGCGGGTGAAGTATTGGTCGAGCATTCTGTCGCGATGCTTATACACCTGCAGCAGGCGGAACATGAAAAAGAAGATATAGATGAAGTAAACCATCACTGAAGCTCTTCTTACAAGAGGGCCAGCCAATGAAGGGTCCATCCACAACGAGCTTATGGAGAGAAGCGTATTGAGCAACCATAAAGCAAAGGAAAGAGTCAGATGGCGCGTGGATGCCTTGACGGTTCCGAGCAGATTGCCGAAGAAGAAGGTCAGGAAGATGGCAGCAAGCAGAAACAGCGACGTGTCCATTATCTCAACTATAGGGTCGAGCGTCAGCCACCAGACGTCAGGCCTGACAAAGCACCATGCCAGACAGTTGGTTCCCATAACCAGATAGTTTAATGCAAGGAAGCGCTGGGAACGCCTATACGTCTTGTATATCTCGCGCTTCGGTGTCTTGTAAAGGCACAAGACAAAGGCAAAGGAGAGATATAATACGCCTGCAAATTGCACTATTATATTAAAATATAAAGCAAAAGTCTCCATAATGTCAGTTTGAAAGCAGTCTCAATATTGTTCATTATAAGTTGTAGCGCAGGAAGTCAGCCACCCTGCCTGTGTATTCCGCTTTATGGTCCTTATACGACACGGCGTGCTCGCTGCCCGGCGCTATCCAGAGCGTTTTCTTGCCCGGCTTGGCATCGTAAAGGGGACGGACCATGGCTGTGGGCACGAACTTGTCGTTGCTGCCATGGATGAAAAGCATCGGCTTGCGGCACTTCGCCACCTGCTTCAGAGGCGACGCCTCCTTGAACGACCATCCGTAATGGGCTTTCACCAAGGCGGACGTAATGTGAAGCATGGGGAATTCGGGCAGTCCGAAGCGCTTCTTCATCTCCTGCGAATACTCGTCCCATACGCTCGTATAGCCACAGTCTTCTATGAAGCATCTCACGTATGAGGGCGTAGGGTCGCCGCTGACACACATGGTCGTGGCTGCTCCCATGGATATGCCATGCACCACGAGGCGCATCGAGTCGGCTGGAGTATGGAATACGGACGGCGCCCTGCGCAGCCAGTCCTCAATGTCCAGACGGTCTTTCCATCCCATCTGCGCCACTTCGCCGTCCGACTGTCCGTGTCCGTAAAGGTCGGGGATGAGGACGTTATATCCCAACACGCGCTCATAAAGGCGTGCTATATGTATCATCTTTGCGGCATCACACTCATATCCGTGCACCAGCAGAGCCGTTCGTCCGTGCGCCTTGGGATTGGCCACGAAGATGGCATGCTGCCTGTTGCCCGTACTAAGCACCACGAAGGTGTCGCGCAGGGCGTGAGCGGCGTTAAGGCTGTCCATCCACGGGCGTGTCTCGGGATAGGTGCGCTCCATGTATTCGTATGAGAGAGTACGGTTACGGTCACTGGTGGACAATGCGTAATTGATAAGCGCAAAGGCTCCAACCACAAACACAATACATAAGACGATTATAGTCGCAAATACATATTTCAAGGCTTTCATAGTTGTTCCGATGATTTGTCAATGAAAAGATAATGCAAAGTTATCATTTTTCAACTGAAATATCGAAAAACCTCCACTAAAAAATCTCAGTCTGAGATATTAAAAGAGCGTTACAGAACAAAATAAATACAGCCTTTGCATATTGTTTCGACAAAAATCCTTAACTTTGCACACGCTTTTAAAAATCATATTAATAAATGGACGACTATCACGCGGAAAATAAGAATTTGTAATGTAGGCGGCTGTTCAGCAAAGAAACAGTCTCCCACATTGTTAAACCCTTTGGAGACTTTTCTTTATGAGAACATTCTGGAACACCAACTCTACTCTTAAGCCCATCGACGAATGGCAGCCCAACTGCTGGATACAGGTAACCTGTCCGACAGATGAAGACCAGCAATTGCTGGAAGACAAATTCAACATACCCGACTATTTCCTCTCCGACATCAGCGACGCGGACGAACGTGCGCGTTACGAGTATGACGACGGATGGATGCTCATCATCCTTCGTATACCCTACGTCAAGGAAATACGCTCTCGCACACCATACACCACCGTTCCGCTCGGCATCATCCACAAGCGAGACGTCACCATCACCGTATGCTATTACGAAACCAACATGATGATTGACTTCGTGAGCTACCACCAGAAGCGTGGCGAAGGATTCACCGACTACGTGGACATGATTTTCCGCCTCTTCCTTTCTTCTGCCGTATGGTATCTGAAACGACTGAAGCAGATAAACTCCCTCATCGAGAAAGCCAAGCACAACCTCGACCATAACGTCAACAACGAATCGCTCATCGCGCTCTCACGACTGCAGGACTCGCTCACTTACTTCGTGACATCCATCCGCGGCAACGAGACGCTTCTCGCAAAGCTGAAGTTCAAGCTGCAGGTGGACGAGCTGGACGCCGACCTAATCGAGGACGTAAACATCGAGATGTCGCAGGCACGCGAGACCACCAATATCTATTCGGACATCCTCGAGTCGACGATGGACACCTACTCGTCCATCATCAACAACAACATGAACACCGTGATGCGTACGCTCACATCCGTGTCGATCATCATGATGCTCCCGACGCTAATATCATCGTTCTTCGGAATGAACCTCATAAACGGCATGGAAGACTCGCGATGGGGATTCCTCATAGCCATCTTCATATCAGTAATAATATCAACGGTTTCGTGGCTTATTCTGCGCCACAAGCGACTGTTATAGAGCATATAAAGACATAAAAAAAGAATGAATACGAAAAAAAATAATTATTTTCGCTCGTATTCATTTTTTTTTATTAAGTTTGCAATCTATTAAATTAAAAACGTGATATGGCACAAGCCGTCAGCGCTTTCAGAACTATATGAAACGTAAAGGCAAGACGGACAAGTGTCGTGAATTTGAATTACCCGAATCATAAACTTAAAACAGTTAAATGATGGACTCTCAAGAAAACGCCCTGTTGCAAGGTGCACAAGTAGAGAAGGAAGTGGAGCAGACCACAGCGCAGAACGCTGAGGCAGCTGCCGACGACCAGAAAGTAGAGAATGCTAAGGTGTATAAGACAAAGAAAGAGGTGGTGGAACGCCTGAAGGAAATCGCCGCAAGCGACGATAATCCTGACAAGGACGAGATAGACCTCCTCAAGACCGTCTTCTACAAGCTCCACATCACAGAGCGCGAGGCACGTATGAAGGAATACATCGACGGCGGAGGCGATCCCGAGGCATACCAGATTATGCCCGACGAGGACGAGGAAACCTTCAAGCAGCAGATGGCAGTAGTACGTGAGAAGCGTGCCCGCATTTTCCAGCAGCAGGAGGCAGAGAAGCAGGCTAACCTCGAAAAGAAGCTCGAAATCATAGAGAAGATAAAGGCAATGGCAACATCTCCGGACGAGGCCAACAAGTCGTACAACGAGTTTAAGGAGCTGCAGCAGCAGTGGAAGGATATCAAGAATGTCCCCGCTGACCGCGCAAGCGAGCTCTGGCGCAACTATCAGTTGTACGTGGAACAGTTCTATGACCTGCTCAAGCTCAACTCAGAGGCACGCGAGTACGACTTCAAGAAGAATCTTGAGACCAAGACAAAGCTCTGCGAGGCTGCGGAGAAACTCGCTGACGAGGAGGATGTCATCAGCGCATTCCATCAGTTGCAGGAGCTTCATCAGCAATACCGCGAGACAGGTCCTGTGGCTAAGGAGCTGCGCGAGCAGATCTGGACTCGCTTCAAGGCTGCTTCCACAGTAATAAACAAGCGCCATCAGCAGCACTTCGAGGACCTTCGCTCTAAGGAAGAGGAGAACCTCACACTCAAGACAGCCCTCTGCGAGAAGGTGGAGGAGATAAGCAAGCTGGAGAACAAGACCGCAAGCGACTGGGAGAAACGCTCTAAGGAGATTATCGACATACAGAACCAGTGGAAGACCATCGGTTTTGCACCGCAGAAGATGAACGTCAAGATATTCGAGCGCTTCCGTGCAGCTTGTGACGACTTCTTCGGACGCAAGTCAGAATTCTTCAAGGAAATGAAGCAGGCTTATGCCGCCAACATCGAAAAGAAGAAGGCTCTCGTGGAGAAGGCTCAGGCTTTGGCTGACAGCACAGACTGGAAGGTGACAAGCGACAAGCTCATCAACCTGCAGAAGGAATGGAAGACCATCGGCGTGGTGCCCAAGAAGATCGGCGACCAGCTCTGGCACGACTTCCTCAACGCCTGCAACAAGTTCTTCGAGGCTCGTAACGCCGCCAATGCAGGTGCACGTAACGAGGAGCGCGAGAACCTGGAGAAGAAGCGCAGCATCATCGAGCAGATAAAGGCTCTCGTGGCTGACGCCGCCAACGCCACACGCGAAAAGGTGCAGGCTCTGACTGACGAGTATAACAAGGTGGGACACGTTCCTTACAAGGAGAAGGACGCTCTCTACGCAGCTTACCACGAGGCACTCGACGCCATCTACAAGGAGCTGAACGTAAGCAACAAGCGTCGTCGCCTGGACGACTTCAAGTCGAACATCCGCAACATGGCTAAGCGTGGCGAGGACGCCATCGACAACGAGCGCGGACGCCTGACACGCCGCTTCGAGCAGCTCAAGCAGGAAATCCAGACTTACGAGAACAACCTCGGATTCCTCAACGCCAGCTCAAAGAAGGGCAACAGCCTCATCGACGAGATGAACCGCAAGGTACAGAAGCTCCGTGACGACCTTGAACTGGTTCGCCAGAAGATCAAGGCCATCGACACAGAGAACAAGTAAATCGTCATAGATACTTTATTTTTACACAAAGCCCAGACAGCAATGCCGTCAAACAGCATTATTGTCTGGGCTTTTTCGTATGATTCATACAAAACGAAGGCTAAAGTCATGCAAAACGAAGGCTGAAGTCATGCAAAACGAAGGCAGAAAAGCAGCGTAAGGCGCAAAAGGAAAAGGGGCTCGTATTTCGTCCACCGACGAATACGGCCCCCCTAACGTATGAAAGAAGTCTAAATTAAATATATAGTATTTCCTTGTTAATGCTGCATCTGCACATCATCACTCTTCACCGGCTCATAGTCGGTGCTGCGGCGCTGCGGCAGGATGTCGCGCTTTGTAAGAACGCCGTCAGCATATTCCTTCGGCGATACTCCACGGTTGTTCTTGAAGCAGCGGTTGAAGTAAGGTACGTCATTGAAGCCCACCATATAGCAGACCTCTGTGAGCGTGAACTTGCCCTGACGAAGCAGATAGCAGGCACGGTCCACACGAAGCTTATTGAGGTACGTGATGTAAGTCTGTCCCGTAGCTTTCTTGAAGAAGGTGCAGAACGACGAACGGTTCATACCCACATGCTCAGCAATCATATCGATGGTTATCTGACGGGCATAATTGTTGGATGTGAAGAGTTTCACCTTATTAATACGCTCTGTCATGCGGTCGTTGTCCGAATTGCGTCCCACCACCTTGGCATCCTTCTCTCTCTTCGAGATGAGAAGCAGCATGCGCAGCACATAAGGCAGAAGCTCCGAGGTCTGCTCGTCCTTCATCTTCATCATCATATCCACAAGGAGAGTGGTGGTGGCTTCGTCAAACGAAATGGCTGAAGAGACAGCCTTCACACGCTCCATGCGCTCCGTTATTTCGGGGAAAGCACTCGTGCAGCGGTCAATGAAGTCCGTCTTGAACGTCAATGTAAGATATGTAACACAACCCTCATCGTCTACATTATTAGGACTGAAGTCCCAGCAATGAGGGATATGAGGCGGGATTAGGGCGAGATTGCCTTCACCGAAAGTTGTTTGCGAATCGCCTATAACACGTCTTCCGCTGCCCTTGATGATCAGCGTCAACTCCCAAGTATCCTGTTTGTGCAAAGGATATTGATCGGAGGGTTTAATATGCGAATAATTCAGGTTGTACAGATCCATTTATATATTGTTTCTCTATTTCAATTTTTGTTCGTTTTACAATTCTCCAACAATGGTTCCAGTCTATTCCAAGAACATTGTTATCCAAATTCCTTTTGCCTGACTAAACAGCCAGTTAGTGTTGTTGTATTATTTTTTGCAAATATACTACTAATAATTCAATCCCGCACCTTTTTTACCTTTTAAAAATGTTAAGAATATTTGCAAGAATGCTATATGTGCATAAAATCCTGCATTTTATACACCAAAAACATCACAATGTGCCATTTCAAACCTATTACAGGCCCTAAAATGCGCAAAAAACGCGTTATACAAATTTAACAAACAAATTTTGGATTTTCTGCCGTGTGCGTACCTTTTGTGCCAACACACAGCCATATAACACAACAAATACACAAAGTCAGACCACAACAGTCTGATAAATAATGCTAAAGAGTAATGCTTTATACGATTCTTTTTTGTAATTTTGCCTTAAATAATACTTACAACTAAAGGATTAGTGGAATTAAGAAAGACAATAAACAGTACCCTAAAGATATGCCTGTCGCTTATGCTCGGCGGTATGATACTCTACTGGATGTATCGCGACTTCGACTTCCAGCAGGTAAAGCAAGTGCTCTTGCACGACATGAACTGGACATGGATGATCCTATCCTTCCCCTTCGGAATACTCGCACAGATGTTCCGCGGATGGAGATGGCGACTCACTCTCGACCCTATGGGCGAGAAGCCGCGCACGTCTACGTGCGTCAACTCCATCTTTCTCTCCTATGCCGTCAGCCTCATCGTGCCACGCATGGGCGAGTTTGCACGCTGCGGAGTGCTGCGACGCTATGACGGAGTGTCGTTTCCGAAGGCTCTCGGCACCGTGGTGACGGAGCGAGCCATCGACTCGGCGCTCATAATGCTCATCACGCTGCTCACGATAGTGTTCCAGTTCCGCGTCTTCACGACGTTCTTCGACCGCACCGGCACCAACATCGACACCATCCTCTCCGGCTTCTCCGCCACGGGATACGCCGTAACAGCCGTCTGCGGCATCGCCGTCTGCATCCTCGCATGGTACATAATGCGACGCTTTGCAGTATATAATAAGGTGAAAGCCACCGTGCGCGGCATCTGGCAGGGCATCATGTCCATACGTAACGTGAAGAACGCTCCGCTCTTCGTGCTGTTCACATTAGGCATCTGGGCAAGCTATTTCCTGCATTATTACCTCACGTTCTTCTGCTTCACATGGACGTCGGGGCTTGGCATGGCTTGCGCTCTTGTTACGTTCATCGTGGGAAGCATAGCCGTGATAGTGCCTACGCCGAACGGAGCAGGTCCATGGCATTTCGCCGTCAAGACGATGCTCATCCTCTACGGCGTGGCAGACACGGACGCCCTCAACTTCGTGCTCATCGTACACAGCGTGCAGACGCTGCTGGTGGTGGCGCTCGGAGTGTACGCATGGGCAGCCCTCTCGATGACAAAGAAAAAAGAAAGCTTCAATCAATAAATTATTTATACTACTATGAGTGAAATCAGAAACCTAAACCCCGAATGTATCTGGCGCAACTTTGACGCACTTACACAGGTGCCGCGCCCAAGTGGACACTTAGAGAAAGTACAGCAGTTCCTCCTCGACTTCGCAGCCAAGGCTGGCGTTGAGGCATTCAAGGACGCTGGCGGCAACATCGTTATGCGCAAGCAGGCTACTCCAGGAATGGAGAACCGCAAAGGCATCATATTGCAGGCACACATGGACATGGTGCCGCAGAAGGGTAAGGCAAGCAACCACAACTTCGAGACTGACCCCATCGAAACATACATCGACGGCGACTGGGTTCGCGCTAAGGACACAACGCTCGGCGCTGACAACGGACTCGGCGTGGCTGCCATCATGGCTGTCATGGAGGACAAGGAGCTGAAGCACGGCATGATTGAGGGCCTCATCACACGCGACGAGGAAACCGGCATGTTCGGTGCAAACGAGCTGCCCGAGGGCGAACTTTACGGCGACTACCTCCTCAACCTCGACTCTGAGACATGGGGCAAGTTCGTTATCGGCTCGGCTGGCGGCGTGGACGTTACAGCTACGCTCGACTATAAGGAAGTGGAGACTGACAAGGAGGACGCTGCCGTAAAGGTTACCATCAAGGGTCTGAAGGGCGGTCACTCAGGACTGGAAATCAACGAAGGTCGCGGCAACGCCAACAAGCTGATGGCTCGCTTCGTGCATGAGGCTATCGCTGAATACGGAGCACGTCTCGCCACATGGCACGGCGGCAACATGCGCAACGCCATCCCGTTCGAGTGTGAGGTGGTTCTCACTCTTCCGAAGGAGAACGTGGAGGCTCTCAAGGAGGACATCGAGGAGTGGAAGACGCTCTTCAATCATGAGTATCGCACCATCGAGGAGAACATCCAGTTCTTCGCAGAGGACGTTGAGACTCCGGCAATGCAGACTCCAGAGGAAATCCAGGACAACCTGCTTGATGCCATCTACGGCTGTCACAACGGCGTACTCCGCATGATTCCGGTATTCCCGTCAGTAGTGGAGACATCGTCTAACCTCGCCATCGTAAACATCGAAGGCGGTCACGCAGCCATCAAGATTCTCGCCCGCTCTGCCAACGAGAGCATGAAGCAGTACATCGCCACCACACTGGAGTCGACATTCTCTATGGCAGGCATGAAGGTGGAGTTCAGCGGCAGCTACGGCGGCTGGGATCCCAACACCGACAGCGAGCTCCTTCACTTGCTGGAGAAGCACTATAAGGAACTGTTCGGCGAGGACGCCATCGAGCAGGTTGACCACGCAGGCTTAGAGTGCTCCGTAATCCTCGGCAAGTATCCTAACCTCGACGTCGTTTCGCTCGGTCCTACGCTCCGCTCACCGCACACCACAATAGAGCGCTGCCTCATCCCGACCGTAGCTCCCTTCTGGGAACTATTGAAGAAGACAATGGCAGAAGTGCCGGAGAAATAACTTATCAGTTGAGAATTGATATTTAAAAAGTTGAGAGTTATGATATGCTGATAACACTATAATATTCACGTGTTTATCGGCATATCATAACTCTCAACTTTTTAAATCTCAACCCTCAAATCAATTCTCCTCGCAGTCTGGAAACACAGAAGTGAGGTATGCTGCCACTTTTTCTGACATAACTGTGGCGAGGGCTACGTTGCCTTGCGGGTCGATGACGTAGACCGTTGGAATCCATGAGATGTGGTAAGCCTGTGCCACATCAGACTCGCGCATATTCTTCAGGTCGCTCACCTGCGTGTAAGGCAAGCCGAGCGCCTCCACTCCCTTCTTCCACGACTCCTGGTTTCTGTCGAACGACACACCGAGAAACTCCACGCCTTTCTTGTGGAACTTCTCATAAAGGGCCACGATGTTGGGCGCATCCTTACGGCAATCAGGACACCACGAAGCCCAGAAGTCAACGACAACATACTTGCCTTTATAGTCAGCAAGCGTTACCGAACCGCCATCAAGCGACGGAATGGCAAGGTCGGGTGCCGGCGATCCAACCTCCAGAAGATTGGTGGCGTACTTGGCGTCAAGGTCAACATCTGCCTTCTGCTGGGCAGGTGTCGCAGCGTCAGTCTGCGCAGAAACGTTAAGTGAGGCAGAGGCAAACGCCAATGCCATAAGCGAAATATTAAGCATTTTGTTCATACGTAGTATCGTTTTTGGATTATACATTAATGATTGGGCAGGGATGCTCTGTATGCAAAGTTACATGCTTTGCGGTAAAGCAAAGCATATTATACATTATTTAAGTTTTATGTCAAAAGAACCATGTCTTCTTTTCTAAAAACGCCAACTCAAAACTGAACAATTCAAAACACAACCACATCAAAAAAAGAATAAAAAATTTTGCGGTTTACATAACTAAGTGTATATTTGCATAACATACTGAAAATTAGATAAACTATGGATACAAACATTATTAAATACAATAGCAAGGAAGAGGCTATAGCTGCTTTCAGAAAGATGAAACAGCGCAAAAAAGAATGGCTGGAGCAGACAGATCGGGAGTTAAAACTAATAAGAGATTCTGCAAACAGCAAATCATGAACGAACTGAATCTTGACCGTCTGAATCTTACCTCTCCATACACACTATGGCGTACAGAGAACAATTCATATGGCTTTAGAACAAATTATGGAGTAATTTATCGGGTTGGATTTTATAAAAACGAACTCATTTGGGCTGATAACTCTTATGAATTTGGAATAAACAACGAGAATCATAAAACTTCACCTAATGACAACAAAGTAAAGGGGACGAAACCAATATAACCAACTGTTTTTGTTTGTTTTTCCGATTATGAGCGCATGCCTAACGTACGAATTAGGAATTAGGATTTTTGAATTGATAGGACGTATTCAGCCTATTCAAATAAATCCTAACTTCTAATTTCTAACTCCTAATTCCTAATTCGAACGGCATTCGCCGTCCGCTTCGCTCTGCGTCTTCGGCCAATTGACGAGGAAGAGCTTTTCGGTGGCTCGTGTGAAAGCGGTGTAGAGCCAGTGGATGTAGTCGGGGGTAAGCATTTCGTCGGTCATGTAGCCTTGGTCTACATAGACGTGCGCCCATTGACACCCTGCGCCTTGTGGCACGTCACGGCATACGCATATTTTATCTGCAAGGCGTTATAGTATGGGTCGGCTTTCAGCTTCTTGAAGCGGTCGGGCTTTCTCGGGATGTCGGCATAGTCGAGCATCACCTGCTCGAAGAGATGCTGACTCTGCTCCTGCGTCAAGGCCGGCGCTTCGGTCTGAAGCGAATCGGTGAGCGCCGTCACCTGAATCTCGTAATTGTCGTAGTTGGGGAACTGCAGCCAAAGGTCGACAAAATGGAAGACATAGAGGTCACGGCGATTCAAGAAGGCTTAAGAAACAAAAAGCCCAGTACACTTCACAACGTACTGGGCAGGAAAGAGAGAGAAATTTATGCGTTAAGCTCGTTAATCTGACTTATCACTTCGTCGTTCGTGCGCTGCATCTTGAAGAAGATACGGAAGGCGAAGATCAAACCGCATACGCCACCGATGACACCGCCTACAATACCGCCGTATACAGTGCCTCGCATAATGTCGGGTGCGTCGGCTGGCATGTACATCCACGCCTCTATGCCGCTCCACAAGAGCCAGACAATCAATGCCGGCATCGAAATCATCATGCATATAGAGCGCTGGCGCTTCATGCGTGTGAGCTTGCTCATGGTGGTGAGAAGGTTGTCGCGACTGTAGTCGGCGTCGCTGATAGCCGAGACGTTGATGCGGTAGTCGGCTATGACGTCTACTATAACCATAGTCATGAGGAAGGCGTAGTTGAGCCACGAAAAGTGGGCGTACTCCTTGATAGCGAGCCACGACACGGCGATGAGCGGCACGAGGCAGCACTCGAAGTAGACATAGCGCTTTATCCATGACATGCTCTTCTTCATCGAGCCTATAATCATCTTCTCGTTCACTATCTTCTGCTTGTCGAGCTGCGCCTTGAAGTCTTCCATCTGCGAGCGCATAAGCTCGAGTTCGGTGTTTTGATTATTGTTTTCCATAATGGTTTTGTTTTTATTCGTTTGACATATTCTTCAGTTGCACTCTTATTCGCACCAGACGCACAGAGACGTTCTTTGCGCTCAGGCCCACGATGTCGCCTATCTCGTCGTAGCTGATTTGCTCGAGCCAGAGCAGAACGATGGCTCTGTCGAGCGGCTGCAGTCGGGCTATGCGCTCGTGCAGCATACGCACTTGGGCGGTTGACTTTTCCTCACTGTTGAAATAGTCTACATCCATTGACAGTAAGGCTTTCCGGCGGCTTCGTTTCTTGCGGTCTATGGTGATGCAGGTGTTGAGGGTGACACGGTATATCCATGTCTTGACGTCGCTCTTGCCGTGGAACGTCTCGTAGCCGTTCCACAACTTGACAAGCACCTCCTGAAAGAGGTCTGCCACCTCGTCGGCATCGTTGGAGAACATATAGCACACGGCGTATATCATGCTACGGTTGTCTCTCACTAACTGCGAGAATTGTTGCTCTGTTGTGTTCATATGCTTGTTGTATTATAACTCTTTCTGCTCTTTAGACGCAAAAAAGGTGGAGTTTGCTACAGAAAAAGTTATGTTTTTGGGAGATGTAAAGAAAAAACGGGTAGAGACGGGGAGTGTAAAGTATAGTTTTGACTTTACCCTCCTCCTATGTTAGACTTGTAACCTTGTGAATTGCAGTTTATCGGACGGCGGATGCCGTCCGAATTTGGAGTTTTGAATTTTGAATTAGGAATTATTCTCGGCTTCGCCTGCGATTTTGAATTATTCAGTTGTGAATTAGAGGATTTCGTCCTATTAATTCAAAACTGAACAATTCACAATGCGCCTTGGCGCACAATTCAAAATTCCTAATTCAAAATTCCTAATTCTGACAGCGGAGCTGTCAGCTATCGCTCTGCGTCTTCGGCCAATTGACGAGGAAGAGCTTTTCGGTGGCTCGGGTGAAAGCGGTGTAGAGCCAGTGGATGTAGTCGGGGGTTAGCATCTCGTCGGTCATATAGCCTTGGTCTACATAGACGTGCGCCCATTGACCACCCTGCGCCTTGTGGCACGTCACGGCATACGCATATTTTATCTGCAAGGCGTTATAGTATGGGTCGGCTTTCAGCTTCTTGAAGCGGTCGGGCTTTCTCGGGATGTCTGCATAGTCGAGCATCACCTGCTCGAAGAGATGCTGACTCTGCTCATGCGTCAAGGCCGGCGCTTCGGTCTGGAGCGAATCGGTGAGCGCCGTCACCTGGATCTCGTAATTGTCATAGTCGGGGAACTGAAGCCAAAGGTCGACAAAATGGAAGCCATAGAGGTCGCGGCGGTTTCTGACGCGCTGAATGACGGCACGGTCACCATTGGCGATGAAGCTCGGCGCATGGCTGTCCTTCTGGTCGGCAGACGCCTTGTCCTGCTCCGTCCAGTAATAATTGTTGCGCACCACCATCAGCCAGTCGCCCGACGTAAGCTCCTCCTCACGCCACAGCACCTGATTGCGGATGCCCTGATTGTAGATGTTGGCACGCTTGTTTGACCGTGCCACCACCATGGTCTCGTCCATGCCCACCTCCGAATAGCTCGTGGCAAGCGTCTCTATCAGCTCGTCGCCAGGCACGCAGATGATGTCGGCGAACCCGCTGAAACGAATCTTCGGCAGCTGCGTCACCTCGTCATGCGTAATCATCTGGCGGATGACGGTGGCGTTATAGAGAATGCCTGACTGCTCGCTCTGACGGAGCACCTCACGCAGGTCAGTCTCATAGACGGTCAGTCCGTAGCCCGCAATGAAGTCGGAGCACAACGCCGGCGACTCCTCCTCTCCTACCGGAGGCAACTGTGCCTTGTCGCCGATGAGCATCAGACGACAGTTGCGGCCGGAATAGACAAACTGGATGAGGTCGTCAAGCAGCCTACCGGTTCCGAACACGCCGCCCGGCAGTCCTTCGTTGGCTATCATCGAAGCCTCATCCACCATGAAGAGCGTATCGCTGAGCATATTGGGAGCAAGCGAGAAAGCGCCCTCCAATGCTTTCTGACGGTAAATGCGGCGATGGACGGTGGAAGCCGGCGTGCCCGAATTGACGGCGAACACCTTGGCGGCACGTCCCGTCGGCGCAAGCAGAACCACACGCTGGCGCAGACGCAGCATGGTGCGCACGATGGCACCGGAGAGCGACGTCTTGCCCGTACCTGCCGAACCGCGCATTATCATCACAGCACGGTCGTCGCGGTCGGTGAGGAATGAGGCGAACGTCTGGAGAGCCTTCTCCTGGTCGGCGGTGGGCTGGAAGCCGAAGCTCTGGCGTATCTGAAATACCAGTTCTTGCTGTATCATATTATGGGACGGATAAAAGGAGGGCGATGTATATGGGTGAAGGGTTAGGGTTGGCAGAGGAGCGTGCAGACACGATCCTGAAAGCGGCGTGCGTTGGAGGCGTGCATTACGCCCTGATTGATGATGGAGAATGCCAGACGGTGTCCGTTGGCTGCCGTGCAATATCCTGCAAGCGAAGAAACTCCCGTCACCGTTCCTGTCTTGGCGAAGACATTGCCCCTCGTGAACGTGCCCTTCATGCGTGAGCGCAATGTGCCGTCAACGCCGGCTTCGGGAAGCGCAGGATGGAGATGCAGGTAGATGTTGTTGTTGCGGAAGGCATAGCGCAGCAACGCCACCTCCACTTCCGCAGACAGATAGTTGTAAAGCGAAAGTCCGCTACCGTCGGCAATGCGATAACGGCGCGGATTAAGCCCCACCTTTGTGATAAGACGTTCGATGACGGAAGCGGCGTGCGAAGCCTTCGCAGGACGGTTGCCCGTGGCGGCTGCAAGCTGATAGAACATCGACTCGGCATAGAGATTGTCGCTCTCCTTGAGCATCTTCATCAACACCTGGTCGATGGTATGGAATCGGCTGACAATGCAGAAGGCGTCGTCGGGTCGCTGGCGCTCGGAGATATTGGCTTCCACCACGATGCCGGCTTCGGATAGTTCGCGTATGAAGCGCTCCACGAACAGGTCTTTCCTGCCTACGAGCAAGGGCGAGAGCACAGGATTGTCGTCGTCCCAGCACCATCCCTCACCTGCCAAGTCGGAGTCTTTCATCGACTTGTCTGCATAGATATAGCCTCGGATGGTGTCCACTCCCATCTTGCGCACGCCCTCCACGAAGGCTCGCATGTCGTCGTTATTGAAGCGAGGATCGAAGCCTCCGACGCAATAGATGTTGCCATGGAGCGTACGTTCGCTCACCTCGCCGGTATAGCAAAGCTCGGTCTTGAACTGATAGCTGCCGCCCAGCTTGTCGATGGCAGCAATGGCTGTCAGCACCTTCATGGTGGAGGCAGGACGGAGGAGCTGGCGCTCGCCGTGGGCATAGAGCACGGAGTCGGCATCAAGGTCGTAGACCATCATTCCCACTTGCGACGTGCTGAACATATCTGCCTGTAGCATGTGGTCGAGTTCTTCCTTCACGGCGAGATGCCACGGAAGGGTCTGCGAACGCACGGAGAGGGTGTCCATGGACATGGAATCCACGGAGAGCGAGTCGTCGTCTTCGAGATATACCTCCTGTGCACGGACGTAAGAGAATGTGGAAAGGAGCGCCATGACGAGCACGGCGCTTCTGAGCAGTTTAGTAATAAAAGTATCCTTATTTATAAATGTATGGTTATTGAAATACATATCCGTTCTTTATATATCTTCTTTTATAGGCTGTTTTCGTCCTGACGTCGCTTCACCTCCTCTATGAATCCTTTCTGGTCAGAGGGTTGGGCGTAAGTGATGCGGCTGATGCCATACTCGATGACGAGATGGCTGGCTGTGAAAAGGCTTGCGGGACAACGTGTTACCTTCACTATCTGCACCACGGGGATGACAAGTTTTCTGCCCAGACGACCGTGCGATATGGTGAGCATGCCGTCAGAAGTGAAGACATAGGTGGTATTCACCAACCGGTCGACGACAGCGGCGCCGAGCAGAAGGCAACAAAGACCGACGAGCGGCAACATGCCCTGTCGGGAAAGAAAACACCACAAAGCCAAAGCTGCGAGAAGGAGCAGCACGACAAGCCCGTGATAATTGAATTGCTGATGGAAAGTTCTGTTCATAATTAATGTGCAAAGTTACGCATTTTCCACGGGTTATCGGGGATGTGGCGTCATAATTAGGAATGTTTAATGATTGGATGCGGGGGAAGGATTGACGTTTGACAGTGAAGCATGGACAAGCGTTACATTTATCTATAAATCCACACGATGCAACGACAATACATAACACAAGTATGCTGTGTTTATTACGGATTGTCAGAAAAAGGGAATAAAAAAGTAAAAAAGATGAACAAGTAGGAAAGGCTAATAATTTTTTTGCGTAAATTTGTAGGCAGAAAAAAGAAACTCAACATTAACAATAATCAAAAGCAAAAATAAAAGAAATGAAGAAAATCAGAGCAGCCGTAGTAGGATACGGCAACATCGGAAAATACACATTGCAGGCGCTTGAGGCTGCCGGCGACTTTGAGGTGGCTGGCATCGTACGTCGCCACGGAGCTGAGAACAAGCCGGCTGAGCTGGCACAGTATGAGGTGGTGAAGGACATCCGCGAACTGAAGGACGTGGACGTTGCCATCCTTGCCACTCCTTCGCGTTCTTGCGAGGAGTATGCCAAGCAGATTCTGCCCTTGGGCATCAACACCGTGGACAGCTTCGACATCCATTCGTCCATCGTCAGCTATCGCCGCACGCTCATGCCCATCTGCAAGGAGCACAACGCCGTGAGCATCATCTCAGCTGGTTGGGACCCGGGCTCTGACTCGATTGTCCGCACTCTGATGCAGAGTCTGGCTCCGAAGGGACTCAGCTACACCAACTTCGGACCGGGCATGTCAATGGGTCACAGCGTTTGTGTACGCTCGAAGGAGGGCGTGAAGAATGCTCTCTCCATGACCATTCCTAAGGGCGAGGGTCTGCACCGCCGCATGGTTTACGTGGAGCTGGAGGAAGGCGCAAAGCTGGAGGATGTTACTGCCGCCATCAAGGCTGATCCCTACTTCTCTAACGACGAGACTCACGTATTCGAGGTACCCTCTGTAGACGCCGTCCGCGACATGGGACACGGCGTTCATCTCACTCGCAAGGGTGTGAGCGGCAAGACTCAGAACCAGCGCATGGAGTTCATAATGAGCATCAACAATCCTGCTCTTACGGGTCAGGTGCTCGTCAATGTGGCACGCGCCACGATGCGCCTGCAGCCGGGTTGCTACACAATGGTGGAGGTTCCGGTCATCGATATGCTCGAAGGCGACCGTGAGGAACTGATCAGCCATCTGGTGTAAGGGACGTAGCTGTGTAAAGCTATATAATGTTGGAGCTATATAATACGAAAAACGAGAGTGTGTCAATCTTCATTGTCACACTCTCGTTTTTTATTATCTTGTTTTGTTTTATCTTGTCCGACGATTTGTTTACAACTTGAATCTGTAAGCAGCTGTAAATTCAGCCACCCTACCCTTCACCTTGTCACAAAAGTCGAGCTTGCCCTGCAGATTGGTGAGGCCTAAGTTATAACGGGCGTCTATTATTACGTTGGAAAACTCGTAGCTCACGCCCACGGGAATGGCTACGGACACGCTGGAAAGCGCAGGCTTCAGGTCGCAATCGAAATACTCGGGCTTAGTGTAGACGGTCACACCTTTGTCGTTGGTGGTGTAGCCGGTCTCTGTATACTTCATGCGTCCAGACAGCGGGAAGCCTATCTCCACACCCGTCTTGATGGCAAGACCCGGACCAATGTATCCGTTCAGGATAATTGGCACGGTTAGGAGATGCAGCTGAGTTTTCCAGTCGCTATATCCAGAGCCAGTGATGCTGACGACTTGATGATTGCCGTCCAGCGTGGTGGTCTCTGTCTTCGTGTTGTCATACTTACATCCCTGCTGCGAATAACGCACGCCCACCATGACCGAGAGATTGGGCATAAACTGATAGTCGAAGTCGACACCAGCCACTACACCGGGCTTGAAATGCGGCGAATGCTCCACTGCGTCCGTTGTCTTTATCATCATACCGGAGAGCGATGACAGGCTTACGCCAAGGCGCGGGATGACGGAGAAGGTGCCAGCCGCAGGGTGCTGGGCGTACGACGCTACGGTAAATGCCAGCAACGACAAGGCGAGGAAGATTCTTTTAATGTGATTACGGTTTATTGTCATAACTGTATGATACTATTATTGCTGTGTCTTGTTATTATAATAACGGAGAAATGCCAGATTATTGTATCTGGCGCAAGATTTATTAGCAAGGCGTATATACAAAAAAAGTGTTCCGAGACTTCACAGCCTTGAAACACTCTGAAAATATATTCGATTTACAAGAAATTAGTCCTTGTTGTTGCGCTTACGCTCAAGATGGTCAAGAATAATCTTGCGCATACGGATGTTCTTAGGAGTAACCTCCACCAGCTCGTCGCCCTTGATATACTCAAGACATTCCTCAAGACTCATCACGGTCTTCGGGATAACGCGGGCCTTCTCGTCCGAACCGCTGGCACGCACGTTGGTGAGCTGCTTAGCCTTGGTGACGTTGATGACGAGGTCGTTGTCGTGAACGTGCTCGCCTACTACCTGACCGCCGTAGACTTCCTCACCAGGATCGATGAAGAACTTGCCGCGATCCTGCAGCTTGTCGATGGAGTAAGCGTATGCAGTACCGGTCTCCATGGCTATCATCGAACCGTTCATACGACGTACTATCTCGCCCTTGTACGGCTGATATTCCTTAAAACGGTGAGCCATGATGGCCTCTCCCTGGCTGGCTGTGAGCACATTGGTACGCAGACCGATGATACCACGTGAGGGAATGTCGAACTCGATGTCAACGCGCTCGCCGAGAGTCTGCATGGATGTCATCTCTCCCTTACGGCGTGTCACCATATCAATCATCTTGCTGGCGAACTCCTCGGGAACGTTGATGGTGAGTTCCTCGATAGGCTCACACTTCTGTCCGTCTATCTCCTTGTAGATAACCTGCGGCTGTCCCACCTGAAGCTCGTAGCCCTCACGGCGCATTGTCTCGATGAGGACAGAGAGATGGAGTACGCCACGTCCGCTGACAATCCACTTATCTGTGGTGTCCTCGAAAGGACGGACGCGGAGAGCGAGGTTCTTCTCAAGCTCTTTCTGAAGACGGTCGTTGATGTGACGTGATGTCACGAACTTGCCCTCCTTACCGAAGAAGGGCGAATCGTTGATGGTGAAGAGCATGCTCATTGTAGGCTCGTCGATGGCAATAGGAGGCAGCGGCTCGGGATTCTCGAAGTCGCAGATGGTGTCGCCAATCTCGAAGCGCTCCAGACCTACGATGGCACAGATGTCGCCAGAGTGAACCTCGTCCACTTTCTTCTGACCCATACCCTCGAATACGTGCACTTCCTTGATGCGTGTCTTCTCCATAGAGCCGTCACGATGAGCGATGGTGATGTTCATTCCCTCCTTGAGCGTGCCACGATGAACACGACCTACGGCGATGCGACCGGTGTAGCTCGAATAGTCGAGCGACGTAATAAGCATCTGCGGTGTGCCTTCGAGCACCTTAGGTGCGGGGATAATCTCCACAATCTTGTCGAGCAAATAGTCGATATTGTCTGTAGGAGCATTGAAGTCCTCAGCCATCCAACCGTTCTTTGCCGAACCGTAAACAACGGGGAAGTCGAGCTGATCCTCTGTAGCGTTGAGAGAGAACATAAGATCGAACACCATCTCATAGACCTCCTCAGGGCGACAGTTGGGCTTGTCCACCTTGTTTACAACGACGATGGGCTTCAGACCAATCTGCAATGCCTTCTGAAGCACGAAACGTGTCTGTGGCATCGGGCCCTCAAAGGCATCGACGAGCAGGATGCATCCGTCTGCCATATTGAGCACTCGCTCCACCTCTCCTCCGAAATCGGAGTGACCCGGGGTGTCGATAATATTGATTTTCGTACCTTTCCAGTTGATAGAAACGTTCTTGGAAAGGATGGTTATTCCTCGTTCACGCTCCAGGTCGTTGGAGTCCAACACCTGGCCACTGTTATCCTGGCCGTCGCGGAACAGCTTGCCCGCCAACATCATCTTGTCCACAAGTGTGGTCTTGCCATGGTCGACATGGGCAATAATCGCAATGTTTCTAATGTCTTGCATTTATTTTATACCTTAAAAAACTTTTGCAAAGTTACGAATATTTTTCCATACAAAACGCAAAGGTCCCGAAATTTCCACTTGGAAATGTCGGGACCTTGTGTTGTCTTAAGCTTTAGTGCCTTGTGCGTATTACTTACGGAGGCCGAGGGCCTTGATGATAGCACGGTAGCGATTGATGTCGCGGTCGTACAGATAGTTAAGCAATGCGCGGCGCTTTCCTACCAGCTGTGTCAGTGAACGTGCGGTAGTATAATCTTTACGGTTCTTCTTAAGATGTTCCGTCAAATGGGAAATACGGTATGAGAACAATGCTATCTGGCTCTCAGCTGAACCAGTATCAGTGTTAGACTTTCCGTACTGTCCAAAGATCTCTTGTTTTTTTGCCTGATCTAAATACATAGAACTTTTTGAAATTAAAATTATTATTTGTGCAAATGCGGATGCAAAGGTACAACTTTTTGTCCAATTACATCCGCATTCACTTAAATATAATTTATCGAGTTAACGATTTTTTGCATTATTTTACAACGACCTTGCGTCCGTTCTGGATGAAGATGCCATCCTTAACGTCCTTGAGGTTGTTGCCTACACGCTGACCAGCGATGTTATATACCGGTGCGTTGGCGTTGTTAGGAGCAACAACGATGTCGTCAATGCCAGTCCAGTTATCGCCTACACCCACTGTATTAGAAGCGAGTGACTCGCCGTTAGCATAAACGGTGATAACCACGTAAGTGTGTGTGCCGCTTGCCTCAGTGTCAGTCCATGTAGTGGTGTTAGCGTCAAGCTTCTTAACGAGCTCGCCGTCACGATAAACATTATAGCCCATTACCTTAAGACCGCCAGTCTTGTATGTTACGTCGTCCACGCAGAAGTAGTTAGGCTCATAGCTGTAAGAAGTCAGACCACCTGTTGTGGTGTAAACGATGGCGAAGTAGAGAGCTCCCTCAGGAAGGTTGATCTCGTGCTTTGTCCAGTAGCATGTAGCCTCAAGCGACTCCTTGTTTATCTTGATGAAAGAAGAAGCGTTGTTGTCGTCCTCTGAGTAGTAAACGTCGAAGGTCTCAGGACCTGCGTTCGGATATGTAGCATTGTTGGTTACCTGATCGTTAGGAGCCTTAACCCAAAACGAAACCGTCTGCTCCTCACCTGAGAGTGACGGAGAGATGAGCCAGTCGTTTGTAGGTGTGCCGGTGTCGATGGTGGCAGCGCTTGCGAGCATAAACTGCTTGCCATTATGCGGGTCGAATACAGACGCAAACTGATCGAGGATGTCGCTTGACAGACCAGAAACCTGCCAGGGATTGAATACGATGAACGAAGCAGCGTCCTTCATGTGAGGATATGTGATGCCGCCGAAGCCGTATGTACCAGCCTTGTCGCCGTCGTAAAGTGTCCAGTCGCCTACGTTAGAGATAAGCCACGGTGAATAGTTCTCGAAGCTGTCATATACTGTTGTTCCCTCAACATTGTTCATGCCTGTCCATGTAAGAACGGCGTTTGAACCATTCTGCTGAAGTGCGAGGTCGGTGATACCGGGGAGAACTGCTGATGTTACGTAAACTATCTTCTCCTCTGTAAGGTTGTTCTCAGGAACAACGTCAGCGTCCCATTCTGCCTCACCCTGTACAGAGAAGTCAACTGTATAGATGTTTGGAGTGAAAGCAAACTCGTAAGATGCCTTCTCGTTTGGCTCAAGATCCTCACCGTCCTGTGTCTCAAGCTTCTTGCCGTCAACATAGAGACTTACTGTATAACCTGAAGCCTTGGCAGTACCGAGGTTGGTCACGTTGATGGTCACGCCGCACTTCTTGCCCTTCTGAACGTGAGCAGGAGCTACGATAGTGGCCTCAATGTTGCTTGCTACAGCATCATAAATCTTGATGTTGTCAATCTGGATGGATGTGTTCTCTGCCTCAGCATAGATAAACGGACGGATGTAACCGTTCTCTGTACCTGTGGTTGAGAACTGAGAGAGGTCGAACGCTGCTGAGCGCCAGCCCTGCTCACCTTCGAGTTCATTATAGTCAACAACGCCAGCTGTCTCCATTGTCTGACCGTTGCGGAGAATCTTCATTGTGATCTTGCCGTCTGTTCCCGGAACTGCATAATACCAGAACACAAGCTGCGGGTTACCGGCATTAGAGATATCCACCTTCGGACCCTGGATGCAAGCACGTGTCTGTCCCTTCTGCGGAGAGAAGATAAGGCTACCGTTGTCGTTGTCCTGTGATTCCTCACCCAAACCGAAGCGACCGGTCTGAGTAGCGTCAATCATCCACGGACCAGCTCCAAGAGTCTTGCCGGGGAACGATTCCACCCAAGGCATAGCGTGAGGCTTACCTACAGCGAAACCATAACGTCCGTAAGCGCTGACAGCAAGTGTGTCGGTCGGTGTGTTGGTCAGAGCCTGTACAACATACTGCTTTACGTACTGCGAACCTTCATAGTTGACGTCCGTAAGAGTATACTCTGGCTTGAGAAGTCCCTGATAGTTAGCACCCGGCTCCTTCAGATAACCATATTCCAAGAGGTAAACCTGATAATAACGCTCTGAGATATCCACGTAACCGCCATTAGCACCGCTGTTCTCTGTGGTCTCGTCCCACATCAACTTAGCTGTACCGTCGAGGTTGTCCCAAACGCGTACGTTCTGCGGAGCCATAGGAGTATCCACGCCCACATATACTGATGTCTGAGCCTCGTCAGAGCGGATGTCGTTGGCTGTGGTGTATACGCTATATACGTGCTTGCCGTCAGTTACAGCCTCGTCGTTCCATTCTATTTGCTGACCTGGAGTAGGATTCTCGTAAACCTTTACGAGGTCATTATAGTCGCGATAAATCTGTACTCTCGATACTGAAGACAGGGGAGCGCCCTTATAGTCCTTTGCAGGAACGGTGAACTTCACCTTTGCTGAAATAGCACCCTTCGCACCTACCTCAACCACAAGGTCGTTGATGGTAGCGGGACGTACTGATGTGGCAGCCTCTGAAGTTACCTTCACGCCGTTCAAAAGGATGGCGCCGCGCTGCTTGCTTGTGGCATGGATGCCGAAGCGATAATTGCCTGTTGTAGGAGCGGTGAAGACTCCCGAGAGCTGTGTGGCATTAAGCGTTCCGCCCCAAGAGAGAGCTGACGTAACGGCTGTCTTGTCCACAACGGTGGTATATTCAGTAGGATCGTCGCCAAGACCGTATGCGATGGAAAGCTCGCCCTGTCCGCCCTGTGATGTACGGAAAGCGCTTGTCTCGATACGATAAGCCTGTCCAGCCACGAGCTTTATAGGAGGAGAAACAATCCAGTCGTCGGCATCCTGCTTCTGGGCAGATCCGTCGTAGCACATCAAGTTGCCGACACTAAGGTCAGCACCCCATGTGATTTTGTCATTGTTCTTGTCCTCAACGGTCCATACGTTGTTCTTGAGGTCAGACTTCCAGCTCATCCACAATTCTGAGAACGGAACATCATAAGCTGATGCCGTGGACGGAGTCTGCGCGTTCATCGTAGACGGAAGGAGCATAGCTGCTGCCACCATCGCACGCGAAAGTGTAGGGAAAAGTTTAAACATAATTAATAGATTTATCTAAGTGTTTTCTTAATTGATTATTAACTAATATAACAACTCTCTATTCTTTTATTTGACGCATACGGGCGTCAAAGGTTTAAGTTAGTCTGATAAAAAACGCCCCGAAAGGGAAAAGTAAGTGTCATTCTTACCGAAGAGCTTAGCTTCTCCCTTCCGGGGATTCATGTATACTTCACCTTAATTATAACTTAAGGAAAAGATGTATTACTTAAGGAAAAATTTCTTGCCGTTCTTGATTACAAGACCCTTGGCGTTGTCCGAAACGCGCTGTCCTGCAACATTGTATGCCTTGCCGTCTGCCTTAACGTCTGCCTTAACTGAGCCGATGGCAGAATAAACGTCCTCACCCTGGAAGACGATGATGTCCTCTGTAGAAGCAGAGCCACGAACGCCCTTGAGAGTAAGCTTGCAAGAACGAGTGCTTACGCCTTCAGGAAGTGGGTCGCAAGAGAACTTCAGCACTACGATACCGTAAGCAGAATATGTCTGAGCGTCGATGTTGATGCCCTTAACCCAGTCAGCTGCGCCAGAAATCTCATAGTTCTCGTTGCCTTCCTCGTCATACCAAGGAGAGTTAACTGAGAGTACGCCACCACCGAACTGATTCTGCTTGTCGGCTACAGCCTGGCAACCATTGCCCGAGTCGTCCACCTTTACGATACCGAAGTTGCCGTCCTCGTCGATGTACGGGTTGCAGTAGTCATACATAGCGCTGAACGTAGCATGGAGAGCCACGTTGCTTTCTCCATAGAGATTTACGTAAGCAGAGGATGTGCCCAATGAGAATGTGCCCTGAGCAGGCTCCATGCCCTGTACATAATAAGGAACTTTGCTACCTGTCAAACCTACGTCAACACCCTCCTGGTCGAATCCGTAAACCACAACAGAGAAAGGCTCGTTGATAACAAAGCCCTTAGCCTTGCCGTCCACCTTCTGTGTGAACACGAGGTTGAAGGTATTGAAGTAGAGATCGCCTGCGTTTACGCCACCAAGATCCTTAACCGAATCAGGTGTGCATGTCAGCTCTGCGATGACCTTATCGCCGGGGATGCGCTGTCCGTTCTCGCCCTCGATGATATTGCGAACCACGAGCTTGAGCTCCTTGCCAGCAGGAATCGGATTGTAAGCTGTAGAGAGTGCGTTGAAGAAGATGTCCTCTACGTACATAGGAGCCATCGGCTTCGGGAAGTTCTGGTAAACACCAGTGCTTGTATATGTAATGTTGTCATCAGTGACAAGCTTACCTGTTCCATATACATAATTGCTCTGCAGACCACCGAGCTGTATCAGGCTTACGTGCGAATCGGTGAAGGCAACGGGCTGGATACGACGTCCTACCTGATCCTCGCCAGCGAGCATCTTGGTGTAATAAGCTGGAGAAGCGTACGGATTGTCGGTAAGCCAGTATTCGTTGTCATCACAAAGTGTGAACGAGTCAGTGCCGCAGATAATTGTCGGAGCAGCGTCACGAGCGTTGAATCTTGACTTCAGATAGAAGTTGTCGTCAGCGTCAGAGCGGTAAGAATTGCCGGTCAGACCCGTGCGGTCATAAGAAGTAAGTTCGCCATAGAAGTCGTAGATATTCTGATGCCAGAGGTAAGGACCCTTTGCTGTACCAGCCTTCTCGAACTTCACCCATTGGTTAGCAGGCACAACGAGGTAAGAAGGACCCCAAAGCTGACCGTCACGATCATAGTCCTGGAAGAGCGAGCCTGAAGGCGAGAGGTAATAAACAGACTTTGCTGCAGCGGGTGCCTTCTTGGCAACCTGACCTACAGAAGCCACAAGACGCTTTGCTACAGGAGCATCATTAAAGTGCTTCACTCCCTCTGCAAAGGGCTGTGCGTTCATTGCAGACACAGCGAAAGTGCTTGCAATAGCCAAAAGTAAAGATTTTTTCATCTAACGTTAATGATTATTTATGATAATAGTTTATATATTTTTTGCAAATATAGACATAATGAACGGAATATCAAACATTTTATTCCGCATTTTTATTTAGAAGAATGATATTATACACAAATTAACAAAGCAGCAAAGCTGAATTAGGAATTACGAATTACGAATTAGGAATTGAAAGTTTTAAATTTCAAATTTCATCAAATTCCTAATTCCTAATTCGTAACTCCTAATTCGGCATAGCCGACTAATCGTTGAGAATCAGCAACGAATCGCCGTACGAACCGAACATGTATCCGTGCTTCACGGCGAGATTGTATGCCTCCATCACGAGATCGTAGCCACCGAAGGCGCAGGTCTCCATGAGGAGTGTTGAGTAAGGATGGTAGAAGTTTGACACCATCGAGTCTGCCAGTCCGAAATCGTAGGGCGGGAAGATGAACTTGTTGGTCCATCCGTCATACTCCTTGAGCATTCCGTCCGTGCCTACAGCAGTCTCCGTGGCCTTCACCACGCTTGTGCCCACGGCGCATACATGATGTCCTGCACGCTTCGTGTCGTTGACAATCTGGCATGCCTCAGCACCGATATGCATCTGCTCCGAGTCCATCTTGTGCTTTGTAAGGTCTTCCACCTCAATGTCATGGAAGTTGCCAAGACCGCAATGAAGGGTGATATATGCGAAGTTGATGCCGCGAATCTCCATGCGCTTCATAAGTTCACGTGAGAAATGGAGTCCTGTGGCAGGAGCCGTAACGGCGCCTTCGTTCTTGGCGAAGATGCACTGGAAGTCGTCGAAGTCTTCCTCCGTGCCGTGCGGATTGTCGCGGCGGTCGATGATGTATCGTGGGAGCGGAGCCTCGCCGAGCGAATAAAGCTCGCGCTTGAACTCGTCGTGCGGACAGTCGTAGAGGAATCGCAGCGTACGTCCGCGGCTGGTGGTGTTGTCGATGACCTCAGCCACCATTGTTCCCGACTCGTCAAAGAAGAGCTTGTTGCCGATACGTATCTTTCGTGCCGGCTCGACGAGAACGTCCCAAAGACGCATCTCTTCGTTCAGCTCGCGCAGGAGGAACACCTCAATCTTGGCGTCAGTCTTCTCCTTCGTGCCATAGAGACGTGCGGGGAACACCTTCGTGTCGTTGAAGATAAAGGTGTCGTGCTCGTCAAAATAGTCGAGGATGTTGCGGAAGTCAAGGAATTCACCCTCAATAGGATTGCCGTCAGCGTCCTTCTTATACATTTCGATGGTCTGCGACTTTCTATGGAGAACCATGAGTCGGCATTCGTCACGGCGTGTGATGCGGAATGTCTCCTTCTCACCGTTGTCGTTTTCGAATTCACGGTATATGCTATGCGGATAGAGTGCTATCTGCTCTTCTGGCAACTTAAACTTGAACTGTGATAACTTCATGTCTGCTATATAAAGATGTTGTATTTGTTCGGGGTGGGGATGATTAAACTTGGGGTGTCTGCGATGGCTGCTGCGCATCGTCGTCAGTCTCGATGGTCTGCTTTGCGAGCCATTCCTCGAAGGTGTCGAGTGACAGGCAGTTCTCGATATGGCTGTCGCCCGACTTGGTGCGGCAGAGCTGCGTAAGGTAAGCTCCTGACTGGAGAGCACGTCCGATGTCGCGTGCGAGAGCTCGGATGTACGTTCCCTTTCCGCACGCCACACGGATGGTGGCTTGCATGGTTTCGGGAGAGAAATCCATGAGCTCGATGCTGTCGATGCGTATCTGCTTCGGCCTCAGCTCTACGTCGGCGCCCTTGCGACGGAGGTCGTAGGCACGCTGGCCGTTCACCTTGCACGCGCTGAACGTCGGCGGAATCTGTTCGATGTCGCCCACGAACTGTGTCAGAACCTGCTCCAGCGACTCACGTGTGATGGCGTCAGTCGGGAAGGTCTCGTTCACGGGGTGCTCCATGTCGTAGCTCGGAGTGGTGGCGCCGAACTGCAGCGTGGCGACATACTCCTTGCCATGTAGCTGAAATTCCTCAATGCGCTTCGTGAAGCGTCCTGTGCAGAGCACCAGAACACCGGTGGCAAGCGGATCGAGTGTACCGGCATGGCCTATCTTGATGCGCTTTACGCCAAGACGCTTGCAGATGCGGTTGCGGACAAACGCCAGGGCACCGAAGCTCGTCATACCGAGCGGCTTGTTAATGGCGATAACTTCGCCCTTGGTGAAATTCATTCAGTAAGTGTTTGTATATATATAATAATGTATATAGTCTATGATATTTACATCAAAGAGCAACCGACGGTGATTGCTCCGACGATGGCGCAATAAACGGCGAAGTAGATGAGCTTGCCTTTCTTCACGAGGTTTATCATCAGGCGGCATGCCAGACATCCGCTTACGAACGCTGCCACGAAGCCGACGATGAGCGGCAGGGCGCTGATATCGCCGAACGCCTCTTCACCCTTCACAGCCTTCAGCACGTCGAGGAGTGCCTCACCGAGGATGGGCGGGATGACCATGAGGAAAGAGAACTGAGCCAGCTTCTCCTTCTTGTTGCCAAGGAGCAGACCTGTGGCGATGGTCGAACCAGAACGCGACAGACCAGGCATTACGGCGCAAGCCTGTGCCAGACCGATGATGAAGGCGTCCTTCATTGAGATATGCTCACGCTGACGGGGCTTTGCAAAGTATGAGAAGGCAAGCAGAGCCGCTGTTACAAACAGCATGCAGCCTACAATAAGCAGACCAGAACCGAAGATTTCCTCCACCTTGTCCTTGAAGAACACGCCGACGATGCCGATAGGAATCATCGAAACGACGATATTGAGGAAGTACTTTGTCTCGGCGTTCATCTCGAACTTGAAAAGACCCTTAAGAATCCAGTCAATCTCTTTCCACAGCACCACGAACGTACTCATCACTGTGGCTACATGCACGAGCACTGTGAATGCAAGGTTCTCTTCTCCTTCAATGCCGAAGAGATAAGAGCCGATTGCGAGATGACCACTACTGCTGACAGGCAGATATTCAGTAAGTCCCTGGACGATACCAAGGATTAAAGCTTCAAACCAATTCACTTTTTAATTACGTATTAAGTTCTATAAATGTTAACTATCAAACCCTTCACGGGCATGCGTACCCTGAATTTTTAATCCTTCGGCTTGCGTATGATGGCGTATATCACGGAGATAAAGCCGATGAAGCATACGGCTGGAGCCAACTTTATGCGACGAGCGCTGAAGATGTCGGCGGAGAACACGCCCTCGTCACTTCCAGCACCGCTCATAAGCACAAAACCAAGAATGACGATTGCCATTCCTACTGCCAACAGAATGAAGTTTGTCTTTCCGAAAGCATAATTTCTTTTGTCCATTTTATAACTGAAATTGAATTTGTTATGTAATGTATATATTTAAATCTTATACAGGTCACCAGCCTTCATTCTGAGGAATTTGTTCACAGAAATCGTGGCGCAGATGGCTGTCAGGAACAGTCCGAAGAACACCACCACACCGGCTGTTATGGCGAGCACGTCCCATGTAAGGATGTCAAGGACAGCCGGCTCATACACGTAAAGGGCGTAGATGGCTCCGCCGAGGGCGCAGCACGCTATGATGGCGGCAAGCAAGCCCAGCAGCATATAGTGACGCACAAAGGGAGCACGGATGAATCCCCATGACGCGCCGACGAGCTTCATGGTATGGATGGAGAAGCGGCGGGCATAGATGCTCAGACGCACGGTGTTATTGATGAGCGAGAACGACACGATGGTGAGCAGCAGGGCTATGCTGAGCAGCACCACGCTGATCTTGGCGATGTTGGCATTCACGCTGTCCACGAGGTCCTTCTCATACTTCACCTCGCTTACCTTCGGATAGTTCTTCAGCTCACGCGAGATATAGACGAGCGAGTCCGAATTGGCATAGTCGGACTTGAGCGTCACTTCCACAGAAGAAAGGAAAGGATTGGTGTCGGCAAACTCGCGCGGGTCGGTACCCAGCGTGCGGATGCCCTCACGGAGCGCCTCCTCCTTGCTGACGTACGTAAGCTTGTGAATGTAAGGACGCGTGCGCAGACGGGCACAGAACTGCTGTGCCTCTCCCGACGTCATGTCGTCCTGAAGCACCATTGTCACCACGATGTTCTGACGGACATATTCAGAAAGGTTGCGCGCGGTGAACACGGAGAACACCACGAGGCCCAATAAGATAAGCACCATTGCCGTGCTTATACATAGCGTTACTGCCTGCAATCCATGACGATTGCCGGTCTTCTTTTTTTTCTTTGCCATTTCCAAAAGGATATATTACTCCAAATTTCTTGCAAAGGAACAAAAAAATATTGGTTTCAGCGACTGATTAACGTCAATTAACAAGCTTTTTCGGACTATCGGGCAGTATATCACACACATTGCTTACCTTTGCACTATACATTAATAATATACATATATAATCTTATGCCAACAGCTTTATATCCTTCTCCCATCGTCGGACCCATACACAGCCGGCGTCTGGGCATCTCGCTCGGCGTGAACGTCAACCCGAGCGACGGCAAGATTTGTACGTTCGACTGCATCTACTGCGAGGTGGGCTACAACGCCATGCGCCGCCCCACCCTGCCGCGCCCGTCACGACAGCACGTGGCGGAATGCCTGGAAAGAAAGCTAAAGGAGATGAAAGACACACATAAAAAACTGAACGTCATAACTTTCTCGGGCAATGGAGAGCCTACAACGCACCCCGACTTTGAGGGCATAGTGGACGACACCATCCGCCTGCGCAACCGATATTTCCCCGCTGCGAAGGTATCGGTGCTCAGCAACTCCACCATGGCACATCTGCCTGCCGTCCATCGTGCCTTGGAGCGCGTGGACAACAACATCCTGAAGCTCGACACCGTGGACATCTACTACATCCGCCGCGTGGACCGTCCGATGTCACCAGCATACAACATTGACGACATCATCAGCACTCTCCGATCATTCCACGGCAACGTCATCATCCAGACTATGTTCATGAAGGGAACCGACATCAGCGGCCAGGACCTCAACAACACGTCAGACCGTTACGTAATGCCCTGGATAGAAGCGCTTAAGCTTATCCGTCCGAAGCAGGTGATGATATACACAATTGACCGCGACACACCCTGCCACACATTGCAGAAAGCCACCCACGAAGAGCTCAACAACATCCGTGACCGTGTGGCGGCAGAGGGAATAGAATGCACGGCAGCGTATTGACAAAGCTTTTTCATTGCTCACACAACCGCTCCACCTCGTCTTTTGACATACCAATCATTGACGCAATAGCATCAACGTCCATTCCTTTGTCATACATCATCTTTGCTACTAACGCTATTCCTTCAGCACGACCCTTCGCAAGTCCTTCCTCTCGTCCCTTCGCAAGTCCTTCTTCTCTACCTTTTGCAAGTCCTTCCTCCATGCCTTCCTCTCGTCCTTGCTCCTTCGCCGTGTCCAACGAGTTCTTTATGTCGCGATATGCCTTGAGGCTATCCTCGTATTCACGCAACTCCGTAGGAGTGAAGCGTGCCACGGCAGCAGCATCAAAAAGCTTAAAGCCAAAATCGGTCAACAAACTGATATATCGTTCTTCTGACTGTCTCATAACTAATTGTATTATAGCGTTAGGCAAAGATAGTGCAAATCGAATGCAGAATATCAAGCTTGCTTGAATATTATGCTGAGATGCAGCCTATCTTAGGCAAAGATACAGCAATAAATCAGAATATTCAAGTTTTTGCAAAAATAATATGCAGATTAAGCAATTTAACCTAATTGATGCCATCGCTGTATATCGCATTGCATCTACCTTCCAACCCGTCCGACAATCAGTATGCTAATCTCGTACAGTGCATACATTGGCACAGTTACAAGACAACATGTGAAGATATCTGGAGGAGTTATGAAAGCTGCAATAACAGCTATAAGTATAAAGGCATGACGGCGATACTGCTTCATGAAGCCCGACTCGAGTAGCCCCATATTGGCAAGGAAAAACGAGAGTACTGGTATTTGAAACACAAGTCCCATAAGCAACGTCAAAGTTGTAAACGTGGAGATGTACGACGAGAGGTTTATCTGGTTCACCACATCTGGCATTACCTGATAAGTGCCCAAGAAACGCAGGGCAAACGGGAACAGTATATAATAACTCATCAACACTCCAAGCATGAACAACACATATATAGACACTGACACTACAACCGAATAGCGACGCTCATTGGCGTAGAGTGCAGGTGCTATAAATCGGTAAAGCTCTACAACCACGTAAGGCGAGGTAAAGAGTAAGGCAAGATATACTGCCGTGGACACGTGTGTCATAAACTGGCTCGACAACTCGGTATTGATAAGCAGTACGTGGAAAGGGGCGAAGCTGAAGTTAATACCCATATCGTGGGCTATGCTCTCTATCCAACGATAGGTTATAAAGTTGTTGTCGCACGGGGCAAGCAACAGGCTGAACGTGGTGTCCTTGGCACAGAATATCAGGACGGCAAATACTAATGCCACCCCTATAATGCGGAAGAGCATCTTGCGTAAAACCTCAAGATGCCCTCCAAATGTCATCAGTCCGTTGTCGTTACTTGTCATCGGTCTGCTCATTTTTCTTTTCTGTAGAAACTGCCTGCTGTTGCGGTGCAGCTTGCTCTTGTGCGTCATTGTGGTTGGCGGCATCGCCTTGAGGGTCTGTTCCTTCCTTCATTCCGTCCTTAAAGCTGCGCACACCCTGTCCAAGGCCACGCATCATCTCGGGCAACTTCTTACCGCCAAACAGAAGGAGCACCAAGGCTCCGATAAGCAACAGCTCGGATGTGCCTATCATCATAGGCGACACCATAACATTAAGCATTGCATTCATCACACTGTCCTCCAACAAGATATATGTCACATGTGTTAAAGCTTATCTCCCAGTTGCTGTCGTCACAACCCTCCCATTGGTATTTCTGCGCCATGCGGTCCCACCACTGCTGGAAGCGTGTACCCGTTTCGCCGAGGTCCTTAACGAGTTTCTCGTAAAGCTCGGTGTTGTCGGCAGTCACTATACGCGCAAGCTCATTCAGTCCGTTGCGGCGCTCAAAGAGCTGCTGTATCTCGTCGCGTTCTTCGGGCAGAACCTGCCCAACTATTTTTCTTGTTGCCATATTTGTTATATATTAGTTAGTTCCTTTTCCTTTACAAACTGGACATTTGCCCGAACCTTTACAATTAGGGCATTTGCCTGTATTTCTGCAATAAGAACAATACAAATCAGTGCCTCCGTAACAAACCATACAAAGTTTAGTTCCTACACATTCATCACACAATCCTAAACCGTCGCATTTATAGCATGTTTCACCGGTTTCTATCTCACAAGAACAAAATGCTAAAGAAAGAATTGCTACAAAAAGCAAAACTATTTTTTTCCTCATAATACAAAAGTATTTACCAATTAATAATTAAGAACTCCTGACCCATGGCACAAATCGCAAGTTACATGATAATGACCTGCGCTGACTTTTATTCCACCACATTCACTACAAATTTTCTCTTTACCAGCAGCATATTGCAACTTTATCTTTCTACCTGTTCCATGGCACAGATTACAAGTTCTGCTTTTTGGAGTTGTTGAATTGGAGTAGTTATTTCCCGTAGACGGTGTGGATGGCACATAATAAGAGCCTCCACCATTACCATAAGAATTGTTTGTTTGTGGCTGTTGTAATTTATACTTACTATAAGCATAATCATAAGATTTTTTCAAAGCATCGCCCCAACCATAATCGAAGTACAATTTTTTCAAATTTCCATCGTAAGTTCGATTTATAATGTTGCTTGCCTCTTTATAGTATGACATTGCATCTGCATATTTTGCGTTATTGACACAATTATCACCAGAGTTAACATATGCAATATAGTTTTGCATATCCTGAGACTGAAGATTGGGATTTTTCAAAATAGCTCCCAATGCCACACTTTCTCCCAATTTACCGAACAGGCTTCCCAAACTTTGGGATTGCACATTGTATGGGACGCAACTTAATGCACCCCATAACATTAAATAAAATAACTTTTTCATTCTATAAATCCTTATTATTACCACTCACGCCTTATTGTAAACGGATCTAAATAATTTATATCTTTAATCTTGTGGTCAAAGCAGAACCCTTTATCCCTCAATCGTTTCATCAGATTTTTTGTCTGATTTCTTTCCAGATGAGCCACGACACACTGTTCATGACTTGGAGTGTTAACTTCGAGGGTTGTCTGACGGTTTAACCATACACAACGTCGGCATTGCCAAGCGTCACAATTACGGCATATAGGCGCATGGTCGAGACGATAAAGTTGTTTGTTTTTTATATTCAACCCGTGATCAAGGCTGCCTACAGCATAGCCATCGGCAGACACATAAAATGCAGGGCATACATAAAAACATCCATCTGGAGCAAGTGTTATGGTTGTGTCGCCAGCTCCACAGTTGTTCATTTTGTCCAGCATCATACGGTCGGTTAGCAGATTTAATTGGGGAGTCTTTCCTAAGACATAAAGGCGCTCCACTTCTTCAGACAATTGACCAAGCAACGACTTATATGTAACGTAATCTTCATCTGTGAAAGCTGCAATGTCTGTAATTACTATATTTAGGCGTGTCGTCTCAGCCAACATCGCCGCAATGTCCTTATACCCATTAAACAGACTTGCCTTGTCTGTACGCACAACATAGGCGGTGGCGCTACCAAACTGGCAACCGCATGCCTCCTTCAATGAATTAAACACTACAACATTGGTATCTCCAGAAAAGCCATCTACCTTACTAACACTTGCAGGATTGGGTTCGTCAATAATAAAAGGCTTTATGTCGGTATGGTCTATTGAGTCGATAACCTCTAAATATTCTTGTGGCAAAGAATAGGCGGGATAAACAAACTGAATGTTGAGATTCTCCTTCATCGCATAACGTATGCCATCCTTTAATGTAGCAAGCGGCATCAGCCGTCTCTCCGTCTTGCCATTGGCGTAATGACAGAACGAAGTGGATGTTTCATCCAATAAAATCACAATGTACTGTATCATATCGACTTTAGCAATTAGATGTGTTCAACGTTGATTTGTTGTTCTCGTAGGCTTGGCGTTCCCCCTCCTTTTCAAGTTTGCGATAGAGTTTGTTCCAATAGTAGTTGTTGGCACGCACCCTGGCCTTGTGCATCTTGCATATAGCCGTGCTGCGCTGATAGATGGTTGGCGTATCGGCAGCGTCATAGTTTTCGCCCTGACACCATGCGCATCCACTCGCCACCTCACAGTCTATACACTCTTGTGTAGACTGTGTGCAACGGTAGAGCGTAAGGAACGGACGAAGCTTGTTCTTGTCTATCCCGTCGCGCACATTACCTATAATCCAAGCCTTCTTAGAACGAAGGGAATATTGGGCAAAGCGTGTGCAAGGGTAGAAATTGCCCTCGGCATCTACAGCAAGCATTCTGCCTGCGCCACACCAATTCTGATTGTCCACATTGCAGTCGAGCGGCTTGCCCATCTGCTCGGTGAAGAACGAGCATGCATAATCCTGATAATAGCCACCATCTATGATAGCGTCGGCAAGTTGCATAAGTTGCTCTTCAAACAATTTGTCGTCGCCCTCTTTCCATACATCCTCAAACACGCAGTTGATATTCACCTCGTGTATGCCGAGCGAGTAGAGGTGTAGCACACTCTCCTTGATGTAAGGAATGTCGGCACTACTTATCGTCACCTTTGTTCCTGCGCCAGGAAACTGCTCCAACCAAAGCGGAATGTTCTTCACCACATCATCATACGAGCCGTGTTCGTCTTCGGGTTTCGGAACAATCCCCTGCTCCATTTCCGCTGTCTTCCAAATACGGTTTAGGTCGTGCTTGCGTTTTGTGCCGTCGATGGTAATGCCAATAGAAATATGGGTATGATTCTTCTTTATGAAGTTTTGTACCTTTTCCGTGCAATAGTTGATGCCATTAGTAGAAAAAGAGAATCGGTAAGAGTTGAACCAATGATGTTTGCGTCTGTACATCTCAACCTTAAGATAATCGCAAATCTTGTCTATAAGGTCGATCTCCAAGAAAGGCTCTCCACCTATGAAGTCCCATATAACACTCTCTTCCTTCATGTCTGCCTCATGATCGAGAACATAGTCGATAGCTTGCTTTGCCACATTCCACGACATTCTCTCCTTGGTGTTCTTGCCTACAAGATAACAATACTTGCAGGCAAGTTGGCAGTCTTTGGTAACGATAAAAGTTATGTTCTTTCCCGTACCGGACTGCCAGGGTTTTGAGTTTTCCTTAATGCTCATATTGTGAAACCAGGATTGTTATTTGGAATAACCATCACAATAACCCATACAAGAATTAAGACAAGAGCCCATACAACTTTGAGAGCAGGTACCCTTACAAGAGCCGTCACAACCGCCCGTGCACATTGTGTAACAACCAGTACGGCAGTTACCCTGACAACTCTGGTAACAATTATAATAACATGAGCCAGCACATCCATAACGGCACCCCATCTGCTCTTCGGCAGCCTTCAATATCTGAGGAGCACCACTAAGTACCACAGCACCTAAAATAGGTAACACACCCTTAGCCGCCTTCTTGAAGAAATCCCTACGCGACTGAAGTTCTTCGTTCTTATTCTTTTCCATAATAAAAGAATTTATTGTTCGGATTTTCCGACTCCCAAGAAAATACCTGTAATTGTTAGCTTAGTTAATATGTACATACAATAAAAAGCGTGGAGCCAGTCCTCTGCCCGTTTCACGCTCTATAGGCCTTCGCATTGCCCTGTAAGTCGAAACGAGCAACGCTGAAAGCCCCACGCCGATGCATGTATATAACACAACTTAATGCGTCATTCGCAAATGCGTATGGCGACATCAAGTGTATAATATAATAAACACCTCTTGGGGCGTTCCCGTTGCTTTGTTTTTGACTTACAGTTTGAAGTTGCGAAGTTCATAGAGCGTCAAAATCAAAGCGTCAGTAACGCCTTTTATGTATATATGTCTGTCCCACCTAGAGCCCCACGGGGCTTTCAGCACGGTTGATTACTCATTCCGTCATGTCGGCTTTAAGCCAACAAGGGTTTGACAAATGCAAATTTAGTGGATTATTTTTAATTCAGCAAACAATTATTAGAAAAAGTTTGTGCCTTCCTATTATTTATTATCGACACAACCGTCTCACTTCACCTTTAGCCAATCCCGTCATTGACGGAATAGCATCGATGTCCATTCCTTTGTCATACATCATCTTTGACACTGATGCAATTCCTACAGCACGGCCTTTCGCAAGTCCTTCTTCCTTCACAGTGTCCAACGAATTCTTAATGTCGCGATATGCCTTGAGCTTACACGGACGCCTTGCCGTCCGACACAATATTTGCATTTCTGATGCTCAATACTATGAGCCCTGCGCGCAACAAAATCTTTGGTGCGAAATTCTTGAGTTTTGAGCGTTTAGGGCTATATCGTTAATACACAGTGTGTTACACAGTTTTCTAAAGAAATTCTATGAAATTCAGCTCTCAAATGAGCCTCTTTTTGCTGCAATAGCGCCACTTTTACACTCTAATAGTGCCACTTTTATCATACAATAGCGCCACTTTTACACTCTAATAGTGGCACTATTGGACTGTAAAAGTGGCACTATCGTTAAGCATTGGTGCTGTTTGCTCAGCAGAATACCATAAAAAACAGCTTTTTGATTCTCTAGAATTGATTTTTATTTTGTAACAGGTTTTTACCATCTGTACGATATTTGCATGGTGGTGGAAGCAAAATGTGGCTCACCCGATAAACCAGGGGGATTAAGCATATAGCTTTGTAAGTCTGAAAAG